>Ga0302198_10000281_pt1 | contig 56588 bp, 55 predicted proteins | sample II_Bog_N2_2_FD_193521 | JGI IMG/M metagenome (GOLD analysis project Ga0302198, IMG submission 193521) | Peat permafrost microbial communities from Stordalen Mire near Abisko, Sweden - II_Bog_N2_2 | ecosystem: Environmental > Terrestrial > Soil > Wetlands > Peat | place: Sweden: Abisko...
GGGGTCCCTTCGGTACCGGGTGACCGGTACACCGGAGGTCTACGGCAGTTCTGTAGATCTGGAAAGGAAGACTCTAGCGCACCCCGGCCGGCTCGGGCCAGCGGGGTGGTGACGCGGATCAGGCGGAGGCGGCCGTGGCCAGCTCCTCCTCGGCCCGGCGGGCCAGCAGCGGATCGATGTGGACCCCGGGGCCCATGGTCGACGACAGGGTGACACCCCGCACGTACCTGCCCTTGGCCGAGGCGGGCTTGGCCCGGTGGATCTCGTCCATCACGGCGTGGATGTTCTCGAGCAGCTGGCCCTTGTCGAAGGAGGCCTTGCCCACCCGGATGTGGATGTTGCCGACCTTGTCGGTCCGGTACTCCACCCGTCCGCCCTTGAACTCGAGGACGGCCCGCTCGACGTCGTCGGTCACCGTTCCGGTCTTCGGGTTGGGCATGAGACCACGCGGGCCGAGCACCCGGCCGAGGGTACCGACCTGGCCCATCAGGTCCGGGGTGGCGATGGCGATGTCGAACTCGAGGAATCCCTCACCGGCCACCCGGGCCACGAGGTCGTCGGCGCCGACGACGTCGGCTCCGGCGGCACGGGCCTCGGCGGCCTTCTCACCGGCGGCGAACACGGCCACGCGTGCGGTCCGACCGGTACCCGCGGGCAGCGAGAGCGTGCCGCGCACGATCTGGTCGGCCTTGCGGGGGTCGACCCCGAGGCGCACGGCCAGCTCGATCGTCTCGTCGAACTTGGCCTTGGCCGAGGCCTTGACCAGGTCGACGGCCTCGGCGGCGCTGTAGAGGTGCTGCCGGTCGATACCGGCGATGCTGGCGGTGTACTTCTTTCCCCTGGACATGATGTCTCTTTCGTGTGGTGGGCTCGGTGTCGTCCGGCTCAGCCGGCGACGGCGATCCCCATGGAGCGGGCGGTGCCGGCGACCTGCTTCTTGGCCGACTCGATGTCGGTCGTGTTGAGGTCGGGCAGCTTGATCGTGGCGATCTCGGTGATCTGGGCGTCGGTCACGGTGGCGACCGTCTCGCGGCCGGCCGTCTCGGCACCCTTCTCGACACCGGCGGCCTGGCGCAGCAGGGCTGCGGCCGGCGGGGTCTTGAGCACGAACGAGAACGTCCGGTCCTCGTAGATCGAGATCTCCACGGGGATGATCGAGCCCGCCTGCTTCTCGGTGGCGGCGTTGTACTGCTTCACGAAGTCCATGGTCTGGACGCCGTGCGGCCCGAGGGCCGTGCCGACAGGGGGTGCGGGCGTGGCGCCGCCGGCGGGCAGCTGGATCTTTACGACGGTGAGGATCTTCTTCTTGGGGGCCATGGGGGTGTGTCTCCTGGTTGTGGAATCTGTGCGGTCGGAGCCCTAGAGCTTCGCGACCTGGCTGAACTCGAGCTCGACCGGGGTCTCCCGGCCGAAGATGTTGACGAGCACCTTGAGCTTGAGCTGGTCCTCGTTGATCTCGGCGACCTGGCCGGAGAAGTCGGCGAAGGGGCCTTCCTTGACTCGCACGGTCTCGCCCACCTCGTGCTCGAGCCGGGGGCGGCTGCGCTTCGAAGGGATCTCGCCACCCTCGACCTTGACCTGCAGGATGCCTTCCACCTCACGGCGCGACAGGGGGGTGGGCTTCGTGCCGGGGCCGACGAAGCCGGTGACGCCCGGGGTGTTGCGGATCACGGCCCAGCTGTCGTCGTCGAGCTCGCACCGGCACAGCAGGTAGCCGGGGAAGACCTTCTTCTGGACGACGACCTTCTTGCCGTTCTTGAACTCGGTGACGTCCTCCATCGGGATGACGACCTCGTAGATACGGTCCTCCATGCCCATGGATGCCGTGCGGCTATGGAGGTTCGACTTCACCTTGTTCTCATAGCCGGCGTAGGTGTGCACGACGTACCAGCGCCCGGGCTGGTCGTAGGGGCTGATGACGAAGGGTTCCTCGTCCTCGTACTCGTCGTCGGTCTCGGCGTCCTCGTCGAGGGCCTCCGCAGCGTCGGTCTCGGCGACCTCGGCATCGATCGTGCCGGCGTCCGGCGCCGCCTCGGTGGCGATGGCGTCGTCCGCGACCTGGCCCTCGGCACCATCGGTGCTCGGGTCGTCGTCGAGTGGGGCAGTGGTTCCGTCGTGGGTCACAGTCATACCGATCAGGGCTTGAACAGCCAGAGGACGCCCTTTGCGAAGGCGTAGTTGAGCACGAAGATGAGGACCATCAGGGAAAGCAGCGTGACCAGGGTCACCGTTGTGTAGTTGATGACCTCCGCCCGGTTGGGCCAGGCCACCTGGCGCAGCTCCGAGCGTACCTCCCGGAGGAATTGACCGATCCGGAAGGGCTCACGCTTGACCGGCTTCCGGGCGGGTGCGGTGCGGGTGGGCGCGGTCTCCCCTTCGGGGTCCTGGCCCTGCCGCTGCATCTGTCGCTTCTGTTCTCGGTTCACGTGCTGGTTCCTTCGGCCACTTCACAGGTGCAGAGCAGGGCAGGAGGGACTTGAACCCCCAACCTTCGGTTTTGGAGACCGGTGCTCTACCAGTTGAGCTACTGCCCTCTGTCGACCGCCGCGACGCGAACGAACGTCCGAACGCAAGGGCGGTGCTACAGGCTACCGCATAGGGCGGGTGCCGTCCCATGCGGACGGTCCCGGCACCCTGGCGGGTGGCGGGACGACCCGCTTTGGTGCCTAGCGGGTCTCCTTGTGGAGGGTGTGGCGGCGGTCCCACGAGCAGAACTTCTTCATCTCGATCCGCTCGCGGTCGTTCATCTTGTTCTTGGTCGTGATGTAGTTGCGCCGCTTGCAGGACTCGCAGGCCAGGGTGACCTGGATGCGCTTGTCGTTCTTTGCCACGGTGACTCCCTTGTGCCCGCGACCGGTGGCCGTGGGTCCGATGTGCCTTCTGTCCGGGATACTGCCTGTACCCCGGGTACTGCCTGGTTGTGCCTGTCCGTCCACTGTCGACCGACTGCCCTGGCACACCCGAGAACTGGTAGCGGCGGCCGGACTCGAACCGGCGACCCCACGATTATGAGCCGTGTGCTCTAACCAACTGAGCTACGCCGCCACGGGCGAGCCCCCGGTGGGGATTGAACCCACGACCCCCGCCTTACCATGGCGGTGCTCTACCACTGAGCTACAGGGGCAATGCAGCTCGGAAGAGCAGCAGAGGGGAAAGCATAGCCGCACCGCCGGTACCTGAACAGTGGGCCCCCGTCTACGATCGCCGGGATGCACGTCCGCCTGGCAGAGCCCCGGGACGCCGAACACGTCCGGCAGATCTACAACGCCGAGGTGGTCGGCTCGACCGCGACGTTCGACCTCCGGCCGCGCTCGCACGAGGAGCAGGCGGCCTGGATGAACGAGCACGAGGGCACCTACCCGGTCGTCGTGGCGGTCGACGACGCCGACACGGTGCTCGGGTTCGGGTCACTTTCCAGCTATCGGGACCGCCCCTCGTACTCGACGACCGTCGAGAACTCGGTCTACGTCGACGCCGATCACCGGGGCGAGGGAGTGGGCCGTGCGCTCCTGGAGGAACTGGTCCGCCTGGGCACGCTCCACGGGTTCCACTCGATGATCGCCCGGGTCGGAGGTGACAACGGGGCGTCCATCGCACTGCACCGGGCCTGCGGGTTCGAGCTCGTGGGCGTCGAGCGCGAGATCGGCCGGAAGTTCAACCGGTGGCTGGACGTCGCCGTCCTGCAACGGATGCTGGGTGGGGCCGGCTTCGACGCCGAACCCGGCTGAGCCTGCGCCCGTAAGGCGCCAGGCGGCGTCCCAGGGTGGCTCAGGCCGCCACGGCGGCCGCCGGGGCGGTGTCGGACCCGATGGCCGGGCGGCGGCGATCCCACGAGGACAGCGGCACGGTCATGACGACCAGGATCCACAGCAGGGTCAGCACGATCAGCAGTGGGTCGCCGTGGAGCAGGGTCGTCACCAACTGGGTGCCGCCGGGCAGTTCGATGAAGGCGGTCACCATCGACAGACCGATGACCAGGGACCGGAGCTGGCCGAGGGCGACCGGAGCGAGGAGGACCAGACCCCACGACAGGTACCAGGGCTGCACGACTGGGCCGAGCAGGACGAAGATCAGCAGGGTGAGCCCGATGGCCTTGAGGGTCCCGATGCGGTCGCTGTTGAGCAACAGCCACACGCCCGCCACGGCCGAGATGAGCAGGCCGAGGAACCGGGTGACCGTGAGCACGCCCCCGACCCCCACGCCGATGTGGGCCAGGTGCGCGACACCGGTGATGGCGAAGGCGATGCCGGTGGTCGGTGACGCCCAGGAACGGACGACACCCGGTGTGCCGAGGAGGGTCACCCAGCCCCAGCCCAGTCCGCTCACGTAGGAGAAGAACCCGAGGATGCCGACACCGATGAGGGCCGCCGTGACCACCGGTCGGACACGGTCCCGTAGCGGGACCCCGGCGCCCAGCCAGCTCCAGCCGATGTAGAGGATGCCGAGCGCGGCCGGCGCCTTGACCGCCGTGGCCAGGGCACACAGGATGATGCCCCAGAGCGGTCGCTTCTCCTTGGCCAGCGTGAGACCGGCGACGAGCAGGCCCAGCATCAGCGCATCGTTGTGGGCACCGCCGATGAGGTGGAAGATCGTGACCGGGTTCAGGATCATGAGCGTGAACAGCTCGGCGCCGTCCCGGTGGTACAGCTTGGCCAGCCGGGGCACGCAGGCGGCGATCAGGAGGACGCCGACCAGGGCGAGCAGGCGGAGCAGGACGATGGTGGCCAGCTCGTTGTGGAAGGTGATCCGGGCCACGAAACCGTCCAGCTGCAGGAACATCGGGCCGTACGGTGCCGGGGCGTTGCCCCACAGCGGGTCCACGGGGGCGGTGTAGGAGTTGTTGCCGAGCTCGAAGGGCCCGTACAGGTACGGGTTCATGTGGTGGCTGACCATCTCGCCCTGCGCGGCGTACGAGTAGGCGTCGCGGCTGAACAGGGGGGCGATGACCAGGACCGGCAGCGACCATAGGGCGAACACCCCCATCATCGTCTTGACGGGGACCCCCCGGCGGCGGCGGTAGAGCCGGGCCATCCCCCACCAGACCCGCATGAAGAGGAAGAGCCCGCCGTAGACGGCGGCCAGTGAGAAGTAGACACCCCATCGGCTGGGGGTGGCGGTCGAGGGCTCACCGAAGAACCAGACGCCCGGCATCTCGAGCTTGAAGGGCGAGCTCGGCATGGACGCGCCGATGGCGACCGCCAGCACGGCCACGAACCCCAGCAGAGCGGGTCGGAGCACGAGGCCCCGGGCGTCGGTCACCTCCTCGACGTCCTCGGTCGGGTCGACGGCGTCGGATGTCCCGACGAGGCGGTCGCGCCACGCCTCGGCGCGCCGCAGGAGCCAGCCCACCGCGCTGGACGGCCGGTCACCGGACGAGGGACTGGCCTCGGTTGGCCGGTCCCCGTGCACTGCCGCCGGTGTGCGTTCCAGTGCCATGGGGTCGAGGGTCTCCTGGGTCGTGAGTCGGTCGAATGTGCCGGGCCGTCAGACCCGGCGGTGCCGTACGCGGTGGTGGTCGGCGTCCCCCGACAGATCGTGCGGTGGCTCCGCACGGTGCTGAACGCAACCATTCCGTAACGTCATTGTAACCAATGGCGGGCCTCGGGGACGGGTCGGCCGCCGCGGCGCCCCCATCCGCTCATCCGCCCTCCACCACCAGCACCGCAGCTCCGTCCACCCGGTCGTGGGCCAGGTCCGCCAGGGCCCGGTCGGCGGAGTCGAACGGATAGGGCACCGCCGACACCCGGATACCGATGTCCGCGGCCAGCGCCAGGAACTCCCGCCCGTCGTGACGGGTGTTGGCCGTGACGCTGCGCAGCGTGCGCTCCTCGAAGAGGTGGCGTTGGTAGTCGAGGACCGGGACGTCGGACAGGTGGATTCCGGCGATGGCCAACGTGCCACCCCGGTCCAGCGCCTCGAGGGCGGGCGGCACCAGGGTCCCCACCGGAGCGAAGAGGATGGCCGCATCGAGCGGCTCGGGCGGTGGATCTTCCGCCCCTTGCGCGCTGGCCGCACCGAGTTCGAGTGCGAGCCGGCGTGCCTCGGCGGACCGTGTCATCACGTGGACGGTGGCCCCTTCGGCCAGTGCCACCTGGGCCGTCAGGTGCGCCGAGCCCCCGAATCCGTAGATCCCGAGTCGACCCCCGTCCGGGAGTTCGGCACGGCGGAGCGACCGGTAGCCGATGATGCCCGCACACAGGAGCGGCGCCGCCTCGATGTCACCGATGCCGTCGGGCAGTCGGTAGGCGTAGCGCTCGTCGACGACGGCGAACTCCGCATACCCACCGTCGACGTCCCACCCGGTGAACCTCGGTGCGGTACAGAGGTTCTCCCTCCCTGCCAGACAGAACCGGCACGTGCCGCACGTGTGGGCGAGCCACGGGATCCCGACACGTTCCCCTTCGGTCAGGTCCGAGCACCCCGGACCCAGCCGGTCGACTCGGCCGACCACCTCGTGGCCCGGCACCACCCCGGGCCGTCGCGGGGTGAGGTCTCCCTCAGCGAGATGGAGGTCGGTACGGCACACGCCACACACCGACACCCTGACCCGCACCTGCCCAGGGCCTGGCTCGGGGGTCGGGCGTTCCACCGCGTCGAGCGGACCGCTGTCGATCGGTCCGGGCCGCCGGACCACCCAGGCGCGCATCCCGCTACCCGGCATCCGCCGGGACCACCACCGGGCCCGGGCCCGGGACGGGGTCGGGGTCGGGGTCGGCCACCTCTACCAGGACCGGATCCGACTTCCACTCGAGCAGTCGCAGGGCCCGCATGCCTCCTCCTTGCCGTCCGCCCACCGTGGTCGGGCTACCGGTGCATGGTACGGCGGTGCAGACTGGCGACCAAGGGCCGAACGTCACCAGCCACGGCGCACGGCCGGGCAGACGGGCAGGGCCGGGCGGCGGCGTCAGTCGAAGACGACGGTGCGGCCCCGGTAGGCGATCACGCGGTGCTCGAGGTGGGCCCGGACAGCGCGGGAGAGCACCAGGGCCTCGAGGTCGCGGCCCCGCCTGGCCATCGAGGCCGGAGTGTCGGCGTGGGTCACCTGGGTGACGTCCTGGGCGATGATCGGTCCCTCGTCGAGCCCAGAAGTGACGTAGTGGGACGTTGCCCCGATCAGTTTCACACCCCGCTCCCACGCCTGTCGGTACGCGTTGGCACCGACGAATGCGGGCAGGAACGAGTGGTGGATGTTGATGGTCCGTCCGTCGAATTCATCCACGAAGCCCGGGGTCAGGACCCGCATGTACCGGGCCAGCACCACGAGGTGGGGTTCGACGTCGCGCACGGCGGCACGGACCTCGGCTTCCTGCGCGGCACGGGCGTCCGGCCCGTCCCCCACCACCGCCAGGTGACGGAACGGCACGCCGAAACGTCCGGCCGCCTCGGCCAGGTCCTCCCGGTTGGACACCACGAGGGAGATAGTGGCCGGTAGGTCGCCGGTCGCGCATCGTCCGAGCAGGTCGTAGAGGCAGTGGCCGTCCTTGGTCACCAGCACCGCCAGTCGGCTGGCTTCCTCACGCGCCGTGATGGCCCAGGTCATCCCACGGCGGGCGCCGAGCGGGGCGAACGACGCTCGGAGCGTGTCGAGGCCGTCGGCGTGGGTGAACTCCACCCGCTGGATGAACAGCCCGTGCTCGGCGTCGCGCGTCTCTCCCGCGTCGATGATGTTGCCGCCACCCGAGACGATCCAGGTCGCCACGTCGGCGACGATGCCCGAGGAGTCCGGGCAGTGCAGGGTCAGGACCGAGGTGTGCGGGGCCATGGGCTCATGCTAAGGGCCTGCACCCGACGCCTTCCCGCATGCGACCGCCGTGGGCTGTCGTCAGCGGATCACCACGAGAACGTCATCCGGGCGGATGTGATCCCGGTGCTTCAGTCGCCCGCCTCGCTGTCGGACAGGACGTTCCCTCCGACGGTGAGCCCTGCGGAGGTGGAGGAGCCCGAGTCGGCGGCGCTCGCATCCCACCACCCTCCGCACTGGCCCGGTCCCCCGCGACCGTTGCACGACCAGGCCCCCAGCGCGCCCCCGGATGACAGATGCCCTGACCGGAAGGCGAATCCGCTCTCCGGTCAGGGCATCCTCTGCGTGGGCCGAGAAGGATTCGAACCTTCGTAGGCAGAACCGGCAGATTTACAGTCTGCTCCCTTTGGCCGCTCGGGCACCGACCCGCAGGCGGGCAAGGTTACCGCTTCGCACAGGGGTACTGTTTCGCCATGCCCACCTTCGACGTCGTCTCCGAAGTCGACATGCAGGAAGTCCGCAACGCCGTGGATCAGGCCAACCGCGAGGCCACCACCAGGTTCGACTTCAAGGGCACCGATTCGACCATCGAGCTCAATGACAAGGAGCTCCTCCTTGCCTCGTCCACCGAGGACCGGCTGCGCGCGCTCTACCAGGTGCTTCAGGAGAAGATGGTCAAGCGCGAGGTGTCGCTCAAGTCGTTCGACGTGGGCAAGGTCGAGGAGGCCTCCAAGGGCACCGCCCGCCAGCGTCTCGGCATCCAGGCCGGCATCTCGTCGGACCACGCCAAGAAGATCAACCGGTTCGTGAAGGATCTCAACCTGAAGGGCGTGTCGTCCCAGACCCAGGGTGACCAACTGCGCGTGACCGGCAAGAAGCGCGACGACCTCCAGGCGGTCATCACCGCCCTCAAGGCGGAGGACTTCGGGATCCCGCTGCAGTTCAACAACTTCCGCGACTGAACCCGGAGTAGCCCCCGGAGCCGGTCGGCCCGACCGGCGGGCACCGACCCCCGAAGGCATACTCGGTCGATGGACTCCCCCCGCAGTGCACTGATCACCGGCGGATCGACGGGCCTCGGCCTCGCCACCGCCCACCAACTCGCCGGGCAGGGCCTCGGGGTGACGGTCACGGGCCGCACGCAGACCACGCTCGACACCGCCGTCGCCGAACTGCGCGATGCCGGAGCCGACGTCATCGGTGTCGTGGCCGACGCTGCGGACTGGGCCGACACCGAACGGTCGGTGGCAGCGCACGTCGCCCGGCACGGAGGACTCGACGTCGTCGTGGCCAACGCCGGATTCACCGCCGCCGGTGACCTCTCCGACGGCGACCCGGATGAGTGGCGCTCGATGGTCCTCACCAATGTCCTCGGGCCGGCCCTGCTGGTCCGCGCCGCCCTCCCGCACCTCACGACCCCCGGCGGCCAGATCGTCCTGGTGGGCAGCGTCGCCGGTCGCATCATCCGGCCTGGCAGCCTCTACGGCGCCACCAAGGCCGCCGTGGCCTCGATCGCGGAGAACCTCCGTCCTCAGCTGACCGGTGCCGGCATCCGCGTCGCCCTGGTCGAGCCGGGAATCACCGACACTCCGTTCTGGGGCGAGCAGGGTGCACCGGCGTTCGCCCTGGAGTCCGCCGCCGTCGCCGAGGCGGTCGGATGGATCGTCGGCCAGCCGGCCGGGGTCGACGTCAACGAATTGATGGTGCGCCCGGTCGGCCAGCCGATCTGAGCCCGCCCCGGACCGGAGTCGGGGGTCGACGCCCGGCCGTGCCACTCACGGGACGTGCGTACGCGCCGCCCGCCACACCGATGCGACGAGCACCAGCGTGACGAGGACCGGTGCGACGCAGGCGGCGGCGGTGCGCAGGTGCACATGGAGGCACAGCAGCGCCAGGATCCCGATCACGGCCACCGCCCCCACGAAGAGCTCCGGCGTGTCGCCGATGAGGAACTCCCACCAGAAATGTCCGAATGCGCCCAGCCAGCGAAGGGCCGTCGGTCGATCGTCGTCGACGGGGTCAGCCATGGGCCGGCCCTCCTGCTGACGCCAGACCCGGCGCCGGTTGTCCGGCACGCCGCTTCAGGGCGGTCACCACCAGCCAGGCCACCAGCCCATACCAGGCCACCAGGACCGGGACGGCCAGATCCGACCCCGGCCATGTGACGTGCACGCCTTCAGCGGACCAGAAGGTCCCGAAGCTGACCAGCATCAGGCCGACACCCATCTTCATCGCGTTCTCGGGGACCCCGGACAGCTGGCGGTGGACGACGAGGCCGACCACGCCGACCACCAGTGCGGCCGCCGCGGCCGCCGCGGCCGCCAGCCCGAGCCGGCTCGGGTGCGATGTGCTGCCCAGGGTGATGACGATCACGATGACCTCGAGCCCCTCGAGGAACACCCCCTTGAACGCCACGGTGAAGGCCGTGGCGTCACGGCCCGTGGTCTTCGGCGTCGCCTCCAGTTCGGCCACGTGCTCAGCGAAGATGGCGTCCTCGTCGTGCTTGGCCTTGAGGCCAGCCGCCCGCAGGACGGCCTTGCGCAGCCACTGCAGCCCGAAGACCAGGAGGAGCCCACCGACCACGAGACGGAGCGCGGACAACGGCACCCAGTGGACCAATGGAGGGCCGACCAGGCCGACCAGGGCAGCCAGCACGGCGACGGCCACGGCCACGCCCTCCAGGGCGGATCGCCAACCCCGGGTGACACCCACGGCGAGCACGATGGTCAGCGCCTCCACCATCTCGACCGCACTCGCCAGGAAGACGGCGGTCACCAGTACGAGCGCCCCGGTGGGCGCCGTGCTGGCCAGGAGGGTCACGCCGGTCGGATCAGGCCGCCTCGACGAGCTCGTCGAGCTCCTCGAGGGGATGCACCTTGAAGATCCGGTTGAACACGAGGTACTTCGCCACCCAGAAGACGGCGAAGGACGAGACGTTGGCCACCTCGACGAGCACGGTCTGCTCGAAGTGGCTCAGTCCGTAGTGGGTGCCGATGTGCTTCGCGACGGAGGCGCCGACGATCGAGAAGGCCACGCCCAGGGCGGACATCGTCCAGAAGGGGATGATCTCCTTCACCAGGTGCGAGCGCCCCTTCTTCCCCCACACCCAGCTCCGGGTCAGGAAATAGGACGGGACGCTGGCGACGACGTTGGCGAACACCGTGCTCCCTACCTCACCCCAGAGGTGGAACACGCCGAACACCAGTCCGAGGACGGCGAAGGAGACGACCGTCGAGATCACGGAGACCATGCTGTAGCGGATGAGCTGCCTGCCCTCGGGCGTGTCCCGCTTCTCCCACACGTGCACGACCCGCTGGGGAAGGCTGACTCGCTCGGTAGTGCTCGGCATCGGGATCACTCTAGTCGTCACCCATCCGTAACATTGGGCCGGGTCGCCCCGATGACGGAACCGTCAGGCCGTGAGGCCGTTCGCCCGGGCCAGACCGCCGAACCAGTCGGCGCTCGGCTTCGGGCTGCGCCTGAACGTCTGCCGGTCGACCGCCACCAGGCCGAACGTCGGCCCGTACCCGAGCACCCACTCGAAGTTGTCGAGCAGGCTCCAGTAGAAGTAGCCGCGCACGTCGATGCCGTCGTCGAGGCACTGGCGGACCCCCGCCAGGGCCCGGGTCACGTACTCGATCCGCAGTGCATCGTCGTCGGTGCCGATGCCGTTCTCGGTGACGTACACCGATAGCCCACCCGTCACCTCCGTGGCCCGGCGGACGGTGGCACCCAGTGCATCGGGCCACACCTCGTAGCCCATCTGCGTGGTCCCCACCCCGTCCTCGGGGCCGAGTCCGCCCTCGGGGCCGACGCGCATGCGTGTGTAGGTCTGGACACCGATGAAGTCGTCACCGCCGAGTGCCTCGAGGAAGACGTCCTCGTTGGGCCTGCGCAGCCGTTCCAGCCACTCCTCGCCACCGGGCTGGAGTTGGTAGTCGGTCATCGACACCGTCAGTCCCACGGGGAATTCGCCGGGCCCGGAACGGATCGCCTCGACCGCCTTGCGGTGGGCCGAGACCATGGCCGCGTTCACCACATCGCGCCGGGTGCGGTCACGCACCCGCGGCGGGAACAGGCCGAGGCGCCACCCCATCATGGCGACCACGTTGGGCTCGTTGAGGGTGCACGCCATGCCGATCAGGTCGCCCAGGTGTTCGGTGACCTTCTCGCAGTAGCGGGCGAACCGGTCGGCGGCGTGCAGCGCCTCCCACGCGCCGGCGGCGGCCATCCAGCGGGGGTGGGTGAAATGGTGGAAGGTGACGACGGGCAGGATGCCGGCCTCGTGGCAGGCGGCGGCCATCCGGCGGTAGTGGTCGAGCGCGACGAGGGAGAACTCCCCCTCCTCCGGTTCGATCCGGCTCCACTCCAGCGAGAACCGGTAGGCGCCGAGCCCGAGGTCGGCGATCAGGGCGATGTCCTCCGGGTAGCGGTTGAACGAGTCGCAGGCATCGCCGCTGACGTCCACGCAGCCCGACGTCGGGTCGTGCTCCATGGCCCACCAGTCGTTGTTCACGTTGCCCCCCTCGATCTGGTGGGCGGCGGTGGCGGTCCCCCAGAGGAACCGGTCGGGGAAGGTCAGCTCGGGCACGGCGCCCACCGTAGCGGTGGGTCCCAGCGGTCGTCAGGCGACGCGGCACCGGCCACGGGCGGTCACCAGGCCACGTCCGACCTGACAGGATGAGGGCCGTGAGCGACGCACTCGAACTCCTGGTGGAACTCCTCGACATCGAGCCCATCGAGGTCAACATCTTCCGCGGCGCCAACCCGAACGAGGAACGCCAGCGGATCTTCGGGGGTCAGGTTGCGGCACAGGCTCTGATGGCGGCCGGTCGGACCGTGGAGGTCGGACGACCCCACTCGCTCCACGCCTACTTCCTCCGGCCGGGCGACCCCAACGTGCCGGTCCTCTACGAGGTGGACCGGATCCGCGACGGTCGCAGCTTCACCACCCGCCGGGTGGTGGCCATCCAGCACGGCAGGGCCATCTTCCATCTGTCGGCGTCGTTCCACGTGGACGAGCCGGGACTCGACTTCCAGATCCCGATGCCGGAGGTCCCCGACCCCGAGACGCTGCCCACCATGCGCGAGCGGCTCGAGCCCTTCAAGGACAAGGTCGGCGACTGGTACGACCGGGAGCACCCCATCGACCAGCGCCACATCGGCGCACTGCCCTGGATGCACCGTGCCGTCCAGGAGCCCCGCCAGCAGCTGTGGCTGCGCGCCGACGGCACGCTGCCCGACGATCCGCTGCTCCACACGTGCATCGCCACCTATGCGTCCGACATGTACCTCTTCGACACCATGCTCGCCCCCCACGACGTCGGTTGGGACGACCCCGAGTTCATGGGCGCGAGCCTCGATCACTGCATGTGGTTCCACCGGCCCTTCCGGGCCGACGACTGGCTGCTCTACGACATGGACAGCCCGACCTCGTCGGGGGCCCGTGGGCTGGCCCGGGGCTTCATGTTCACGCAGGAGGGGACCCTGGCCGTCTCGATGGTCCAGGAGGGCCTGATGCGCCTGGTGGAACGACCGTCCGGACCGTAGCGCCGCTGTCCGGCCCCCGGTCCGCCCCGACTATGAGCGCTCGGCGATGGGCACGTAGTTGCGCTCGTCCTCGCCGATGTACAACTGGCGGGGCCGGGCGATCTTGGAGTCCTGGTTGAGCATCTCCTGCCAGTGGGCGAGCCACCCTGCCGTGCGAGGGATGGCGAACAGCACGGGGAACATCTCGAGCGGGAACCCCATTGCCTGATAGATGAGGCCGGAGTAGAAGTCGACGTTCGGATAGAGCTTCCGCGAGGTGAAGTACTCGTCGGAGAGGGCGATCTCCTCGAGCTTCAGCGCGATGTCGAGGAGCGGGCTCTTGCCGGTGACGGAGAAGACCTCGTCGGCCGTGCGCTTGATGATCGTGGCCCGTGGGTCGTAGCTCTTGTAGACGCGGTGGCCGAAGCCCTGCAGCCTGCCACCCTGGCCGGACTTGACCGACTCGATGAACGGCTCCACGTTCTCGATCGAGCCGATGTCGGTCAGCATGCGGATGACCGCCTCGTTGGCACCTCCGTGGCGCGGGCCGTAGAGCGCAGCTGCCGCGGCGGCGGTGGCCGAATACGGGTCGGCGTGGGACGACCCGACCACCCGCATGGCGGTGGTGGAGCAGTTCTGCTCGTGGTCGGCGTGCAGGATGAAGAGCACGTCGAGCGCACGGGCCAGCACCGGGTCGGCCTCGAAGCGGGGCTCGGCGATCTTCCACATCATCGACAGGAAATTCGACGTGAACGGCAGCGAGTTGTCCGGGTAGACGAACGGCATGCCGACGCTGAAACGGTGGGCGGCGGCGGCCAGCGTGGGCATCTTGGCGATCAGCCGGATGATCTGCTTGTCGCGCGACTCGGGATCGAAGATGTCCTTGGCGTCCAGGTAGAACGTCGACAGCGCCGCCACTGCGGAGACGAGCATGCCCATGGGATGGGCGTCGTAGTGGAAGCCCTCGAGGAAACGCTTGCGTACGTTCTCGTGGATGAAGGTGTGCAGCGTGATCTCCCGCTCCCACACCTCGAACTCGTCGGTCGTCGGGAGTTCACCGTTGAGGAGTAGGTAGGCCACCTCGAGGAAGGTCGAATCCTCAGCCAGTTGCTCGATCGGGTAGCCGCGGTAGCGGAGGATGCCGGCCTCGCCGTCGAGGTAGGTGACGGAGCTCTCACATGCCGCCGTGGCCGTCAGGCCCGGATCGTAGAACCAGGTGCCGGGCAACAACTTCGAGAACTCGGCCGCCGACACGCCTCCGTTCTCCAATGGGATCTCGAGGGACTGCCCCGTGCGGTTGTCGGTGATCGTGATGCTCTCGGCCACTCGCCTCTACCCCTCCGTTGGGTTCGTCTTCCTGGGTCGTCCCGATCCTAGATGCTGACCTGGGGTGACCGACCAACCGAGGTGTCCGGCGAACCCGTCACGGTGTCACGTAGACGAGGAACTGCTGGGTCGATCCGGCCGGATCCACCTGCCCCGGAGGCACGGACACCTTCACCGTGACGGTGTAGCGGTGCCCGGTGGCGACCGGCACGGGCGGGAGCACGGGAGCCGTGGACGACCCAGCGGGCACAGCCACCGTCGCCGAGCGGAGACCGCCCCGGCGCCCCGCAGGCGGAGCGGCGACTCCCGGCACGTCGGCCGGCACCACGGTGACCGACACCGAGATCCCGAACTCCGGCACGTTCCCGCAGTTGGTGACCGTCACCGTGGCGCCGAGGGTCGCGGTCGGGGGCACCACGGTCGGGGTCGGGGTCGGCGCCGTCGACGTCGGTGCCAGGCACGAGGTCGACACCGATCCGACGCCACCGTCCGGGACCCCCGGAGGCGACAGCCCGACGGCCGTCACCACGAGGTGGTGGAAGGCCGCGAGCGCGGTGGATGACGCCAGGGCACCGGCGGCCGCACCGAGTTGGTCACTCCCGAGCGCAGCGGTGGACGTGGGTCGGGGGACCCACACCGAGGGCTGTACCCGCAGACGTGGGCGCTGGGCCGCGGCCGTCGCCCGCACGGCGCGGAACAGGTCGTCAGCCTGCTCGAAGACCTGTCCTTCAGCCGCCAGTTCGGTGGCTGCCTGGTCGGAGGAGATGAGGGTGGTCGGTCCGGTGGGAGCGGAGGCCCCCGGCGCCCCGGCGACGGGTAGCGGCTGCATCCCGAGCAGGCGGTCGACGGTGGAACGGAGGGCCGCAGTAGCAGCCGACCGCAGGGCCATGACCTGGGTGACCTTGGACTCGAGGTCGTCCTGGGGTGGGGGCGACGCCAGGTTGCGGGCCTGGCTCGCCTGGTCGGCCGTCGCGCGGGTGGCGGAGTCCAGACCCTGCTGGAGGATGCCCCGGGCCGTTTCCGGCAGTGCGGTGTCCGTCAGCGAGGCCGCGCCGGCCATGAGTGCCGCCAGCTGTTCCCCTGTCCGGGCCGATACCTGTCCCAGCGGATTGACGAGTGCCATGTAGCCGGCCGTCGTCGTCGAGCGGTAGCTCTGCGACTGGGTGTGGATGGCGATGAGGGAACCGGCCACCAGCACGACTGTGATGGTGGCGGCGATGGCGATGGCGACCGACGGGCCGAGGCCGCGCCCGGGCGAGCGACGACGTCTTCGACTCGCTCTCGGCATCCCGACGACGATAGTGCCGCCCCCCGCCCCCGACCCCCCGGGTTGCCGGTCGTCCGGATCAGACGGGCGGTGACCGGTCGCCGTCGGGTGTCCCCACCAGTTCGACGGCCTGCAACGGACGGGTCATCGTGTCGACGGGCAACGGTGTGGTCGGCTCGCGCTCGCCCGCGCCCACGACACCCATCTCGACGAATCGGCGTGCCGTCACGAGCACCCGTCCCTCCAGTGAGCCGACGGCCCGGTTGTAGGCGGTGACGGCACCGGTCAGGCTGCGGCCCACCCCGGCCATGTGCTCCCCCAGCACGGAGATCCGCTCATACAACTGCGCACCCAGGACCTGCACCTGGCGGGCGTTCTCGGTGAGCGCCTCCTGTTGCCAGCCGTAGGCGACCGCTCGGAGCAGGGCGATCAGCGAGGTCGGCGTGGCCAGCAGGACGTGATTGGCCACGGCGTACTCCATGAGGCCGGGCTCGTGCTCGAGGGCGGCGGTCAGCAGCGGGTCGCCCGGGATGAAGGCGACGACGAACTCGGGCGACGGGTCGACCCGCTTCCAGTACTCCTTCTTCGAGAGCGCGTCGACGTGGGCCTTCATCTGGCGGCCGTGGGCGGCCAGGTGGGCACGTCGCACCCCCTCGTCATCGGCCTCGTTGGCGGCGAGGAACGCCTGGAGCGGCACCTTGGCGTCCACGGCCACGTTCTTGCCGCCGGGCAGGTGGACCACCAGGTCCGGACGCATCCGGCCGGTGTCGCCATCGGAGGTGACCTGCTCGGAGAAGTCGCAACGCTCGAGCATGCCGGCCATCTCCACCACGCGGCGGAGTTGGAGCTCGCCCCAGCGTCCACGGGTCTGGGGGCTGCGCAGGGCGGTGACGAGGTTGCGCGTCTCGCGCTCCAACCGCTCGTGCGATCCGGTCAGATGGCGCATCTGCTCGGTCAGGGCGGTATAGGCCGTCTGCCGATCCATCTCGAGCCGGCGGACGCCCTCGTCGTACCGGCCGAGCTGCTCGACGAGGGGCGCCAGCAGCCGGGTGATCCCCTCCTGCTGCCGTGCCAGGTCGCTGGCGGCCGCCTGGCGCGTCTCCCCCAGCCGCGTGTCGGCCAGCTGCAGGAACTGGTCCGCGTTCTGGCGGAGTGCCTCGGACGAGAGCCGGGCGAACTCGCCGGTGAGCTGACCACGCACCTCGTCGATCGCGGCCTCGCGCTCCTGCGCGGTCCGCCGGACGCCGGCCAGTTCGGCCTCGAGCCGGGCCTGGGTGGTGCGCGAGCGGGTCGACTGACCCGACCGGACGAGCAGGCCGACGACCAAGCCGAGCACGCATCCGACGACCAGGCCGATCAGGAGTCCGGTGAGCATGGTGCTTCCTTTCGCCTGCCGGTGTCATCCCGGGCCCGGGCGGGCCCGGGCGGCGCTCCACCCTGTCGGCGGGGCGACCGGCGCGGTCGCCGCGGATCGTACCGACTGGGTGCGACAACGCCGTGGACCGCACGGCCCTGAACGACGGCGCCCTGTGACACGATGGTCGGATGCATCGGGTCGTCGTCGTAGGGGCCGGATTCGGCGGGCTCTCGGCCGCCCGGGCCCTCATCGGCAAGCCGGTCGACGTCACGGTCGTCGACCAGCGCAACTTCCACACCTTCCAGCCCCTGCTCTACGAGGTCGCCACCGCCGGCCTCGACTCGGGGGACGTGGCCTACCCGATCCGTGTGATCTTCGGCAAGGCCGACAACGTCACGTTCCGGATGGCGGCGGTCACCGGCGTGGACTGGGACCGGCGGGAGGTGCTCCTGGCCGACTCGCAGCCACTGCCCTTCGAATCGCTGATCGTGGCCAGTGGCGCCACGGCCAGGTTCTTCGGGATCCCGGGTGCGTCGGAGCACAGCTTCCCGCTCTACACGTTGACCGATGCCCGCCGCCTGCGGGACCACATCCTCCGGCGGCTCGAGGACGTCGACGCACATCCCGCGGGCGCGTCCGCCCGGGGGGCGTTGACCTTCGTCGTGGTCGGGGGCGGCCCGACCGGGGTGGAGGTCGCCGGGGCCCTGGCCGAGCTGCTCGATGTGGCCGTCCGTCACGACGGCTTCCGGTTCGACCGCTCGGCTGGGCGCATCATCCTGGTCGACGCCCTCGACCGGCTGCTGACCCCATTCCGCGAGTCGGCCGCCGACTACGCGGCGGACACCCTGGGCGGGCGAGGCGTCGACATCCGGCTGGGCCACTCGGTCAGGTCGGTCCGGGCGGACGCGGTCGAACTCGACGACGGCACCGTGATCCCGACCCGGACCGTCGTCTGGGCGGGGGGCGTGACCGTCGAGGGCACGGTCGCTGGAGGGATCGGTGCCCCCACGGGGCCCAACGGTCGCCTCCTCGTCGACCACGATCTGGCCGTGCGGGACCACGACGACGTCTGGGGGGTGGGCGATGCGGCCGCGGTGCTCTGGGGCGGGTCCGGGCCGGAGGCCGACACCGTCTGCCCCCAGGTCGCCCAGGTGGCCATCCAGTCCGGCAGCCATGCCGCACGCCAGGTCCTGGCGCGTGTCGACGGCCGACCGACCACTCCCTTCGCCTACAAGGACAAGGGGATCATGGCCACCATCGGCCGGAGGGCGGCCATCACCCAATTCCGCAGCGGACGGGTCGTGCGCGGCACCTTCGGCTGGTTGGCGTGGCTGGGACTGCACCTCGTCTACCTGGTCGGCTTCCGCAACAAGATCGTCGTGTTCATCAACTGGTCGTGGCGCTATCTGTCCTGGGGATCGGGACCCCGGATCATCGTGAGCGAGGAGACGGCACCGGGCGTCGACGAGGGCCACGGCCTGGTCGGTCCCTGACCGCCCTTCCCCGTCCCCCGGTGCAGCCCACCGTGAGCGGCATCGGGGCGGCGGATACCGTGGAGGGATGGAGTCCCCTCTCGAGCAGATCGACCGCAAGGTGCTGCAGCTGTTCGCCCTGGTCGGCGACTCGGTGTCCGGGGCGACCCATGCCCTCCTGGCCGGCGACCGGGAGGCCGCCAAGGTACTGGCCGACCGCGACGAGGTGGTCGACTCCCTCTGCCACGACATCGAGGAGCTCACGCTCCAGCAGCTGACCGTGGCGGGGATCACATCCCCCAGCCAGTTGCGCTACCTCGTCACCGTCATCCGCATGCTCCCCGACCTCGAGCGCAACGGCGACCTGGCCGAGCACGTGGCCCGGCGGGCCGCACGTGGCCTCGGCGCCGAGCTCTCGGCCCGCAGCCGGGGCCTGCTCGAGCGGATGGGTGAGGTGGCCGTGCACATGTGGCGGGCCACCACCGACGCCTACGCCGAACGCGAGCCGTCGGGCTGGGCGCTCGTCGACGACCTCGACGACGAGATGGACGACCTCCACGTGAGCCTGACCGTGGAGGTCGTGGCCGGCACCATGCCACTGCCGGTGGCCGTGGAGCTGGCCCTGCTCGCTCGCTTCTACGAGCGGTTCGGCGACCACGCGGTCAATCTGGCCAAGCGGGTCGCGGTGCTGTCCCGCTCGAACCCGCCCACCGCGGGCTGAGCCGGATCAGGCGACGATGCCGAGTCGCACCAGCGACTCGGCGATCTGCACGGCGTTGAGGGCGGCGCCCTTGCGTAGGTTGTCGCCGCTCACGAACAGCGCCAACGCGTGCGGTGCCCCATCGGCCATCCGGATGCGCCCGACCAATGACGGATCGACTCCCGCCGAGCGACGGGGGGTGGGCAGATCGGACAACTCGACGCCGGGCGCACCGTCGAGGAGCTTGACCGCCTCGTCGGGTGCGATGGCCCGGGCGAACTCGGCCACGATGGCCAGCGAGTGCCCGGTGAAGACCGGCACCCGGACGCAGGTGCACGTCACGGCCAGCTCCGGGATCTCGAGGATCTTCCGGCTCTCGTCCCGGAACTTCTGCTCTTCGTTCGTCTCGCCCGAGCCATCGTCGACCAGTGCGCCGGCGATGGACAGGACGTTGTGGGCGATCCGGTCGGGGAACACCGATGCGGCGGGCCCAGCCACCGCGGCACCGTCGAAGGTGAGCGCCGCGGCACCGTCGGCGGTGGCCCGCAGCTGTTCGTCCAGCTCGGCAACGCCGGCGAGGCCCGAACCGGACACCGCCTGGTAGGTGGAGACCACGAGCCGGGTGAGTCCGGCGGCATCGTGCAGCGGCTTGAGCACCGGCATCGCCACCATGGTCGTGCAATTGGGATTGGCCACGATCCCCTTGGCGATCGTGGCCAGCGCCGACTCGTTGACCTCGGGCACTACCAGCGGGACGTCGGGATCCATCCGCCAGGCCGACGAGTTGTCGATCACCACGGCGCCGGCGGCCGCGAACCGGGGCGCCAGTGCCCGCGAGGCGGTGGCGCCGCTCGAGAAGAGGGCGATGTCGAGGCCCGAAGGGTCGGCGACGGCTGCGTCCTCGACGACCACATCGGCACCACGGAACGCAAGCGTGCGTCCGGCCGAACGCGCCGAGGCGAAGAGGCGGAGCTCATCGAGAGGGAACCCGCGCTCCTCCAGGATCGCCTGCATGACCGTCCCTACCTGGCCGGTCGCCCCAACGACTCCGATGCGCATGGTGTCCAGTCTACGGGCGGCAGTCGGATCGGATCGCACCGGCCGTGGCCCGTATGCCGGTCCGGCGGGAGGTCACCGCCCGGCTCATGCCAGGCCGAACGCCGCATGCAGGGCGCGCACCGCATCCTCCGCCTGCTCGGCACGGATCAGGCACGAGATGCGGATCGACGAGGTGGAGATCATCTCGATGTTGATACCGGCGGTGGCCAGCGCCTCGAACGTGGTGGCGGTGACGCCCGGATGGGTCTTCATGCCCACGCCGATCAGTGACACCCGGGCCACGTCGTCGTCACTGACCACGCCGGTGGCGCCGAGCCCGGTCACCAGGGCGTCGCACACCTCGGTGCTGGCGGCCAGGTCGGACTCGGGGATCGTGAAGGAGATGTCCGTCGTGCCGTGCAGCGAGATGTTCTGCACGATCATGTCCACGTTGATGTTGCGGTCGGCCAGCCCGCGGAAGAGCCTGGCGGCGAGGCCCGGCTTGTCGGGCACCCCCGTGACCGTGACCTTGGCCTCGGACAGGTCGTGGGTGACGGCGGTGACGACAGCCTGCTCCATCTGGGCATCCTCCTCTTCGACCCACGTGCCCGGCTCCCAGGTGAAGCTGGAGCGCACGTGGAGTCGGACGTTGTGGTTGCGGGCGAATTCGACCGAGCGGAGCGCCAGGACCCGGCCGCCGGTGGCGGCCATCTCCTGCATCTCCTCGTAGCTGATCCGGTGCAGTTTGCGGGCCTCGGGGACGATCCGCGGATCGGTGGTGAACACCCCGGAGACGTCCGTGTAGATCTCGCAGGCGTCGGCGCCCAGCGCGGCGGCGAGCGCGACCGCCGTGGTGTCCGAACCGCCCCGGCCCAGGGTCGTCACCTCGCGCTCGAGGGACATCCCCTGGAACCCGGCCACCACGGGCACCCCGCCGGCGGCCAGGGTGGATCGCAGGCGATCGCCGCGCACCTCGAGGATCTTGGCCCGGGTGTGGACGGTGTCGGTGATCATCCCGGCCTGGCTCCCGGTGAACGAGACGGCGTCCACACCCAGCTCGGCGAGGGCCATGCACAGCAGGGACATGGAGATGCGCTCGCCCGAGCTGAGCAGCATGTCCACTTCGCGGTCCGGCTGCACCGAACTCACGTCACCGGCCAGCCGGACGAGTTGGTCGGTGGTCTTGCCCATGGCACTGACCACCACCACCACGTCGTTGCCGGCCCGCTTGGTGCGGGCCACGTGGTCGGCCACAGCGCGGATGCGGTCGGCGTCCCCGACCGACGTGCCTCCGAACTTCTGGACCACGAGCGACATGGTCGGCAAGGCTACAACCCGCCGCCCGGCGACCTGGATGGGCGGGCACGGGGTGCCGCCGCCCATCGCGACGGACCCCGGCGACCGCTGCGTGGCCGCTCCGGCAGGGTCGGTCGGACCGACTACCCTGCAGGACCGTGGGAACCGAGAAGCGTGAACGTCAGAAGGCAGGTCGCCAGGCTCGTCGCGAGGCGGAGCAGAAGGCGGCCAAGCGGAAGCAGGGACTGCGCCGCACGATCACCATCGTCGTGGCGGTGGTGATCGTGGTGGGGATCTCGGTGCTGATCTTCCGTCCCAAGGGCAAGTCGACGACGGCACCGACCACGACCACGTCGACCACCTCGGTGTCGTCCGCCCAGCTCACGGCCGACAATGCGTCGAAGGCGGCCGGCTGCCCGTCCAGCCCGTCGACGACCGTTCCGAACCCGCAGTTCTCGGCGCCCCCCATGACCATCGACACGTCGAAGACCTACACCGCCACCATCACGACCGACCTCGGCACCATCGTCGCCACGCTCGACGCCAAGGCGAACCCCGTGGCCGTCAACAGCTTCGTGTTCCTGGCCCAGAAGAAGTACTACAACTGTGTGACGTTCCACCGGGTGATCCCGCAGTTCATGGATCAGACCGGCGACCCGACGGGCACGGGCAGCGGCAGCGCCGGCTACACCGTCCAGGGCGCCGTGCCGGCCACCGCGAACCCGCAATACCCGATCGGCTCACTGGCCATGGCCAAGACGTCCGCCGCGCCTTCCGGCACCACCAGCAACCAGTTCTTCATCGTGGCCGGCTCCGAAGGGGAGACGCTCCCGCCCGACTACTCGCTGTTCGGCCAGGTCACCTCCGGGCAGAGCGTCGTCCAGGCGATCAACGCGGACGGCAACACCAGCGACAACGGAACACCGCCGAACGTCACCCACCGCATGTTCTCGGTGACGATCACCGAGTCCTAGACCTGACCGGGGCGGGGCATCCGCTCTCCTCCGGCTCCCGACCCACCAGGAGGTGGACCATGGCCCCCGAGGCCCCCGCAGCAGACGGCTCCAGTCCGAAGACCCAGCGGTTCGACTCCCCCCCGCCGATGATCATCGATCCGACCAAGACCTATTCGGCGGTGATGCTCACCAGCAAGGGCTCCCTGACCATCGCCCTGGACCCCATCGGCGCGCCCAAGACCGTCAACAACTTCGTGTTCCTGGCCCGCTGGCACTACTACGACGGGATCGTCTTCCACCGCATCATCCCCGGGTTCATGTGCCAGGGGGGCGACCCCGAGGGCTCGGGCCGAGGCGGCCCCGGCTACCGGTTCGAGGACGAGCTGCCCATGCCCGGTCGCTACGAGATCGGCTCACTCGCCATGGCGAACGCGGGCCCGAACACCAACGGCAGCCAGTTCTTCATCATCAGCGGCCCCGACGGTGTCGGGCTGCCGCCCCAGTACTCGCTGTTCGGCAAGATCGTCCAGGGCGTCGACGTCGTCAAAGCCATCGAGTCCGTCGGCAGCAGGTCAGGTGCCCCGTCCGAGCCGGTCATCATCGAGTCGGTGACGATCACCGAGGGCGACTGAGCCGCAGGGTCCTGCTCAGCCCGGGAGGGCGCCGAGGCCGCCGGACGCCGGCGCCCCGTCCAGGAAGACGGCGACCGTGCCGACGCCCTCCGCCCGCCACGAGCCGTCCGGATCCCGGATGAGCGCCGTCCGCTCCGGAATACCGACCACCGGGGTGTCCCTCGGGGCGAGCAGGACCGAGCGGTGCATCTTCTGTCCCGTGCCGTCCTCGGCTGCGTCGCCGAAGTGCGGCACCACGGCCACCCCGTCGATGAGACCGAGCCCGATGGTCAGCCCGCCGCCACGGGCGTCCACCATGGGATCGGTCAGCGCCATGGCCGCGCCCGACGAGCCGACCACCACGGCCCCGTCCTTCCACGCCGCCACCAGCGCGTCCCACACGGCCGACTTCTTCAGCACGCTCCGGAGGTGCATCGGCGAACTGCCGGCGAGGTAGATGCACCGCGCCCGGCGCATGATGTCGGCAGCACCGTCGTTCTCGGCGTCGGCCCTGCTCAGCACCATCAGGCCTTCGACCTGTCCGCCGAGCGGAGCGAACCACTCACCGGCGGTCACCACCAGTCGCTCGGGGTGCTCGTAGGCGGCAGCCGTGGGGAGTACCAGGACGTGCTCCGAGCCCGAGGCGGCCAGGAGCCCGGCATCGAAGTCGCAACCCTCCTGCCATTCGCCGCCGCCGACCAGGGCCAGGATTCCGGGAGTCTCGTCCATGCCCGGAGTGTAGAGGGCGTCCGCCTCCCGATCGCCCTGCACCGGCGAGCGCCCGCGCTCGTCAGTCCTCGGCGTCCCGGAGGGCCTGGGCGGCCCGGCGCATCAGGGCGCCCATGGCGTCGCACACCTCGGTGGCGAGCGCCAGGCAGTCGGGCACCACCCCCATGCCGAAGAACCCGTGGACCATGTCGTCGTAGCACCGGTACTCGACGTCCACGTCGACGGCCACGAGCGCCCGTGCGTAGCTGGCGCCTTCGTCCCGCAGGGGATCGAACCCTGCGGTGACCACGAGTGCCGGGGCGACGCCACGCTTGTCATCGGCCAGGACGGGCGAGGCCTGCCACGTCTCCCACGTCGCAGGGTCGGGCACGTAGTGCGCCCGGTATGCCTCCATGCCCTCCCGGGTGAGGAAGAACCCCTCGGCGAACTCATGGATCGACGGCGTGTCGAGGCGGGCGTCCAGCGCGGGGTAGACCAGACCCTGGGCGACCGGGGCCGGCACGGTGCCGTCACGACCGGACAGGGCCACCACGGCGGCCAGGTTCCCCCCGGCACTGTCCCCCATCACGCCGACGACCCCCTCTGCGGTCCCCAGATCGCGATGGTTGGCATGCACCCAGGCATAGGCCGCCAGGGCGTCCTCGACCGCCGCCGGGTAGGGATGCTCCGGCGCCAGGCGGTAGTCGACGGCCACCACGACGCACCCGGTCACGGCGGCCAGGAGCCGGCACGAGGCATCGTGGGAGTCGAGGTCGCCCACGACCCAGCCCCCACCGTGGAAGTAGGTGATCGCTCCCGGGCGCGGGCCGCGGCCGATACCCGTGCCGAAGCGCCGGTATACACGCACCGGGATGGCAGGTGCGCCGTCAGGACCGGGCAGCCGTCGCCCCGTCACGTGCACGTCGGTGCGCACCGGCATGGCCAGTTTGGCCATGCCGGTGAACATATCCCGTGTCTCGACCGGGTCGGTGCCGCCGGAGGTCGACGACGCCCGTTCGAGTGCCGAGGTCAGGACCAGCAGTGCCTGGACGCCGCGATTGAGTACCCGGCCGCCACGCTCCACCGCGTCGGTGTGACGGGCCACCGCCAGTACGAGCTCGGGCCGGGAAAGGGCGGCGGCCAGTGTCCGGCCGGCCAGTGTCCATCGCTCGTTGCGGGCGGCCAGCCTCCGGTCGTAGAGACCGCGCCGTCCCATGCGGCCCCGGGGACCGCCCGGACCGCGCCCCGGGGTCCACGGACCCAGCGGTGTGCCCCCGTTCGGTGGTGCGTCGGTCGGGTCCGGGAGTTCGCTCACAGCTCCATCGTGTCGGTCGGCCCCGGTGACGGCAAACGCCGGTCGGTTCAGCGGTCGGGTGGCCCCACCGCTAGCATCCCCTCCTATGCCAATCGCACGCGTGGGAATCGTCGGGTCGGGGATCATGGGGTCGGGCATCGCCGAGACGGCCGCCGTCAACGGATTCGAGGTGGTCCTGCGCTCCCGCAGCCAGTCCACCGCCGACGCCACCCTGGCCGCACTCGAGAAGTCGCTGAACCGTCAGGTCGAGAAGGGCAAGAAGACCGAGGAGGAGCGGGACCAGGCGCTCGGCCGGGTCACCGGCACCTCCGAACTCGACGCCCTGCATGATTGCGATCTCGTCCTCGAGTCCGTCGTCGAGGACCTCGACGTCAAGAAGCAGCTGTTCGGCGACCTCGACCGCATCACCGACGACCACGCCATCCTGGCCACCAACACCTCGACGCTGCCCGTCATCGAGCTGGCCATGAAGACCGGCCGGCCCGACAAGGTCTGCGGCATCCACTTCTTCAACCCCGCACCGGTCATGTCCCTGGTCGAGGTCGTCCGGCCCCTGACGGCCTCCGACGAGACGATCGCGGCCGCCCGCACCTTCGCCGAGTCGTGCGGCAAGACGCCGGTCGAGGTCAAGGACCAGGCCGGGTTCATCGTCAATGCGCTCCTCTTCCCCTATCTCAACAACGCCATCCGCCTGTACGAGCAGGGTGTCGCCTCGGTCGAGGACATCGATGCGGCCATGAAGGGTGGCTGCGGGTTCCCCATGGGACCGTTCGCCCTCCTCGACCTGGTCGGGCTCGACACGTCGCTGGCCATCCTTGACGCGCTCTACGACGAGTTCCGCGACCCGAACTACGCAGCAGTGCCGTTGTTGCGCCGCATGGTCACGGCCGAGCAGCTGGGTCGCAAGTCCGGTCGGGGCTTCCTCGACTACAAGAAGTAGGCGCCACGGCACCATCGGAGTCGGAATCTCCCGGGGCTGGTCCGAGCGCCCGGATGCGGCGACAATAGGGGGATGAGCGACTCCGGACAGCACGAACGCGCTACCACGCCGACCAGGGACAAGCCGTGGGTGATGCGCACCTACTCGGGACACTCGACGGCCAAGGCCTCCAACGAGCTCTACCGAACCAACCTCGCCAAGGGCCAGACCGGCCTGTCCATCGCCTTCGACCTGCCCACCCAGATCGGCTACGACCCCGACGATCCGGCCGCCGCCGGCGAAGTGGGCAAGGTCGGCGTACCGGTGGCCCACCTCGGGCACATGGCCGAGCTCCTCGACCAGATCCCGGTCGAGTCGATGAACACCTCGATGACCATCAACGCCACGGCGGCGTGGCTGCTCGGGCTCTATATCGCCAATGCCGAGGACCGCGGCGTCGACCCCCGTGTCCTGTCCGGCACCACCCAGAACGACATCGTCAAGGAGTACCTGTCGCGGGGGACGTTCATCTTCCCGCCACTCCCGAGCCGGCGGCTGACGGTCGACACCATCGTCCACACGGTCCGCAACGTGCCGAAGTGGAACCCGATCAACGTCTGCAGCTACCACCTCCAGGAGGCCGGAGCGACCCCGCACCAGGAGGTCGCCTACGCCCTGGCCACGGCCATCGGGGTGCTCGACGCCGTGCGCGAGTCGGGACAGCTGCTCGACGACGAGTTCCCGTCGGTGGTGGGGCGGATCTCGTTCTTCGTGAACGCCGGCGTGCGGTTCGTCGAGGAGACCTGCAAGATGCGGGCATTCACGGAGCTGTGGGACCGGGTGTGCGTCGAGCGCTACGGCGTGACGGACCCCAAGCTGCGGCGGATGCGCTACGGCGTCCAGGTCAACTCCCTGGGCCTGACCGAGGCCCAGCCGGAGAACAACATCCAGCGAATCGTGCTCGAGTCCCTCGGGGTCACACTGTCCAAGAAGGCCAGGGCCCGGGCCCTGCAGCTGCCGGCCTGGAACGAGGCGCTCGGACTCCCCCGGCCGTGGGACCAGCAGTGGTCCCTGCGCATCCAGCAGGTCCTGGCCTTCGAGTCGGACCTCCTCGAGTACGGCGACATCTTCGACGGTTCCGTCGTCATCGAGGCGAAGACGGCCGAGGTGGCCGAGGCGTCCTGGGCCGAACTCCAGGACGTACTGGCACTGGGTGGTGCCTTCGAGGCCATCGACGAGCTGAAGTCGCGCCTGGTGGGGAGCCAGTCCGAGCGGGTCCGGCGGATCGAGACGGGCGAGCAGCAGGTGGTGGGCGTCAACTGCTTCCAGGAGACGGCGGAGTCGCCGTTGGCCTCCGCCGGCGGCGAGGGTGGGTCGATCATGCGTGTCGACCCCGCGGTCGAGTCCCAGTTGAAGGAGGAGGTCGCGGCGTGGCGGTCGGCGCGGGACAACGCGGCGGTGCAGCGTGCGCTCGACGAGCTGCGCCGGGCGGCCGAGGGCACGGACAACGTCATGCCGGCGACCATCGCACTGGCGCACGCCGGCGGGACCACAGGCGAGTGGGCGGGTGCCCTGCGCGGGGTGTTCGGTGAGTACCGGGCCCCGACCGGCGTCGGCGGCGGCGTCGGCCACCGGGGTGCGGAGTTCCAAGGGGTGCTGGCCCGGTCGAAGGCGCTCGCCGAACGGTCGGGCGGACCGCCCCGGCTCCTGGTGGCGAAGCCCGGCCTCGACGGCCACTCCAACGGGGCCGAGCAGATCGCGGTGGCCGCCCGCGACGCCGGATTCGAGGTCGTGTACCAGGGGATCCGTCTGTCACCGGCCGAGATCGCCGCGGCCGCCCGCGACGAGGACGTCGACGTGGTCGGCATCTCCATCCTGTCCGGCAGCCACCTGGAGCTGGTGCCCGAGGTGGTCGACCGCCTGCGGGAAGCCGGCGTCGACGCCCCGGTGGTGGTCGGGGGGATCATCCCGCCCGAGGATGAGGCGGTGCTGCTGGGCAAGGGTGTCGCCCGGGTCTACACGCCGAAGGACTTCGAGATCGGCCAGATGATGGACGACATGATCGATCTCGTGGAGAAGCACCGGGCGGCGACAGTGGGCTGACGGCCGCACGTCCACGTCCACGTCCACCAGGAGTGGATCGGACGGTTGCTAGGGTCACCGCCGTGTCCCCACGAGACCCCCGAGCCGCGCGACGTTCTTCGGGCATCCTGTCCGGGCCGATCGACGCCCCGCCCGCCGACCGGCTCGCGCCGGTGTTCCCCCAGGTACCGGCGGCGGTCGGCATGCCTCTCGTGCACCGGGCGAGCGGCTTCAGCGGAACGCTGATCCGAATCGAGGCCGGGGGCGTCGAGGTCCGGGGACACACCGGCCAGGAACGCGTGTTCCGCCTGATCCCAGGAGCCTTCAGCGTCGAGGGTCGGGCCGTGACACTTGTCCGGGGACCGTCCCCCGCACCCGACCGCGCACCCCCGGTGACGGCATCGGGTTCCGTGGCGGTGGCCGGCACCCAGGCGCGGGTGGCCCGGGCCGGCCGCCTGTGGGTCGAGGGGGTCCACGACGCCGAGTTGGTCGAGAAGGTGTGGGGTGACGACCTCCGGATCGAAGGCGTCGTCGTCGAGCGCCTCGACGGGATCGACCACCTGGCCCGGGCCGTCGCCGACTTCCGGCCGGGTCCGGCGCGACGGTTGGGCGTGCTCGTGGACCATCTGGTGGCCGGCAGCAAGGAGTCACGGCTCGCGGAGTCGGTCCGTCATCCCGATGTGCTGGTGACGGGTACCCCGTTCGTCGACGTATGGCAGGCGATCCGGCCGTCGGCGCTCGGCATCGCGGCGTGGCCCCACATTCCCAAGGGGACCGAATGGAAGGTCGGGATCTGTGCCGAGCTCGGACTCGGGGACCCGCCCGCGGCCTGGCGCCGGATCCTGGCATCGGTCTCCAGCTACGTCGACCTCGAGCCGGCGTTGGTCGGGTCGGTCGAGCGTCTCATCGACTTCGTCACCTCCACCGACTGAACGGCGGTACCCGCGCCGGGTGCACCGGTGATTCCCCGGCACCCGACGATGGGACCAATGTCGCTCCTCAAAGGTCTTTGTCCCCTAGGTGCACATTTCGACGGTCCCTACAGTCGCAGGTGGGTTGCAGGTGGGTTCCCCGAAATACGGGGGCGGAGGCCCATGAGGTGACAAATCATGAAGCGCAGAACCTTCGATGCAATTCTCACGCTCGTCGGATTGGGGATCGCGGTCTTCCTGATCGTGGCCGGCGGCCTCGGTCTGTGGGCCTACAACTTCGCCAACTCCAACGTGCACAATCAGCTGGCGGAGCAGGGGATCACCTTCCCGCCGGCGGCCGCCTTCCAGAATGCGAAGGTCGGCACCGAGATCACGCCGAGCATGATCCCCGTCATCTCGCAGTATGCGGGCCAGCCGCTGGTGACGGGCAAGCAGGCCGAGGCCTATGCCGACCACTTCATCGCCGTCCACCTCCAGGAGATCGGTGGCGGGAAGACCTACGCCCAGCTCTCCACCGAGGCCATGGCGCTCCCTAAGGGGTCGGCGGCGTACACGGCGGCCGAGGCCAAGGTGCAGACGGTCTTCCAGGGCACCACGCTCCGGGGCCTGCTGCTCGAGGCCTACGCCTTCTGGCAGATGGGCCAGATCGCCCTCTACGCGGCGATCGCCTGCTTCGTCCTGGCGTTGATCATGCTGGTCTTCACCATCTTCGGCTTCGTCCACTGGCGCCGCACGCCGGAGGATGCCCAGATCTGACTGGGCGGCGGTCCTCGCGTCCACCCCCTGGACCGGTAGGGCGGTTCAGCCCCCGGTCCAGGGGCGGTCGCGTCTGGAGGTGGCCGGACGGCTCCACCAGCGACCGCTGAACCGCCAGGCCGGTGGGCCGGTGGGCGCGTCGGCCAGGACCACGACAGGCCGCGGCCAGGCCTGGTCCACGGCGGCGGCCAGCACCGCCAGGACCTCCGGGTCGATCGGCTCCCGGCTGCTCACAGGGGCATGTTCCCGTGCTTGCGCTTCGGAAGGTCCTCACGCTTGGACACCAGCAGCTCGAGGCTACGGGCCAGGATCCGACGGGTCTCGGCCGGGTCGATGACGTCGTCGACATAGCCCCGCTCGGCCGCCGCATACGGGTTGGCATAGCGCTCGGTGTACTCCTCGACGAGCTCCTTGCGGCGGCCCACCGGATCGGCCGCCTCGGCCAGGTCGCGCCGGTAGACGATCTCCACGGCGCCCTCGGGGCCCATGACGGCCAACTCGGCCGACGGCCACGCGAAGGCGAGGTCGGCCCCGATGGACTTCGAGTTCATGACGACGTAGGCACCGCCATAGGCCTTGCGGGTGATGATCTGGACTCGGGGCACCGTCGACTCGCAGTAGGCGTAGAGCAGCTTGGCGCCGTGGCGGATGATGCCCCCGTACTCCTGGTCCGTACCGGGCATGAAGCCGGGCACGTCGACGAAGGTGACGAGCGGGATGTTGAAGGCGTCACATGTGCGGACGAACCGGGCGCCCTTCTCGGAGGCGTCGATGTTGAGCACGCCGGCCAGCATCTGGGGCTGGTTGCCGACGATCCCGACGGCCCGGCCGTCGATGCGGGCGAAGCCGCAGACCAGGTTCATCGCCCAGTGGTGGTTCACCTCGAAGAACTCGCCGTCGTCGACGACCGCCTGGATGACCTTCGTCATGTCGTAGGGCTGGTTGGGCGACTCGGGCATGAGGTCCGACAGCTCGGGCGTGAGCCGCTCGGGGTCGTCACCCGTCCGCAGGATCGGCGCCTCCTCCATGTTGTTGGAGGGGAGGAAGCTGAGCAGGTAGCGGACGTCGTCGAGACAAGCCCGCTCGTCGGGGGCGACGAAGGCGGCGACGCCGGACTTGGTGGCATGGCTCATGGCGCCGCCGAGCTCCTCAAGCGTCACGTCCTCGCCCGTCACCGTCTTCACCACGTCGGGCCCGGTGATGAACATGTGGCTGGTCTCCTGGACCATGAAGATGAAGTCGGTCATGGCCGGGCTGTAGACGGCGCCACCCGCGCAGGGGCCGAGGATGACGCTGATCTGAGGGATCACCCCGGAGGCCTGGGCGTTGCGGTGGAAGATTCCCCCGTAGGAATGGAGCGACACCACCCCCTCCTGGATACGGGCACCGGCACCGTCGTTGAGGCCGATCATCGGCACCCCGATCGAGGATGCGAGGTCCATGACCTTGTGGATCTTCTCGGCGAATACCTCACCCAGGGCTCCACCGAACACGGTGAAGTCCTGACTGAACACGCAGACCCGACGCCCGTCGATGGTGCCGAAGCCGGTGATCACCCCGTCCGTGTAGGGCCGGTTCTCCTCGAGCCCCATGCCGTGGGCGCGGTGACGGGCCAGCATGTCGAGCTCCTGGAACGAGCCGTCGTCGAGCAGGTAGTCGATACGTTCGCGGGCCGTCATCTTGCCCTTGGCGTGGTGCTTCTCCACCGCCCGGGGCGAGCCGGCGTTGCGGGCCTGCTCGCGTCGCTCCGCGAGGTCCTCGAGTCGTTGGGTCATCGTGTGATCCATGGACGGTGAGGCTACCGGAACCGCCGGTAGGGTTCGATCCGAGGATGTGGGCGCCCTACTGGGCGGTGTTCACCCAATGCGGTCCGCACCAGACGTAGGTGACCGGCGCCGGGGTGCCGCCGCCCAGGTAGCCCGCAACACTGCGCCCGACGTACCGGGCCCCGAGCTCGTCGTCCGGTGCGCCGGTGAACGACCACCGACCGGCTCCCGGTCGGGCGTCCGTGGCCGGCGACGGCTCCCAGGAGTCGATCCGGTAGACGGCATCCACCAGATCCCCCGCCACCACCACGGCCCACCGCGGCGAGCGCGGCGACGTGGCATCCACCCACCGTTGACCGATCCGCCAGCCGTGGCGGGCGCGCTCGTAGGTGGTGTCGGCACCGTGGGCGCCCACCCGCAGTAGGACCACGGGATGGCTGCGCTTGAACCGGGCCCGCCGGGCCAGTTCGGCACCGAGCTCGACGGCCGGCCGACGCCGGCTGCCCAGCCGTGTCTCCTGGCCGAGGCCCAGGGCATCGCAGACCGAGGCCTCGACGAGGCGGGCCTCTGCGGGAGTCAGCCCGTAGCGGAGGATGTCGACCCGGACCGGTCGGCCGTCGACCTCCGCCTCACGGATCCGGTCGAGTGCGGTGAACTTGCCCGAGCGGGCGGTGCCCTCGGGCGTGGCCCGAGCCGTCTCGACATGGCGGTGGCAGCGGTCGCCGGTACCCCGCCCCACGAAGAAGGGACGCCCGGTGCGCGGGTCGACCAGCAGGTAGACGTAGGCGCCGAGCTTGGAGCGGACGCCGGGTGGGAAGCGCGTGACCGGCGCGGCCGGCTCGACCCGGTCGGCGAGTTCGGAGGTGCGGTCGGTCGGGAACGCCATGGGCTCGCCGAGTACCGGGTCGCCGATGGTGGGGACCGGTCGCGGCGCCCCGGACGGCTGGGTCGGCACCGTCGGGAGGGTGCCGGCGGGAACGCTGGCACTGGACCGGGCGGCGACGCGTGCGCCGGTGACGTCGCCGAGGACGGCGGTCGGCGCGGGTTCAGCCCGGGGGGCGATGTCCATGTTCGGCTGCTACTACTCCTGGACGAGCTCGATCAGTGTGCCGAATGCGCCCTTGGGATGCACGAATGCCACCGTCGTGCCACGGGACCCGGGTCGCGGGGCCTGGTCGATGACCTGGCCACCGTGGTCCTTGACCGACTGCAGCGCCGCGGCGCAGTCGGCGACCCGGTAGCCGACGTGGTGGATGCCAGGTCCCTTCTTCTCGAGGTACTTGGCCACGGGTGACGAGTCGCTGGTCGGCGTGAGCAGCTGCACGTAGCTGTCGGCCACCTTCAGCAGGGCCTCCTCGACTCCGTCGGAGTCGATGCGCTCGCGGTGGGTGACCGTGGCCCCGAACGTCTCCTCGTAGTAGGCGACCGCAGCGTCCAGGTCGGGAACGGCGATGGCCACATGGTCGATCTCCGTCAGCAGCATCTCGGTCATGCCCCGTGCCTCCTGAACAGCGTGATCCGGTCCTCGCCGACCTGCTCGCGGAGCACCGGATCGTCGATGCCCAGACCTTCCTCGGGAGCCAGGCAGAGTACGCCGATCTTCCCCTCGTGCAGGTTCTTGTGGACCTGGTAAGCGGCATCGCCGACGTGCTCCAGGGTGTGGACGGCGGACAGCGGCGGCAGGATCTTGCCCTCGCACACCAGCTGGTTGGCATCCCACGCCTCCCGGTAGTTGGCGAAGTGGGATCCCTTGATGGTCTTGAGCTTCATCCAGAGGTGCCGGTTGTCGTACTCGATCATGTACCCGGAGGTGGCCGCGCACGTCACGATGGTCCCACCCCGCTTGGCGGCGAAGACCGAGGCCCCCATGGTCTGGCGACCCGGGTGCTCGAACACGATGTCGACGTCGTCACCCACCAGGGCGCGGATGTCCTTGCCCAGACGGCGCCACTCCGACTCGTCCTGGTGGAATTCGTCCTTCCAGAACCGGTAGTCGGCGACCTTGCGGTCGATGACGGCCTCGACACCGAGCTCGTGCAGGAGGTCGACCTTGGACTGCGAGGAGACGACGCCGACCGGGGTGGCCCCACCGTTCAGGCAGTACTGGACGGCATAGGCGCCGAGGCCACCCGACGCGCCCCACACCAGGACCTTGTCCCCCTGGGTGACCGGGGCCCCGTTGTGGGACACGAGCATCCGGTAGGAGGTCGAGTTGCACAGGGCGTTGACCGCCGCCTCCTCCCATGACAGGTGCGCCGGCTTGGGCATCAACTGGTTGGCCTTGACCACCGCCAGGTCGGCGAGCCCACCGAAGTTGGTCTCGAAACCCCAGATCCGCTGGTTGTCGGCCAGCATCGAGTCGTCATGGGCGGTCGGACTCTGGTCGTCGACGTAGTTGCAGTGGACGGTCACCTTGTCGCCCGGCTTCCACATCCGCACTGCCGAGCCCACCTGGAGCACGACCGCCGAGGCGTCGGAGCCCACGATGTGGTGGTCGAGCGCGTGGCGGGCGCCCCACACGCCCTCACGGCCGAGCCGGTCGAGGAACCCGAAGGTGGGCAGCGGCTCGAAGATCGAGGTCCACACCGTGTTGAAGTTGATGGCGCTGGCCATCACGGCGATGTACGCCTCGTCAGGAGCCAGTTCGGGCGTGGCGACGTCACCGACGTGCAGGGACGTGCGGGGGTCCTTGTCCTCGGACTCCATGCCCTCGAACATGTCGATCTCGTCACGCTTGACGAAGGCGGCGCGGTAGTACTCGGGGACCGGCAGTGCGGCGATGTCCTCGCCGGGTGCGCCGGCCAGGATGGCGGAGAGGATTTCCTGCATGGGGGAGGAGGATAGCCCGCTCGGCCCGGGGGCTCCCAGGCCCCGGAGCGTCCCAGGTGGCACAAACCGGCGAAAGTCGTATCATGGCGTCCTGTCGTCGTGGCGTAGCCCAAGGGGGGACGCCGCCTGAACCGGCCACCAGGCCGTGGAGGTAGCAATGTCCGGATCCGTCATCGTCGCAGGAGCCCGTACCCCGATCGGCAAGCTGTCGGGTGCCCTCGGCAGCTTCGCCGCCACCGAGCTCGGCGGCTTCGCCATCGCCGCCGCCCTGGAGCGGGCGGGCGTCGCCCCGGACCAGGTCGACTACGTCTTCATGGGCCAGGTGATCCAGGCCGGCGCCGGTCAGATCACCGCCCGGCAGGCAGCCGCCAATGCCGGCATCCCGATGAGCGTCGCCGCCTCGACCATCAACAAGGTCTGTCTCTCGGGACTCAACACCATCTACCTGGCCGACCTGATGATCAATGCCGGTGAGGCGGACATCGTCGTGGCGGGGGGCATGGAGTCGATGACCCAGGCGCCCTACCTGCTCCCGGGTGCCCGCGGCGGCTACCGCATCGGCGACGGCAAGCTCGTCGACTCGATGATGTACGACGGCCTGTTCTGCGCCTTCGACCAGGTGGCCATGGGCCTGGGCACCGAGCGCTACAACGGCGCCGACGGCGTGTCCCGTGAACGTCAGGACGCCTTCAGCGCGCTGTCCCACGAGCGCGCCGCCGCCGCCATCAAGGACGGCAAGTTCGCCGAGGAGATCGTGCCGGTCGAGGTTCCCCAGCGCAGGGGCGACCCGCTCGTCGTCGACACCGACGAGGGAGTCCGGGCCGAGACCACGGCCGAGTCCCTGGGGAAGCTCCGTCCCGCCTTCGACAAGGAGGGCACGATCACGGCGGGCAACGCCAGCCAGATCTCCGACGGTGGAGCGGCCGTCATCGTGATGTCCCGGGCCAAGGCCGAGGAGCTGGGTGTACAGCCGATCGGCGAGCTCGTCAGCTACGGCCAGGTCGCCGGGCCCAACCCGTCGCTCCTCCTGCAGCCGGCCAACGCCATCCAGCAGGCGCTGGGCAGGGCGGGCCTCTCGGTGGGCGACATCGACCTGTTCGAGATCAACGAGGCCTTCGCCGCCGTCGGCTGTGCCTCGGCCGAGGACCTCGGGATCAGCTCGGACATCGTGAACGTGAACGGTGGCGCCATCGCCCTCGGCCACCCGGTGGGCATGTCCGGCACCCGCGTGGCCCTCACCGCGCTGCTCGAGCTCAAGCGCCGGGGAGGCGGGACCGCCGCCGTCAGCCTGTGCGGTGGTGGCGGTCAGGGTGATGCCGCAGTGCTCCGCACGCTCTGACGGGTTCGTCCGCACCCTCTGACACGTCTGACGCACCGCGTCGACGCAACGGGCGCCCCGTGCACCGACCTCCGGGCCGGCCGGGGCGCCCGGTCAGTTCGCCGGTCGACCGGCACGGCTGCTCAGTAGGGAGGGGCGAACAGACCGGCCAGCGTCCCTCCACCCGTCGCCGCCTCACCCCAGGAACCGATGGCCAGGTCCACCACGGCCAATGAGCAGGTCGACAGGCCGTGGGCAGCGAGGTGGTCCCGGCCGGTGGACCCGTCATCCAGTAGGTCGAACGCGAGGTGCGACACCGTCGGGTTGTGGCCCACAACCAGGACCGACCGGGGGTCGCCCGCCACCTCGCGGAGGTAGACGAGTACCGTCTCGGGCTCGGCCGAGTAGAGGCTCAGATACGTCTCGGTGCGGAGTCGGCCACCCAGACCCTCACCTACGAGACCGGCCGTCTCGACCGTACGGGCGGCCGCCGACACCAGGGCCACCTCAGGGAGCACCAGGACGGGTGCGTCGAGCGGTGGCCTACCGGACGCGAGGCGGGCTCCCAGGTCGGCGGCGTCACGCCGACCCCGATCGGTCAGCGGGCGGTCCCGGTCCCGTCCCCCGGGCGGTGGTGTCGGGCGTGCCTCGGCGTGGCGGAGGATCCAGAGTTGGCGGATGCCATCTGCCGGGCGGTCGTCCATCACCCCATGGTGGCAAAGGATCGCGGGCTCATGACCGCGGGCGCCGGATCCGGATCCGTCAGGCGTCGACCTCTCGCCGGCCCTCCAGGGCCCGACCCAGTGTCAGCTCGTCGGCGTACTCGAGGTCACCCCCGACGGGTAGCCCCGAGGCGATCCGGGTCACGGTCAGGCCCAGTGGCTTGAGCAGACGGGCGAGGTACATGGCCGTGGCCTCGCCCTCGAGGTTGGGATTGGTGCAGAGGATGACCTCCGTGACGCCCTCCTCGTCGAGACGACCGAGGAGCTCGCGCACTCGCAGCTGCTCGGGCCCGATCCCTTCGATCGGGTTCAGCGAACCCTGCAGTACGTGGTAGCGACCGGAGAACTCCCCTGTCTTCTCCACCGAGACGATGTCGCGGGGGTCCTCCACCACGCAGACGACCGTGGCGTCGCGCCGGTCGTCGAGGCAGATGGCGCACTCGCCCCCTTCGGCCACGTTGAAGCAGCGCGTGCACAGGGTGATCCGCTCCTTGACGGCGATGATGGCCTCGGCCAGCCGGAGCGCGTCCTCGGGTGCGACCTTCAGCAGGTGGAAGGTGATCCGTTGGGCCGACTTCGGTCCGATGCCCGGCAGGCGGCCCATCTCGTCGATGAGGTTCTGGAGCGGCCCGTTGAATACCGCCACCTAGACCACCTCCTCGGCGCCGGGGAACGCCTGCAGCAGCCGGGCCTCCGCCGAGTTGTCGATCTCGGCCACCTGGAGGTCGTCGGCCTCGAAGACGGCCAGGTCCTCCTCGTCCTCCGGATCGGGAGCGGCGGGCGACGGCGGGCGCCCGGTCGACGGGGCGTCCCCGTCGTCCGACGGTTCGACGTGGGCCACCGGCGCGCCGTCGACCACCAGGACCAGGGGGATCGGTCGGCCGAACTGCTCGGCCAGGGTGGCCTCGACCTCGGAGCGCATGTCCTCGCAGCGGTTGCGATGGATCTCGTTGGGCAGCCCGAACTGGGCACGGCCTCCCTCGGCCGAGACGAAGCGGCCCGCCTGGAACAGGGCCTTGGCCTTGGGCCGCAGGCGGCCGATCACGTGGTCGCCCCAGGCCTGGACCAGCTCGTCGCGACTCGGGAAGGGTGCCGAGCCCTCCGGGACCGACGGTGCGGCGACCTCCGACGGATGGGCCACGGGGGCGGCGGGAAGGCCATCAGGGTCGCGCGTGACGTCGGACGTGGGTGCGGGCGGGGCGGGAGCCGCTGGAGCGGCAGGATCGGCCGTCGGCGTGCCGTCGACGTGGGGGGACTCCACCGGCGACGAGCGTCGGCGCAGCGCGCCGAGGGTGGGACGGGCGCCTGTCGGCCCGGGGGCGGATGGCTCCTCCGGCGCGAACTGGGCGGGTTCGGCCGGTGCGGGTTCGGCAGGTGCGGGACGACCGGCAGGCACGGCCGCTGCGCGTGCGGCCAGGGCGGCACCCGGGGACGACGGCACCGGCGCCGACGCGGGTGCCGGTACAGGTACGGGCACCGCGGCTGTACCGGCGACGTGGGCGGGCGGACCCGATGACTCGAGGCGCTCGATCCTGGCGAGCAGGGCGGCCGGCGAATCATCGGCTTCCGGGTGGACCAGGCGGACGAGTGCCACCTCCAGGTTGACCCGGGGGTCGGGCGCGTCGCGCATGGCCACCTGGGCACGGCCCAGGTCCTCCATGGCGCGGACCAGGGTGGCCAGTCCGACGCGCCCCGCCTGGGCGGCCAGTGCATCGCGCTCCGCCCCCGAGACGGTCACCAGGTCGGGTGCCACCAGGGCCAGGAAGCCCTGTCGGAGGTGGTCGACCAGATCGACCGTCAGCTGCTGGGGGCTGAAACCGGCGGCCGTCAGATTGGCCACGGCCACGAGTGCCCGCTGCACGTCACGTTCGGCGAGGGCCTCCACCACCTCGTCGAGCTCGGGCAGGTCGTCGTCGACGGCATCGGAGGCCGCCACCTGGTCGAGGATGGAGAGGGCGTCGCGAGCCGAGCCCCGTCCACGGCGGACGGCGAGGTCGAGTGCCTCGTCCCCCACGTCGAGGTGGGCGTCGTCGCGGACCTGGGCGAGGAGGTCGGACAACGTGTCCGGTCCGAGGAGACGGAACTCGAAGTGCTGGGTTCGACTGCGGATCGTGGGCAGCACCTTCTGGGGGTCCGTGGTGGCCAACACGAAGATGACGTGGGCGGGTGGCTCCTCGAGGGTCTTCAACAGCGCGTTGGACGCGGCCGTCGACAGCATGTGGACCTCGTCGACGATGTAGACCTTCTGCCGTCCGGGGGAGCCCAGTGCAGCCCGGGAGACGAGGTCGCGCATGGCGTCGACACCGTTGTTGGACGCGGCATCGAGTTCGTGGACGTCGAGCGACGTTCCCCTGGTGATCTCCACGCACGAGGAGCAGACACCGCACGGTTCGCCATCGCGGAGGTCGGTGCAGTTGAGCGCCTTGGCCAGGATCCGTGCCGTCGAGGTCTTGCCGGTGCCACGGGGTCCGCTGAAGAGGTAGGCGTGGGCCACCCGACCGTCCCGGACGGCGTTGCGGAGGGCCAGGACCACGTGGTCCTGGCCCTTCACCTCGGCGAACGTCGACGGACGGAAGCGCCGGTACAGGGACTGGTAGGGGACTTCCTCGGTCACGTCGGCCACGTCGGGAGCCTACCGGTCGGCTCGGACGCGGTCCTCGGCTCCGACAGGCATACGGAGGCGGTCCGGTCCAGGAGGGCGACTCCCCCGGTGGTCGGTGCGACGGCCAGGTTGACTGCGGCACACGGCCGGACCCGCTGAGAGCTGCTGCCTTCCGACCCTGACTCGATTCACAGGGGGACGTTGCGCAGGACCCAGCCGTCGCACCCACCACCGGGGAGGCCACGATCCTACCGCCACGATGGCCACCCCGGCACCCCACCGAACGGTGCCGGCGGCCGGAGCGGCCGGAGTAGCCTGTCGGGGCTGTGGACGCCCCGGGGTCACCCGGACGGCCAACGGCACGGAGGCGTGCGAGAGCGGCCGAATCGGCACGATTGGAAATCGTGTGTGGGGAAACTCACCGTGGGTTCAAATCCCACCGCCTCCGCGGTTGTGATGCCGCGAGACGTCTGGCTCCGATGTCTCGCGGCATCACGAGATGTGACCTCGTGACACCGGAGTCACTCCTGTCATGTACCCACACCAGTCATCGGCACCTCTCGCTGCGGCGTGCCGAGTTGTGCGGTAGCGGCAGCGCACGTGGCAGTCCCTATGCTCACCTCCATGGACGCCGCTGACGGAACGCCTGCCGGGTCCGGGCCTCCCTCGGACGGTTCACTGTCCGTGGCTGGCGACGAGGAGGCCATGGCACTCGCACTCGACGAGGCCGCCGCCGCGGTTGCGCACGGCGACGTGCCCGTCGGGGCCGTCGCGCTGGTGGGCGGACGGGTCGTGGCCTCCCGTCACAACGAACGGGAACACTCGGGCGACCCGACGGCCCACGCCGAGATCCTCACCCTGGCTGATGCCGCCGCGGCGCTCGGCACCTGGCGACTCGGCGAAGTCACGCTGGTGGTCACCCTCGAACCCTGCCCGATGTGTGCCGGGGCACTGGTGGCCGCCAGGCTCGGCAGGCTCGTCTTCGGTGCCGCCGACCCGAAGGCCGGCGCCTGCGGGTCGCTGTACAACCTGTGCGCCGACCCACGTCTGAACCACGAGGTGCCGGTCACCGCCGGCGTGCGGGGTGACGAGGCCGCGGCACAGCTCACGAGCTTCTTCGCCGACCGTCGCAGCTGAGCGAGAGGACGTAGCGACACCCGTCCCGGTGATGGGCCGTCGCTAGGCTCGACCCACGGCTCGCGTCGGGGTGGCGTTCACCCACAGGACCGAGGCCGGGCGTCGACCAAGGGGGATGCAGATGACCGGGATGCGCGCAGTCCAGGTGACGAGGAACGGCCCACCGGCGGAGGTCCTGGCCGTCCGCGAGGTGGACCGGCCGGTGCCTGGCCCGGGTCAGGTGCTCGTCGAGGTGGGCGCCGCCTCGCTCAACTTCAATGACATCGACCGCTGCCTGGGCAAGCTCGTGTCGGTGCCCACGCCGCCGCCCTACACACTGGGGATGGACGTGTGCGGGGTCGTGGTCGAGGCGGGTCCCGATGCCGAGGAGTGGGTGGGACGACGGGTGGTCGCCATCACCACCACCGCCCTCGGAGGGATCGCCGAGTACGCGCTGGCTGACGCCGTGTCGGCATTCGACGCCCCCGGGGGGCTCGACGACGTCGAGGCAGCCGCGTTCATCATGCCGTTCCACACCTCCCACCTCGCCCTGTTCCGCAGGGGGAGACTGACGGCAGGCGAGACCCTGGTCGTCCACTCGGCCGCCAGCGGCCTCGGCACCGCCGGGGTCCAGCTCGGGAAGGCGGCCGGCGCCCGGGTCATCGCCGTGGCCGGTGGGGCCGAGAAGGGGGCCCTGTGCACCGAGCTCGGCGCCGACCTGGTCATCGACCACACCGCCGAGGACTTCGTCGAGGCCGTGCTCCAGGCCACCGCCGACGTCGGGGCCGACGTCATCTACGACCTGGCCGGCGGCGACTTCGTCGAGCGCTCGTGGCGTTGCACGGCACGTGGTGGCCGGTACCTGGCCGTCGGGTACGCGGACGACGACGAGAACGGGATGACCGGTCGGCCGCTACGGATGGCCAGCATCGGCAACATCGACCTGGTCGGCGTCATGGTCGCCTGGGTGGACTCGGTCGACCCCGGTATGCGCCGGTTCGGCTTCAACCCCTACGGAAGGGACGTGGCCGACGAAGTGCACAACGACCTGCTCCGGCTGGTGGGCGAGGGAGCGATCCGACCGCACGTAGGCCGTCGGGTCTCCATGGACGAGGCCGGGACGGCGCTCGAAGAGCACCGGGCCCGCCGGGCAGTCGGCCGGACGGTCGTCGTCGTGGGGGCCTGAACGCACCTCCCGCCGCCGGGGGTCGTCATTCCCCCGCCGGAGTCACCCCCGCCCGGTCAGGCCGGCGGGGTGACGTACGAGTAGTCGCAGCGGAATCCGTGGGTCGAGCCACTCACCGGCGGATCGTCGAGGCGCTGCCAGTTGCCGTTGGTGACCTGGCCGATGATGTAGCAGTTGCCCGGTTCCTTGGCTGCCACGTTGTTCGGGCCGATGATGTGCTGGCCGTCGAACGACGTGACCTTGCCCAGCTGCGTCAGCAGTGCGCCACGGCTCGGATCGGTGCCGGCGTTCTGCAGTGCCTGGGCGAACAGCTGGGCCGACAGCCAGCCGTAGAGGGTGTAGAGGTCGGGGGTGAATCCCGGTGATGCGATGTTCACCCAGTGGAGGAAGCTCGCCACTGCCGGAACCTGTGAGGCGTCCTGGCCGAGGTAGAGCGTGGTGCTCTGCTGGAGGTAGTCGCCATTGACGGCCGATGGGCCACCCGAGTCAGGGATCAGCTTGTTGGTGTACGTGGCCGCACCGAGGACCACGACGGGATGGAAGTCCTGGGCCTGCAGCGACTTGAGCAGGCCGGAGGCATAGGACTCAGCCATGGAGTCGACGAACAGGATCTTCACCCCGGCGTCCTTCATGGCGATCACGTTCTGGTCGAAGTTGGTCTGCGCCACCCCATAGGTCTGGTCGTAGACGACCTTGTAGCCGACCTTCTCCATGACGTACTTCTCACCAGCCCAGTCGGTCTCGGCCGACGGGAGGTCGGCGACCAGCGATGCGGTGGCGCCCACGTCGCTCGGGAACTTCTTCTTGAAGTACTGGAGCGGTCCCTCCTGCCAGCCGCCGTTGAGGGGCACCGGCTCGAAGACGTTCGGCAGCTTGCCGGTCGTGGTGTCGAGGACGTTGGAGATGTCGGGCACGCCCGGATCGGCCGCCAGCAGCGTGCCGCCATAGCTGTCCTCGAGCGAGAAGCTGCCCACCAGGGCGAAGTCGTTGGTGATGGCGTTCTGGGTGGCCTGCTTGTTGGTCGCACCCGAGAAGCCGTCATCGGCGCTGTCGACTTTGAGCTTGCGACCATGGATCCCACCGGTCGAGTTGACGTAGTCGAAGTACGCCTGGGTCCCGACGACCGCTCCCTTGAAGAGGCCTCCGAGTGACAGCGTCGAGACGTTGCCCACCGTCACCGAATCGGAGGTGACCCCGGTGTGGTCGCTGAAGGCACTGGCCGGGATCGACGAGCTGCCACCCGAGCTCCCGCCGCTGGTCGTCGTCGTGGTCGACGCCGAGTTGGTCGAGCTACAAGCCGTCGCGGTGGCAGCGAGCAGTAAGGCCATGCCCACTGCGGCCACACGGACCCTGTCGGACGTACGTGCCACGTTTCCCCCTGTCACTCGCCCGTCTCGCGCCGATGATTCCCCCCACCTGCGCCGACGGGCCGCCTGGTGGCACGACCCTAGTGCGCCGGACGGCGGTGGGCCGGGGAACCTGCCGGACGCGGCCGGTCCCGTTCCGGCACCCTCTCCGGGCTCCGTTACACTCGCCGGCGGAAGGGTGGCAGAGCGGACTAATGCGCACGCCTCGAAAGCGTGTGAGGTGAAAGCCTCCGGGGGTTCGAATCCCCCCCCTTCCGCTCGTTGTCATTATCACAACATATGAGCATGTCACCGACCGTCCTGCTCGCGCTGGCCGTCCGAGCGAACATCAAGCCTGGCCGCGTCGGCGCGCAGGCGTCCCAGCACGACTGACTCATGCTGGAGAGCCTTGCCACCTGCAATAGATCGTCCTAGGGCGAGTCCGAGCATCGCCTCGCGGGCGACGAGGATGAACGATATGACGTCGGGGTCCCCGGGACTCCTGGTATTGGGCGGGTGATCAACCGACACCAACTTCGCGAATCGGCCGACGACCGGTGCGATCTCGACAGCGAGTTCAGCATCGTTGCCGGCCGCGGACCACGCTTCGATGACCGCCTTGAACCGAGGGTCTCCGATGGCGCTCCAGAGGCGGTCGATACTATCAACGAGGCCGGTTTGCTCTGCTTTGGCCAGGGTCACGAAGTCGTCGTAGATGGTCTCAAGCGCGTGGGCAAGGAGTGCTGACAGGTTCGGATAGTGATGCACGAGGGCACCGCGGGTGCAGCCAGCGCGTTCGCAGACAGCGACGGCAGTTGTCGCTGCCCAGCCTCGTTCGATGAGTAGTTCGATCGCTGCGTCGACCAGCAACCGTTGCGTCGCCGCCGAGCGCTCGGCTTGGGTCCGACGTAGTTCGGATGACACGAGGTTACTCTTGCACAGAAACATACATTGTGCAATGTTTGTTTTATGAATATTCTCGTGGAAGCGGAAGACTTCGATGACGTTGGTGGGTGGATCGTTGACTCACAGTTCGAGGTGCAGATGGGATCGCCCTACCTGCTCGCGCATGGATATGGCCGGCCGGTCGCCGATGCCAGCACCGCCGTGGCGCTGGCGGAGAGCGAGACCTATGAGGTGTGGGTTCGGACGAAGGACTGGGCGCCGTCAGGGCACCCGGGGCGGTTCACCTTGGCAATAGACGGCCTGACGCTCGACCTCGAGTTGGGTGCGAGTGGTCGGGACTGGGCGTGGGAGCGGGCTGGTGTCGTCGAACTCGCCGCGGGCAACGTGTCGCTCGTCCTGCACGACCTGACGGGCTTCGATGGTCGTTGCGACGCAATCTTCCTGAGCGCCGACGGTACAGTGCCGCCCAACGAGGTTGACGGCGACGGACTGAAATGGCGCCGGGAGTTGCGCGGTCTGCCGGCGGAACCGGTCGAGGCCGGGACCTTCGATGTCGTCGTAGTGGGCGGAGGCGTGTCCGGCTGTGCGGCCGCGCTTACCTCGGCCCGTCTCGGCCATCGGGTCGCGCTCATTCAGGACCGCCCTCTGCTCGGCGGGAATACCAGCCGGGAGATCGGCATCCCCCCTCGGGGAGTCAACGGGTCACTTCTGCTGGAGCTGACGGCCCGTCATCCAGACGGAAATATCATGGCCTTCGACCTTCTGCAGGCCGAGCCGACTGCCGAGGTGTTCCTTGAGCACCGCCTCATTGCCGTGGAGAACGACGGTGACCGGATTGTGTCCATCGATGTACGCGCCGCGCGTGGTGGCCGCGAGCTGCGGTTGCGGGCGCCGTTCTTCATCGACTGCACCGGCACGGCCATGATCGGGCATCTAGCCGGGGCGGACACGATGTCGGGCCGAGAGTCGCGCCGCGAGTATGGCGAGACCTACGCGCCCGAGGTCGGCGACGACATGCACCACGGAAACACGTTGTTCTTCCGCACGCAGATGGCCAAGCATCCCGTACCGTTTCCGGATGTGCCGTGGGCGGTCGAGGTCGCCAAGGATTACGCCAACCTGAGCGGGCAGCTCCAGCGACCTGGCCTAGAGAACGGACCTGGGCCGTCGGTCGAACCGAACCCCGAGAGCAAGGTCTTCGAGTTCAACGAGGGCGAGGCCTCGGCCGACGACGAGAACGTGTCGCCGCTGATGAAGTCGTTCCCGGCGACGCACTTCTGGGAGTACGGCCAGTGGCTGGATCCCTATGCGGAGGCTGAGCACATCCGTGACCACCTGCTCATGGCGCTGTACGGGACCTTCTCGAACGTGAAACGGATGGACCCTGAGACATACGCCAACCTTGAGTTCGACTGGGTCGCCTTCGTCGCCGCGCAGGGTGAGTTCGACCGTTACCAGGGCGACTACGTCCTGACCGAGGCCGACATCACCGAGCACCGCGAGTTTCCCGACGCCATCGTTCGCAACGGCGGGTGCTTCTGCCTCCATCACGCATACCGGCCCGGAGACGGCAAATACGACTTTCGGCTCAAGGACTGGACCTACGACTTCCGGGACCAGAAGCCCTTTGTCATCCCGTTCCGCTGTCTGTATTCACGCAACATCTCGAACCTGATGATGGCGGGCAAGCACATCAGCGTCACTCATGTCGCCGGGTCGGTCACGAAGTACATGGGTAACGGGGCCCAGCACGGCATTGCGGTCGCTGTTGCGGTTGATTTGTGCCTCAAACACGACACCACGCCCAGAGGGCTCTACGAAGGACACCTTGAAGATCTGCAGCAGCGCGTCGAGAGTCTCATCTCCTGCGACCATGACAACGTCGCGTTCCCATAAGGATTCCCGGAGGACGTCGATAACCTCGACTGTGGCCGTGACCCGCCTCATTCGTCGGATCGCTTTCAAGGGAGCAGGATCGCTGCCTGCAGTGGGCAGGGAAGACCTCGTCGTCAGGTTGTTCGCCGCTCGTGGGGTGACGACAGCACACTTGTTCTTGAACTGCGTGCGGGCGGGCGATCCGACGCCACTACTGCCTCAGTAGCGACGTTCCCACATCAACGTTCGGATGCGGTCCCGCCTGTTGGGGCCACGACCTAGGAGTTTTGGCAAGCATCGAGCAAAATGATGACCGAGCGGACGGTCTCGGTCGGACATGGAGCTACTGCCTGTTCTTCCTGGTCAGATCCGATTCCCTCATCAACAAGAGGAACTCTGGTGAGGGGCTTGGCTAGTGTCTCCGGAGGTCCGCCACTGTGACATCGCGTGACGTCGCGTACCTTGCCAACCCCGCGTCGAGGCTCTGGATCCCGCCTGGCGGACGACGGCGGCTTTTCGACCGTAAGCTCGCGGCATGCGAGCCGGCATCGCGTTCCCACCCGTGCCGGCACGAGATCTGGGAGGACATGAGGCTCGGCTTCCCGACGCCTTCGCCGGCCGACGCAAGGTGGTGATCGTTGCCTTCCAGCGGAAGCATCAGGCCCTGGTCGACTCCTGGGTCCTGTGGCTCGAGGAGCACGCCGCTGGCGATCCCGGTCTTCGTTTCTACGAGGTACCCACGATCGGTCGGGTCTGGGCGCCGGTGCGCAACATGATCGACGGCGGGATGGCGGCGGCACTACGCGATCCCGTGCTGCTGCGGCGCACGTTGACGGTCTAGGGGGACGTGGGCCGACTGACGGGTCCACTCGGGATCGAGGACCGCTCGACGGTGGCGCTGCTGATCGTCGACGGAAGCGGCACGGTGCAGTGGTCCGGGGCGGGCGGTTTCGACCTCGGGGCGACGAACGAGATCGACACCGTCCTGCACGCACGATGAGTTCGGTGGTCCCGTCACCTCCGCGCGCACCCACCATCGCCGGGCGCGCGCGGAGGTGACGGATGCAGGGGCCGGTGATGGCTTCGCGCAGCGGTGCCACTGGTCTTGCGAGCATGCCCTGCGGAACGGACCTACTGTCGACGGGGAAGCCGTACACGTACCCAGGAGTGCTTCATGAAGAGCAGACAGGTGTGCTTCTACATCGAACTCGTGGACCTGCCGCGGGTGATGGCCTCCATCGAGGCTCACGTCATCCCCCGCTATGAGGTACTCCCGCACTTCCTCGGCCTCACGGTCATCAAGGCCGATGCCGGCGAACGTGCCGAGATGCTGGTGACGTCGTTCTGGGACGACGGCCTCGAAGGCTCGGAGCAGGAGGCGTCACGATTCATCGCGGAGATCAACCGAGTGACAGGTAGGAACCCGTCACGGAAGGCCTTTGACACCTTGTACGCCCAGGTGCGGGACTCGGGCGGGTTGTTTCGCCGTGGAATGACCCAGTCCGTCCACGCCCAGTGAGGTGACACCGGGGCCGGACGTCGGGACTCCTACCCGGGGTCCGTCGACGTCACCGGCCCACCCAACCGGGTGAGCACGTTGCGGGTGATCTGCTCGATCTGCACGTCCCGGGCAGCCAGTCCGTGGGCCCAGTCGGTCGAACCCGACGTCACCACGGTCGCACCCGCCGGGTTCGTGTAGGCGCCCAGCACCGCGTGCCCGTGACGGATCCGCTCCATGGCGGCGGGGTCCCGGGTCCCGAACACCCGCGACGCGAGGTACTCGAGTTCACTCGGTTCACCTGGCTTCGGCGGACGAGGTGCCGTCTCCCGGTTGAAGTGCATCGTCGGGCACGTGCCGAGGATCTCGAAACTCGGCGGGGTGCCGTCCTCACCGGTCGCACAGGGAAGGCCGTCACGGTAGGTGAAGGCGCAGCCGTCGCACTCGTAGCCGACGACCGTCGCGCCGGCTCCGAGCACGTCGCCGTAGCCGAGCCCGGTGCCGTCGAAGATCCAGTGGTCGGCACGGTGGACGGTGTAGCCACCTAGCCCCGCGGACACGTTCCGGCCGATCCGGTGGTAGCCGCCACGGGTGAAGGAGACACCGGTCATGTGGTTCTCGGGACGGGAGACGATCACGTCCGACCAAAATGTCGTCACCTCCGCCTCGCGGTCCGTGCCCATGAGCGGGTCCTGCTTCAGGAAGCCCTTGTAGCCGACCATCACCTCGCGATCGTCTCCCTCGATCCGCACCTGCCACAGCGAGGTGTTCCCCGAGAAGAACGCCGCGTTGCCGCCTCGCGCGATGAAGGCCTCCACGGTGTCGCGCATCCCACCCGTCCAGTACTCGTCATGCCCGACGGACAGGTAGAGGTGCGCGTCATCCAGTACCTCAGGGTGCTCCTCGAGGTCGGCGTTCGTGCACACGCCGACCTCGAAGCCCTCGCGCTCGGCCCACGCGATGAAGGGATGCTCCCAGTCGGGCCACCCCGCCGATCCCGCGTAGCCCGAGAGGTGGTTGATCTGGAGGTAGCCGACGTGGGCGGCGTTCTGCGGGTCAGGGGCACCTGTCCCGGTCACCCGACGTCCCCGGCCAGGTGGCTTGTGGAGGTAGCCCGCCGCCATCGGCCGCTGCATGGCGACCTGGGTCCCACCGGTGTAGAGATTCAGTCCGCCGAAGTCGTTATAGGCGTGCCAGGTGTTGGTCGCCAGTGCCAGGACCACCCGCGTACCCGGCGACGGCCGCACCACGAAGAACGCGTGGTCACGCCGCAGCTTGCCGGCGACGTCGATCTCAATGACGACTTCGTAGTAGCCCGACCGCCACTGCGGATCGACGGGGATCGTCCATGCGACGGGCCAGCCGCACCCGTTCGAGGAAGCATCCTGCGACGTCTCGTGCTCGTCGGCCGTGATCGCGTCGGCGGTCATCACGACATCACGCCGGCCGCCGATCCGCGCGACCTCGATCCGCACCGGGCGCCCACCGGACGACGACAGGTGCAGACCGACGTCGTCGCCGCCGCGCACCGACTGGGGCCAGCAATATCCAGTCACCACCTCACGTGCCATTCCTGGAGACTAATTGGGGTCGGTGAGGAGCCGCCGGAGCAGGGCACCCGACCTCGACATCCCACGTGAGTCCCGACGTGGTTTCCTTGTCGGTGGACCACGAGGGAAGGAACCACCATGAGACACGTCACGCTCGGCACCCTGGACGTCGGACGGATCGGACTGGGGTGCATGGGCATGTCCTTCGCCTACTCCGGCGCGGGCAGTGACGACGCCGAATCCGTCCGCACCATCCACCGGGCACTCGACCTCGGGGTGACCCTCATCGACACCGCCGAGGTCTACGGCCCGTACACCAACGAGGAGCTCGTGGCCCGGGCCATCAAGGGCCGCCGCGACGAGGTCGTCCTCGCCACCAAATTCGGCTTCATCTCCCACGCCGGCGGGGGCCCGGGCACGCTCGACAGCAGCCCGGCCAACATCCGCACGGCGGTCGAGGGGTCACTCCGACGACTCGACACCGACCACATCGACCTGTACTACCAGCACCGGGTCGACCCGGAGACCCCCATCGAGGAGACCGTGGGCGCACTCGCTGAACTGGTAGTCGAGGGCAAGGTCCGCCACATCGGCCTCTCGGAGGCCTGGGTCGGCACGATCCGGCGGGCCCACGCCGTGCATCCGATCACCGCGCTGCAATCGGAGTTTTCGCTCTGGACCCGCGATCAGCAGGACGAGGTGCTACCGGTCCTGCGTGAGTTGGGCATCGGGTTCGTTCCCTATTCGCCTCTGGGGCGCGGGTTCCTGACCGGGGCGATCCGGTCGGTGGACGACATCGCCGCCGACGACTCCCGCAAGAACAACCCGCGGTTCGTGAGCGAGAACTTCGAGCACAACCGGCGGATCGTGGACGAGGTCGAGGCCATCGCCACAGAGGTCGGGGCGACACCGGCCCAGGTGGCCCTGGCCTGGATCCTCGCCCAGGGCGACCACATCTCCCCTATCCCGGGCACCCGTCGGGTCACCCGAGTGGAGGAGAACATCGCCGCCGACGAGGTCGTCCTCAGTCCCGAACAGATCGAACGGCTCGGCAACCTGCCGGCCCCTGTCGGCGACCACCACAACGAGGCCCAGATGCGGATGCTCGAGCGCTGAGCACTGCCCGGTCGCCTCAGGCCGCCGCTACGGGGTCCTGCGCGGTGGCCTCGACCGGTGCCACGTCGACCTCGGCGCCGAGGTTGGGCACGATCCGGTCGAGCCAGCGCGGCATCCACCAGTTGGCCGGACCGAGCAGCTCCATCACGGACGGGACGAGCACCATGCGCACCAGGGTGGCGTCGATGAGGATGGCCGACGCCAGCCCCAGGCCGAAGACCTTCAACACGTGGAGCGGATCGCCGAAGACGAACGACCCGAACACGCAGATCATGATGGCCGCTGCGGCAGTGATGACCCGGGCCGTCTTGGCCAGTCCATCGGCGACTGCCGTGGAGTTCACCCCAGTCCTCCGCCATTCCTCACGGATGCGCGACAGCAGGAAGACCTCGTAGTCCATCGACAGTCCGAAGAGGATGGTGAACATCATCAGCGGGATCCACGGGTCGATCGGACTGGTGGCCCCGATGCCGAAGAAGCCACCGAGCCAACCCCACTGGAACACGGCCACGATGACGCCGTAGGCGGCACCCACCGACAGCAGGTTGACGATCACGGCCTTGAGCGGGATGGCCAACGAGCGGAACACGGCCATCAGCAGCAGGAACGACAGCAGCAGCACCGTGGCGATCACCCAGGGGAGACGGTTGGACAGGTAGGTGGCGGCGTCGACGGATCCCGCCGTCTCACCACCCACGTAGGCGGTCACCCCAGTACCCGCCGTGGTGTCGGGGATGGCGCGGTTGCGCAGCGTTTGGACCAGCGCCTCAGTCTGGGCCGCCTGCGGTGCGGTCGTCGGATAGGCGACCATCACGGCAGCCTTGTCCGACGGACTGAACTGGGCCGGGCTGACGAACGCCACGCCAGGGGTCCTACGGACGGCGGCATCGAGACGGTCGATGGCGGCCTTCTGACCCGCCGGCACCTGGGCCACGATGATGAGCGGGCCGTTGAACCCGGGACCGAACCCGGTGGCCAGGGCATCGAACGCTTGCCGGGTGGTCGTGGTGGCCGGGTCGTTCCCGGCATCCGTGAAGGCCTGGCGCATCGAGAACATTGGGAGTGCGAGGCACACCAGGAGCCCGATGGCACCGAGCATGAAGAGCACGGGATGGTGCTGGATCCCACGGCTCCACCGGTACCAGAAGCCCCGCTCGTCCGGCTCGGCCCCGCTCTGCAGGAGGCGCTTGATGGCCAGATTGTCGATGGCCCGACCGGAGAACCCGAGCATGGCCGGCAGCAGGGTCGTGGCGGCCAGCATGACGAGGATCACCGCGGCGATGGCGCCGATGGCGAGGCCGCGCATGAACGGGAGCTGCAGGAGGAACAACCCGAGCAGCGACAGGATGACCGTCGACCCGGCGAACACCACGGCACGCCCGGAGGTCGCCAGGGACACCGCCACCGCGCCGCGTGGGTCGCGGCCCTCGGCCAGGCCCTGCCGATAGCGGGTGACGACGAACAGGGCGTAGTCAATGCCCACGCCGAGCCCGATCATGGCCATGATCTCCGGGGCGAAGATGGGCGTGGTGACGACGTGGGTCAGCAGGTCGAGCACCGCGAACGCCACGGCGATGCCGAACAGCGCGGTGAGGATGGGCAGCCCCATCGCCACCACCGAGCCGAAGGCCAGCAGCATGATGATGATCGCGGCCAGGATCCCGATGCCCTCGCTCGGGCCGGGCTTCGCCCCGGCGACCAGGCCGACGGCCTCACCGCCCAGGGCGACGTGGTAGCCGGAGGCCTCGAAGGACTGCGCGGTGTCGATCACCTTCTGGATGTCGGCGGCAGGGAGATCTCCCGCCGCCTCGTCGAAATTGACCCGGGCGTAGCCGATGTGGCCGTCCCGCGAGATCTGTGTCGCGCCCTCGTGGCCGAACGGGCTGGTGACCGAAGCCACGTGGGCCAACGGCGTCAACGCGGCGACCAGTTCTTGCGTGCGGGCACGGTTGGCCGGGTCGGCAAAGGGTGCCGACGTCGAGATGACCACCTGCGCCGGGCTGCCCGCCAGCGCCGGAAACTGCGTGTTGAGGAGTTGCTGGGCCGACTGGGTGCCTCCGGACAGGTTGTTGGAGAAATTGCTCCCTGCCACCTGGGCGCCGACGTTGCTGCCGATCAGGCCGATGATCCAGATGGCGAGGACCCACCACCGGTGGTCGTGGCACCACGTGGCCAGACGGGCGAGGGCACTCTCCTCGGCGGGCCTCGACGCAGACGCGGGGCGTGCGGTCACGTCGGGAAGTTGTTCGGTGGTGGTCACTCCATGCCTCCGGTGGTGGTGGCGCGCCGGGCGCGTGGACGAGATCGGATCCGTTCTACCCGGACCGGCCATCCGGTCACGCGACGGGCGCCCGCCCATCCCGGGTGACCCTGGTCAATCGGCGGCCTCGGGACGGAGCATGGGAAAGAGGATCACGTCCCGGATGGCATCGACCTCGGCCAGCAGCATGATCAGCCGATCGATGCCGATGCCGATGCCAGCGGTCGGCGGCAGCCCGTACTGGAGGCTGCGCACGTAGGCCTGGTCTGCGGGGTGGGCCTCGGCATCCCCTCGGGCCTTGGCCGCGGCGGACACCTCGAAGCGCTCGGCCTGTTCCTCTGGGATGTTGAGTTCGGAATAACCGTTGGCGAACTCGCGCCCGACGATGCACAGCTCGAACCGGTCGGCCATCGTCGGGTCGTCGGCCGTGTGACGGGCGAGGGGCGACACCTCCACCGGGAACCCCACCAGGAACACCGGTGCCACGAGTTCGGGCAGGAGGACCTGATCGTAGAGTTCGAACACCAGCTTGCCCGGGCCCCACTCGGGTAGTGGTGTGACACCGTACTGTTCACACACGGCGCGCAACCGGTCGACGGCATCGGTCGGGTGGACCCGGAGGCCGAGGCGCTCCTCCAGTACGTCGAGCAGTTGCAGCCGGGGCCATGGCGGGGTCAGATCGACCTCGGCGTCGCCGAAGACCACCGTCAACCGCCCGATCGACTCGCGTGCGGCGGCCACGACCAGTGCCTCGGTGAGGTCCATGGCATCGGTGACATCGCCGAAGGCCCGATACGCCTCGAGTGCCGTGAACTCCGGACTGTGCCGGGTGCTCACGCCCTCGTTCCGGAAGTTCCGGGCGATCTCGAATACGCGCTCGTAGCCGCCGACCACCAGGCGCTTGAGATAGAGCTCGGGGGCGATCCGCAGGCTGAGGTCGATGTCCAGTGCGTTGGCATGGGTCAGGAAGGGGCGGGCGATGGCGCCACCCGCCTGCGGCTGCAGGATCGGCGTCTCGACCTCGACGAAGTGCTCAGACTCCATGTGGCGGCGCATGGCGGCGATGGCCTTGAAACGGATGTCGAAGACCCGCCGGCTGTCCGGATTGGCAAGGAGGTCGACTTCGCGCTGGCGATAGCGGGTGTCCGTCTCGGTCAGGCCGTGCCACTTGTCAGGCAGCGGCCGGAGCGCCTTGGACAGGAGGGCCAGGCCCGTGACGTCCACCGACAGCTCCCCCCGCCGAGAAGTGATGACCTCACCCTCGGCCCCCACCCAGTCGCCCAGGTCGACGGCGTCGAGGACGGCGGCCGCGTCGACGCCCAGCGTCGAGGATTGCAGGAGCAGCTGGATCGACCCCGAGATGTCGGTCAGGGTGGCGAACGAGAGCTTCCCGTGGCGGCGTACCGCCGTCACCCGCCCAGCCAACTTCACCTGGTCGCCGGTGCGACTGTCGGGCTCGAGGCCGGCGTGACGCAGGCGCAGGTCGTCGGCCAGAGCGGTCCGGTCGAAGCGCGCCGGATAGGGGTCGATCCCCCGGTGGGCCAGCTCCTCACGCTTCTTGCGCCGCTCGCCGATCAGGGCGTCGATCGTCGGTGCGGTCGCCTCGTCGGGTACCGGGTCGGTCTCGTTGGTCACGGCGGGATCTGCTTTCTGGGGAGCCCGAGGCGGGGGCGGGCCCGCCTCGGAGCCGCCATCTTAGGAGACAGGCCCACGGGGATCCGACCTGCGCGGACGGGGCGCCACCGACGTGCCTATGCTTCGGGCGCGCCCCTAGCTCAACGGTGGAGCACCGGATCCTTAATCCGGAGGTTGGGTGGTTCGAGTCCCCCGGGGCGCACGACAACGGAGCTCACCTCCGCGCTGCACCTCGACCGGTCGACCGTGCCGCTCGCACCGCGCGCTGGCCGAGTCGGCGGCACATCGTGTCGTCGGCGATCCCCCGACCGAGGTCAACTGACGGCCGCGCCACCCCGCTGGTACGGTCGGTCCATGGCCCTGACACGGCGTCAATTCCTGGGTGGTGCCCTCATCGGCGCGTCACTGGCGCTCGAGGGATGCAGTGGATCCGCGGGCTCCGGTTCCACCACCACAGCGGCCGCCACCACGACCCGTCAGGCCGGGTCGCTACCTTTCCCGGATCGGCCGGTCGGGAGCGATCAGGTCCCCCAGATCGAGCACATCGTCGTGGTCATGATGGAGAACCACTCCTTCGACAACGTCCTCGGACTGATCGGCCGTGGCGACGGTTTCACCATCGGCCGGAACGGTCGGCCCACGGCGACCAACCCGGACGGGCAGGGTGACCTGGTGCATGCCTTCCACATGCCGACGGAGTGCCAGACCAAGGGGATCGGCAACGACTGGAAGGTGGCCCACGAAGCCTACGCCGACGGTCGGCTCGACGGGTTCGTCACCAGCACAACGGCAGAGGCAATGGGCTACCTGACCCGGGCGGACCTCCCGTTCACCTGCGGAATGGCCTCCACGTTCCCGATCGCCGACCGCTACTTCTGCTCGGCGATGGCCCAGACGGATCCCAACCGCCGCTACCTCATCGCCGGAACGTCGCTTGGGCTGATCGACGACACCTTCCCCTCCGCGCTCCCGCCCAACGGAGTGATCTTCCAGCAATTCGACCGGCACGGGATCACCTGGCGGGACTACTACTCGACCCTGCCGACGCTCGGCGTCTTCCTGCCGCTGCTGGCGGATCCGGCCATGCACGCCGGGCTCGCCGGGATCGACCAGTTCTACGCCGACGCGGCGGCCGGGGCCCTTCCCTCATTCAGTCTGGTCGAACCCGACTACGAGAGGCAGTCAGAGGAAGACCCGCAGGACGTGCAATTCGGTGACCAGTTCCTCGGAAAAGTGGTCAACTCGGTCATGTCGGGCCCCGGTTGGCCGTCGACCCTGTTGATCTGGACCTACGACGAGCATGGTGGCTACTTCGACCACGTGCCGCCCCCGGCCGCGGTGACCCCGGACGACGTGCCGCCGGCACTCGTGCCCGGTGATCCTCCCGGTGCCTTCGACCGGTACGGCTTCCGCGTGCCTGCCGGAGTGGTGAGCCCGTACGCCCGTTCCGACCACGTCTCCCACACGGTCTACGACCACACATCCATCCTCAAGACCGTCGAGGAGAAGTGGAACCTTCCGGCGCTCACCCGTCGCGATGCCAATGCCTCCAGCCTCTTCGACATGGTGGATCTGGCGGGCGAGCCCCGGTTCCTCACCCCACCGGACCTGCCGGCACCGGCTGACCCGATCCTCAAGGAGGCCTGCCTGGTTGACGGGGCGGGCACGATCCCCCCGCCGTCCGCCGTCACCCGTGCCTGACGGTCACCCCTCTTCGGTCATAGGACTCAGGAACCCGGGTCCGGGACGGGCGTCCCCCGCAGGGTCAGCCAGCGCTGCAGCCCCGCTGCATTGGAGTGGACACCGTTCATGACCTCGAGCTTCTCCCGGTGCTCCTCGGCCACCCCGTCGAGATCGGAGGAGAAGGTGTCGGCCAGGGCCGCGGCGATGTCGCCACCCGCCCGGAACGCGGCCTCGGCCACCGAGGCCCAGCGACGCAGCGTGCCGTCGGCTTCGTCGAGCACGTCGAGGGGGTCGGCGAGGAGGCCGTAGTGGGCGAGTGCGAGCCCTGTCGGTCGCCGCTCGGCGAACCGGCCCAAGGACTGAAGGGCGAGGTCGAGATCGAAGTCGGGCGGCGGTGTCGAGGGCCGCAGTACGCCCCCGTCCGGGAGCTTGACCCCCACCGCGTCGCCCACGAACATCGTGCCGCTCCAGTTGTCGTGCAGCCCGAGATGGTGCTTGGCATGCCCAGGTGAGTCCACCGCGGTCAGGACCCGATTGACGCCTACCCGGATCTCTTCGCCGTCCTCCAGCACGTGGATGCGTTCGGCGGGCGTCGGATCGAGTCGCCCGTAGAGCGAGTCGAGCAGGGGTCCGTAGACGCGAGCGGCCGAGTCGACCAGTTTGGTCGGGTCGGCCAGGTGCCGGGCCCCCTTCGGGTGGACGTAGACCGTGGCCTTCGGGAACGCACGGGCGACATCACCCACCCCACCGGCGTGGTCGAGATGGATGTGGGTCACCACCACGCCCGCCAGGTCGTCCGGACCCAGGCCCAGGTCGTGCAGGTTGGCCAGCAACGCCGGCACCGAGCTCTGGCTCCCGGTCTCGATGAGCACCGGGGCGTCACCCTCGATGAGATAGCCGGCGGTCACCCGTTCCCAACCGCCGAGCAAGGTATCGAGCTCCAGCACCCCTTCGGCGATTCGATTGCGGGTGCGAGGTGGCACGGCCTCCTCGTCCGGTCCACCGTGTTGATGGGTACCGCTCACCGTCCCCTCACCTGGTGCGGCGCGCTGCCGTCGACCCTGTGGCCTTCTTGGCCGGCGCCTTCTTGGCCGGCGCCTTCTTGGCCGGCGCCTTCTTGGCCGGCGCCTTCTTGGCCGGCGCCTTCTTGGCAGCATCGGCCTTCTTGCCCGGCG
>Ga0302198_10000284_pt1 | contig 56477 bp, 51 predicted proteins | sample II_Bog_N2_2_FD_193521 | JGI IMG/M metagenome (GOLD analysis project Ga0302198, IMG submission 193521) | Peat permafrost microbial communities from Stordalen Mire near Abisko, Sweden - II_Bog_N2_2 | ecosystem: Environmental > Terrestrial > Soil > Wetlands > Peat | place: Sweden: Abisko...
AGGGGAAACTCCTCGTCCGCATGATGGAGTCCATTATCGAGAGGCACGATCTTCTCGATAAGAGGCTGGGGGAGGAGAAGCTCGCCGATGACACCAAGGTGGCGAACTGGAACGTGGATCATCCCATCGGGCCCATCCGCCTGGAGGGCGACCTGGCCCAGGTCCTGGTAAAGAGGGACCGGGCGACGGACCGCCTGGCAAAGGCCCGCGCGCGCCTGGAGCGAGCCGATCATGCCCTTGACCCCGCGGCGGAGGACGCGGCGTTTCTGCGGAGCGACCCTGGCCGCGCGTGGGCGGCCAGGGTCCAGGCGGCCGAGCTCAACCTCTCCGAGGCGAGGCGCGCCCTGGCCGGGGCCGATCCGGCGAGCGTGAAACGGTGAACCGGCGCCCCGCGGAAAAAAGGAGAGGACCTCTCCTAGGACGGGGTCTTTTTTGGGCCGACCGGGATGTGGACCTCGTAGGTCTTCAGGAACCAGGGGACAAAGGGGGCATTCCAGTAGACGGGGTAGGCCGGCCCGCTCGGCTCGACGTCCGCCCTTTTTCCAATCCAGGCGAGCAGCGCGTCCCGGGTCGCTTCAAAGTTCTTGCGATCGTACCCGCCGCGGCCGCCCATGCTCGCGACCTGCCGCTCGGGCACCTCGATGACCTTAACTCCGCCCTCGCTTCCCGTGACCTTCGGGCGCTCCCCCTTGGCCACCCAGAAGTACATCGCGGCGCTGTCGACCTGCGCCTCCACCGGCGTGGTCATTTTGATGTCGTGCGAGGAGATGTACCGGAAGAGCGGCATGAAAAGACCGTTTGCGTTCTCGAAGTACTCTCCCGAGCCCTCGGATTTAAGGAGCGTGCCGGCGGGGAGCACCTTCAGCTCGCAGACGCCCACGGCTGTCGGAGGAAAGGCGCTTTGTGCGGACATGGCGACGGGAAGGAGAAGCAGGCAGGTGAGCGCGAAGGGTCGGAACCGCACGGGTTCGACATGCTGCAAGGGCCCGTGGGCCGTTGCAATCCGCGAGGATCAACCAGGCGGTGCGTGGGTCTTTCCGGAACCAAGCCGGCGATCGGACGGGCGCTTTAGGGGTTGGTCGCCAGGACGCCACTCTCCGCAGCATGTGCGGGCGAGGTGGTGGAGGCGATGGCAGCTCCCAGAACGGACTCATCGGCAAGCCGGGTCATCATGGAGTGCAGTTCCTTGTAGCTCACGGCCTTCTCAGCGGACGGGCTATCGCTTGCGAGCTTGTCGTCGGAGGGGCGGCTAGCAGACGTCGTCGTTGAGCAGGCGCTCAGGAGTAAGACCGCACCTGCCACGAGCACGGCGCCGGCCAATTTGCGGATCTGCGAGCGTGTGTCTGGGGTAGTCATGGATGGGGTTTACGAAGACACCCTACAACCGGGCTCATTATCTGCACCTTGTGAAACTACGTAGTCCGATTTGGGGAGCCTGAACGCCGCCGAGGGCCGGGAGATGCGGGGTTTCAGATCACCCAACTATATATAGGACAGAATCTAACAAATATCCTGGGTTGCCGGATATTCGCAGGGAGTCCCCGGTCGAGCCCCGCGGATGTTGGCGGAAAAGCCCCCTTTCCAATCCTTCGGCGCCTGCGGGCAGGAGCCTCCAAGTGCGGTCTATCGCGGCGGGGCGCCCTGGATCTGCGCCAGAATCTGCTGGGTCATCTCGTTGGCTGGCCTCACCTGGAGGTACGCCTCCAACTGCTCCGCGGCCTCATTGCGCCGGCCCGGCATGTTCAGGAGCGCCAGGGCGATGTTGAGGCGGATCTCGACGAAGCCCGGCATGATCCTCAGGGCCTCCTTGTAATGGGCGATCGCCTCCTCCGGCCGGCCCTGGGCGTTCAGCACCAGTCCCAGGTTGCTGTGCACCTGGGCGTTTCCCGGGTCGAGCTCGAGCGCGATTTCATATTGGGCGACCGCGTCACCCAGCCGGTCGGTCGTGTTGGAGAGGGCGTCTGCAAGGTTCGCGTGGGCCGCCGCGGAATCCCCCTGGAGGCGGAGCGCCTCCTGGAATTGGGCGATTGCCTCGTTCAGGCGGTTGGGACTCCTCAGGAGGGCGGTGCCGAGGTTGGTGTGCGCGGCTGCGAACTCCGGCTGGAGTCGCAGGGCCTCCCCAAACTGGGCGATCGCCTCGTCCAGGCGGTCGGGCAGTTTCCCGAGGGCGCTCCCCAGGTTGTTGTGCGCCTCGGCAAGGTCCGGTTTCAGGCGCAGGGCCTCCCGGTACTGGGCGATCGCCTCGTCCAGCCTGCCGTGGTCCTCGTACCAGACCCCAAGGTTGTTATGGGCCTGGGGATAGTCCTTCCGGATCGTCAGGGCCTCCTGGTAGTGGCTGAACGCCCGGTCCGAATCGCCGTGGGCCTTGTACCAGAGGCCCAGGCCGTCCTGGGCCATCCAGCACCCGGGATTTTGTTCAAGGGTCGATGCCCAGAGGGTGCGCGCGTCGGCAAAATTCCCGCTCTGGGCATTGCTGAGGATAACAAGGATCGCGACCAGGGAGGCGGCGATCCCCATGCCGGCGGCACGGGCCGAGGGGGAGGGGTGCCCGATCAGCGTGGCGACCCCCGCCGAGACGAGCACGATGATCCCGAGGCTCGCCGTGTACTGGAAATGGTCGGCCACGTAGGAAAACAGGAAGGGATAGACGTTGAAGAAGCCGAGCGCCGGGAAGAGCGTCCCGACAAAGAAGAGCCATGCGGCAAGCGGGCCCCGGGAGCGCTTCCGCAGGACGACGAGGGCGACCGTGACCAGGATGGCGGCCACCAGGTATCCCGCCCAACCTGCGGCATCGGCCCCCATGTTCCAGCGCGGATAGATGAGCACCAGGCCGACCGGCCAGAGGAGCTTCCCCAGGTAGAACCAGATGATGTGACCGGCCAGGAGACTGCGCTCGACAAGCGTGAGGTTGAACTCGGGGCCCGTGGCGCCGCCTACGGTCCGCTCCACCCACGAGGTGAACATCCCGCTCGCGAGCGCGAGCGCGAACCAGGGGAGGAGAGGCCGGACGTCGCGGCGCCAGTCGAGCCGTCCGCGCTGCCACCAGAAGACGACGAGGAGCGCGGCCGGGAGCGTTGCGGTCACCGACTTGGTCAATAGGGCCAGGAGGAAGAGCAGGGACGCGAGCCCGTAGTACCGTTTCGCCCGGGGCACCTGCCTTTCCCCGTCAAACCGCAGGTAGGCGAGCGCGGCCAGGAGGTAGAAGGTGAGGGAGAGCGTGTTCTTCTGCTCCGAGATCCAGGCCACGGACTCGACGCAGACGGGATGCACGGCGAAGAGGATCCCGGCGAGCCAGGACCCGGGAACCCAGAGCCTGCGAAGGATCAGGACCACCAGGACCGAGGCCGTGGCATGCAGCAGCAGGTTTACCAGGTGGTAGCCGAGCGTCGCGTCGCCCCAGATCCCGTGCTCGAGCCAGAACGCGCTATGGAGCAGGGGATAGTACTGCTGCGTCGCATGGACGTTGGTCCAGATTTGCCAAAGCCCGCCGAGGGACCTGAGTCCCGCTCGGGTAATATGGGCGTCGTCATCCCAGACCGTCTCCCCGGTCAGCGCCGGCCAGTAGCAGGCGAGCGTGAGCCCAAAAATAAGAGCCGCGGTTACTCCCACGCTCACGCGGGAATCCTGGGCTGCCTTGGGGTCCTGCGATGGGGCCATGTGCCGAAGGGGGAGGGGTTCGGTCTGAATGCGGGGGGTGGGTGCCGCCTGGGGAAAGTGGTAGGTGCCTCATGCATCGGGTCAACACCCATGCGTCCGCTAAAACTTTGGAAAAGTTTGCGGTCGAGTGAAATTCGCCTTGAGCGAGGCAGAAATTGTGACGAATTCTTTGTTAAGGCTTTACCCCAGCTTTAACCCCATGAACTCGCCTACCCATTCGGGAAACCCTACCCACGGGAATCTCCTCGTGGGATTCACGACGGCCCTGGCCGCGTTGTTTGCGCTGTCGATTGCTCCCAACGTCGTGGCCCCCCAGAACCCGTTTGCGCAGAATTTCATCACGAAGCGCGCGGCGATCGAGAGGCGGATTTCCGCAGCGGCCGCCACCGACGAATCGGGCGCGGTGCTCCCCCCGTTCCCGCTTGAGCAGAAGGGGAATCCGCCGGGACCGGGATACGCCTGGGTGCCGGGATACTACAGCTGGAGCGGCACCCACGGCGGCCACCACTGGACCTGGTTCAAGGGACACTTCGAGAATCCCCCGAGGGCGGGCGCGGTCTGGGTTGCGCCGCATTTCGAGGACACGGGATCCGATCGCATCTACGTCGGCGGCTACTGGCGCTGAAGGGAAAACGGACGGGAACGCGGGGGTCTCCCAAGTTGATTGGGCGGCCGCCCGCGTCCGAGTCGCCGCGACGCAGCAAGACCCGCCAGTGCAGGGTCGAGTCTCGCTGCGGGAGGCAAGGTTACGCGGAGTCAGGCATCTTGAAGCTGACCGTCTGGAGGACCCGGGTGGACACGGGCATGCCCGCCTTGATGGCCGGCGCATACCTCCACTGGCTCACGGCAAGGAGTGTCGGGCGGTCAAGCCGGCGATCCGATGTGCTGACAATCTCCGCATCGGCCACCTGCCCCGAGGCCGTGATCGTGAAGGAAACGACGACGGTCCCCTGGATCTCGTCATGGCGCAGCTCGTACGAGTAGGCGGGAAGCGGCTGCGAGAGGGCCTTGGGGGCCTGGTCGACAAAGCTCGGAATGTTCTGGGCGTTGGACTGCGTGGGGAGCACGGCGGCAAAGGCCGCGAGTGCGACCAGGAGGGGAGCGAGGGAAACGATTTTGTTTTTCATAGGTTAAGGGAGACTCCCATGAAACACACCGAGGCCCTGAAAAGTTACGGGAGACTTTGAGCAAAGCCCTTAACGGGCTACGCAGGAGCGCCTAGAAATTGATCGGCAGCCTGACGCGGGTGGGCTTGGGCTGCCCGTTCACGACCGCCGGAAAGAAGAGCCACCGGCCTGTTTCCTCCTCGAGCTGGAACTCGAGGACGACCGGAATCTTCGGCTCAATCTTCACGTCCCTTACGCAGCCGTGCTCGTCGATCGAGAGGATCGCCGTCAGGTGCTTCGTCTCGAGCGTCTGGTAGCGCGAGGGATCGAGGCTCAGCACGTAGGGCGCCGGGGGCTTCGTGGCCGCCGCGGAGGCGCGCAGGTAGCGGAGCACGCTCAGGCGATGCAGCGCGCGGCGGCACGACGCGGAGCTCTCGTTCATTGCGCCAAGGAGCGGCTCCACCTGCTCGATGACGGACTGGGGGCCCAGGTAGGTATTGCCGCTGAAGCTGTCATAGACCAGATCGCCGTTCCGGGTCACGACCACCAGGTCCGGTATGGCGGGCCCTTCCCAACGCTCGATCGCGCCTGCGCTTCCGACCTCGGAGAACTTGAGGATGGGCCAGGGCATGCCGACCTCCCGGGCGTAAAGCGCCTGGTCGTCGCGGTTGTGGTCGCTGCTCACGAACACCAGCTCGAATCGGTCGGCCACCAGTTCCCTGAGCCTTTGGTATTCCTGCACGAGATGCGGGCTGAATTCCCGGCAGGGCCGGCACCAATGCGCCCCGAAGTACACGAGATAGAGTTCCGGCTCGGGGCGGGTGCCCGGGTCGAAATCCACGAGCTTTCCCTCCTTGAGGATCTGGAGCCGGTGCCGGAGGCTCTTGGCGACCTTCCCGGTTGAGGCCGCCCAGGTCGGCGGTTCCTTGCCGGCCTTGTCGAGCGCGTCGGCGACCTTCACGAGGCTCGGGTCGTCAAGCTGGTCGACGGAGACCAAGGTCGTGCCGCCCTTGGGCGAGGCGACGACCGCGATCGACCCGTAGACCCCGCTCAGCTTTCCCTCGAAGGTCTGCGCGCTCTGGGTTGTCCAAGTCTCCGCGTTCGCGCGCGGCGCATGTGCAACCAGGGCGAACGCGCAGAGAAAAATGAAAGGGGCGCGCATCGAGGGTGTGTCGCTTCCCATCCTAGCGGCACCCCGAACGTCGATTCAAACGATTTAGGGGGATGCGCCTGAGGGAGCGGCCCCTGGGCCCTTCGGATCCACCGTGCTCTCCGGCTTTGCCGGCTTCTGCACGGGGATGAACGCCGCCCTGTGGAGCGTCTCGGTCTTCGACGTCCTCAAGGCTCCCGCGATCTTGTTCAGGCGCACGACCTCGGCCTGGCTGAGCGAGGTCTGGCGCTCCGTGCCGTCGCGGTCGACCCAGGCGACGTGGTGCGGCTTCTGGCGGGAGGTCTTGACCAAGTCCCTCAGGAAGGCCTGGTCGTCTTCGGGTAGTTCCATACCTGCACCAAGTGGGGCCCTCCGGGACGAAGGTCAAGGTCGGCGCGGGCCCAGGTCCCGGGCTTCCCGCGCTTCAGACGGCCTCATTCCGCCAGGACGCGGGCCAGGAGCGCGGCGCGCAGGTCCTCGGTCAGCCAGTAGTTCTCGGCCACCTTCTGGAGACTGGGGACCATCTGGCGCAGGAGCAGGAGGCCCGCCAGGTTCTTGAAGTGGGGCCTCGCCTCCTGCTGCATGAAGGTCTCCATCCGGGGCCCCATTTTCCCGAGTTCGCGTTTGCCCACGATGTCCTGGAGATCCTCCGAGAGGCGGCTGTAGGTATTGAATGTCGACTTCGGGTTGTAGATGAACGGGCTTGCGAGGTTCAAGGAGCTGCGAAGCCAGCCGTGCTTCCCGCTGCCGGTCACATGGATCAAGTCTCCTGCGGGCTGCGTGGACAGGGAGTTTTGCGAGAAGACGTAGTCCCTTTCCATGAGGCGCCGTGCGCCGGCCTCGGGGTCGGCGCCCTTCAGCACGGCGGCGAGGCGCGCGCGGGCGGCGGGCGAGACGGGGGTCGTGTCGAGGATGAACCCGGCTGTCTTGAGGCTCAGGCGCTCGATCACCTCCGCGATCATCGACCTCACCAGGATGCGCGACTCGGGCTGGAGCTTGATCGCGACCCTTAGGAGCGGCAGGAGCGTGTCGATGGCCTCGTCGCCATGCCCGTCGATCGCCTGCAGGCTCGCCGTCGCGGTCAGTTGGTGCGTCAGGGCCCGGAACACCTGAAAGGCGATGATCTCGGATTCCGGGCGGGGAGCCGTCAGGTCGCCGATCCTGTCGAACCCGTCCAGCTCGTTCCACCAGGCGCGCTCCGGCGCGAGCAGGAGCCAGTGGGCGTCCAGCTCGGCGCGGTGCGCCGTCACCATGCTCCTCCACCGGGCAGGGTCATCGAACGTCCAGGTGGGATAGGGATCCTTGAAGGTGGGTTCATTGAAGTTTTTCCCCAGGGGATGCTCCCTTCCGTAGCGCATAAGGACATTGAAGCTGTCCCGCGTGGCAGCGGAGGCCTGGGCGGCCTCCTCGAACGGCACCTGCCTTCGGAAGCCGGGGTCGTCATGGGCCAGGTAGGCCAAGATTCCCACGAGCACGGCGGAAGCCGCGGCGACCGCCCTCCAGGACGTGATCCTTAGGACCCAGGCGAGAACGAGAATCCCGGCCGCGACGAGGACGACGGGCCCGATCAGGATCACGGCCACGGTCCACTCCCCGAGTTCGCTGAAGGGATCCTTGTGGAAGGGGAGACCCAGGACACCGGCGAGCCCCTCGCGGAGCGAGACCGACGCCGCAAGGGCGGCGACGGCAAGGAGCAGGGCCGCAATTGCGGCCAGGAAGGCGAGCGCGGTCCACCTCAGGATGCGGAGCGCCGGGCGTTTGGGGGGGACGGGGGCGGAAGGAGCGGACGTGGCCATGGGGGTTCCGAAGGTTGGGGTTACGGGGGGGCGATCCGTCGGGCTGAAGGAGCGCGATCATCGCCCAAGGTTAAGGAAAGTCGACCCGAGTGTTCCTCCGGGTGCGGCGCACCGGGATTGCCGTTGACCCCGCACACCGGTGGGGGACGCTCCTTCGGAAGACCGATGTTGTCGCAGCGATGAGGCCGCCCCACCCACTCCAGAATGTCCTTGGCCGTGCCCTTTGGGCCGCGGTGCGCGTTGCCGGGTTGGCCCTGGTGGCCTGCCTCGTTCGCCAGGCCTCGGCCTCCGAGGGGATCGGTACCCACCCGGTGAGGACGGACGCCGAGGGCAAGATCATCCCCTGGTACGGGGACTCCCCGGCGGAGGCCTACGACCACGTGGTCCGGCAGGTCTGGAATTTCTGGATCACGATGAGGACCTGCCCCGACGGGGTGCCGTATTATCTCCAGCACCAGGTCTGGAAGCCGCTCGAGGACGATCCCCGCGGACTCGGGGGCGACCAGATCAACATGGCGCTCTCGTCCTGGAACCTTCTCTACGGCTACCTCGGGGATCCCGCGGTGAAGGCCAACATGCGGCTCCTTGCCGACACGTGGATGGCCCACGGCCTGGCGCCGGAGGGCCAGCCCTGGGGCGGCCTTCCCTATCCCTACAACCTGGACTCGAACTCCGTCACGTATGACGGCGACATGAGGGCGGGGGCCGGGTTTCTCCAGCCGGACAAGGCCGCGAGCTTTGGCGCCGAGCTCGTCATGCTCTACAAGATGACCGGCGAGCGGCGGTACCTGGACCGGGCGGTTGCGATCGCGGACACGCTGGTGCGGAACGTGAAGCCGGGGGACGAGGCCCATTCCCCGTGGCCCTTCCGCGTGCACTCCCTGACGGGGCAGGTCCCCGAGGAGCGCAACGACCGCGACCATCTCATCTACCGGGCCTCCTACACGACCAACTGGACGGGGGTCCTGCGCCTGTTTGACGGATTATCCGGGCTGGGCGTGGGCAAGACGGACGCGTACCGGGCAACGTCCCGGCTCGTGACCGACTGGCTCAAGGCCTACCCGCTCAGGAACAACCGGTGGGGTCCCTTTTTCGAGGACGTCAGCACGAAGGACTACTCCGACACCGAGATCAATGCCGACACGCTGGCGCAGTACATCCTGGAGCACCCGGGATGGGACACCGAGGGGAAGGCGAAGGCCCGAGGCATCCTCGACTGGAGCATGCGCACGTTCGCAAACCGCGAGGCCGAGAAATGGGGCGTCGTGGTGATGAACGAGCAGACGGCGTACACCGTGCCCGGGCAGAGCCACACCTCGCGCCACGCCTCCGTGGAATTGCTCTATGCGGAGAAGACCGGAGACCTCTCGGGAAAGGACGCGGCGTTCCGCAGGCTCGCCTGGGCCACCTACTGGGTCGACGACTTCGGGATGAACCGGTACCCGAGGGATGACATCTGGCTGACCGACGGCTACGGGGACTTCGTCCGGCACTACCTCCGCTCGATGGCCTCCTTCCCGGAACTGGCGCCGGACCGCCAGGATCACCTCCTTTGCACATCCTCGGTCATCCGGTCGATCGCGTATGGGGCGGAGGAGATCGGATTTGAGGCGTTCGACGCGGGCTCGGACGAGCGGTTCAAGCTCGGGGCCTCAGACCCCGTCCGGATCGAAGGGGGCACGATGCAGTGGGATCCCTTGACGCGGGTCCTCAAGGTGCACGCGCAGGCACGCCGGGTCACCCTTGCGCTCACGCCCAGGCCCTGAGCGCGAAGGGGACTTGCCGCGGGAATCTAGGCCTGGGGCGACGGGGGGCGTAGCGCGAACTCGCCCTCCCATTTTGCCACGACCACCGAGGCCAGGCAGTTGCCGAGCACGTTCACCGAGGTCCGCGCCATGTCCATGAGCGCGTCGACCCCGAGGATCACGGCAACGCCCTCGGCCGGGAGGCCGAAGGAGTGGAGCGCCGCGATCAGGATGACAAGGGAGGCCCTCGGCACCGCGGCGACGCCCTTGGACGTGATCATGAGGGTCAGCATGAGGAGCACCTGCTGGCCGAGGCCAAAGTGGGCGGCGCCGGTGGTCTCGGCCGCCTGCGCCACGAAGACCGAGGTGACGGCGAGGTAGAGGGTGCTGCCGTCGAGGTTGAAACTGTAGCCGGTCGGGATCACAAAGCCCACGATCCTGGGCGGGACACCGAGCTCGATCATGGATTCCATCGCTCTCGGCATCGCCGACTCGCTGCTCGCGGTGGCGAAGGCGAGCGTGAACGGGGCGCGGACCGCCTTCCAGAAGGCCCGGACCGGGAGCTTGAGCAGGAGGCCCGCCACCCCGAGGAGGAGGGCCACAAAGACAATCAGGGCCGCATAGAGGGTGCCGACAAGGAGGGCCAGGTGGCCGAGCATCCCGGGGCCCTGGCGACCGACCGTGACGGCGATCGCGGCGCCGACGCCGATCGGGGCGAAGCGCATGATGATGTCCGTGAACTTGAACATGACGGAGGCCACGGCGCCGCAGAGGGTGACAACGGGCGCGGCCCGCTCGCCCGCCGCGACGACGGCGAGGCCGAAGATGACGGCGAAGACCACGATCGGAAGCACGTCCCCGTTGGCCATTGAGGCGACGACGCTCGAGGGGAACGCGTGGACCAGGGTCTCTGCGAGGGTGGGCGGATGGGCGGCGGGGAGCGCCACGGCGGCTGTTACTGCCTGCTGGATCACGACGCCCCTGCCGGGACCCACCACGTTTACGACGCCGAGGCCGACCACGAGCGCCAGGGTGGTCGCGACCTCGAAGTAGATGAGCGCCCTCAGTCCCAGGCGGCCCACGGTCCTGGCGCTTCCGCCCCCGGCGATCCCGGCCACGACGCTAGAGAAGACGAGCGGCGCGATCAGCGCCTTGATCAGGTTCAGGAAGATGTCCCTGAGGAACTCGGTCTTCACCGCCAGGGCTGGCGCAAGCCACCCGAGGAGGCAGCCGGCGGCGAATCCGATCATGATCTGCTGGGTGAGCGAAGGCCAGCGGCCCCGCTGCCTGGCCGGAGCGGGCGATTCGTTCTGGGGCGCGGGGGACGGCACGGGGATCTAGTTGAAGCGGAGCGGCGGCGGGGACATGGGGTTGGGCGCGCTGGCGGCGGGCGCCGCCTTCAGGACCAGCACCTGCTTCTCCTTTTGGTGCGTCGGGGCCTGCCCCTTGTACCGCACCGAGATCGTGAGGGGAATCGCATCGGAGGTGACGCCGAGCCTTGAGGTCATGGGCTCGGCCTCGGCCGATTCGTTGGGCTCAAGCGTCATCTTCTCCGGCTCCACGACAAAGTCGCCGAGGTCCGAATTGAAGTCGGTCACCTCGACCTCGACCGGGTAGGGCGCATGGTTCACCAGGCGCATGTGGAAGCTGACCGCCTGGAGGTTGGCGGGACGGATCTGCGAGCCGGAATCATTGTATCCGCCGGATTGCGATCCGCCGCCGCCGCCCCCGTGCCGGTGCCCGCCTCCGCGGCCGCCGCCGGGATTGCCGGCGCCTGTGTCATTGCCGGCGGGGGAGGCTACGGTGGAGTCGCCCGCCGCGCCCGCGGCAGGGAGCGCGGCCGGAAGGAGCGTGGAATCGCCGGAAGGTGGGGTGCCGGCCGTCGCGGCTCCCGAAGGGGCGCCGACCGCGGGGGCTCCGTCGCCACTTACCGGTCCCTTCGCGCCAAAGCCGGTCCGATTGAGCACCACCTCCACCTCCAGTTGCCCGGAGAAGAACGTCCCCTGCGCCCGCATCTCCGGCTCGGGCTTGGCCGGCGCCGAGGCGGCGGAGTCGGTATTCGGGTGCCGGCGCTCGGAGCGGTCGCTCTCGCAGGCGCAGAGCGCAATGAGCGCGAGGGCCGAGGGCAGGAACCGGAGCAGGGCGGAGAGTTGCGGCCGGAGGGAGGGGGTCATGGGCTTTGCGCGGATCCTGGGGAGCGTGGGCCGTGGGCCCTTTCAAATCGATGAGAATAAGGCGTCCTAGGGGCCGAGGATCCCGGGGATTCCTCCATGGAACTGGAGCCATGCCGTCCCTACTCCGGCCACCAGGCCGAAGAGGTGGCCCTCCCAGGAGGTGCCGTCCCGCGCGGGGGCGACACCCGCCAGGATGGCGCCGTAGAACACGAGCACCCCGGCCGCGACGAGGAGGTCGGTGGAGGTCCGTGTGAACCACGCGAGCGCAAGCAGGTACCCGAAGAAGCCGAAGACAATGCCGCTCATCCCGACGTGGGCCGCGGAGCGGCCCAGGAGCCAGAGCAGGACGCCTTGCCCCACCGCGATCGCAACGGCTATCCCGACAAACTGCGAGGGGCCGTGCCGAAGGACGAGCGCCCCGAGGACGAGGAAGGGGGGCAGGTTCGCGGCGAGGTGGGCAAAGCCTGCATGCACAAAGGGAGCCGTCATGATCCCGATAAGACCGCCTCCGGTGCGGGGCACCAGGGCGAGCTCCCCCGCCGTCCCGGGGGAGAAGGTCCCTAGCAGCGTCCCGACGATCATCGCGACCGCGGGCCAGGAAAGGTAATAGAAGGGGGCTTCCGTGAAAAGCCGCATCAGGGCACCAACGACTTGATCCATGCCTCCCGATTTAGGGGGAGGCCGCCTTCATGCGCAACCTGAACGGCGCCCCGGTCACTTCTCCTTGAGCGGGTCCTGGATCCCCTCCGCGCGCTGCTCGTGCCGGGTCACTGAATTGTCCGACTCCTGCTGCGGGGTGAGGGAGGCGCAGGAGGAGAGCAGGGCCGCAAAAAGGCCGATCAGGGAGAGTCCCAGGGCCTGGGCGGTTTTCTTGGAGAGGAAATTCATTGGGGAAAATGGGCCGCGAATTTTTCGGCGATTTCTCCAGTATGCAGCAATCCCCCCGCTCGTGCCATCAGGTGTAACCCTCACGGCCCCGGCGCCCGGGGTGCGCCCGGGGCCGCCCTGAAGTCGAAGTCCGAGAAGTCATTGCACACGTCCTTGTGCGGCCGGTCCTGCTTGAAGATCTGGAGGATCCGGGAGTGCTCCTGCTCGCTGGACGGGAAGATCCTGGGCTCCTCGCCGGGCAGAAATATGGCGGTGTAGGCCCGGTGCCGGTCGACCATGCGGCGGATGACCATCATACTCCCCTTGTCTGCGGGGGCGGGCCGCGCAAGTCCACGGTATTCCCGCCTGACGGCGGGTAGTGGCCCCGCTCCCTTCTTCTCGGGAACTTAGGCGTAGTCGCGGTAGACGGGCTGGAACATCCGCCTGCGGATGTCCTCCTTCAGGTTCCTCGGGCGCTTCACCCGGGCCAGCCCCGAGTCATGCGCGACCATCGCCACGGCCGTGGCGATCTCGAGCGACACGTCCCTGATCATGTCCAGGGGGGGGTAGACCCGGCCCTCGGCAAGGTCCTCGGGGCGCACGAGGCCCGCGAGCGTGCGCGCCGCAGCCAGAAACATCGCATCCGTGACCGCGGTGGCCTCGGTCACCAGGGCTCCCAGGCCCACGCCGGGGAAGATGTAGACATTGTTGCCCTGGCCCGGGACGATGCGGCGTCCGCCGAATTCGACCGGGGGGAAGGCGCTTCCGCTGGCAAAGATGGCGCGGCCGCCCGACCAGGTGTAGGCCTGCTCGGCTGTGCACTCCGCCTTCGAGGTCGGGTTTGACAGGGCGAAGATGATCGGGCGCTCGTTCAAGGCCGACATCGTCTCCACGATCTCGCGGGTGAAGGTCGAGGGAACGGCGGACACGCCGATCAGGATGGTGGGCTTCAACTCCTTCACCGCCTCGGCGAGCGTCGCGACCGGCGCGTGGTCGTGGGCATAGGGGAGCTTGTGGTGGGCGAGCTTGTCGCCCCGGTCCTTCACGACCAGGCCCTTCGAGTCCACGAACCAGCACCGCTTGCGCGCGTCCTCGGCGCTCACGCCCTCGGACTCGGCCGCGGCCACGAAGAGGCCCGCGATCCCGGTGCCCGCCTCACCCGCGCCAAGGAAGAGGATCCTCTGGTCGCGGAGCGCGCCGCCCGTGACCCGGAGGGCGGCAATGACGCCGGCCAGCGCCACGGCCGCCGTGCCCTGGATGTCGTCGTTGAAGCTCGGGAGCCTCCTGCGGTAGCGCTCCAGCAGGTTGAATGCGGTGGTGTTCCCAAAGTCCTCCCACTGCAGGAGCGCCTTCGGGAAGACCTCCTTCACGGCCTCGACAAACTCCTCGACAAAGGAGTCGTATTCCGGGCCGCGCAGGCGCGGCTCCTGCACGCCGATGTAGGACGGGTCGGAACGCAGCGCCTCGGTGTCGGTGCCCACGTCAAGCGTGATGGGAAGGGTGTAGTAGGGGTGCACCCCCGAGCACGCGGAGTAGAGCGAGAGCTTCCCGATCGGGATGCCCATCCCCAAGGCTCCCAGGTCGCCGAGCCCGAGGATCCGCTCGCCGTCCGTGACGACGATCAGGCGCGCGCCCGCGCGCGGCCAGTTGCGCAGGACCTCCTTGATCCGGCCGCGGTCGTTGCGGCTGATGAAGAGCCCGCGCGCCCGGCGGAAGATGGAGCCATAGTGGATGCAGGCCTCGCCGACCGTGGGCGTGTAGATCAGGGGGACGATCTCCTCCAGGTGCTCCATCACCAGGCGGTAGAAGAGGACCTCGTTGCGGTTCTGGAGGTTGACGAGGTAGATGTACTTCTCGATGGCCTCGGTTTTCCTGCGGAGCGCCGCCAGGGTCCGGTGCACCTGCTCCTCGAGCGGGAACACCCGGGGGGGCAGGAGCCCCCTTAGGCCGAGGGCGTCGCGCTCGGCCTCGGTGAACGCCGTTCCCTTGTTCAGAAGGGGGTCGGTGAGGAGCGCCTTTTCCTTCCTGAGCGGCTTCAGGGGATCCCCGAGGCAGGAGAGGCCCGCGGTGCGGGAATGGACAATGCTGCGACGCGGGCTGCCCTTGACGGGCTGCTCGGGCGCTGCGGAACCGGGGACATCCAATGAGGCCATTGCCAAGGCTACCTCATGGGTGTCACGCAGCCTCACCATCTTTTGACAATATCTGTGCCAATTTTGCTCTGGCGCCTTTTCCGGGAACCGGTGCGCCGTCCTGTCGCAACACCGGGCTCGCTTCGGGGGCTCCTTGGCCTAGGATAGGGGGCACCCCCTCCTCACTTATGAGCACTGCTGTCATCGCGCAAAAGGCGCCCTACCCGGTAAACGTCGAAGCAGGCAAGACCTACGCCTGGTGTGCCTGCGGTCGCAGCAAGGGCCAGCCCCTCTGCGACGGATCCCACAAGGGAACCGGCATGGCCCCGACCCTGTTCAAGGCGCAAACCACCGCCACCGTGTACTTTTGCGGGTGCAAGCACTCGAAGGCCGGCGCGACCTGCGACGGGACCCACAAGTCCCTCTAAGGCCGCGCGTCAGGGCGCCGGCTCGGCGATCAGCACCACGTTCTGGCCCGGAGCCAACTTAAGGGGCAGCGCTGGGTCCCGAAGCGTCACGACCGGTCCGGGGCGAAGGGCCCCCGTCTCGGGATCATAGACCTCAATTGTCCGCGCGCCCCCGGTCACGGGAGGCAGCCCCAGCTTTCCCGACACCTCGGACCCGCCCTCGTTCACGAGGAGCACGAAGAGCGTCCGGCCGCACTGGACGCCGTAGACGGGGATCGGGGGGCCCGACCAGGGGCACGCCGCTTCCCTGAAGTCGCCGTGGCCCGCCGCGAGCATCCGGTCGCTCACGCCCCGCACGCGCCCCAGGTACGGCGTCAGGTGCCGCTCGTCGAAGAATTCCCACCACCAGCTCATCGGAAGGATCGGGGTGGGGGAGAAGAGACCGAGCCAGAGCCCGAGCTTGTAGTCATGGTCCATGTCGCCCGCGAAGAGGTTGAAGTCGCGGCTCCAGTCCCACTCGCGGGCGAACTCGCCGATCACGTAGGGCTTTCCCTCCTTGGCGACGTACTGGCGTATCACCTCCGGGATCGAAAGCGTGTTCCGGTAGATGTGCCTCTGGTTGAAATCGAGGGAGGGGATCGCATTCATCCCCGCCACGTCGCGGTGGGAGATGCTGGTCGTTACGAGCCTCCCGTACGGGTCGGTTGCCTTCAGGTACGCGGCCATCTCGGCGTGCCAGGCGGTGATCACCGGGTCGGGGATCTTCGTGGGCTGGCCGTACATCGCGTTGTCGATCTCGTTGAAGAATTCCCAGACCGCCAGATGGGGGCTAAAGCCCCAGCGGGCGACCAGGTAGCGGAGCTTGTCCTTGTACCGGGCCTTCGCCCCGGGATTCGTGAAGAAGTCCCCGGGCGTCGCGGCCGGGCCGCCGTTCTTCGCGTTGTAGCTGTTCAGGTCCCAGAGGCGGCCGAGGAACGCCCCGTGAGGATCGATCGTCAGCATGAAGTAGGTGTTCGTGGCCGCCGCGAGCTCGACCAGCTCGTCCATCCGCCTGATCCCCGAGGCATTGAACCTGCGCGCGTCATCAGAGTAGCGCGCGGTGTCGACGACGTGGTGCCATTCGAGCGGGAGGTTCCAGGGGCACATCCAGGTGCGGAAGAAGGTTCCCCCACTTGCCGAGAGCTGCCCGAGCAGGTACCCGTAGTTGAAGCGCGGGTCCTCGTTCAGGCCCTTGAAGAACCGGGAGTCGTCGTTTGAGCGGGACTCCCAGCAGAGGTTCTCCCCGATGCCCCGGAACGGCTCGCCGTTGTCGAAGCGGAAGATCCAGGGTCCCGCCGGGCGCAGGAATCCACGGGCCTGGGACGGGGCGACCGTGAACGAGACCTGGGTCGGCTTTTGCCGGGCGCCCCGCACTTCGAGGACAAACTGGCCGCGGTAGTCGCCGATCTCGCCCGGCGCGTAGCGGCCGATCCACTCAGAGGAGCCTCCGCTTGGGCCCTCCTCATAGAAGCAGGGCAGGACCTGTCTGCGCCCCGACGGCGCCGTGAGCTCCAGGTCGAGGCGGATCTCGTCGCCGCGGTAGGGATCGGTCCACTCGGCCTTGAGCCTCACGACAAAATCCAACCGGCCGAAGCGCACGGGCTGGGCGGTGAGGCGTGTCACGCTCTCCAGCTGCGCCTCCAGGCGGGGCAGGCACGCCATTGCAAGGAGGAGCGCCCAGGGTCCCAGACGAAGGAAATTTCTTGGCATGGCGGGTTTCCGGGGGCCGGCGCCGAGGGTCGACCGGGGGGCCGAGGCTAGCTGTGGCGACAAGCCGCCATCAAGAGCGAACGCCAAAGGGGGCGGTCCAGCGGTCCCGGACCGCGACAAGAAATGCACAGCATCTTCCCAATGACGCGCAGCACGACGGGGCGCCGTGTACTAGTGTGGCTTCGGATAGAAGACCGATAACGAGCGATATCTGCCTGGCCGCCGGGTATGATGCGTTTGACCCCAACGACCCCGTATCCGCAGGTGAGCCTCTCCTCCCGCAGGGGGGAAGCAGGTCGGGGACCTGTTGCGCGCTCCGACACCCGGTCCGCGGCACAACGAGCCTCTGGCCGGGGGGAGAATCCATGATCGCCGCGCCCGCAGCCCGGAAGCGGTCCAGCGCCGCAGAGCGCGTCGCCCAGCAGATCGGGGCCGACAAGCGGTTCAAGATCCTCGAGGCGCACATCAAGAAGTTCCAGCTGCGGCACGACGCCCTGATCGAGGTGCTCCACAAGGCCCAGGAGCTCTTCGGGTTCCTCGACGACAACGTGCTCCACTTTGTCTCGGACATGCTCCGGCTCCCCTCCAGCAGGGTCTACGGGGTCGCGACCTTCTACCATTACTTCAAGCTTAAGCCGCAGGGACTTCACACGTGCGTCGTGTGCCTGGGCACGGCGTGCTACGTGAAGGGCGCGAGCAAGGTGCTTGAGACGATCGAGGCCCATACGGGAATCGCGGCGGGCGAGACGACGGCCGACAAGCGCCTCTCGCTCCTGACGGCGCGCTGCATCGGCGCGTGCGGCATCGCGCCGTCCGTGGTTTACGACGGGGTCGTGACCCCGCGCCAGACCGCAGAGTCGGCCCTCGAGAGGATCAAACTCTGGGAGGTGCCATGACGTTCGCCGACCTGGAGCAGATCAAGGAGAGGGAACTCGCAGGCCAGAAGAAGATCGTGCTGCGCTGCTGCATGGCCGCCGGTTGCATGTCCTCCGACGCGAAGGGCATCAAGGAGGCGCTCGAGGCGGCGGTCGCCTCCGCGGGGCTGCAGGACTCGGTCGAGGTGCGCGGGGTGGGCTGCATGAGGCTCTGCTGCGAGGGACCCCTGGTGCAGGCCGACCCTCAGGACGCGCTCTACGTCAGGGTCACGCCCGGAAACGCACCGGACATCATCGAGGCGCTCAAGGGGGCAAAGAGCAGTCTGGCCCGGGCCGACACGAAATCGGCCTTCTTCACCAAGCAGGTCTCGATCGTGCTCGCCAACACCGGCATCACCGACCCCGAGCGGATCGAGTCCTACATCGCCCTGGACGGCTACCGGGCGCTGCACGAGGCCCTGACCGAGCTGCCGCCCTCGGAGGTGATCGAACGGGTCACGCGCAGCGGCCTGAGGGGCCGCGGCGGGGCGGGATTCCCGACGGGGCTCAAGTGGAGCACCGTCGCGAAGACGCCGGGCGACAGGAAGTACATCATCTGCAACGCGGACGAGGGCGACCCCGGGGCCTTCATGGACCGCAGCGTCCTGGAAAGCGACCCGCACGCCGTGCTCGAGGGCATGGCGATCGGCGCCTATGCGGTGGGGGCGACCCAGGCCTTCATCTATGTGCGGGCGGAGTACCCGCTGGCCATCAGCCGCCTGCAGGTGGCGATCCGCCAGGCCAAACGCGTGGGCCTCCTGGGAAGCGGCATCTTCGAGTCCCCGTTCAATTTCAACATCGACATCCGCATCGGCGCGGGCGCGTTCGTGTGCGGGGAGGAGACCGCGCTCATGGCTTCCGTCGAGGGGAGGCGCGGCACGCCAAGCCCGCGGCCGCCGTTCCCCGCCCAGAGCGGGCTGTGGGGCTGCCCGACTTTGATCAACAATGTCGAGACGTTCGCCAACATCCCCGCGATCATCCGGCGGGGGGCGGACTGGTTCGCGGGAATCGGCACGGAGAAGAGCAAGGGAACCAAGGTTTTCGCGCTCGCGGGCAAGGTCAGGAACACGGGGCTGATCGAGGTGCCGATGGGGACGCCGCTCAGGACCATCGTCGAGGAGATCGGCAACGGGGCTCCCGAGGGCGGGAGCATAAAGGCCGTGCAGACCGGGGGCCCCTCCGGGGGCTGCATACCGGACGAGCACCTGGACACGCCGGTCGACTACGAGTCGCTCACGAAGCTCGGGTCCATCATGGGCTCGGGCGGCATGATCGTGATGGATGACAAGACCAGCATGGTCGACGTCGCCCGGTTCTTCATGGAGTTCTGCGTGGACGAGTCCTGCGGCAAGTGCGTCCCCTGCCGCACCGGAACCGTGCAGATGCTCCGCCTCCTCGGCAAGATCCTGGCCAAGCAGGCCACGGCCCGCGACCTGGCGAAGCTCGAGGAACTCGCAGATATGGTGCGCCACACGAGCCTGTGCGGCCTGGGACAGACCGCGCCCAACCCCGTCCTGAGCACGCTCCGGTTCTTCCGGGGGGAATACGAGGAACTCCTCCAGCCCGACGTCTACGGCCCCGGCGGCCCCGGGACCGCCGCGGCTCCGCCCGCCGCCTGATCCCAACCCCCATGGCCGCAAAGACACTCACGATCAATGGCAGGCAGATCAGCGCCGAGGCCGGCACCACGGTGCTTGAGGCCGCCCGCGAGGCGGGCATCCTGATCCCGACCCTGTGCCACCTCGAGGGGGTCCAGGATATCGGCGCCTGCCGGTTGTGCCTGGTGGAGGTGAAGGGCACGCCGAAGCTCCAGTCGGCCTGCACGACCCGGGTCTACGAGGGGATGGAGGTGACGACCGACAGCGAGAGGCTCCGCGGATACCGGCGCATGGCGATCGAGCTGCTCTTCGCGGAGCGCAACCACACGTGCTCGGTGTGCGTGGCGAACGGGCACTGCGAGCTCCAGGCCCTGGCCTGCGATCTGGGCATGGACCACGTGCGCTACGACTACTGCTCCCCGGAGTGGGGCATGGACCTGACCCACCCGAAATTCGGGATGGACCACAACCGGTGCATCCTGTGCACGCGCTGCGTGCGCGCCTGCTGGTACATCGAGGGGGCGGGGACGAAGAACGTCGCCGGCCGCGGCGGCAGATCGCTGATCATCTCGGACCTGAACGAGGCGTGGGGCAGTTCCGAGACCTGCACCTCGTGCGGCAAGTGCGTCATGTCGTGCCCGACGGGCGCCCTCTTCGAGAAGGGCGCCACCGCGGGGGAGAGCGAGCGCGACCGCTCGAAGCTGGAATTCATCGTCAACGCCCGGGAGAAAAAACAATGGACCGTCTAAAAGTGGCGACCGTCTGGCTCGGGGGCTGCTCGGGCTGCCACATGTCGTTTCTGGACATGGACGAGTTCCTCATCGAGCTCGCCGGCAGGATAGACTTGGTCTACAGCCCGATCGTCGACCGGAAGGACTATCCCATGGAGGTCGACCTCTGCCTGATCGAGGGCGCGGTCTGCAACCGGGACAACCTGGAGATCCTGCACAAGATACGGCTGCGCACCAAGGTGCTCGTGTCCTTCGGGGACTGCGCCGTCACGGGCAACGTGCCTGCGATTCGCAACCAGCTTGGGCCCGACAACACGACCCAGGTGCTCCAGTGCGCGTACATCGACAACGCCCAGTCGCACCCCTGCATCCCCGGGCAGGAGGGCATCGTGCCGGTCCTCCTCCCGCAGGTCCTCCCCGTGCACGCGGTGGTCGCCGTCGAATACTACCTGCCCGGCTGCCCGCCCCCGGCCGACCGCATCAGGGCCGTCCTTGAGCAGGTCCTCTCGGGGGCCGTTCCCAAGCTCGACGGCGCCCAGCTCAAGTTTGGCTGAACCCCTCCCATGTCGAAGCGCATCATCATTGATCCTGTCACCCGCATCGAGGGCCATGCCAAGATCAGCGTCTACCTGGACGACGCCGGAAACGTGAGCGACGCCGAGTTCCACGTGGTGGAGTTCCGCGGGTTCGAGAAGTTCTGCGAGGGGCGCTCCTACTCCGAGATGCCCGGCATCACGCCGCGGATCTGCGGGATCTGCCCGGTGAGCCATCTCCTGGCCTCGGCGAAGGCCGGCGATGCGATCATGGCCGTGAAGATCCCGCCCTCGGCCGACAAGCTCCGGCGCCTGATGAACCTGGGGCAGATCGTCCAGAGCCACGCGCTCAGCTTCTTCCACCTGAGCGCCCCCGACTTCCTCCTCGGCTGGGATACGCCCCCCGAGCTGCGCAACGTCTTCGGGCTGATCGCCTCGAACGAGGGGCTCGCCCGGGCCGGCATCCGCTTGAGGCAGTTCGGCCAGGAGGTGATCGAGGTCCTTGGCGGCAAGAAGATCCACCCGGCTTGGGCCGTGCCCGGCGGGGTGCGCAGCGCCCTGACGCCCGAGGGCGTCGCGAAGATCCGCGCCTGGCTGCCCGAGGCCTTCGCCACGACCCGCGTCGCGACCGACCTGTTCAAGAAGGTCCTGGAGACGCACGAGCGCGAGGTGCAGCTCTACGGCAACTTCCCCTCCCTCTACATGGGGCTGGTGGCGCCCGACGGGACCTGGGAGCACCACGGGGGAAAGCTGCGCTTCACCGACTCGAGCGGGAGCACGATCGCCGACCAGATCGACCCGAAGGACTACCGGACGGTGATCGGCGAGGCCACCGAGGACACCTCCTACCTGAAGAGCCCGTACTACCTGCCGCTCGGCAGGGAGGACGGGATCTACCGGGTGGGTCCCCTGGCGCGGCTCAACATCTGCGACCGCATGGGCGTTCCCCGCGCCGACCTGGAGCTCAGGAACTTCAAGACGTTTGGACACGGCTCGGTGACGTCGTCCTTCCTCTACCACTATGCCCGGCTGATCGAGATCCTGGCCTCGCTCGAGTACATCGAGCAGGCGCTTGAGGACCCGGACCTCTGCGGGCAGGACCTGCGCGCCGACGCCGGGATCAACAGCCTGCACGGCGTGGGCGCAAGCGAGGCGCCCCGCGGCACGCTCTTCCACGACTACACGGTCGACCGCGACGGCATGCTCCAGAAGGTGAACCTGATCGTCGCCACGGGGCAGAACAACCTCGCGATGAACCAGACCGTGGCGCAGATCGCGCGGCACTTCCTCAAGGGGGACCAGGTCACCGAGCCCATGCTCAACCGGATCGAGCACGGCATACGCTGCTACGACCCGTGCCTGAGCTGCTCGACCCACGCGGCCGGACGGATGGCGCTCATCCTGCGACTGGTCGGCGCGGACGGGTCGGTCCTAAGGGAAGTGGTGCGCGACTAACCCCCCGATGAAGACCCCCCGGGCCAAACCGACATCGTCGACGAGTTCACCCGCGCCTCGCGCCAGGGCCAGCCTCCTCGTGATCGGCTATGGCAACACCCTTCGCCAGGACGACGGGGTGGGCCCGTACGTCGCCGAGCAGGTGGCCGAGCTCGGCCTGCCCGGGGTGCTGACCCTTGTCGCGGCCCAGCTTTCGCCCGAGCACGCCGAGATGCTCTCGAATGCGCAGGTCGTGGTCTTTGTCGACGCGGTCCTCAGAAGCTCGAGCGAGGTCCAGCTGCGCCCGCTCGAACCCTCCGGGTCCTCGCAGGTGACGACCCACGCGGTCGAGCCGGGCACGCTTCTCGCCCTCTCGCGCGACCTCTTCGGCCGCGCGCCCCTTGCCTGGTGGCTCACGATCCCGGCCGAGCGGCTCGGCTTCGGCGAGGAGTTCTCCCCGCAGGCGTGGCTCGGCGTCGAGGCCGCGGTGGGGGAGATCACGCATCTTTTCCGCACCCGGATCGACCCCTGACAGAGGCTCCCGTCCCCGGGGGCCCCGGGATCCCTTTTGAAAAACACCTCTTCAAGGACAAAGGGCGTCCCGCCCCTCCAACGTTGCGGGGGAAACCCCGCCGTGCTAGTTGAGTTTCCAACCCCCCATACCCCATGACCCCACTGTGTGTAGCTTCGTCCGCCCGTAGGGCGGCCCTTTGGGCCTGTCTCGCCCTTGCGGCCTGCCTCGCCCCATTTTCCGTTCCCGCGAAGGGGGCGTACCCGTCCCTCTCCGGCCCCGTGATCGAGCTGCGCTCCCCCGATGAGCGGATCGCGGTCATGGTGAACACCGAGGGCCGCCTCTCGTACCGCGTGTTGGCCGACGGCGTCCCGATCCTCGGCACCTCCCAGATGGGATTTCGCCTGCGCGAGCAGGGTTACCTGGGCGCGGATGTCTCGCTCATCGAGGCCAGCCGTACCGACGTGGACGCGACCTGGAACAATCCGCTCGGCAAGCACAGCACGGTCCGGGACCTGCACCGGGAGCTCAGGATCAAGGTGAGAGAGAAGGGCCCGGGCGGGCAGGCCTTCGAGGTGGTCTTCAGGGCGTTCAATGACGGCGTCGGCTTTCGTTACGGGCTGCTCCAGGCCCCCGGGCCCGTGGCCACGACCTTCATCGTCGAGGAGGAGCTCACCGAGTTTGCCTTCACGGCGGACAATCTCTGCTACGCGGGGGACCACACGACGGTCCCCAGCGACACCTACGACATACGCGGCGGATTCGCGGGGTCGCAGGAGTGGGAGTTCCGCAAGCAGCGCCTCTCGGACCTCTCGAGCGACACGGTGACGGGGTTGCCGCTCCTCACGCACACCGCGGGAGCCTGGGTCGCCGTGACCGAGGCCGATCTCTACGACTGGTCGGGAATGTGGCTGACCCGCGCGCCCCAGTCGGCAGGAACGACCGCGGTCACGCTGCGCGCGAGCCTCGCCCCGCGCCTGGACGGGCTGGGGCTCGTCAGGGGAGACCTCCCGCACGTGACCCCCTGGAGGGTGATCATGGTCGGGGAGACCCCGGGCCGCCTGGTAGAGAGCGACATCGTGCTCAACCTGAGCACGCCCTCCAAGATCGCCGACACGGCGTGGATCAAGCCCGGCATGATGGCCTGGGACCACTGGTGGTCCGGGGTCGGGAAGATGGACACCTCAACGCTCAAGAAATTCATCCAGTTCGCCTCCGACATGGGCTGGCCCTATGAGCTCGTGGACGGGGGATGGTACGTGGGCACCCACACGGACCGGCCGGTGCAGAACAGCGACATCACGCGCCCTTCCCCGGGGGTCGACATGCCGGAGCTCCTGCGCTTTGCCGCCGAGAGGCACGTCCGCCTCTGGGTCTGGCTCTACTGGACGGACGCGGACCGGGACGGTGCCTACGAGAAGGCCTTCGCCCTCTACGAGAAGTGGGGCCTGGCGGGCGTGAAGATCGACTTCATGGACCGAGACGACCAGGAGATGGTCAACTGGTACGAGAAGATCACCCGCTGCGCAGCGGAGCATCACCTCCTGGTCGACTTCCACGGCGCCTACAAGCCGACGGGGATGATCCGCACGTGGCCGAACCAGATCACGCGCGAGGGGATCATGGGCAACGAGTACAACAAGTGGAGCCTGAGGGTCACCCCGGAGCACCGCGTGACGCTGCCCTTCACCCGGTTCCTTGCCGGGCCCGGGGACTTCACGCCCGGGGGCTTCGTGAACCGCAGCGCCGGGACGTTCAAGACCCACGTCTCGCCGACGCAGGTCCAGGGCACCCGGGCCGGCCAGCTGGCGCTTTTTGTCACCTACGACAGCCCCGTCATGTGCGTCTGCGACCATCCGGACAACATGCGCGACCAGCTGGGCCTCGACTTCCTGAGAATCGTGCCGACCGTCTGGGACGACACGCGCGTCCTCGCCGGGTCGGTCGGCGACTACCTGGTCATGGCGCGCCGTTCCGGGGCGGACTGGTACCTTGCGGGCATGACCAACAGCAATCCCCGTGTGTGCACGGTGAGGCTCTCCTTCCTCGGGCCCGGCAAATGGCAGATGCGTTGGTGGCACGACGCGCCCGACAGCTCCGACAAGGCGGAGCACATCGAGATCTCCGAGCGCACGGTAGCGGCCGGCGACGCCCTGGACCTGAGGATGGCGTCCGGGGGTGGCGCGGTGGCGCATTTCGTGCGCCTGCAGCCGTAGCCCCCCGGCTCCTCTAGACGTCCATCGCGATCACCTCGTGGGCGAGGATCGACGGGACGGTGACCTCCAGGAGGTCGCCGTCCTGCTTGTAGCCGGGCGCACCGCCCGAGACCAGGAGCCGGAGCTTCCTCACCGTGACCCCTCGGGCCAGGCGAACCTGCACCCGCTGGGCGCCGACCGGGACAAGCTCCCGCACGGGCCCCTTCATCATCATCGGGTTCGTGAGGTTCACCAGGTGCACCGTGAGCGACTCCTTCTGCTTCCAGTAGGTCACGTCGAGGACCCCCGGTCCCTCCACCGTGACGACGGGCGCCTCGTGGGTCGCCCATGCGACCGCGTTTCGCAGGAGCTTGCCGTGGTCCGGGGCCAGCACCTCCCAGAAGGTGCGGTCGATGTCCCAGGGAAAGTAGACGACGCGCCCCCCCTGGGGATTCTCCCGCAGGAACACCTGGGGGACCTCGGTGTGGGGCTGCCGCGGGAAGACCTTCTCCATGGGCAGGTCGGGGTAGGAGGGGACCAGGGTCAGGAGGGGACGGGTGCCCGGCACGGTCGCCGCGGCATCCACGCGCCAGACGCCGTTTATGATCCGGGGCGCGTCCTCAAGTCCCCGAAAGAGCTCATGGGTGGGATCCACGGCGTGCTCCAGCGTGAGGTAGGCGTTTTTCATCGGGCCCTCCGAGCCCCCCGTCCAGGTGGCCCCGAAGAGGTCGCCCAAGCCGAAATCCTTCCGCGGGTTTCCCGACTCGTCGGCAAGCGACGTCTCCGAGGTGGCCACCAGCCCGCCGCCGCGCGCCACGAAATCCCGGAGCTGGTTGCACTGCAGGTCCGAAAGCGCCGCGATGTTCGGGAGAATGAGGGTCTTGAACGGGGCGACGTGCTCGGCGTCCAGGAGCCGGTCGTGCACCATCTCGAAGGGCACGCGCGCCTCGACCAGGGCCTGGTACCAACCGAGCGCCGCGCCCTCCAGGGCATCCGGGGCCGCGGACTTTCCCGCGTAGAACCACGCCGTCTGCTGCGAGTAGACGATCGCGACGCGGGCGAGGGGACGCTCGTTGCGCAGGTAGCCTTCCGAGCGCTTGCACCAGCCGTACATGTCCTCGACGGGCTTCATCCAGCGCCCGTCATAGATGACACCGCCAAACTTCGTGAACCAGGGCCTGAGCCCGTTCGCGATTCCGTCGGCCACCCAGAGGCGGATCTCGTCCGGGCTCTGCACGGAGTCCTTCCAGCGGTGGTCGTCGTCGAGCCCGACGGAGAAGATGCCCACGATCGGCTTTGCGCCCATCGTCGCCCTGAACTCCTTCCCGTTTTTCCCGTTCGACCAGGGGGCCGCGACCCCGTGGCGCGACTGCCGGTCGGCCATGAGCGTCGGGGCCAGCTCGCCGATCCGCTTCATGTCGAGGGAGCTCGTCGCTCCCCCGCCGGTGTTCGGGATGACGCAGGAGTCGGGGTTGATCCTGCGCACCTCGGAATCCCACAGTCGCCACAGGCTGAAGAGGCGGTCCTGGCGCCACACCACGTAGGCGCGGTGCGCCGGATCCCGGGGGTCCTCGGTGCGCGGCAGGTCGCCGCCGGTGGCCTCCCTGAAGTTCGTCCTGCAGTGCTCGCAGTAGCAGATCCCCGCGCCGTCCCACCGGTTGATGAAGATTCCGTCGACCTGGTAGCGCGACATGATCTCCCGCTTCACGTCGGTCATGAATTCAAAGTTGTAGGGTCCCAGCCCGCACGTGACCCACATCTCGGGGGAGGCCCAGTGCCGCCTGGGCATCCCGTCGGCGCCGACGGCGATCCAGTCGGGATGAGCCTCCTTCACGTCGTCATAGGTGGCGTGCGGGTCGGTCCGCGCGATCACAACCCGGTTCTTCTTGCGGCATCCCTTCACCAAGTCCCCAAAAACGTCCCTGTTGCCGAGCCAGGCGCTGCGGTGGTGGAACGGGACATGGGTCGGGTAGTACGCCACGCAGCCGCCTGCGCTCAGGCAGACGGCGTCGGATTGGGTGCGGTCAAAATAGTCGAGCCAGAGCGCGGGGTCGAAGCTGCCGGGGTCGTTCTCGACCAGGGTGAGCTGAGCCCAGCGCATGGGCTTGTCCGTCCATGAGGGAGAGGCGGCGGGTGCGCCCTGCGGCGCTGTGCTCGCCAGGGAGAACCGCCCGAGGGCGGCGGCGGCGCCTGCGGCGGCCGAGGCCTTGATGAACGTGCGGCGGGTGAGGTCGGGCATGGGGCGAAAGGGGTGGGCCAGTCCGGCGCGCGGGGCTGCGCCTCGATCACACCGGGTTAACCACCGGGCCGCCTTACGCAAGCCGCCGGCTTCGATTTCAATTTGAATGGGCCCTCCTTTTTGGGGAAACCCTTGATTCGCGGCGCATGCCGGGCATGATCCGCCCGCGGTCCGCCCCTCCCGTTGGGGCCGCGCCCCATGCCCTGGATCCAGGCGTACACCCCCATTTCAGGCAGCGTCGGCCTCTCCGCCCTTGTGGCGTCCGTTCCGCTCGCGGTCATCTTCACCTGTCTGGCGGTCTTCAAGCTGAAGGCGCACCAGGCCGCGACCCTGGCGCTTGGGGCCGCCGTTCTCATCTCGGTCACGGCCTGGGGCATGCCCGTGCGGCTCGCGGCCCTTGCCGCGGCCCAGGGCGGGGCGTTTGGCCTCTTTCCGGTCTTCTTCATCGTCCTGGCCTCCCTCTTCCTGTACCGGATCACCGTGAAGGGCGGCCAGTTCGAGGTGGTCCGCGCCTCGATCGCCGGCATCACTCCCGACCGCCGGCTTCAGGCCCTCCTCATTGCGTTCTGCTTCGGCGCTTTCATCGAGGGCGCTGCGGGGTTCGGGGCCCCGGTCGCGATCGCGGGCGCAACCCTGGTGGGCCTCGGGTTTGCCCCGCTTGAGGCGGCGGGCCTTTGCCTTGTGGCCAACACGGCCCCCGTCGCGTTTGGCACGATCGGCATCCCCATCGTGGCGATGGCGGGCGCCACCGGGCTCAATGACGCGGGGCTCATGAAGCTTTCCGCGATGGTCGGCCGGCAGCTGCCGTTCGTCTCCCTGATCGTGCCCCTCTACATGGTCCTGATCATGGTCGGCTTCCGCAGGGCGATGGAGGTCCTTCCGGCGATCGTGGTCTGCGGGGCCACGTTCGCCCTCTGCCAGTTTGCCACGGCGAACTTCCTCGGGCCCTACCTCCCCGACCTGATCGCATCCCTCTCGGCCATGGTGGCCCTCATGCTGCTCCTGAGGTTTTGGAGGCCCAAGTCCCTCCACCGGTTTGAGCACGAGCGGGGGATGAAGGCTGAGACCCACGCCTACACGAAGGGGCAGGTGATCCGTGCGTGGACACCCTATCTTGCGCTGACGACAATCGTCCTGCTGTGGGGCCAGCCGTCCGTCAAAGCGGCGCTCAGCCGGGCCACCGTGCTGATCCCGGTGCCCGGCCTGGACGGCGCGATTGTCCGGGCGCCCCTGGGCGCGGCCGCGGGTTCGGCTGCGCTCGTTCCCGTGGCGGCAAAGTTTAAGTTGGATTACCTGGCGAGCGGCGGCTCGGCCGTCCTAGTGGCCGCGCTCTTCTCGGCCCTTGCCTGTGGGCTCGGGACGCGCGAGACGTTCCGGGTCCTCGGGGGCACGCTGCGCGACATGTTCTATCCCGCCGTCACGATCGCGTCGGTCCTGGCTCTTGCCTACGTGATGAACGCCTCCGGCATGACGAGCAGCCTGGGCCTCATCTCGACCCGCGCGGGCCGGCTATTCCCGTTCATTTCACCCATCCTCGGGTGGGTCGGCGTCTTCCTGACGGGATCGGACACCTCAAGCAACGTGCTCTTTGGCGGTCTCCAGAAGACCGCGGCCGAGCAGCTGGGCATAAATCCGCTCCTGACGACCGCGGCCAACACGAGCGGCGGGGTGATGGGCAAGATGATCTCGCCCCAGTCCCTCGCCGTGGCCTGCGCCGCCACCGGGATGGTCGGCCAGGAGGGGGGCCTCTTCCGGTTTGCGATCCGGCACTCGCTCGCGCTCCTCCTTGCCATCTGCGTGATCGTCTACCTCCAGGCCTTCTACCTGGCGTGGATGATCCCGGCCTAGGTGACGGGCCCGGGCAGCGAGATCCCGGGGAAGATCTTGATCACCGCGGAGTCGTCCTCCCGGCCGTGCCCGGCCGCCGCCGCCATCATGAACATCTGGTGGGCGGCCGCTGAGAGCGGGAGCGGGAATTGGGTGGCCCGGGCGGTGTCGAGCACGAGGCCGAGGTCCTTCACGAAGATGTCGACGGCGGAGCGCGAAGTGTAGTCGCCCTCCAGGACATGGGGCGCGCGGTTCTCGAACATCCAGGAATTGCCGGCGCTGTGGGTGATGACCTCGTAGAGCACCTTCAGGTCCACCCCCTCCCGGATGCCGAGGGCGAGCGCCTCGGCCATGGCGGCGATGTGCACGCCCGCAAGGAGCTGGTTGAGGATCTTGATCTGGCTGCCCATCCCGTGCGCATCCCCCACATGGTACACGCACCCGGCTATGGTGCCCAGGACCTCCTCGCACCGTGCGTAGGCCTCGGCGGGCCCCGAGGTCATCATGGTCATCTTTCCCTCCGCGGCCTTCACGGCCCCTCCGGAGACCGGCGCGTCGAGCATCAGGATGCCGCGCTCCCCGAGCCTTCGGCCGAGCTCCCGCGCATACGGGGGCGAGACCGTCGCCGAGCTGATCACCACGCTGCCCGGTGAAAGGGTGGAAACTGCCCCGGCCGGCCCGAAGAGCGCCTCGTCGGTCTGGGCTTCGTTGACGACAAGCGTGATCACGATCCGGCACTGCGATCCCATCGTGGACGGGGCGGCGCAGGGGATCCCGCCCGCGTGCTCAAAGGAACGGAGCACCTCGGGCCGGAGGTCGCAGCCGAGGGTGGGGTAGCCTGCGCGGAGCAGCGTCCGGGCGACGCCCAGGCCCATGGCGCCCAGGCCGATCACTCCGACAGCGGTTTTTGAGGGTTGGGGCATAGGGTTACAGGGGTGGGCCCTCAGAGCCCGGCGCGCAGCCACACGCGGTATTCGCCGCCGGAGGCCCCCGCATCGGCATAGGGCACGAGCGTCACCAGCTGGGTCGAGGTGTCCCAGATCCCGCGGACCTTGCTCTGGAAATGCAGGCCGCCCGCGTTGGCCACGAGCGACGGCTCGGCGCCCGGGACAAGCCGGAGGGCCTGCAGGGACTCGGCCTGCGGGTTAACGGCCGTGTCGGCGGCCAGGATGAACGGCCCCCACGCGAGGGCGGCGCGGGCGTAGTTGGTGTACTCGCCGTGGATGACCCTTCCGCTGAGCGTAAAGGAGAGGTCCACGCGGTCGCCCTCGCTCCAGGTCCTCGCGGGCAGGCTGGCCCAGCCGCCGGCGAAGACGGTGTCACCCAGGCGCAGCGGCGCCGCCCAGGCCGGGACGCGGACCTTGAGCGCGAAGCGCACGGGTTTCGGCGCATGGACGATCAGGGTCGAGTGCCCCTCGGTGGGAAAGGAGCTCACCTGCTCGATCGCGACGGGCGCCCCGCCGACCAGGAAGGCGCCGCGCGAGGTCTCGAAGGTGCTCACGAAAAGGGTGTCGCCGGCCTGGAGGTAGGCCGTGGTCGGGGCCAGGGCCAGGCCCCGCGGGCCGCTCGAGTGGCAGCACGTGATGCCCTTGTCGTAGGCCTTCAGGCCCTCGAGCGCCGTGTAGTAGCACCAGTCGTCGCCCCGGGGGTTCTGGGCGGACGTCAGGGCGTTGTAGAGGGAGCGCTCGATCTCGTCGGCGCAGGCCGGGTTGCCGGTCAGCCTCAGGAGCTGGAGGTTCAGCTGTATCCACGTCGTGGTGACGCAGGTCTCGCCGAGGTGCGCGTCATTGCCGTTGGGGAGCTCGTGGTCCGCCCCGAAGATCTCGTGGATGCTCGCGGTGCCGGTCACGTAGAGCCTGTTCTCCACGATGTCGCTCCAGGCGTTCGTGACGGCGCCCAATAGCCTCGTGTCGCCCGTCGCCCGCGCCAGCTCGCACAGGCCCACCAGGTTCGAGAGCATCTCGTAGGCCTTGCCGTTGGCGACGTGGTTCACCTGCTTAATGGTGAGGAGGGTGCTGATGATCGCCGGGCCCTCCGGCTCATCATAGGCTCCGACGATGTACTTGGCGAAGGCGAGGTAGCGCGGGTCGCCGGTCACCCGGTACAGCTGGACCATGGGCTCCAGGACACTCGTTGCCGCCATGCCCTCGTGGGTCCCGGCGGCCAGGATGCTCTTCTTGGCGGGAAAGGTGGAGATCAGGAGGTCGCCGATCCGGCGCGCGGCCGAGAGGGCCGGCTCGTTGCCCGTGTAGCGGTAGTAGGTCAACAGGCCGATCAGGTTGTACTTGTGGGACCACACGTCCCAGTCGGCGCCGGGGAAAAGGCCGAAGCGCTGCGGAGGGAGGTAGGTTCCCAGGTACCCGTCCGCCTCCTGGGTTGAGACGAGCTGCGCCGCCACTTGGTCGAGCTTCAACCGAAGCGCGGGGTCCCCCGTGTAGGCCCACGCGAGGGTCGCGGCGTGCAGCCACTTGCCGACGTGCTCGCCGATCCACGGGTGTTCGCCCGGCTTCTTGATATAGCCCGCGAGGAGCGGGGCCGTGTCCACGACCTCGAGGCGGCCGTTCACATTCGCATCGATCCGGGCGCCGAGCCACCCCGCCACCTTGACCGACGAGGGCTCCAGCGGCTCGAGCACGTCGGGCAGGAGCGCCGGCGCCTTGTAGGGTATCGGCGTGATGGGCGAGGCCGCCAGGGCCAGGGACGTGAGCGCAAGCGGCAGGAGGAAGGCCAGGGTTCTCATGGGGGAAGGGGGGACGCGGGCGGGTTTGGGACGGGGCGCCCGGGTTGCGCGGCCCCTCGGGCGTACCTTAGTCCCGCGCACAAAAAGAGGGCGAGAGGTTTTCTCCGGGCGGCGCTTTAGGCGTGGCGCCTCAGGGCCTCGCCGGCGAGCCGGCAGGTCGTCCAGTCCTCGAGGCGTCGCGCGCCCAAGGACTCGTAGAACTTGATCGCCGACGCGTTCCAGTCGAGGACGGCCCACTCCATCCGCCCGTAGCCCCTCTGGTTCGCAAGCCGTGCCAGGAAAAGCATCATGGCCTTGCCGAATCCCTTTCCCCTGTGCGCGGGCGTCACGAAGATGTCCTCCAGGTAGAGCCCGGGCCGCGCCAGGAAGGTGGAGTACGTCGTGAAATAGAGCGCGAAACCGACCGCGTCCTGACCTTCGAACGCGAGGATGCACTCGGCTGCGGCGCGGCCTTCCCGGGGGAAGAGTGTGGCCGTGAGCTTCTCCTCCGACGCTTCGACCTCGTGGGAGAGTTTCTCGAACTCCGCCAGCCCACGTATGAAGCCGAGGATCAGCGGGACGTCGGAGGCCGATGCGGGGCGAATCGTCATCGCGCGATCCTTGGGGCCGGATCCCGGCCTATGCAACGTCGGGCTCGCGAGCCCCCGTGGCGCCTACTGGCCCGACGACGTGGTGGCGGGCGGCGAGACCCGCATGTGCCCCAGGTGCCCGCTGAAGAGCAGGATCAGGAGCACGGTCAGCGTGAGCGCGGCTCCGGTCACGAGCTTCACCGCCAGGAGGTGGGACTTGGCTTCGCCCTCGGGATCGGTGCCGGGCCAGGAGGTGTCGACCACCCAGCGTACTCCCTGCCTTCCGGCCCCCGCTTCGTCCAGCTTCAACCAGGAATAGACCTCGGGGATGAATCCCTCGGAAGCGAGTTCATGGATAAAGAATTCCTTCCTGCGCAGGGAGAAGGTGTCGCGCGTCGCCCGTATCGTCACCTCGCTGTCATGAACCTCCACCCGGACCATGGTTTCAAGGTCGGGGTAGTTGAAATCAAAATGTTCTATCGAGGTGGGGACGGCCTTCATGACGCTCTTTTACTCTGCACCTAGTATGAGTATCCGCCGCGCGCCTGGCGCTTCCAAACGATCGGCGTTTTTTGTCCATTTCTTGCCATATTCTAGACTCGTTTCGGAGGGGAATATCCTATTGGGGAAAGCTCCCTTCCTATCGGCACAACGGGCCGTTTCTGTGGCCATGGCTGCGGGTCTCCCACAGGTCCAAGGAGTTGCGCAGCTCGCGAAGGACACCGGCCTAGCGCCACGAGGCCGTGGCCACCGCGAATGGGGCGAGGCTAAGGACCCTCGGGGTCAGCATCGTGCGGCGGGGGGGATCCTCGCCCGTGGCCTCGTCCACCGTCTCCACGCGCGCCCCCTCGAAGGGCAGCGTCACCTCGATCGTCCTGTTGCGTTTGTTGACGATGAGCAGCGTCTTTGCCTCCGGCGTCACGAAGCCCTGCGCAAAGACGTCCTCACCGCCCTCGACCTGGGTGCTGACCAGGCGGTCGCCCGGGTGGAAGTGGTCGATCAGGAGCTTGAGGACCCAGTACCTCGCGTTGGGTTTTCCGTTCCTCCAGTCGATCAGGGTGACGCTCGGGAACTGGCTCGGGTACCCTACGAGCTGGGACTCGCCGACAAAGTCTATCCCAAGGAGGGCAAGCTTCGCGTACACGTAGGCGTAGCAGGCGCCCGCCGCGTTCCAGTACCGGTCGGGTATCCTGGGGGGCGGCCCGTCGATCGATCCCGGATCCCCGGGCAGGATGGCGCCGATCTCGTTCGTGTCGGTCTTCGTGGCCGGTGAAAGGCGCTTCCTGATGAGCTCGATGTAGCGTGCCGTCGAGAGGAAGCGGTCGGCCTGGTCGAAGAAGGTGAACTGCCAGGTGTCGGGGGACTCGGTGGGCGCCGGGGTCGCGTAGAAATGGTACGAAAGGTAGTCGATCGGGATCCCCGGCCTGTGGTGGGCGGGGTCGAGGAAGTACTCCACGAGGTCCCCGTTGTCCGACGGCGCCCCAAGCCCCATGGCCATGAACCGGGTCTGCGGGCTCACGCGGTGGATGGCCTCGACGATGGCGTCGTAGCGCTCGGCGTACTGCTTGCCGGTGGTCCCGTGCTCGAAGTCGACCTCGTTCAGGACCTCCCAGATCGGGAAGCGGTAATGGAGGCCCGACTCGTGCCTCTTGCCATTCTCGTCGGTGAATCCTCCGTTCACGTACCACGACACCAGCCGCGCGAAATAGTCGCCGAGCTCTCGGCCCGTGGGGTCCCTCAGCTCCGTTCCCTTCACGTAGTCCCATGCGAGGCCATCGGGGTCCCTGGGATACACGACCGGCGAGTCGGTCCTGAACATCCAGGCGGGGATCGTGCTGAAGTTCATCACGGTCGGCTCGCCCGAGGTGGCCTCCATGAAGTCGCGCGTCATGGGGTCTATGAGCGAAAAATCCCATGAGGTGCCCTCGGCGGTCGGCGCATCGAGCTCGGGCACGACAAGCCTCGGGTAGGGAAACCACGGGACATACCGGACGTGGCTTGCGCGGAGATCCCTGAGGGCCTTGAAGGCGCCGTCGTGGATCGGGGACCCGGGGCGGAGCATCGGGTTTACGACCACCTGCAGGGTGGCCGTCGTCCTCGACACGAGGAGCGTCGTGTCCCACGCAACCGCAACTCTCGTGGGACTGGGTTCACTGGCCCCCAGGCAGGTCGCCCCGGCGGCAGAGAGCAGCGCAAGGAGAGGGAGAAGGGCGGGGAATCGCGGAGGGTTCACGGGGATAAACTGGACGGGGCGCGCCTCGGGGTCAGAAGGGCCACCACCCGCTCTTCTGGGATTTCCCGCGGCGGGCGTCGTCCACGGCCTGGACGAAAAAATCCGTGAGGTCCTCCGCCGGGCGCGGGGAGGTGTCGACCTTGACGCTGGTCGAACCGTCGGCGCTCAGGATCATGAGCGTGGGGAACACGCGGATCCCGTAGCGCCCGCGGAGCGCCTCGTTCTGCGCCTTCAGCTCGGGCGGCTGCCCGTGCATCTGGGGAAAGTCGAGTTTGAGCAGGACGAACGAGGCCCGCGTGGTCGCCAGGAAGTCGGGATGGTGCGCCACCTCCTCCTCGAACTTGATGCACCCGGGGCACCAGTCGCTGCCCGTGAAGAGTGCGAGGATGCGCCGCCGGCTGGCGGTGGCTTCCGCCCGGGCGGCGGCATAGTCCGTGTACCAGACATCCTGGGGGGCCGCGGCCGGACGGACGACCGCGGGGGAGGGCGCAGCCTGGGCAGCCGGAGTGGGCGTCGGGACTGCCAGGGGTAGGGCGGGGGCCCTGGGCGGGGGCGGCAGCTCCATCTTGGTGACCAGCCCTCCCTCGAGGATTACGCGTCCTGCTGGGTAGGCGAGAATTTCCCGGGGGCCGGCGCTCAGCACGGAGCGGGTTTCCCCGTAGCGGGCGATGATCTCTTCCCGGGTCGAGCCCACGCCGGGATCCCCGGCCAAAATCCTGCCCGCGCCGGAAAGGAGCGCCGTAAGGAGCATCACCCGCTTCAGAACGTGCACGGTCGCAGGCTGGGCAAGGGCGCGGCCGAGGCCAAGCCCGTTCTGCACGGGTTTGCCATTGGCGAAAGGATGCACTACACATGGGGCATCCACCGCCTATGAGCAGCCTCTTCTCGCCCCTCAAGATCCGCGACGTCGAATTCCGCAACCGGGTGTTTGTCTCCCCGATGTGCCAGTATTCGGCGCCCGAGGGGCGACCCACGGAGTGGCACCTGGTGCACCTGGGAAGCAGGGCGGTCGGCGGGGCCGGCCTGGTCTTCACCGAGGCCACGGCCGTCTCGCACGAGGGCCGGATATCGCCCGACGACACCGGAATCTGGAACGAGGTGCAGGCCGGCGATTGGCGGCGCATCGCGCAGTTCGTGAAGGAGCAGGGCTCGGTTGCGGGCATCCAGCTTGCCCACGCGGGACGCAAGGCCTCGACGCAGGCGCCCTGGCTCGGGGACCGCGCCCTCGCGCCGTCGGAGCGGGGATGGCAGCCCATCGGCCCGAGCCCCGTCGCCTTCAGCCCGGCTTCCCCGGTCCCGAGGGAGATGAGCGAGGCTGACATTGACGCCGTGGTGGCCCAGTTCACGGCCGCCGCCGGCCGCTCGCTCGACGCCGGTTTCGAGGTGGTCGAGCTCCATGCGGCTCACGGATACCTGCTCCACCAGTTTCTTTCTCCCCTGTCCAACCGGCGCACCGACCTGTACGGCGGCCCGCTTGAGAACCGCATGAGGCTCGCGATCCGCGTGACGAAGGCGGTGCGCGAGGTCTGGCCCGCACGGCTTCCCCTCTTCGTGCGCCTTTCGGCCACCGACTGGGTCGAGGGGGGCTGGGACCTGCCCCAGTCGATCGAGCTCTCGAGGGCGCTTCTGGCTGCGGGCGCGGACCTGATCGACTGCTCGACCGGCGGGTCGGTGCCCGGGGCCAAGATTCCTGTGGCGCCGGGCTTCCAGGTTCCCTTTGCCGAGGCGATCCGCAAGCAGGCCGGCATCGCGACTGCAGCCGTGGGGATGATCACCCGGGCGGAGCAGGCCGAGCATATTGTGGCCACGGGCAAGGCGGATGCCGTGCTCCTCGGCCGCGAGCTGCTGCGCGACCCCTACTGGCCTCTCCATGCAGCCAAGACGCTCGGCGACAAGGTGCAATGGCCGAAGCAGTACGGGCGCGCGGGCTAGGATCTCGTCGGAGATTCCCGGTAGCCCGCAGGATTCAGGAAGGGGGCTTCCCCGGGTGGAGGACCCGGTGGATCTCGGTCAGGAGGGCCTCGGAGGTGAAGGGCTTCATCAGGAATGCCTCGGCTTGGGGGCTGGTCCCCTCGGCCACCGCCATGTCCTGTTCCCCGCCGCTCATGCCGAGGACCTTAACCCCGGGGTTCAGCCTCCGGACGACATCGATAAGCCCCTGCCCCCCGAGCCTTGGCATGACCATGTCCGTCACGACCAGGTCGATCTCGCCGACCTGCTGCGCCAGGATGGAGATGGCCTCGATTCCGTCCACGGCCGAGAGCACCCGGTAGCCGTGGCGGGCGAGCACGGTCTTCACCATGTCGCGGATGTTGGCCTCGTCGTCGACGACCAGGATAAATTCGCCGTCCCCGCGGGGCGCGGCGGCCTGGGCGGTCTCGGCTCCCGGCTTGTCCTCGGAGACGGGAAGGTAGATCCGCACCAGGGTGCCGTGTCCGGGTCGCGTCGCGAGGGTGATGAACCCGCGGTGCGTCTCCACGATCCCCCGGACGGTGCTCAGCCCGAGTCCCGTTCCCCGGTCGGCGGTCTTGGTCGTGAAGAACGGCTCCCAGATGTGGGCGAGGACCCCCGGCTCTATGCCCGTCCCGGTGTCCTCCACCTGGAGAACCAGCCAGCGCCCGGGCCGCGCCCCCTCGATTGAAAGGGCGCTGCGCTCGTCGAGGACGCGATTTTCTCCGGCCAACCTCAGGGTCCCGCCTTCCGGCATGGCGTCGCGCGCGTTCACGCAGAGGTTCAGGAGGATCTGGTGGATCTGGGTTGGGTTGCCCTTCACGACCCAGAGGTCCCTCGGGATGTTCGCCTCAAGCAGGATGTTCTTCGGGAACGTCTCCTGGATGATGGCGGCCACGTCGCCCAGGAGGTGCTTTGCCTGCACGGGAATGGGCTCGCCGCTGATCCCATGCGCAAAGCCCAGGATCTGCTTGATGAGCGCCGCGCCGCGCTTGGCGCTCTTTTCCACGGTGGCGAGCATCTGGAGGTCATCAGCGTTGCTCAGGTGCTCCCTGAGCAGCGGCGTGGCCATCAGGACCGGCGCCAGGACGTTGTTCAGGTCATGGGCGATTCCCGCCGCGAGCATCCCGATGCTCTCGAGCCGCTGCGCCCTTAGGAACTGCTCCTCGAGCCTCTTCTGTTCCGTGATGTCCTCGGCCGTGCCCACAAACCGGTAGATCTTGCCGTCCAGGTCGCGCACCGCGAACGCTCGGTCGCGGATCCATCGGATGGTGCCGTCGGGGCGCACGATGCGGTACGTCTCGTCGTAGGTGCCGAGGGCACGCTTGGTCTCAAAGGCGCTCTGGACCGTCCCAAGATCCTCGGAGTGAACCGCCTCCATCCAGCTTTTCGGGGATTGGTAGAGGCTCTCACGCGAGCGACCCCATATCGTGGCGTAGGCCGGGCTCACATAGAGGATCTGCCCGATTGCCCCGTCCTCCATCCAGAAAACCTCCTGGATGTTCTCGGCGATCTGGCGGAAGCGCTCCTCGCTGGCGCGCAGGGCCTGCTCCGCCTGCCTTCGCTCGGTGATGTCTTCCCCGATGCAGGCCACCCCGGTCACCCTCCCCTCGGGATCCCGGAGCAGCGTGTTGTTCCAGGCAACCTCCCGGAGCTCGCCTCCGCGGGTCATGATCAGGTTCTCGTGGTGGGCGGGGATCTTGCCCCCGGCCACCTCCGAGAGTAGCAGAACCCGGGTTTCCGGATCCGATTCGGGAACGAACCTTGCGAACCAGTCATGCCCGACGACCTCCTCGCGCTGCCATCCCGTGACCCGCAGCAGGGAGTCGTTGCAGAAGGTGACGCAGCCGCCGGTGTCCATCATCGTGGCCATCAGGTCCACGTTCTCAAGCATCTCCCTTAGCCTTCGCTCGGACTCCATGAGCGTGGCCTGGGCATGCCGGCGCTCGAGCCGCAGCTGGGTCCGCTCAAGCGCGGTCCTGACCGACTCCCCCAGCCGCCCGAGGCGGTCCTTGAGAAGGTAATCGACGGCTCCCTGCTTCATCGCCTCGACCGCGGTCTCCTCGCCGATGGTCCCCGAGACGATGATCAGGGGGATGCCGAGCCCACTTTCCCTGAGGAGCTCGAGGGCGCGGAGCGCGTTCAACTGGGGCATGCTGTAGTCCGAGAGCACGAGCTCCACGCCGGTCCCGATGGCCCTTGAGAAGTCGGCCTCCGTCTCGACCACGGCATAGTCGGGCTCATATCCGGCATGGCGAAGGCTCCGCACGATGAGCGCGGCGTCAGCGGGGCTGTCCTCTGCGATCAGGACCTTGAGGGGTTGGGCCATGTCCTGGCTTATGGGTCTATGCGTTGGGGCGGCTGGTTGTGGAGAAGCCAGTAGAATCCGAGCTGGCGCACGGTCGCGCCAAACTGGTCGGAGTCCACGGGTTTTACGAGGTAGCTGTTCACGCCGAGCCGGTAGCTCTCGACGACGTCCCTCTGCTCCTTGGACGAGGTCAGGACCACGACGGGTATCGACTGGGTTCGGGGGTCGCCCTTGATGCGCCTGAGGACTTCCGGGCCGTCGATCCTTGGCAGGTCCAGGTCGAGGACGATGAGCTTGGGCGCCTCAAGCCCCGAGCGCCCCGCATGGGCGCCTTCCCCGAAGAGGAACTCGAGCGCCTCGACGCCGTCGCGCGCGACGTGGATCTTGTTCGTGAGCTCGCACTGGCGGAACGCGCGGAGCGTGAGGTCCAGATCCTCCGGGTTATCCTCCACGAGAAGCATCTCGATAGCGCTGGGGGTATTCATGGCGCCCGTTGACGGCTGGCAGTGAAGGGGCGTGTCGCCGTGCTGTCGAGGGTCCCCTTCCGGGAGCCGCCGAAAATGGGGATGGGGTTCCGCTTGAGGAAGAGCGGCATCGGGACGAGAACTGCGTTCTACCTCAGCGACGTCTCGGGCCAGAGGGCCCACCCGAGGCTCAGCTCCGATGCGACCTTGCAGAGGACGTCGAAGGCCATCGGCTTGATGATGTAGTTGTCAACGCCGAGCCTTGAGCACTCCAAGATGTTCTTATCGTTTCTCGAGACCGTCAGCACGATGACCGGGATCGACCGCGTCAGGGCGTTCGCCTTCATCATGCGCAGCACGTCGATGCCGGACACCTTGGGCAGGTGAAGGTCCAGGAGCACGAGCTCCGGCTGCAGCTGGATTTTCCCGGAAGGTCCGAACAGGTGCTTGATCGCCTCCTCGCCGTCGCGGAGGACTTTGACGGGGTTCGCGAAACGGGCGCGCTTGAACGCCCTGAGGGCCAGCTCCGCGTCGATCGGATTGTCCTCGATCAGGAGGACCTCGCCGAGCGCCGCGCGGTTTGACCGGCCCTCCTCGCCCGTGGCCGAGGTGCCCGCAAAGAGGCACCACGTGGAAATCTCAAGCGCCCTTGAAAGGCTCTCCACGCTCTTCAGGGAGATGTTCCTCACGCCGCGCTCGATATCCGTTATATAGGTGCGGTGGAGTCCGGCCCTGAATCCAAGCTCCTCCTGTGAAATGCCCATGCGCTTCCTGCAGTCCCGTATCACAGAACCGAAACGACACTGGAGTTCGTTCTTACGCCGCGTGAGGCCGCGCTTTTTGGTCACTGGTTAAGTATATCACCGGAAAGGCCTCCCCGCAACCGACTATGAGTGACATTGGCCGATCCGGATGTGCCCGCTCCCGTTATTTATTGGTCGTGGGGCCCCTACGCAGTTTAGCCGCGGGCGTAGCGCGGTAATTTTTTTCAGCGCAAGGGGATTGGATACGTTTGGGCTCGGTAACCTGGGTGGTCCTAGGCAACACCTGTCGGTGATCCTTCGCCCACTGCCCGCCGGAAGGGAAGGGTCTTTTTTGCGGCGGGGGGCGGCGGACCCTTCCGGGAAGAGCTTCTGCTTTGCCTCTTGATGCGTTCGTGCAAAGGTTATCCTCGTTCCTTCCCCATGAAACGAAACCTTCCCCTGTCCCTTGCCTGTTCGGCATTCCTGCTGTGCTCCGATGCGTTCGCCCAGGACCTCCCGACCGTTAAACCGGAGTCGGTCGGTCTCTCCTCGGCGCGGCTCGAGCGGATCGGAGCGGCGGTGCAACACGACGTCGATGCCCAGCTCATCTCCGGCGCGGTCACGCTTGTGGTGCGCCACGGACAGGTGGCCTGGTTTGATGCGCGGGGCATGGCCGACCGCGAGGCGGCCAAACCCATGGCAAAGGACGCGATCTTCCGGATCTGCTCGATGTCGAAGCCGATCACGACGACGGCCGTGATGATCCTCTACGAGGAGGGCAAATTCCTGCTTGAGGATCCCATCTCGAAGTATCTGCCCGAGTTCAAGAACCCAAAGGTGCTCGTGAAGCCCGCATCGGGCCAGCCGTACACGGTCCCCGCGTCGAAGGAGATCACGATCCGCGACCTCCTGCGCCACACCTCCGGCATCACCTACAATTGGAACGGCGACCTAGGACAGGCCTATGACGATGCAAACGTCGCGAGCGGCCTCTTGCAGTATGACGGAACGATCGGCGACAGCGTGAAGCACCTCGGGCCCCTGCCGCTTCTTTTCAATCCGGGGGACCGTTTTGAGTACAGCCTCTCGGTGGATGTCCTGGGGCGCCTGGTCGAGGTCGTGTCGGGGATGCCCCTGGACCAGTTCCTCAAGACGCGGATCCTCGATCCGCTTGGCATGAAGGACACCTATTTCTTCCTGCCGGACGACAAGGTGGAGCGCCTTGCGGCGGCCTACACCTATTATGACGGCAAGGGCCTCGCGCGTTTCCCGGACAAGCCGATTGTTGAGGGCACGATGGTGTACTCGGCCGACTATCCGTACCGGGGGCCGAAGAAGCTCTTCTCGGGAGGGGCAGGGCTTGTGTCGACGGCCATGGACTATGCCCGCTTCTGCCAGATGATGATGGGCGGAGGAAAGTTGGGGGACGTGAGGATACTCAGCCGCAAGTCGGTCGAGCTCATGAGCCACGACCAGCTGGGCAGGATCGACCCGGACCGCGGCTTCGGTCTCGGCTTCGGGGTCGACGGGGTGAAGGCGCCGCTGGCGGAGCTGGGCTCGCCGGGGTCCTACAACTGGGGCGGCTTCTTCTTCACCTCGTTTGTCATCGACCCGAAGGAGGACATGATCGTCATTTCCATGGCCCAGCTCCACCCGACTGGGGGACTGACGCTTGAGGCGGTCGTCCAGGCGCTCGCCTACCAATCCCTCTCCGACTGATCCCGGGCGCACCGTAAGACACTCACACCATGGCCGATCCCAAGCTTCTCCAGGTCTTCCCCAATCCCGCCCCCGCGCGCGACTATGTGATCGAGCACACGCACCACGAGTTCACCTCGGTGTGCCCGATGACCGGCCACCCGGACTTCGGCTCGATCTCGGTGCGCTATGTGCCGGACCGCGCGTGCGTCGAGCTCAAGTCGCTCAAGCTCTACTTCCACGCGTTCCGCAACGAGGGGATCTTCTTCGAGGCCGTGACGAACAAGATCTGCGACGACCTGGGGACACTCCTGAAGCCGCGCAGCCTTACGATTGTCTCCGATTGGAAGGGAAGGGGAGGCGTGACGTCGGTCGTCACCGCCGCGTGGAGCCCCAAGCGCCCGCGGCGCCGCTAGCGGCGGGAGTCATCCCTTGAGCGACCTGATGTAGGCTACGCTCTGCGGGATGTTCACGAGGGGGGTCACCGACTCGTCCTCGATGAAGTACCACCGCACCCCGACGGCCTGCGCCTGCCTGAAGACCGCGGGCCAGTCCACCTGGCCCGAGCCCACGGCGACATCGTCGGTGGCGGGCGCGTGCCCGGAGTAGAGCCCCGTCGGCGCTCCCTTCCTGATGTCCTTCACATGCATCATCGTCCAGCGGTCGGGGTATTTCCGGAGCAGCGCGACCGGATCCTGCCCGCCGTGGGTCACCCAGAACACGTCCATCTCGAACGATACGCACTCCGGTTTCGTGGCCTGGGCCAGCACATCGAACGGGCTGCCCCCGCCCGAGTCCGGCCGAAACTCGTAGCCGTGCGGGTGATAGGCGAAGGTGATCCCCGCGGCCCTGAACGCGGCGCCCCAGGCGTTGAAATCCGCGGCCGCCTTCCCCGCGTCAAGGTCGCCAAACGTGTCGGCCGTGTGCGGGATCCAGGCGCACATGGCGTACTGCACGCCCAAGGCCCGCGCCTCGGCCACCGCGGCCCCGATGTCCTTGGCGAGACTCTCGTAGCCGAATCCTGCGCTCACCATCGTGAGGCCCCGCGCCTTCAGCTCGCCGTTGTACTGCGCGACGGTGAGCCCCTGGGGAGGGCTGCCTCCCTCCACGTACGCAAAACCGAGGGACTTTGCCTGGTCGAGTTCCGCGCGCCATCCCTGCTGCATGGCCGTCACGCGCAGGCTGTAGAGCTGGAGACCGAGGTGGTCGGCGACTCCCGAGGCTGAGAGTGTCGCCGCCGTGGCAAGGGCCAGGAGTAGGATTTTCATTTTGGGGTGCTCCCAACCGAGGACCTCCGGCCGGGCCAAGACAACGGAAAACAGGGCCTACTGCTGGGACCACCACTCCCTGATCGCGTCCACGGTGTGGTGGGCCGCGCTCCGAAGGTGCCCCAGGATGTCATGGGCCGTCGAAGAATGGTGGTCGGCGTACCAGAGGAAGAGAAAGAGGAGCAGCAGCCAACCGAGCTGGGTGCAGAAGTGGACGAAGGCGCCCACAAAGGGTGATCCCCCGCATCCGCCGTAGTAGGCGCCGTAGCGCATCGCCCTCACGGGACCCTTGAGGAGCTTGAACAGGAGGATGACGACAACGATCTGGGCCCAGAGGGGCATGCCCCAGGGAAGGTAGAACCCAAACACGGTGCCCGTCGTGATCAGGGTGATGACCGAGATCACGCAGAGGATCGAAAGGATTGACAGGACGATGCCCGCGGAGGATCCCACAAACCAGAACCCGGGATGGGGGTCGGGATTCTTGGCCCCGTGGGGATGCCAGCCCCAGCGCCACGCCCAGGCGCTCTCGCGCATCTCCTGGCGGCGCTGCCTCATGTCCTGCTTGAACTTCCATTTCCACTCCCGGAATGCCCTCTTGTCGCCGAACGCGTAGTAGCCCTCCTTCGCCCTCTTTATGAATTCCTCGGCGGTCGCCGGCGCGCCGTGGGCGGCCGCCACCTCGTCCGGCGTGTTTGCCGGAGGGATCACGAACATCATGACGATATAGAGGAGGACGCCGGCCCCGAACGACAGCACGCTGAAGGCAAAGAGGATCCTCAGGAGCGTCACGTCCACGCCCAGGTAGACGGCCAGGCCGTTGCACACTCCCGCCAGCTGGGCGCCCTCGCGTATCCGGTAGAGGCGCTTCGGTGAACCGGTCGCCGAGCCTCCCGCGGCCGCAGGGCCGTCCTTTGCGGCGCCCGGGGCTCCGGGAGCCTTCGAGGCGCCGGCCTCGCCGCCCGGTCCGGAGTCGTCCTGCACGGGGCCCATCTGCGCAATCACGTCGCGCACCTCCTTCGACACGACGACCGTCTTGTTCGCGCCGAGGACCGCGCGGAACTTGTCGGCGATCGCCTGCTCGATGTCGGCGATGATCTCGTCCCGGTCGGGGTTGCCCTCAAGGCGCCGCGCAGCGGCCTCGAGATAGGAGCGCAGCGCCTCGTATCCGTCCTCCTCAAGCTGGTAGGCGTTTCCGTTGAGGTTAATCGTGATTACTTTGTTCATGGGGATTCTCTCTGGAGGTTACTGCCCGGTGTCCTGGCCCAGGCTACGGACGGTGCCGCTGATCTTCTGCCAATACTCGGAGGTCTCGCGGAGCTGCTCACGGCCCTTGGCCGTCAGCTGGTAATACTTCCGGGGCGGGCCCGCCTCGGATTCCTTCCACTGGTAGTCGACCAACTCCTCGCGGCGCATCTTGCTCAGGAGCGGGTAGAGGGTCCCCTCCTGCGTCGCGAATTCCGTGCTGCCGAGCTGGCTGAGGATGTCAGCCGCGTAGACCTTGTCGGCTGCGATGATCTTGAGCACGAGGAACTCGAGCAGTCCCTTTCGGATGGCGGTGAATTTCTCGTTGATGCTCACGCGAAGTTTTTAAACAAGCTACCTTTATTTGACAAGGTAGTGGTGATAAAAAAGGTTCTCGTCAAGCACGGGGCACTCGGCAGGTGCATAAAAAATTAATTATAAATTCATTACGTATTTTATGTCACGGCCATGGCCCGGGCAGGGCGGTGAGGTCTTTGGCGCATAAAGAGGATCGCAGGCCCGTGCGGTGCCCTCCAAGGTGTCCCAGGTGTGACGAACTCATCGGATGCCGCGGGCTCACCCCCGCCAAAGGGTGCTTGGGAGCGCAAAGCGGTCTCCCGCATGCTTCGCTTCTGGCCGACCAAGATGATCGGTTCGATCGTCAGCATGTCCGCCTTCTTTGTCGTGTATTTCTGGATCCTGAACCATCCGCTGTTCCCGCTGACGACAATCCCGCGCACGTTCCTGGACACGCTGGTCCCGTTTTTCCCGCCGGCCCTTTTCCTCTACGTGTCGCTCTGGGTGTATGTCCCCCTGGCGCCGTCGCTCCTCGGGACGAGACGCGAGCTTTGGTGTTACCTGCTGGCAGCCGCTGCGCTCAGCGTGATCGGGTTCGCCGTGTTTCTTCTCTGGCCCTCCTCCGTGCCCAGGCCGGAGCCCAATGCCGGGGCCGCGCCCTCGCTCCTTTACCTGAAGGCCGTGGACGCGTCGGGCAACGCGTTCCCGTCCCTCCATGTGGCGTTCGCCGTGTTCAGCGCGCTCTGGCTGCGGCGCCTGCTCCGTGACCTCGGGGCCGGACCGCTTTCGCGGGCGCTCAACTGGGCCTGGTGCGCCGGGATCGTGTACTCCACCCTCGCGATCCGCCAGCATGTGGCGCTTGACGCCCTTGCGGGAGCGGCCCTGGGAGCGGCGGTCGCCCTGACTCACCTTCGCATCATGCGGAGCCTGCAACCGTCGCCCCTCCTCACGTCATGAATCCAATGCTTGTAACCACCACCCTGGAAATCGACGGCCACGAGGTGGCCGAGTACAAGGGCCTTGTACGGGGAATCGTCGTCCGCTCGCCCACGATCGCGCAGGGCTTCCTGGGCGGGCTCAAGAACCTGATTGGCGGAAAGATCGGGGCCTACACGGAGATGTGCGAGCAGACCCGTGAGCAGGCCTACGAATCGATGGTCGCTCACGCCCAGCAGCTGGGCGCGAACGCAATCCTCGGGGCGCGCTACGACGCCTCCAGCGTGGAGCCGCAGGGCGGTGCCGTCGAGGTCCTCTGCTACGGCACCGCGGTCGTGCTGCGAAAGAAGCCCTAGGCCGGGATGGCGGCGTCCGCGGCGCGCCTCTTCTTCAGCTCGGTCTCGATCTCGGACATCCGGGCCTCATTGAGCGGGTAGAACAGGAGGATCAGGATCGACACGATTCCGATCGCCGCGGGAAGGACACTCATCAGGAGCACCAGGCCGTGGAGGGACTTGGGCGTCTGCGCCGTGTTGGCGACAAAGCCCACGCTGTTCATGAGGGCCAGGGCGATCCAGGCCCCGATGGCCCATCCCTGCTTCTGGGAGAAGATCGAGGCCGAGAAGATGAGGCCCGTGGCGCGGCGCCCCTTCACGAACTCGCCGTAGTCGGCGGTGTCCGCGTACATCGACATCATCAGGGCGATCAGCGGGCCGCCCGTGATCGATCCGACGGTGTTGAGCGCGAACATCAGCAGCAGCTGGTCGGGCTTCAGGACGTAGAACGAGGCGGTGCAGCAGATCGCGATCACGAACAGGATGATGAATGCCGTCTTGCGCCCCGCCATCTTCGCGACGAAGGGGATCAGGATGACGCCGATCAGGGAGGTCAGCTGGGTGCCCGTGTTGTACATGGAGACCAGGCTTTCCCAGCCCCAGACCTGCGTTCCCGCGATCGCCTTGGGCAGGAACGAGGGGAGCGTGAGCGTCTGCGATCCCACGTAGTACTTGAAGTAGTGCGCCGTCACGCTGCCGCGCAGGGCGACGAACAGGATGAAGGTGATCGTGACCGCCAGCAGGGTCAGCCAGGGCCCGTTTGTCAGGAGGTCGCCCAGGTCCTTCAGGATCGAGGACTCCTGCTTCTTTGGCGGCAGCACCCGCTCCCGCGTGAAGAAAAACATCGTCAGGAAGCAGAGGCATGCCGCGATGCCGTACACCACGAAGCACAGCTGCCAGCCCCGTTCGACCGTCGTCGCCCCGAGCCAGCCGCCCACCTTCGACATCGGCAGGAGCGTGGCTGCGACGATCATGCCGCCGCCGAACGCCCCCACGTACTTGATCGAGGAGAGCGTGGTCCGGTCGTTCGGGTTCGGAGAGATGACGCCCAGGAGCGCGGTGTAGGGGATGTTGATGGCCGTGTAGACCAGCATGAGGGCGTTGTACGTCACGTAGGCCCAGATGAGCTTCGCGCTGCCGCTGAAGTGGGGCACCGTGAACGTGAGGACGCCGAGGACCGCCATCGGCACGCACATCCAAAGGAAGAAGGGCCTGAACTTGCCCCAGCGGGTGCGGGTGCGGTCGGCCAGCATGCCCATCACCGGGTCGAAGAAGGCGTCGGACATTCGGCTGACGCCGATCATCGTGCCGGCGGCCAGCGCGCTGATGCCGAACACATCGGTGTAGAAGATCGTCAGGTAGACCATGAACGTCTGCCAGTAGAGGCACGACGCCAGGTCCCCCAGTCCGTAGGACAGCTTCTCGACAATGTGGATTTTCTCGTAGACGTGCTCAGCGGGTGCGGATTCAGGTGTCGCGGTCATGTTTTGGGGTGGCGGCAGGTTGGGTCTGCAGGGGGGTTCCGAGGCTCGAAGCTTCCATGCCATCTGGTTTGAGGCCGGAATGCCAATTTTATTTCGGGGTGGGCGCAGGGTATACCAGAGGGAAGCAGCCGCAAGTAACGGGACTGATAGGCGCACCCGGTGTTCGCGGAATCCACGGCCCGCGCGATGCGCCAGGAGGGGGCAAGCGGGAGTTGGGGCCGGGTGCCCCCGACAGCGCTCACTTATAGTAAATGCCCATCCGGTCTATCAGGCTCGCCTGGAAAGCGGGTACGTCGAGGGCGCCCGCGCACCGGTAGAGGATCTCTCCGCCCGGGGCGATCACGACCGTGTACGGATAGCCTCCCGGCCACTTGGGGTCCAGGGCCTGTGCCAGCGCGTCGCCACCGGGCCCGGTGTAGAGGAAATTGTTGGTGGTCCGTCCCTGCGCCGCAACCGACGTCCGGGCACCCGGGGGCACGGCGGCATGCTGCTGCTTCAGGAACCGGAGCGCCTTGTCCGCGTCCTTCGGGTCGTCGACGCTGATCGTGATCAGGTCGAATTCGCGCGTCTCAAACCGTCGCGACAGGGAGACGAGCCCGGGGAACTCCTCGACGCACGGGACGCACCACGTGGCCCAGAGGTTGATCACGCGGAGCCGGCCCGTGGGGTTGCGCGCGAGCGCCGCGACACCCGCCGCGTCGACCTTCTCGATCGAGACGGGCATGTTCCTCCATGCCTCGTTGCCCTCGGCGACCGCGTCCTTCTTCGTCAGCCACTTTGTCGAGCAGCCCATCGGGCGGGTGACCTCTACCGGCACCGGGCGCCCGGCAAGGAGCGCCTCCATCGCGTTTGCGCCGTCCGTCGCGTGGACCGAGGACGCGTCGGGCAGCTGCGAGTCGTCGAACCTTCCCGAGTAGCGGAGCTTCCTGTCGCGGTCGAAGATGAACATGTGGGGCGTGCACAGGCAGCCGTAGGCCCTGGCGGTCGCCTGGGTCCCGCCGTCGTAGAGGTAGGGGAAGATGAACCCGCGGTCCTTCGAGTAGAGCTTCATCTCCTCGTAGCTGTCGCTGTACTTGCTGTAGCCGAGCTCCTCGACCCGCAGGCCCTCGACGCTGTTCGGGTTGATGGCGACGACCCCGATGCCCCGGCCCTTGAGCCCGGCAATGAAGGGGATGAACCGCGTCTCGGCCGCGTGGGAGGCGGGGCAGTGGTTCGAGAGGAAGATGACGATCAGGTAGGGATCGCCCTTAAAGTCGGCGAGGCTGTAGGTCCTTCCGTCTACTCCGAGCAGCGAAAAGTCCGGGGCGGAGTCCCCGATCCGCAGGGTGTGGAAGCCGGGAGGCAGGCCATGCTCGGCGGAGGGGTCCGGGTCCTGGGCTGGAAGGGGCAGGCAGGCGAGCAGACCCAGGGCGATGAAACCTAGAAGGGGTGATTTCATGGGGGGAAGTCTGGGACGATTTTTCCGCCCGGCAAGTCTAGGCACCGAAAAGTTCCCTCCCCGCGGGTGCGCCTACTTTGCCACGGGAAACGCAGAGATGCGCAGCCTTGCCGCGCCCATGGGGATCAGGGAGATGTCCTGGACCGGACCGGCCGCCGCAACGGGGCTCATGGGCAGCGGCGCCACCAGGCCGTACGCGTCCAGCTTCCACTCCGGAAGGAGCTTGGCGCGGGCGTGGATCACGATCGGGGAGGATTCAGGGGTGAAAGGGAAATTGTCGTGGGGAAAGGGGCGGCTCTCGATGACGAAGGATGCGTCGACGGGGTTGCCTCCGAGCACCAGGGCATAGTTCCACGGCCCCTTGGCCCGCAGGATCGTGGAGGGCCATTCGGCGGGCTTCGCGCCGGGCTGCCACGCGGCGTCCCCCTGAGCGGAGCGCGTGCTGTCGACGCGCACGTACTCGGTGGGGATGTCCAGGGAGAAGGTGAGGGGGCCGTAGTCCACCGTGGCGCTGCCGGCGTTGAACTCCCACCGGCGGACCCGGAGCGAGAACGGCAGCGTGAGGACGACCTGGTCCCCGTCCGACCAGATCCGCTCGATGCGGAGGTAGTCGCCGTCGGACGGATCGATGGGCAGGGGAGCGCCGTTGAGCTTGAGGGACGGCAGCGAGCACCAGCGTGGGACGCGCAGGTAGAGAGGGAACCCCGTGGGCTTGGGGGCGTGGAGCGTGAGGCGCAGCGTGTCCCTGAAGGGATACTCGGTCTCCTCGTCAATCCGGACCGGGGTGCCGTCACCGACCTGCGCGCTCACCACTCCGGGCGCGTACAAGGCCGCGCACAGGCCGTTGTCGGGGGTCCCGAGCCAGAGGCACTCGGCGAAATAGGGCCAGCCCTGGGAATGGTTGTGCTGGCAGCAGCGCGAGCTGAACGGGTTCATCATCAGGTAGGGGCCGCTGTTGCCTATGCCCGGGGAATGGTCCTTGTCGTCGCTCACGGCCATGTTCGGGGCGGTCAGGTACCGGAGCGCCCGGAAGTCGGCGGTGACGGCCGCCGGGAACGTGTTGAACGCGACCTCCTCGCAGTGGTCGGCCCAGACCGAGTCGCCCGTGACGCGTAGGAGGATCTCGTCGGAGAGCATCTGCTCGACGATCCCGCAGGTCTCTATCGCCTGCCTCGGGTCAGAATATCCGGGCCGGCAGCTCTCGTCGCCGCCGAACATCCCCCCGGGGACCTGGCCGTAGCGCTGCCTGACCAGGTGGAAGTCGTCGTAGGTCGCCTTCAGGTCGGCCGGATCATGGCTCTGCATGGAGTAGGTGGCCGGCTCCCTGAAGCCCTGGGCGATGTTCACGTTGTGCCAGCTCGGGAGGTCGCCGTGCATCTCCCAGTTGGCGGTCAGGCGATGGAGCTTCCTTCCCAGGTCGAGCAGGAAGGGGGTCCCGGTGCGGTCGTAGAGCCAGTAGACGCTGTACAGGTTGTCGCCCCCTCTCATCTTCTGCCAGTAGTGGGTCAGGAGCCTCGAGTCGGGCTCCTCCAGGAGGTGCCGGAAATAACGGGTCATCAGCGTGATCACGCGCGGGTCGCCCGAGTGCTCATAGTAGCTCTGAAGGCAGAAGAGCATGACCATGTTGGCCCAGTAGTCGCGCGTCCCGTCGTCGTCGAAGCGCCGGTCCGGGCCGAAGTCGCCGTCGGGACGCTGGCTGCCAAGGGCACCCTCGATCCAGACCCGGGTCTCGGCGATCATCGCGGGATCGTCCAGGATGTAGGCCAGGTCGCCGTAGCCTTTCAGCCAGTAGGGGAGCTCCTCCCAGCCGTACTGGCCCTTGCCGTCCGGGCTGAGCCATGCGTTGTCCTTCTTCTGGAGCCAGACGCTGATCTCGCCCAGATGGCCGGTGAGCCCCGCGGACTGGCGCCTCAAATACTCCTGGAGCCAGCCCCTGGGCCGGATCGCGCCCACCGGCAGCTTCACGAGGGGACTCGGGATGAGCGGGGCCCGGTTTCCGACGTAGAAGGCGTTCCCGCCGTTGTCCTCGGGCCTGAGCACCCGGGAGGCGGAATCATCCGCCGCAAGGGGGCCGGCGGCGGCTAGGGACAGGAGGCCCAGGATGATCCCGCGGACGTGCATGCCCCTGTGGTGTACGCTCAATCGGCGGCCCGGCAATGGTCCATTTTCGGCGGCCCCGGGGGGCGGGTCGCCGCGGCGCCTGGAGCCTCGTGTTTTGCCGCAGGTTTTGCATCCTGCGCCCCGATCGCCCTGTCTCCACCGGCCCCGCCCCATGAGCCCCCTTACGCCCCAGACCCCTAGCCGCAACTACAGGCTTCTCTTAGTCGGGCAGTTCCTGGGGGCGTTTGGCGACAACTTCCTGCTCAAGGCCATCCTGGGGCCCCTCACCTACGCCCTGGCCTCGGGCGCGATCACCGAGGCGAGGGTGAACGGCGAGAACGCCCTCTTCAGCCTGGTGTTCAGCCTCCCCTTCATCGTGCTGGCCCCGTTTGCGGGGTTCCTCAACGACCGGATGCCGAAGACGACCTGGCTGGTGGGCGGCAACCTGGTGAAGATCGCCGGAGCGCTGATAGGACTTGCCGGCGTCACCCCGCTCGCCGGAGCCTCGGGCCACGCGGTCCAGGTGGTGGGCTACCTGGTGGTGGGCATCGGGGCCTGTGTGTATTCGCCCGCCAAATACGGGATTCTCCCCGAGATCATCCCGACCGCGCGGCTCGTGAAGGCCAACGGCACGGTCGAGATGCTGACTCTCGTGGCGATCGTCTCGGGCCTGGGCCTGGGCGGGATCCTCTATGACCAGACCCTCTCCCTCCGGGCGTGCTACGGCGCAGGGATCGCGCTCTACGTGGCCGCCTTTCTGTGCAACGGCGCGATGGACCGGACCCCGTGCAACCCCGGGGCCCGCTTCCGGGGGAGCCTCACCGAGTTCGGCCGCAACTTTGTCCTGCTCTTCGGCAACCGCAGGCTCGGGCGCATCCTCCTCGGCTCGGCCCTCTTCTGGTTCGCGGGCTCGACCCTCAAGTCCGCGCTCCAGGGGTGGGGCCTCGAGGCCTATGCCGAGGCGGCGATCACGCACGTCACGAACTTCAAGCTCGTGCTGCTCGTGGTCGGCATGGTCGCGGGCATCGTGGCCGGGTCGATGCTTTCCGGACAGCTGCACCGGACGGGCGACCTCTCCTGGTCGCGCCGGTATGCCTTCATGATGGCCGCGGGCTTGGGCTGCCTGGGGCTCCTCGGGGGAAAGCTGGGGCTCGTGCCGCCGGTCCTCATCCTTGTCGGCACGGGCGCCGCGGCCGGCCTCCTCATCGTTCCCCTGAACGCGGCTCTCCAGTCCGAGAGCGACCCGACGCGGCTCGGGAAGACGGTTTCGGTCCAGAACTTCACGGACTACATCGGCATCGCCGCCGGGGCGGCCTACCTGTCGTTTCTCACGCGCTTCAACCTCCGGCCGAACCAGGACTTGGTCATCCTCGGGGTGACCGTTGCACTGTTGACGCTGGCCGTGGGATTCCCCAGGGCCTCCCGCCGCAGCACGCCCCCTTGAGTATTAGGCGTGGCGCTAATCGGCGAAATTAGGTTGGGGCATCGTGGGACATGCGGGGGTTTCCCCGAGGGCGGCTCGCGACCATGGGCCGCGGTATTGGGGAGCATCGCGGCCCCGGGGCAAGGGGCGCCTCCCCTGGGGCCTCCGGGGCGCTTGCCCAGGGAGCAATTGCGTCCTAGGAATGCGCCATGAAGCAGTGTGGCATCCGATTCCCCTTTGTCGCCGCGGCGCTCATGGCGATCGCGCTGGCGACCCCGCTGGCCGCTCAGTCTCGGCTCTACGTCCTTGATTCCTCGGACGGGCAGTTCCACCGGGTGCTGAAGATAAGCGACGACAAGGCCTACATCACGGGGAAGGCCGGCGTCGTGGCCTCGGAGGGACGGCAATTTGTCCTGAAGGCGGCTGAGGAATTCCTGCCCTGCTACATCGACGTGAGCCACAAGCAGGTGGACCTCTCCAGCAGCGCCCTCATGGGCCAGGCACCCTCCCTTTACGTGGGCGACAACAAGGTCCACTTCGCCGCCGAGTTTGTCTCGGCCTTCTTTCTGGACGACGTGTTCCTTGTCCTCGAGCTCCAGTTTGCCGACGGGCTCGACACGCTGGTGGCGCGCGGGGTGGGGCGCCTAGAGCCTGGGGTGCCCCTGAAGTACTCCCAGGACATCGGCGTCCAGAAGGAAGCCACCCTGCGCCGCTATGCGCTCCACTTGTTTGCCAACGGCTCGGAGGTCTTCACGTCGGAGGTGCCGGCTGCCTTTCGCGAGGAGAAGATCGCGCAGATGATCAAGGTGCGCCTGGCATCGGTCCGGCAGGCGGGCCCGAAGCCCCTCTATTGCCCGCCGCCGTCCTATCCCGAGACGCTCAAGAAGTCGGGGGTCAAGGGCCGGGCGGTCGTGACGATCCGGATCACACCGGAGGGTGGGGTGCTCGATCCGGTCGTGGAGAGCGCCTCCGATCCTGCCTTTGGCGAGGCGGCGCTTTCAGCGGTGAGGGCATGGCGCTTTGTCCCCGGCGTAAAGGGGGGGCAACCCGTGGAGGCACGGGCCAGCATCCCCTTCGGGTTCGACCCCTCGGTGGGGCAGGGACGCTAGGCGAGCCGAGGCGCCCCCTTAGTTCCCGCCGCCTGCCACCTGGGCAGGCGCCTTGTTCCATGCGGCGCCCCGGTCGATCCACGCCTGGAGGAGCTTGATCTCCGACGCGCTCAGGCTCGGGAACTGGTCCCTGTACTTGAGAGGGGGCATCTCGAGGTCCTCGATCTCATCCGATGCGAACACGACAAGCTGGCAGTCGCTTCCCTGTCCCGGAACCACGGCGGGCTCGCCGTTCTGGCCGCCCTTCAGGAGCGCCTCCCTGGACGTGAGGCTGAAGCGCGCCTTCGGCTTTTCCCCGCTCGAGAAGGGCCTGGACGGCCTCGGCGTCACCGCGGTACGCCGCCACGTGCAGCGCCGTGTCCCAGGAGCGCGTGCCACCGGACGGTGTCCCCGGAGCGAACCGCCCGGATGAGATCCGGCTCGGCCTGGGGCGCCGTCAGGGGCTCCGCGGCCGCCAAGGCCGCCGTGACCAATCCCAGGGCAGCCTCAGCCAAGCTTTTCAGATGCCTGCACTTCTTAATATTAGGAAGAATCATAACAGGCATTAGGCGGGGTGTTGAGCTGCCGTGCTTGGGGGGAGGAAACGCGGGCTCCCGGGCGAGCCAAAACTGCCGGGAATGGCCGGGGGGGCGACCGCGCCCCCGCGTCAAACCGCCGGCCTGGGAATCTCAACCCGAACCTGCGTGCCGCGGCCGAGCTCCGAGGCGATCCAGAAGCGACCGCCAAACTGCTTCGTGACAAGGAAGGCCTTGGTGAGCCCGAATCCTCCGCCCAGGGTGCGCACATCCGTGACGTTGCTCGCGCGTTTGCCGAAGGCCGGCACCTCGCGGATCTCCCCGGCGGGTATTCCCCTGCCCGTGTCGCGGACGACAAAGCGGATCCGCCGCTCGTCCTCGTGGAACGCCGCAGTGATGGTGCCTCCCGGCGCCGTGTACTTGCGCGCGTTGGCGATCAGGTCCCGCATCACGTCTTGGAGGACCGGAGGCATCAGGATCTTCCTGCCCTCCTTCGCCTCCACCTTGAAGTCCACGTAGTAGTCGCCCTTCCCCTGGCATGCGGCGTTGTAGAGAATCCGGTAGCGGCCCTTGCTCACCCTCTCCATCGCTTCAAAGACCTCGGTGAAATTGCTCCTCAGCTCGTCCACGTCGAAGGTTTCCCAGGCCTCGGGCGTCATGGAGCGGGCGAGCAGCTCCCTCGCGCGGACTTTGAAGATCGCAAAGACCGCGCGAAGGTTGGCGCACACCTCCTGCGTCTCCTGGGACTGTGAGAGCGGTTCGGGGACCTTGGCCTTGATCTCGTCAAAGACCGTCCGCTCATAGGCATCGAGCTGGTGGGCGATCCGCAGGGCGGCGTCCCGGTCCCTCACCGACTCGAGCATGGACTGGCCGACTGCCAGCCCCTCGCAAAAATACCGGTCGTCGTTGTAGATCGTAAGCCCCAGGATGATCAGCTCGCCCATGAGCACATTCAGGACGTTGACCAGGGAGTGGAAATCAACGAGCGACCGCTCGCCAGGAGGAATGGGCGGGATTTCCGTGATCTCGATCTCGTTCATGGCATCGGGCCGAAAGGGCCCTAAGGCGTCCTTCGGCACAAGGGGGTGTCGGTTTAGGGAACTTTAGACAGGGGCGGACCGAACCTGCGAGCCATTCATGGACGAAAAGCGCTCATACTTGTGGGGGAATGGGGTCAGCAAAGGGCCGGCGTGCGTTCCCCTATTGCAAATTACTTGGGCTGTCGGGACGGTGATTGCCCTGCATGGAACCGCGGAAGGGAATTCGTCAGGGATTTACGGGGAAGGGTGCGGACAGCCTATAAACGGGTAGGACGCCGCACGGATCGGCAGGTCTGGGATGCGCGCCGCATCCAGGTTATCCCGCTGCAGGCCTGCACCGGCGATCATCGGTGGCCCCTGAGCGCGACCTTTCATCATCAGCCGAAGGCACTTTACCATCAGCTTGCGGCTTAATGCCACAATACGGTTCCCAACACCCCTGGCGTCCCTAGCGTGAAGCAGCGAAATCGTGCCAAGGATGCCGATTGAAGCGAAAATATGACGAAGCTGCGTATCCTAGTTGTCGATGACGAGCCCCTGGCTCGGGAGCGTGTTTGCGCGTTCCTGCGCGCGAATCCCTCGGTTGAGGTCGTAGGGGAATGTGGGAACAGCGTTGAGGCCCTTCAGGCCATGCGGAGCCAGCGCCCGGACATCGCATTTCTTGATGTGAAGATGCCCGGGAGCGATGGACTTCGGTGGCTCGAAGCCCTGCCCGCGCCCGAGCGCCCGGCCATTGTCCTTGTGACGGCCTACGACAGCTTTGCCGTGGAGGCCTTCGAGGTGCAGGTCGTCGACTATCTGTTGAAACCCTTTGGCGAGGAGCGTTTCGAGCTGGCGCTGGAACGCGCGATAGAGCACGTCCAGACGCTGCGAAAGGGCGACCTGATGGGGTGGATCGAAAGCCTGCTGGTCACCGCCTCGCAACGCCAGCGTGACCGACTGGTCGTCAAGGTGGACGGGCGCAGGATATTCCTTAAGTCCTGCGAGATTGTCTGGGTGGAGGCGGCGAACAACTATTCCATCCTGCACCTGGTCGACGGCAAGCGCCTAGTGCTCCGGGAGAAGATCTCCTCCATAGAGAAGCAGCTCGGTGAAAAGTGCTTTGCGCGCATCAACCGGTCGGCCCTGGTGCAGGTCGACCAGATCCATGAACTCCAGCCGAGCAAGTCGGGAGATTACACGGTGGTGCTCAGGAATGGTGCCCGCATGCCACTAAGCCGGCATCTTCGCGGCCAGTTCGCGAAACTTGCCACGGGCGAACTGACGGGCGACCGGCTCGGTTCCGCGAGCACTTCGCTCATCTGATTTGCCGGGCGTCCGGCCGGGACGGGTCCCGTAATGTCGACCCGGTGTGCGCGCCCGTCGGGGACCGTGGATGCCCCATCCTTCCGTTTCATCGCCGGCCACGCGTCGCCATAAAAAGGATACATGGAAAAGGGCCGGGCGAGAGCGATGCGGTGCTGGCGGCGCGCCGCGGTGCCGCGCGCGCTGGCGGTCGGATCGGGGCGAACGGCGGCAATCTGTGACGTGAAAACGACAACTCAGCCCAAAAGTATTTCGCCGGAGGTTCCGGCAACCTATCAGAACCCCCGAAGCCGCGCATGGATGACAACCCTGCAGTGGCCAACCGTTAGTTCATACCCCGAACGGAAATTCCCCACCGGGAATTCTCCCGGACGAGACCCAAAAACAAAAACACCAAAACATGCCTGCTAATCGTACACTAGCGCTGTTGCGTGCCCTCACGGTCACATCAGCGCTTGGTTTCGCAGTAGTGCCTCGAATCGCGGTCGCTCAGGCCGCTCCTGCCGACGCCA
>Ga0302198_10000290_pt1 | contig 55922 bp, 48 predicted proteins | sample II_Bog_N2_2_FD_193521 | JGI IMG/M metagenome (GOLD analysis project Ga0302198, IMG submission 193521) | Peat permafrost microbial communities from Stordalen Mire near Abisko, Sweden - II_Bog_N2_2 | ecosystem: Environmental > Terrestrial > Soil > Wetlands > Peat | place: Sweden: Abisko...
GGCGCCGACGTGCGCCACACCAGCTACGAGCAGATTGAAAAGCATCTGGCAGAGCCGTCGAAGAAGTAAGCAGTGCCGTGGTCCGCAAGAAGAAAAAGCCGCCTGTACGGGCGGCTTTTTCATTCATATTGTTCATGCACACTGTCATGCAGCGTACGAAGCTTTCGAGATGGGGGATTCTGTTTTTTATTTTCACCCTGAACCGCGAATGCCAACATCAATCGGTACTGCTGAAACAGGCGCAGGGGCGACAAGCCGATAGACGGCTTCATCGCCTTGACTCAAAAGCCCCGCAGAACCGCAAATTCATCGACCGCTGCGCGTTCCGTGCGCAAGCTGTTGACGGGCGCAGCCGGGTCGGCATGACCGAGTGCCATGCCGCAATAAATCATTTCATGGTCCGGCAGGGCGAAATGCGTATGCAGGGTGTCACGCACCATGGCCCAGGCTTCCTGCATGCAGGTGGAGAGCCCCTGTTGCTGCGCCACCAGCGCCAGCGACTGCATGAACATGCCCAGGTGCGCCCATTGGCCATGACCCATGCTACGGTCGATCACAAAGAAAATGCCGACTGGCGCCCCAAAAAACTGGTAGTTGCGCGCCAGATTTTGCAGGCGTGCCGGCTTGTCCTCGCGCGGGATACCCAGGATGGCGTACATGTCCTCACCGACCTTGTAGCGGCGTGAGCGATACGGCTCAATCAGGCCTTCGGGGTAAACGGGATGATCGCCGGCCTCGCCCATGGGGTTTATCATCATGCGCGCGTAGGCGAGTTGCACAACGGCATCCCTGGCGGCGCCGGTAACCACGATAACCTTCCACGGCTGCAGGTTGCCGCCGGAGGGTGACCAGCGTGCCGCATCGAGCAGATCACGCACGGTCTGCCCGGTTACGGGGGTGTCGAGATAGGCGCGGATTGACGTGCGCGCCTGTAGCAGTTCGATAACGGACATGGTCAAGCTCCTCTGGACTATTGGCGGTCGAGCACAACAGATCGTGAGATGTCGGGTGTCATGACATCACCTGTTCGTACACGCTGGCAGCCTGTTACGCCATCAGTATGGTAAGCTCAACACATGCTTGCAATTCCTGTATTGGTATATCCGCCATGACTGCAAATCATGAGTGATCCTGCGCTAAAAGACTTCGACCTCAATTTGCTGCGTTCCCTGAGCGTACTCCTGCGCACGCGCCACATCAGCCAGGCCGCCGATGAGCTGGGCCTGACGCAATCGGGCATGAGCCGCAATCTGGCGCGCCTGCGCCTGCAACTGGATGACCCCTTGCTGGTGCGTGTCGGCAATCTCATGGTGCTCACACCCAAGGCCGGGCAATTGGCCGGCCCCCTGGAGGACATGCTCAGGAGTACGCGAAGATTGTTGTACGGCAATGCCTTCGACCCCTCCAGTCAGGCCATGCACTTCACGATTGCCGCGTCGGACTTTCTGACCCAGCTTTATTTACCGGAGTATCTTGGCAAGGCCGCGCTGGTGGCCCCGAGGCTCACGCTGAACCTGATTCCCTGGGGTCAGGACACCCTGTCTGCACTGGAGCTTGGCGAGATCGATTTCGTGTTCGGCTCCGTTGGTGAGGTGCCGCCGGGCATCTATCAAAAGGTCCTGCGGCAGGCGAGCTATGTGTGTATTTGCCGCAAACAGCACCCCCTCTTCAGGAAGGGATTTTCCCTGGACAGTTATGTGGCAGCGCGGCATGTGTCGGTCACCCTGTCTGGCAGGGGCGCGAATCCCATTGATGAATGGCTGGCCAGCGCAGGGCTGAAGCGTCAGGTGGCCGTTGCCACACGGTTTTTGATGGCAGGCGTGGCGATGGTCAGCCATTCTGATCTGGTCATGCTGATCGATGCCGGTATCGCCAGGCGGGCAAGCCGGCTTTACGACATCGACATCATGCCGGTGCCGCTGGCGATACCCATGTACCCGTTTGGTCTTTATTGGCATGAGCGAACCACCCATAGCGAAGCCCATGCCTGGCTTGTCGAGCAGCTGACCGGCTTCTTTTCCACACTGTCCTGATTGTTGGTGCAGTCGCAGTCGTTTCCTGAAAGCATAGGCACGTTTGGCGACGAGTAAGGCCATGAGCAATATCCTGTTGATAGAAGACGAAGCGGCCATCGCCGAAACGCTGGTCTTTGCCCTGCGTCAGGCAAGTTTCGAGGTTGAGCATTGCCGTCTGGGGCGCGAGGGGCTGGCGGCACTGGCCCGCTCGCAGCCGGCGCTGGTGATACTCGATGTGGGCCTGCCCGATATCGACGGTTTTCAGGTATTGCGGCAGTTGCGGGCGCAGGACGATATTCCGGTGCTCATGCTCACCGCCCGCAGCGAGGAAATCGACCGCGTGCTGGGGCTGGAGCTGGGGGCGGATGACTACGTGGCCAAGCCCTTCAGCCCGCGTGAGGTGCTGGCGCGGGTGCGCGGCATACTCAAACGCACGCAGCCAGTTCCGGCGCTTGCTGGCAGCAACGTGCTGCGTCTGGACGAAGCCGGCGCCCGCATTTTTTGCGCCGGGCAGGCGCTGCTGCTCACACGCTATGAATACCTGTTGCTGAAAACCCTGATGCAGGCGCCAGCGCGGGTATTTTCACGCAGCCAGCTAATGGATCTGGTGTGGACGCATGAAGTCAGTCAGGAGCGCACCGTGGACACCCATATCAAATCCCTGCGCGCCAAGCTGGCGGCGCTCGCACCGGGACCTGAGCTGATCCAGACCCATCGTGGCCTTGGCTATAGCTATCAACCGTGAGCTGCCAGCCATGAGTCTCAGCCTGCGCGTCTTTCTCGGTATTACGCTGGTGGTAACGCTGGCGGGCTTGCTGCTGTTCAGCAGCTTCAAGGGCCAGATTCATCCTCTGCTGCAACAGGCTACTGAAGACACGTTGGTGGATACCGCCAACGTGCTGGCGCCGGTAGCCGAGGCTGACCTTGCAGGTGGCCATATCGGCGATGGCTATCTGGCGCAGGCGGTGCAGAGCCTGCACCACCGCGCCCTCAATGCCCATATCTGGAGCCACACCAAGCAGTTGTCGGACTTGCAGGTCTATGTGACGGACACCCATGGCCTCCTGCTCTACGACTCGGCGGGTGCGGCAACGGGGCAGGACTATTCGCGCTGGAACGATGTCTATCTCACCCTGCACGGCCATTATGGCAGCCGTGCCTCGCGCGCCAATATGGCCGACCCTACCAGCTCCGTCCTGCATGTTGCCGCGCCGTTAATGCGCGATGGCCGGCTGGTGGGCGTCATCAGCGTGTCCAAGCCCGTACTCAGCCTGCAAGCCTTTGTGGCGCTGGCGGAGGGCAAGCTGGCGCAGAATATCCTGCTCGTCCTGCTGGTGGCCTTGCTGGTGGCCCTGCTGTTTTCCTGGTGGATTTCGCTGCGCCTGCGCCAGCTCGTGAATTATGCCGACGCGGTCAGCGCCAAGCGCCGGGTCAGCCTGCCGCCCATGCCGGCTGGCGAGCTGAAAGCCCTGGGCCTGGCCATGGAGTCCATGCGTACCGAACTGGAGGGCAAGGCCTATATCGAACACTATGTGCAGGCGCTGACCCACGAAATAAAAAGCCCGCTGGCCGCCATCCGCGCCTCCGCCGAATTGCTGGAAGACGAACTGCCGCCGGTCGTGCGCGCGCGTTTTCTGGGCAATATCCAGCAGGAAAATGCCCGCGCCCAGGACCTGATCGAGCGCCTGCTGGAACTGGCGCGGCTGGAACAGCGGCAGACGCTGCAAGAGGCCCAGCTGCTGGATATTGGCGCCCTGTGGCAGCAGGTTCTCAGGGCTGCCGACAGCCGCCTGCAACAAAAAAACCTGCGTGTGCTGAGCAGCATTCCCGAGTCCTTGCAGCTTCGGGCCGAGGGCTTCCTGCTGCAACAGGCCCTGCGCAACCTGCTCGACAATGCCATTGCCTTTTCTCCCGAGCAGAGCGAATTGCATTTTCAGGCGCAGGCACTGTCGGGGCAAATCTCCCTCAGTCTGCGTGACCACGGGCCGGGTATACCCGATTATGCTGAGCTGCGTATCTTCGAGCGTTTTTATTCCCTGCCCCGCGCCGACGGCAGCCGGGGCAGCGGCTTGGGCCTGCCCTTTGTGCGCGAAATTGCCAGTCTGCATGGCGGCAGCATCAGCTTGCGCAATCATCCTGAGGGTGGTGTTGACGCCATGCTGACGCTGCCAGTCTGAGTTACAAACTTCACGCCGATTTCACCGGCGCCACAAACGCTGCTCACAGGCGACCGGCAGACTGGCCTTGTCCACTACCGGGAGTCAGTCATGTCCTCTTTATTCAATAATAAAATTGCGGTGATCGCCCTGCTGGCGCTCATGCTCTGCATACCTTTGCAAATGATCAGCTACACCATTGATGAGCGCGCGCAGCACCGCGATCAGGTCACGGCCGATATCGCCGCCACCACCGCCAGCGGCCAGACGCTGGCGGGGCCGGTACTGGTACAGCCCTATCAGCAACTTGTGGTGGATGCAGTTCCCGATGGCAGCAATCTCATTGCAAAACAACACTGGGAAGACCACAGCAAATACTGGCTGCCGGAAAATCTGGATATCACCGGCGACATCAAGTCCGAGCGCCGGCATCGTGGCATTTATAGCGCGCTGATGTATTCCAGTGCTGTCGTCATGAAAGGCTATTTCGAGATAAAACCCGAGGAGCTGGACTCGGACAATGTCCGCTGGGGGCAGCCCTATGTTGCATTTGGTCTCAGTGATATGCGCGGCATCACCAGCACACCCCTGCTGAGCGTCAACGATCAGCCCGTCGCTCTCGACCCGGCGACCAATGTGGCGGCCCTGCCCGAGGGCCTGCACGGAACGCTGGGCGCACTGCACGCCGGGCGCGTCGTGTTCAGCCTGCAAATGGATATCCGTGGCACACAGGACCTGCAATTCCTGGCGCTTGGGCGCGATACCAGCATCAACCTGCAAAGCGACTGGAGCAGCCCCTCGTTCAGCGGGCGCTATCTGCCGATCAGCAGCGAGGTGAGCAGCAAGGGTTTTACCGCGCGCTGGAGCACCAGCTATCTGTCCAACGACATGCAGGCCCTGTTCGGCACCTGCATGGCGGGCACCTGCGGCACCTTCAACAACAATTTCCTGGGGGTACGCCTGATTACCCCGGTGGATGTCTACCTGCAATCGGCGCGTGCCGAAAAATACGGATTCCTGTTCGTGATGTTGACCTTTGTCGCCTTCTTCCTGTTCGAGGTGCTGAAGGGGCTGCGTATTCACCCCGCGCAGTATTCGCTGGTGGGGGTGGCGCTGGTGCTGTTCTTCCTGCTGCTGATTTCGCTGACCGAACACATCGCCTTTGTGCAGGCTTATGTCGCGGCAGCAGCAGCCTGTATCAGCCTGCTTACTTTCTATATCAGCTATGTGCTTAAAAGCGTTTGGCGTGGACTGGGCTTTGGCGCGCTGTTAGTGACTCTGTTTAGCGCGCTTTATGGCCTTTTGCAGTCGGAAGACTACGCCTTGCTGCTGGGCTCGATGCTGCTGTTCATGATCGTCGCCGCCATCATGATCATCACCCGACGCATGGACTGGTATAGCCTGAGCGCTCCGCCGCCCCCGCCCATTCCTGTGGCCCACGGTAAGCCGCAGCATTAAGTAGCAGATGATGCACGACAATGCCGCCCAAGGGTGGCATTGTCATTTGTGCGGTTCTGACCGGTAGGGTGCGCCGTGCGCACGCGTAACGAGGGAGGTACCGGGCGCATGCGTAAAATTCTTGCCCTGCACACGTGCACCCTGCGACCCACAGGGATGTGGGGAGTGCCGTAGCGCGTCGGGAACGCAGCGGGCCGACCTGAGCGAGCAGCATTGATATTTGTACTACACAAGGTGGTTGAAATAAGCCTCGCTAAAGTCTTTTGTCCAACCCTGCATCCAGAGCGCCTTCTCCTGCGTACATTCAGCAGGAGCAAAAGGGTTGGAGGTGGCAGGGACGGGCAGCAGGGCAGGGCGGTAAATCAGGGCAGCCGGTGGTATTGCCGGCCCGCTCCCCTACAGCCTATGCTCGCTGGGCCTTGGCGCGGCAAGCACGGGCTATAAGAGCACGTGCGCCAGAATGGTGGCAGCGGGCATTCGACCCATAACTCTGACAGGGTGAATTTTATGGCCGAGGACTTGGCCTTTCTCATCTACCGGACGGCACTGGGCGACCAGCGTGCGTTCGAGAAATTGTACCGGGAAACGTCGCCGCGCCTGTATGCGCTGGCCATGATGCTGCTGCGCAAGCGTGATCAGGCCGAAGACGCCCTGCAGGAGGCCTATGTCAATGTCTGGCATTCCGCCTCCAGCTACAACGCCGACAAGGGCACGGCGCAGACCTGGCTGAATGTGATCGTGCGGCACCGCTGCATCGACCGCATCCGGCGTGAGCCCCAGCGTTTTGCCACGCTGGATGATACGGACTGGGAGAGCTTCGAGGCGCCGGGCCCCGGCCCCTTGCAGGAACTGTTGACCGACGCCGATGCGCAACTGCTGGCCGGCTGCATGGAGCATCTCGACGGCAAGCAACGGGAATCACTGAGCCTGGCCTTTTTCCACGGCCTGACCCACAGCCAGCTGGCCGAGCACCTCTCGGCCCCGCTGGGCTCGGTCAAGGCCTGGGTAAGGCGCGGTCTGGAGCGCCTCAGAGGGTGTTTGCACCATGAAATATGACCAACCCGAATTGCAGATGAAGCTGGCCGCCGAGTATGTGCTCGGCACCCTGCAGGGCAAGGCCCGCACCCGCTTCGAAAAACTGCTGCCGCAGGACAGCGGCCTGCGCGCCCGCGTGGCCGCCTGGGAGCAGCGCATGAGCCCCTGGGCCTCGGCCCTGAAGCCCGTGCCCGTACCGGCGACCGTTTGGAGCGGCGTGCAACGGCGGCTGGGTCATGCCCCTGCGGAAAAACCGGCCTCCGGTTTTATCTGGTGGAGGGCGTGGGCCTTTGGCAGCACGGCGCTGGCCGGCATCATCATCCTGCAACCCGCGCCGCAACCGCAGCCGGTTGCGCCTCCTGTCGTGGTCGCCGCCCCGGCCCTGACCGACCTCGCCGTGCTGACCGACAAGGAAGGCCCGGACTGGATCGTGCGCGAAGATAGCAGCCACCAGAAGCTGGTGCTGAGCAGCCTCGGCAACAAGCCCCTGCCGGCCGGCAAGGCGCTGGAGCTGTGGTCCATCCCGGCCAAGGGCGCGCCCATGTCGCTGGGTGTGCTGCCGGTACAGGACGGCAAGGCAGAAATCGCCCTCGACAGCACCCACCAGAGCCGCCTGCAACAGGCCACGGTACTAGCCATCAGTCTGGAGCCCAGCGGTGGTTCGCCGACCGGGCTGCCGACCGGGCCGGTGTTGTATACGGGTAAGCCGGTTAGCGTTTAAGGTGAGCGGGTATAAAAAATCCCCGCTGTGGCATCCACAGCGGGGATTTTTATTGAGAGTGTGTGGAGCCGGGCTGCTTTTAGTCCCCTCTCCCGAAGGGAGAGGGAGTAACCCCACTCTCAAGCCGCCGGCTCAATCTGCTTCTTCGTCGCCCCCGGCCGCAGATACTTGGAAATCGACATAAACCACATCAGCAGGGTGAAGTCGCCCTCGACCTTGATCTTCTGCTCCTGCATGCCGTGCATGAAAATGCTCTTGTCCGGTGCGGTCAGTACCTTGAAGCCGTATTCGTCGGACTCGAAAATGATGTTCAGGTCGGGCTTGGGGTGGGGCTTGGTGTGCGAGTTGACGCGGTTGTGGCGCACCTGGAAATAGCGCACGGTCTTGCCCGAGGCGCTTTGCAGCTGCAGTACAAAGTCGCGCCCGTGCAGGTGCCCGATAAATTCCGAGTGCGTGCGCCCCAGCAGCTCCATGCGCCGCGCCATATACCACAGCAGCATTTTCAACTTCATAAACCTTCCCCGGTCAATCGGCAGGCTGCATCAGCTGCACGGCATGTATGCCTAGTTGTATAGGATGGGTCAGCCGCGCGCAAACTGCAGCCCTGTGTGTAAAGGGTACAAAACATTGCTGACAGCGGCATGAAAAACATGCAAAAAACCCGCCGAAGCGGGCTTTCTGGAAGGGCGACCAAGGTTTACCCCCTCTCTCTTCGGGAGAGGGTTGGGGTGAGGGGGTGTTAACCACCGTCAATGAAGAGGCCCCCTCACCCCCGCCCTCTCCCGAAGGGAGAGGGAGTAAACCCGCCTTTCGTTCAGCAGCTTGGCGGCATGAAATGAGCTGTTGCCTACGCCAGTATCGGCGGCAGCTGCTTCGTCAGTTCGGTCTTGGCGACCGGGGTGGCGGTATAGCTGCCGGTCAGGGCAAAGCCCAGCAGCTGGCCTTCCGGGCTGCGGAACTCGGCCTTGACGTTATTGCCTTCGGCTTCCACGGCCCAGGCGCCAGCGGTGCCGGGCACGATGGGCGATACCACTACCGGGCACACCGGCGTCTTGATCAGCACCGGCATGGGCGGGTATTGCACGGCGGTTTCCGTCCCGGCCAGGGTCTTGGCCAGGGCGCGGGCACAGGCCATGAGCGGCAGCACGAAGAGCAGCACCTTGCCTTCGACCTCGGCGCAGTCGCCCAGCGCGAAGATGTGCTCGTCGCTGCTGCGCAGGAAACGGTCCACCTTGATGCCACGGCCCACGTCCAGCCCGGCTTCCAGCGCCAATTGGGTGCGCGGCCGCAGGCCGATCGCCGAGAGCACCAGGTCACCCTGCACGCGCTCGCCGTTGGACAGCTCCACGGCAACACCTTCGCCGTCTTCCCACACGCCGGCCACGCTATGGCCGAAATGGAATTTCACGCCCAGCGTGCCAAGACCATTGGCGACCGCCTCGGAGGCGCGTTCCGGCAACAGGGAGGGCAGCACGCGGCCCACCGGCTCCACCACCTCTACCTGATAGCCGCCGTTGGACAGGTCATTGGCAAACTCGCAGCCGATCAGGCCGCCACCGATGATGATGATCTTCTTGCGCCCCGCCGCCGCCTGCCGCCAGTGGCCATAGTCGGTCAGGTCGTTCACCGTCAGCACCCGGCCGATGCCGTCGCCACCCAGATTGGGGCGGAACACGTCGGCGCCCATGGCCAGCACCAGCTTGTCATAGGCAATGACCTCACCCTCGACTTCCACGGTACGGGCGCTGCGGTCGATGCAGCTGACCATCACGTGGGTGCGGATATCGGCCTTGAGCTGTTCGCGCATCTGCTCGACCGTGTTCATGGCCAGACCATCCGCGTCCTTGCCCTTGGTGTAGCCGGTGGAAAGCATGGGTTTGGAATAGTTGCGGCCGTCGTCGCGGCTGAGCAGCACCAGCGGCTGTTCAGGGTTAAGCTTGCGCAATTCCTTGGCGAGGTTGTAACCGGCCAGGCCGGTGCCGATGATGACGATGGGTTTCATGTGCTTGCTTCACTGGGCGGGCAGGGTGGGCACGGTGGCCGGGGCCGGCCACCGCAGGGCTATCGGGCGGCTTTTGGTGGCTCAGATTTCCACCATTTCAAAGTCTTCCTTGCCCACGCCGCAGTCCGGGCAGACCCAGTCCTTGGGCACATCGGCCCAGAGCGTGCCGGCAGGAACGCCATCCCAGGGCATGCCAGTGGCTTCGTCATAGATAAAACCACAAACGGTGCATTGGTACTTCTTCATGTTCTCAAACCTCGGGCATCGGAAAAGGGGGGGATCGCTCACGGCACAGTGAAAGCTAAGCACCCGCCGGGCGATTTGCAATGCCATGAGGCATCGCAAAAGGCCGGCATTTTACCCCATTGGCTGTCAGCTGTGCCGAATTCTTTAAACACCGTGTTTAATCAGGCACGGGCCACCACATCGGCCAGCACGGCCTTGTAGTGGTTGGCATGGCGCTCTTCCACCTTGGCCAGCGCCTTGAAGCGCTTTTCCGCCTTGGTCAGGGCCTGGCGGAACCACTCGGCGTGCTCCGCGGACTCCGCGATCTGCTCGCTGAATTCCTTGAGCGCAGCCTCGTTGTTCTCGGCCTCGGCGGTTTCGCGGAACTTCGGGTACATCTCGGTGTACTCGTAGGTTTCGCCGGCGATGGCGATTTCCAGCATTTTGGCCGGGGTCAGGCTTTCCCTGGGGTAGAGGATGTCCAGATGGCCAAGGGCGTGCTGGATTTCCTGATTCATGGTTTCTTCAAAGGCCTTGGCCGTTTCCTCGTCGCCCATTTCGCGCGCCAGCCTGGCGAAGTAGCGGTATTTCATGTGGGCCATGGACTCGCCCGCAAAGGCCGACTCAAGGTTCTTGCCGGTAACGGTGACATTGATTTTCATAGCGTGCTCCTGTTGAAAACTTGCCGGCATGGCCGGGCTGGAAGGCTATAATCTCCCAATCTTGCAGGTAGTTAAAATTGATTGTATTTAGATAATCAATAGTTAATTACTATGAAATGCCTTCGTTCAGGGGGGGCAACGAATTCTTGGTATCGGTTCCCACCATCGGCGCTTGTCGAGGCGTTTGTAGGGCGGGCCATGCCCGCGCACGACTGACGGAGGCATGGCAGCAGAGGCGAAGAGTCGGCGGCCCCTTGTGCGCGGGCATGGCCCACCCTACGAAAACCATCGATTGCCTTGGCGCAATGTGCCGGGCACGCCTGTATTTTCCTTTGCCGGGCTCAGCCGGCGGAGGCCGAGGAGTTTTTATGGCAGTCTGGCAAGCCCCGTCGCGCTGGTATCTCCCGCATCAACGCTGGCAGCGGCGGCCGCCGCCTGCGTTACGGCGCTGGCTGGACGAGCCGGGTTCGCTGACGCGGGCGCTGGTGGCCGAGGCCGGGGGCGCCTTTGCCGTGCGCCTGCTCTGGCAAGGCTGGGCCCGCCCGGCGCTGGAAGAGCGCCAGCGTCTGGGCTTGCCGGCGGGGCGCTACGCCCTGATCCGCGAGGTCGAGCTGCTGGGCCATGGCGTGCCCTGGGTGCGTGCGCGCAGCGTGCTGCCGCTGGCTTGCCTGCAGCGCGGACCGGGGCGGCGCCTGCGCCGCCTGGGCAACCGCTCGCTCGGCGGCCTGCTGTTCAAGGACTCCACCCTGCGCCGGGGCCCCATCGAGATCGCGCCCCTGCGGCAGGCCGAGGGCGTCGTGTGGGCGCGGCGCTCCCGGCTGTATTTTCATGGCCGGCCCTTGCTGGTGGCGGAGTGCTTCCTGCCGGCGCTCACCCGGGACTAGGGTCTGTTGACGTTTCATTGATCGTGGCGTTGCCGGTCAGAATCGCGCCAAACAAGGCACGACCGACGACTTGTGGTGACTCCACACGAGGAGGGAGTAACGCAGTATGGCGCTATTCTCCCCGGCAACCCGAAGGGACGGGACTGTTTTGGCCCATCGCCGCGTCTTTCGTCGCTCATGTACAGTAGTACACTACGCTCCTCATTCCTTGCGCTGGGCCAAAACAGTCTCCGGCGCCACGACCAATGAAACGTCAACAGACCCTAGGGTCCGTCAATATCCGTTGCTTTAGCCGAGTGGATTGATGCCTGCCTGCTCGCCAGGGCCCTGGCGTCACCAGCCTGTCATCAGCAGCTGGTATATGTACGCGCCATCGCCCAGCCTTGCCCCGCCAGTAAACTCATGTCCAGTCAGCTTCGTTTTGCCTTTACGCCCCGTCCCCTGATGGCGGCCACGCTCGCGCTCCTGCTCACCGCTTGCGGTGGTGGTGGCTCCAGCAGCTCCAGCAGCGCCACTGCCAGTACCGGGCTGCCGGCCAACTGCGTCAGCCCGGCTGCCACCACGCCCGCCACCGGCACGGACCCCCGCCTGGTCGCGCTGGCCGGCCCCAACAGCTGTGGTTTCAGCGCCACAAGCGTCACGCTACGCCAGCCCGCCGCCATGGCCGAAGATGCCAGCGGCAATCTCTACATTGCCGACACCGGCAATGACACCATTCGCGAGGTCAGCTTCACCGGCGTCAGCAGCACGCTGGCCGGCAGCGCGGGCCTCAGTGGCAGCGCCGACGGCACCGGCGCCGTCGCCCGCTTCAATGCCCCGGCGGGCATCGCCGTGGACAGCAGCGGCAACCTTTACGTGGCCGATACCGGCAACAGCACCCTGCGCAAGCTCGTCAGCAATGGCAGCGGCGGCTGGGTGGTCAGCACCATTGCCGGCAGCGCCGGTCAGGTCGGTGCGGTGGACGGCAGCAACGCCCTGAGCGCACGCTTCGACCAGCCGCAGGGCCTGAGCCTCGACGCCAGCGGCAACCTCTATATTGCCGACACCGGCAATGAGAGCGTGCGCGAGCTGGCCAGCAACGGCGTCGTGAGCACCCTCGCCGGCAGCGCCGGCCTGCCCGGCAGCAGCGAAGGCACAGGCGCAGCCGCCCGTTTCAAGGCTCCCGCCGATCTGGTTTACGACGCGGTCAGCGGCACGCTCTACGTGGCCGACACCGGCAACGACAGCATTCGCCAGCTCACCCCCAGCGGCAACGTCTGGACCAGCAGCACCATTGCCGGGGTGGCCGGGGTGACCGGCAGCGCCGATGGTCAGGGCACGGCCATCCGCTTCAGCGGCCCCACCGGTATCGCGGTGGACAGCCTCGGCAACCTCTACGTCAGCGACACCGGCAACGACACCGTGCGCGTGCTGAACATCTCCTCCTCCATCTGGCTCAGCACAACGCTGGCGGGCGTGGCCGGCCAGCGCGGCAACAGCGACACGGTCCCCGGCAACTTCAGCCAGCCCGCCGGCATCACCGAGGACGCCACCGGCACGATCTACGTGCTCGACCGGCTCAACAACAGCCTGCGCCGCGTTAATACGTCCAACCAGCCGGCCACCCTCAGCACCCTTGCCGGCAGCGCGGGCCAGCCCGGCAGTACCGACGGCGTGGTGTCCATCCCCACCATGCAGACCCTGCTGCCCGCCACCGGCATGAGCAGCGACAGCAGCGGCAATCTCTATATTCCCGACCTCGGCAACAATTTTGTGCGCGAAGTCAGTACTGCGGGGCAAAGCACCGTGGTCGCCGGCACCCCCGGCGTGTTTGGTTTCAGCGATGGTCCGGGGGCCGAAGGCAGCTTCAATTACCCCACCGACATCGCCCGCGACAGCCACGGCAATCTCTTTGTGGCGGACTTCAGCAATCGTCTGGTGCGCAAGATCAGCCCCGACGGTACCGTGGTCACGCTCGCCGGCAACGCCAGCGCGACCCCGGCCATCGTCGATGGCATAGGCAGCGGGGCCAATTTCTACGAGCCCTGGGCCATTACCGTGGACAGCAATGACAATGTCTACGTCACCGACCTGCACACCGTGCGCGAGGTGACGCAGGCTGGCAGCGTCACTACCATTGCCGGCGACGGCAATATCAACGATGACGGCGGCAGCGCCAACGGCGTGGGCAGCGCCGCCCTGTTCAATTACCCCGAAGGCATTGCCGCCGACAGCGCCGGTAACCTGTATGTGGCCGACTCCGGCAACGCCACCATACGCTTGCTCACGCCCTCGACCAGCGGCGGCACGACCGTGTGGACGGTATCGACCCTGGCCGGCACCGCCGGCAGCGTCGGCAGCGCTGACGGCACCACCAAAGCCCTGTTCAACGACCCCTACCGGCTGGCGCTGGATGGCAATGGCAATATCTTTGTCACCGACCGGGGCAACGCCACCATTCGCAAAGTGGTCATCGCCAGCAAAACGGTGAGCACGGTGCTCGGCAAGGCAGGCAGTACGAGCCTGACTACGGGCGCGCTCAGCAGCGCAACGCTGGTGTCGCCGACAGCCATTGCCGTGCTGCCGGGCGGGCAGCTGGCCATTCTGGACAGCGGCGAGTTGCTGGTGACGGAGGGGGCAAGCTTTTAAGCCTCGTGGGCGGGTAGTGACTTCGCGGCGATCAGTGATCTTGTTCTGATGAAGTCTGCTGGAAATGGCTATGGGCTTCCCGGGGTTCTCCCGGTGATGCGGTGCACTTCCTCTCCCTGTGGGTGGGCCTGTTGCGTTCCCGGCGCGCTACGGCACTCCCCACATCCCTGTGGGTCAAGGGTGCGCTGTGCGCACGCGTACGGGCTCGAACTTGCACCGGCTAATCCTGTTGGACCCTACCCGTCCTGACCGACTCTCTTCGGTCAATAGAGGGCGTCTTAGCTATACAGGTCGGGTAGCGCCGACTTCTTCGCCGTCGCAGTTTCTGCTTTTGGCACCGTCATCGCCCTGGCCAAGGCAGCACCCTGCCAGTCTCCTCCCGCATAACAGGCCCGATCAAGTTGCAGCAGGAGCGGCGTCAAGTTGGCGTCCAGACGCTCCGTGAGTGCATGGATGCCCCAGGGCGCCTGCGCCGGCCAATGGCCGTCGGCCCAGGCCAGCAGCTGCTGGTGCGCGGCCTGCGCGTTGTTGTCCTGACAGGCTTTCTGAAAGGCCTTGAGGGCGGCGGCACCAGCGGCTGGCTTGGGAGGAGCCGCAGGAGCGGGTCCGGCGCTGGTTGCCGGCAGAGGTCTGCGGCCGAGCCTGCGCTCCCGCCACCATGCCATCAGGGTCAACAACCACAAAACGAATAGTGCGAGGCTTATCCAGGGCCAGGGTATCCGGCTGGCTGTGAGGAGTGTTGGCGTGGTGGCCGGGCTGCTCGCTGCCGGTACTGCGTTGCTGGGCGTAGTGGCGGCGCTACTGTCGCCACTGGCACCCGGCAGCACCTCCAGCGTGCGGGCCGGCAGGGTGGCGTCGCGCTGCACGTTCTGGCTGCTGTCCCACCAGTTCAGGTGCACGGCGGGCAGTTCGTAGTGGCCGGGCTGGCTGGCGATGATGGCGATGTCCTGATCAACCGTGCCCACCACCTTGTTGCCTTGCAGGCTGGTATCGGTTTTGGGCTGGTCGGGATAGGCCTTGAGTCCGTCGGGCAGGTTAAGCAGGCGGGTCAGGTCAGGCAGCTGTGCGGCGCTGAGGCCAGTGGCGCTCAGGTGCAGGTGGCGGGTGAGCGGCTCGCCGGCCTTGATATGGCTGCTGTCGGGCTGCCAGCTTTCCTGCAAGACCAGCGCTGCAGCGGGCAGCAGGTCGTGGCCGGCGGCGTCGGCAGGGCGGGGCCGCACGTCCAGCACGATGGGTTTGCCGTGCAGGTGCAGGGGGCGCGCGGTGGTGAGCATATTGCCGAAAAACGGGTCGCCGCCAAACGGGCCGGACTGGTTGTCCATGACCTGGCCATCGACCACGGGCCCGTCCAGCGTCAGCTTGCCACTTTTCTGCGGGCTTAGCAGGTACTGCTGCTCGAACACCAGATAGTCGTGGCCGTTGCGGCTCTCATGCTGCTGGCTGCTCTTGCCTTGCGGCTGCGCCTGCACGGCGCTGTTGGCCGGCAGGTCGAGGCCCAGCTGGGCGAGGCTGCGGTCGGTGTAGAGGCGCACGGTGAGCAGCACGGTCGAGCCGGCGTAGGGCTGGGGCTGGTCCAGGGTGCTGGTGATGAAAATATCGTTGTCGCCAGCGCTGTCGGCGGGCGCCGGTGCGGCGCTGGTACTGCCTTGAACGCTGCCAGCACTGCCGTTGCCGCCGACATTCACCGTGAGGGGAGGGGAGTGATCGCCGTCCCATTGCAGTGGCGGTATGGTGATCTTGCCGCCGTGCTTCGGGGCCAGGGTCAGTATCACCTGTGTCTGCTCGCTGGCGTGGCCGTTCATGAACTGCACGGAGGAGCCGGTTTGCGTGCCCAGCACATCGAAATCGTTCTTGAGCGGGCTCAGGTCGGGCTGGGCGTCGGTGCTGCCGTCGCGTTGCAGGGTCAACTGTACGGTGTCGCCGGGCGCCAGTTGGTCATGGTCGAGGCTGGCCTGCACGGTGGCGAGCGCCGGCAGGCTCAGGCCGGCGGCCAACAGGGCGATGGCAAGGGCATTTACGCGTTTTTTCATGGTGTCGTCGCCTGCCCGCTCTGCTGTTGCCGCATCATGTGCTCAATCAGGAATTTGCGCCGCAGCAGGCCGCCGGGATCATCGGGGATGGCGCGCAGCCACTGGTCTTCGGCCAGCGCTTTTTCCCGCTGCGGTTGGCTGAGCTGGGTGCCGCCGCTCACCTGATTTCCGCCCCCGGCCTGCTGGCCCTTGCTGGCCTTGTTCAGGCTGGCTTTCGCATCGCGCTCGGCCTGAGCGCGCGCCTCCGCCAGCGACTGTTGACCGGAGCCCGCCCCCGGATTTGGCTGCTGACCCTGCTGACCCTGCTGACCCTGCTGACCCTGCTGACCCTGCTGACCCTGCTGACCCTGCTGACCCTGCTGACCCTGCTGACCCTGCGATGGCTTGGGCTGGCCGTTGTTGCCGCTCTTATTGTCGCTCTTGTTGCCATTCTGGCCAGCTTGCTGCGAGGAGCCTTGTTGGCCATTTTGCTGGCCTTGGCTCTGACCCGGTTTGCCTTGCTGGTTTTGCCCCTGCCCGGATTGCCGGCCTTGGCCGTTCTGCTGCTGGCCATTCTGTTTATCACCAGAGGAGTTCTTGCCGTCGCCCTGCCTGCCGTCTTTGCCGCCGGATTTTTGCTGCTGCTTTTGTTGTTCGTCGAGCGCTTTTTGCACCAGCTCGCGATTATGGCGAGCGTCCTTGTTGCCGGGGTCGCGGGCCAGTGCAGCGTCGTAGGCTTTCAGGGCGCCGTCGAGGTCGCCGGCGTGGGCGAGGGCGTTGCCCCGGTTGTATTGTGCGTCGCTGTCGTCAAAGCTGGCGAGATCACGCGCCGCACCCTGATAGTCGCCCGCCTTCAGCTCGGCATAGGCCTTGCGGCGCGGGTCGGTGAAAGTGTGGGCAGCACCGGCGGCGTCGCCCTGCGTCAGCATCTGCTGCGCACGTTGGTCGGGGGTTTGCCAGAGGCTGGACCAGTCAAACGCAGCATGGGCGTCCGCCGCGCAGAGCAGGCCGGTCAGTATCAAGGCGATGCGCTTCATAGCCACCCCCGGCGTGCCAGCAGCGCGGCCAGCACAAGCACAAAAGGCAGCAGCCAGAAGCCGCCATCCCGCCAGTGCTGCACCTGCACGCCGGCCACGGTCTCGGCGCTGCCGGGCTGAACGGATTGCGCCTGCAAAGTGCCAATCAGGCTGGGCAGGCTGGCGATGTCCACGTACTGGCCGCCGCCGGCGCGGGCCAGCTGTTGCAGGCCGTCCAGATCGAGCCGGGTCAGCACCGGCTGGCCCTTGTCGTCTTGTGCAAAGCCGCCATCGATCTTGGGCAGGGGTGCGCCGTTGCGGGTGCCTATGCCGACCACGCTCAGGGTCATGCCCTGCGCCTTGAGTTTGGCGGCGGCAGCAAAGGCCGCCACTGGGTCGTCAAAACCATCGCTCAGCACGATCACCTGCCGGTTCTTGCCACCGGCCTGCGCCAGCAGCTGGCCGGCCTGATCCAGCGCCGGGCCCATATTGTGGCCGGGGCTGGGCATCAGGTCGGGGGAGAGCGGCGGCAGCAGCGTGCGCACGGTGGCCACGTCTTCGGTCAGCGGGGTCACGGTATAGGGTTCGTCGCTGAAGGCCACCAGACCCACGCGCGCATCGCGGGCGGCGCCGAGCAGGTCGTCGATGGCATAGCGGGCGCGGGTGCTGCGGCTGGGGGCCACATCGGTGGCGGCCATGGAGGGCGAAAGGTCCATGACCAGCACCCAGGCCGCCGGTGCGCGCCAGGCGGCGGTGGCGTCCTGCTGCCAGCTGGGCCCGGCGAGGGCGAGAGCGGCGAAGCTCCAGGCCAATGCCAGCCAGGGCCAGGGTGAGGGGCCGATCTTGCCGCTGCCAGCGTCCAGCAGCAGGCTAGGCAGCAGCTCGGGGTCGATCAACGTGCTCCAGCTGTCACCATGGCTACGGCGGCGCGCCAGCCAGAAGGTCAGCGCCCACAGCAGGGGCAGGGCCAGCAGCCAGAGTGGCCGCAGGAAATGCAGGGCGGCCAGCAGCTCAGTCATGGCGCCCCCGCAGCAGTACCGCCGGCAGGCTCAGCAGCAGGGCCAGGCCCAGCGGCCAGTGGAACCACTCGGTGGTGGGCCGGTACCACTGCTCGGCGCCGGCGGCTGGCTCCAGCTGGTCGATGGCCCGGTAGACCTGTTGCAGGGCCTCGGCGTCGGTCGCCCGGAAATACTGGCCGCCGGTGGTGCTGGCGATGGCCTTGAGCGTGGTCTCGTCCAGATCGGTATTGCCGCTGCTGCCGAAGAAGCCACCTTGCGCCGCCGCGCCCACGCCGATGGTGTAGATACGCAGGCCGGACTCGGCGGCCACTTTGGCGGCCTCCACCGGGTCCATCATGCCGGCGTCGTTGCCGCCGTCAGTGAGCAGGATCAGCACCGTGTTCTTCATGCTGGTGGCCCCGGCGTCGTTGCTGCCATCACGCAGGCGCTTGATGGCGAGGCCGATGGCGTCGCCAATGGCGGTCTGCGGGCCGGCCACGCCCACCTGTGCCTCGCGCAGGAACTGGCCGGCGGTGTCGAGGTCGGCGGTGAGCGGGGCCTGCAGGTAGGGCTGGGTGCCAAACAGGATGAGGCCGACCTGGTCACCGTGACGGTGCTGGATAAAGTCGCCGGCCACCTGCTTGACCACATCGAGCCGGCTGGCGCCGCGCGCCATGTCGGGCGTGGCCATGGAGCCCGATACATCCACCGCCAGCAGCAGGCGGCGGCCCGTGGTGGGCACCGGCTGCGGCTGGTCCAGCCACTGCGGGCGCAAGGCGGCGAGAATGAGCAGCAGCCAGATCAGCGCCAGCAGCAGGCGGCGGGCGCCGGGCCGGCGCAGGGCAAAGCTGGCCGGGGCTTCAACCACGCTGGCGGCAAAGGGCAGGAAAAGGGCAGCGCCCTGCGGCTGCAAGGGTGGTAAGAGTCGCGCCAGCAGCAAAGGCAGGGGCAGGCAGAGCAACATCCAGGGCCAGGCAAAGTGGATCATGCGCGGCTCCGCACAAAGCCCTGCGCGCCGGCCAGCCAGGCATGGCGGTCGGCCTGCACGGCGCCACCGTAAGCGGCGCGCAGCAGATTGCTGCCGCTGCCGCCGGCCCAGCTCTGGCCGCCGTGGGCGACCACAAAATCAATCCAGGCCTGACCGCTGAGGCCGGCGACTTCGCTGCGACCAAAACGGGCAATGGCATAGCGGCGCAGCAGATGCTCCAGGCTTTGCGCCAGCGCCTGCTCGTCACCGTCATGGCGCTCAAGCACGCGCAGCTCGCGCAGGGCCAGCCGGCGCAGGCGCAGGGAGGGTTTCCGCCACCAGTACAAGGCGGCGGCCAGCGCGATCAGCAGCAGAACGGCAAGAATCCACCAGCCCGGCGCCAGCGGCCACCAGCCGGGGGCGGGCGGGGCGTGGTCGGCGGCAAGCTGGTTCAGCCAGTCGGTGTTCATGCCGCCCATAGGGGCTCCCGAAGCAGGGCGGGCAGGCTGTCGGCTACCGCGTCGGCGGTGCTGAGGCGGGTGAGCGGCAGGTTGAGGCGCTCGGCCAGCGTGGTCAGGCGCTGCTGGCGGCCCTGCCAGCTGGCCTGCCAGGCCTTGCGGGTGTTATTTCCGTCCAGCCACCAGAGTCGGCCGGGCAGGCCGACGCGGTGGCGGCCGGAAGGCAGGCCGGCGCTTTCCAGCGGGTCGCCGAGACAAAGCAGGCGACAGTCGCTGTGCTGGGCCATGGCGCCGAGCAGGGCCTCGGCGCTCTCGTTGAGACCGCTGAAGTCGCTCAGGACCAGCACGAGGCTGCCGGGTTGCAGCAGCGGGCGCAGGGCGACAAGGGCGGCTTCGAGGCTGCCGGTGTCCGGCAGGCCGGGCTTTTGTGGCTGGTTTTCCACCAGCGCGTGCAGCAGTGGCAGCACGCCGGCTTCGCGCCCGCGTGGCGCGTAGATATGGGCGAGCCCCTTGTTGTCAGGCAGCACCGCGCCAAGGCGGTCACCACTTTGTATGGCCACCCAGCCCAGCAGGGCGGCGGCGCGCAGCAGCAGGGCCGACTTGAGCTGGCGCTTGCTACCAAAGAACAGGCCGGGGTGCAGGTCCAGCAGCAGCCACACCGGGCGCTCGCGTTCTTCGCGGAAGAGCTTGGTGTGGGGCTTGCCGCGCCGCGCTGTTACCCGCCAGTCGATGCGCTTGGCGTCGTCGCCGGGGGCATAGGGGCGCACCTCTTCAAACTCCAGCCCGCGCCCACGCTGGGCGCTGCGGTGGCCACCCTGCAGGCGCGCCAGTGCCGGCCGGTGTGCGTGCAGGCTGAGGCCACGGGCGCTGCCGCGCAGGGCGACGAGTTCGGCGAGGTCGGGCAGGATCATGGGGCGGGCACCTGCCGAAGCAGTTCCTCGACACAGGCCTGGGCGGTGATGCCACGGGCCTGGGCGGTGTAGTCCAGCAACATGCGGTGGCGCAGGGCGTCGGGGGCAATCTGCTGTACGTCTTCGGGGCTCACATAATCGCGCCCACCCAGCCAGGCCAGCGCACGCGCACCACGTTCGATGGCGATGGCCGCACGCGGGCTGGCGCCCCAGCGCAGCCACTCCCCCAGCTTGGCGCTGTAGGGCTTGGGCCGGCGGGTGGCGTCGACCAGTGCCGCAATATAGTCGATGACCGAGGGGGCCAGCGTCAGTTCCAGGATTTCGCGGCGGGCGGCAAAGATCAGCTCCTGCGTCAGCGGCCGGGCCGGCGCCTCCAGCTCGCGCGCGGTCAGCGCCTCGTGCCGGGCCAGTTCCATGATCAGGCGGGTGGTGGCGCGGTCGGGGTAGTCCACCAGGGTATGCAGCATAAAGCGGTCAAGCTGGGCCTCGGGCAGCGGATAGGTGCCCTCGTGCTCGATGGGGTTTTGCGTGGCCATGACCAGAAACAGCCGGGGCAGGGCATAGGTGGCCGAGCCCACGCTCACCTGCCGCTCGCCCATGGCCTCCAGCAGGGCCGACTGTACCTTGGCGGGTGCACGGTTGATTTCGTCGGCCAGAATCAGGTTGTGGAACAGCGGGCCGCGCTGGAAGCGGAAGCTGCCTTCCTCGGGCCGGTAAATCTCGGAGCCGGTCAGGTCCGAGGGCAGCATGTCGGGCGTGAACTGGATGCGCTGGAAATTGCCCTCCACGCCCTGCGCCAGCGCCTTCACTGCGCGCGTCTTGGCCAGGCCCGGCGGGCCCTCGACCAGCAGGTGGCCGTCAGCCAGCAGCGCCACCAGCAGGCGCTCCACCAGCTGCTCCTGCCCCAGCACCTGGGTATTGAGGTAATTACGCAGGGCGTGGCAATCCGCGAGCGTGTTGCCGGCCCCCAGCGTCAGCGTGTCGTTCATTCCGGTTTCCTGCCTGTGGGAATTGTGCGAGGGCAGATAGTAGGAATGTCAGTGACGTGATTGCGTAAAATTTTGTATTTTTTGTTTTAGCGGGGTTTTAACGGGGGAGGAAGGGCTCGCGGCCAAGGGGTAGCCTGGATGCAGCGTAGCGGAATCCGGGTTATTGCAGGGGCCTGCCCCGGATTCCGCTACGCTGCATCCAGACTACGAATTGGTGACTTGACTGACTTTAGTGCCCACCTGCCTCGGTGAAGTCCGACAGCACATCGTTCTTGATGGCGCTGTAGCGCGTCTGGCTGCGGTCGCGTGGGTGCGGCAGGGGCACGGGTACGATGCGGCGGATATGGCCGGGGCGGGAATCGAGCACGACGATGCGGTCGGCCAGGAAGACCGCCTCTTCGATGTCGTGGGTAACCATGACCATGGTGACGCCAACTTCCAGCCACAGGCGCTGCAATTCCTGTTGCATCTTCAGCCGGGTAAGGGCGTCGAGCGCGCCCAGCGGTTCGTCCAGCAGCAGCAGGCGCGGGCGGTTGACGAGGGCGCGGGCGATGGCGGCACGCTGCGCCATGCCGCCGGAAATCTGGTGGGGCCAGGCCTTTTCAAAGCCTTGCAGGCCGACGCGCCTGATCTGCTCCTGCACGCGCTCGCGCTGTTCATGGCGGGGGACAGACGTGGCGCTGAAGGCGAGCTGGATATTCTGCTCAACCGTCAGCCAGGGAAACAGGCGATGCTCCTGAAAGACGATGCCGCGCGACAGGTCGGGGCCGGAAACCGGTGCACCGGCGTAGTTGATGCTGCCCTGATAGTCGCGGTCCAGCCCGGCGATCAGGCGCAGCAGCGTGGATTTGCCGCAGCCGCTGGCGCCGACGATGCAGACAAATTCGCCGGGGCTGACGTCGAGGTCAATATTGTCCAATACCGGCAGGCGACCCTGCGCCAGGGAAAATTCCTTGCTGATTCCGCGCAGGCGCAATTCAGGCTCGATTTTCTGGCTGATGGGCCAGACATTGTTGACGGCATTCATGGCCAAACTCCTGGAGCAACAGACTGGCGTTTACTGGCAAAAGCCGGCACACGGGCAGCCGCCAGCAGCCTCAAGGGTGAGGCTCGTTAAGGCTTACTTAGCAGGGGGCGTGCCAGCACTGAATATATGGGCGGAACCGGCTCTGTTCGGTATCTGGCGCGTTCAATGTGTTGCGCTTGCAGCAGCCGGCTTGCTGTTTGCGCAACAGGCTGTCGGTCCGGCAGCAGCCCGGCAGGGGACTGGCCTCGCCTGAGATTGTCGCGTCAGTGTAGTGGCGCGGCTGCCTGCTGATAATCCAGCAGGGCAGACAGCGGATGCTGGTGCAGGCTCAGCACTGGCTTGGTAAAAGCCGCACAAGGTATTGTGAGGACCACCAATATCAGCGGCTTGGCAAAAATTGCCGGGGCTGGCACAGCTTCTGCAAATGGTGAGCAGGCAATACGCGCCGGCATTATTTTCGGTGCGGCTGTTTATCCACTGCACTCTTCACCGCATTCTTTACTGCAAAAAAGGGAATTCCACCATGTCCACCCCTCATGTGACCGACGCCGACATCGCCGGCTTTGTTGCCCAGGTCAAGCGCGATTTTGAAAAAGCCTTCCGCGTGCTGAAAGAAACCCGCACGCTGTCGGCAACCTATACCTTTCAGGCCTACCAGCGCGTGCCGGGCGAACATAAAGTGGTTGCCGTGCACGCCCCTGATGCCTGGGCTGACGATCAGGAAGTAAAGGCCACCGTCTCCGGTTTTGACGGCACCGTCTATAGCGGCGGCAAGGGCAGCGGCGGCGGTGGCCAGCGCTATGCCAAGGTGTTTGAGGAAAATCCCGAGGTGGACGTGGTGATTCATTTCCACGGCCCCTGGTTGGGCGCCTGGGCCGGTGCCCACCGTGTGCTGCCCCTGCTGTATGCCCCGTCCCAGCGCCATACCCTGGCCCGCGAGATTCCGGTCTATATCGACCGTCGCAATGGCGAGGCGGCTTTCATCAATGAAACCATCCGCGCCAATCCCGACACCCCGGCCATTCTCGAAGCCAATGGCGGCTCCACCTTCTGGGGCAAGAACATTATTGATGTGTCCAAGTACATCCTGATCCTGGAAGAAGGCGCTTATTTCCAGGGCCTGGCGGAAGCGCTGGGCGGCACCAAGGACTTTGGCCCCGGCGTGCTGGAACAGCAGTGGGGCATGGGCCACGTCAAGAAGAAGTCGGAAGCTGCCTGAACCCTGCGGTAATACCGGCAAGGCCGGTCGCAGGAATACAGGCTTTCAGACGGCGGGCCGCAAGGCCCGCTTTTTTAGGGGTGCTGGTGCCGGGATGTATTTCTGAAGATGGGGATTTGTGTGGAGGCAAAAGCCAGCCGGAAGTGAGGGGCAATCAGAAGCAAAGGCGCTGGGCCCCGCGTTCGCGGGGGTGACGGAGTTTCTTTTATGGTTCAGAGATAATCTTTATCAGCCAATCAGCCAATCAGCCAATCAGCCAATCAGCCAATCAGCCAATCAGCCAATCAGCCAATCAGCCAATCAGCCAATCAGCCAATCAGCCAATCAGAAAATCAGAAAATCAGAAAATCAGAAAATCAGAAAATCAGAAAATCAGTCAGTTGTTCGGGTAGTGCGATGGCTCATAGGCACAAGCATTCACCGTGCCATACAAAAAAACCACCGTCACTCCCGCGAACGCTGCCCTTTTGAGCCCCTGCTCTTTAAACAAGCGAAATCTTGATAATCAATACTCAAGGCACAGCAACACGCAACTCCACATCCTCCAAAATCAATCTGCGCCCATTCGGCTCCGTCACCACCCCCAGCGTATTTTGCTCATACGCCTTATACAGCGACGCATAAAACCCGCCCTGCTCCAGCAAGGCCTGATGCTTGCCCAACTCTACCAACTGCCCGTTACGAATGACGGCAATCCGATCAGCATCACGGATGGTGGTCAACCGGTGAGCAATGATAAAGGCCGTGCGGCCCTCACACAGCCGGCGCAGGGCACGCTGGATACGGCGTTCGGTTTGCACATCGACGGCGGAGGTAGCCTCGTCCAGCACCAGAACGGCCGGGTCGGCCACATAGGCGCGCACGAGGCAAACCAGCTGGCGCTGGCCGTGGCTGAGATGGGTGCCCAGCGGGCCGACGTGGGTGTGATAGGCCAGCGGCAGGTTTTCCAGCACTTCGTCGGCGCCCAGTTCGCGGGCAGCGGCAATCAGTTCATCGTCAGTGGCAGCAGGCGCGGCCAGTCGCAGGTTGTCGAGAATGCTACCACTGAACAACACATTGTCCTGCAAGACGACGCCGACGTGGCGGCGCAGATTGGCCTGCGCCAGCTCGCGCACATCGTGGCCGTCGAGCGTGACCGAGCCACTGTTTACGTCGTAAAAGCGTGTCAGCAATTGCACCAGCGTGCTCTTGCCGTGGCCCGTGGGGCCGACGATGGCGACGACCTCGCCGGCGGGCACGTGCAGGTCGAGGTGGTTGATGACCGGCTTGTTCTGGCGCGTGTCGTAGGCAAATACCACGTCGTTGAAATCCACGTCGCCGCGCAGCGTTTCCAGGAATAGGGGAGCGGAGGGATCGTTGACTTCCGGCCTGGTGTCCAGCATCAGGAAAATACGCTGGGCGCAGGCGGTGCCACTGGCGTAGCGCTCGAACAGGTCGCTCAAGTCCTGCAAGGGGCCGAGAAAGAGGTACACATAAAAAAGGCTTTCAGCGACCTGGCCCAGCGTGATCTGGCCCAGGGCAATGCCACGCCCGCCGGCCACCAGCAGCACGGCCATGCCGGCCGTGGTGAGCACGCCGGTAAAGGGCGCAAACCAGCTGGAGCGGATATTGCCGCTGATAAGGGCATGATTGAAGTCATGCAGCAGTTGCCGGTAGCGGTGGCGGTTCGCTTCCTCCTGCACGGTTTGTTTCAGCACGCGCACGCCGGACACGGTTTCCACCAGATGCGCGGTAAAGCGGCTGCGGTTTTCCGCAACGCGCGCCCAGTTGCGCTGGGAAATGTTCTTGAACAGGCTGGTGGCGCCGACCAGAATCGGCACGATGCCGGCAACGCTGAAAAACAGCAGGGGCGCAATCTGCCAGAGCAGCACGCCGGCGATAATGCAGCGCAGCAGGGCCGACAATAATTCCGGCGGGCCCTGTATGAGCAGCGGCTCCAGTGTATCGACATCGCGGTCGGCGCGGGAAATGATGCGGCCGGCCTTGGTGCGGTCGAAATAGCCGACGCTGAGCGCCTGCACATGGCTGAACACGCGCACGCGCAGGGCCGCCAGCACGCGGATGGCGGCCTGACCCGAGAGGTACTGCGAAACACCGGCCAGCGCAAAGCGCGCCACCCAGGTAAATACCAGTCCCGCTGCTACCAGCGTCATTACATGCGTGTTGACGATGTGGGTGTGGCCCTGCTTGATAAGGCCACGGTCAATCACCACGCGAATAAGCCAGGGCCGCAGGAAGATCGAGCTGACCAGCAGGGTTTCGATAAAAATGGTGCTCAACACGAGGTGGCGCACAGGCCGCAGCAAGGGCAACAGGCGTGTGAACATGCCACGGTTCAGGTCTTGCTGGGCCAGCAGTTCTTCCAGCTCGATATCGGAAAGGACTTTATTGCCCCGGATCGGATTAGCCATGCTGTGTAATCCCCATCAATTCACGGTAGGCGCTGGAACTGGCGCCGAGTTGCTGGTGCGTGCCCTGCGCGGCAATGTGGCCGTCGGCCAGCAGCAGTACACGGTCGGCGAGCAGAATGGTGGAGAGCTTGCTGGACACGATCAGCACGGTAACGGCGCGGCCACCGGGGCTGTGCCGGTAGTCGCGGATATTGTCGAGAATGCGGCGCTCGGTGGCGGCGTCGAGTGCGCTCGTTGCATCGTCCAGACCCAGAATCGAGGACTTGGCCAGCAGGGCGCGGGCCAGGCACAGGCGCTGGCGCTGGCCGCCGGAAAGATTGACGCCACGATCACCGAGCTGGGTTTCGATGCCATTATTGAGGCGATCGAGAATCTCGTCGGCAGCGGCCAGTCGCAGGGCTTCCTGCAAATCTTCATCGCTGGCGTCGGGGTCGGCCAGACGTAAGTTGGCAGCCAGCGTGTCGGAAAACAGGAAGCTTTCCTGCGTGACCACGTGCACGCGGCGGCGCAGGTCCAGCAGGTCGAGTTGGCGCACATCCTGCCAGCCGGCGCTGGCTGAGCCGATGGCGACGCTGCCGGTTTCTGCTTCCAGCAGGCGCGGCAACAGGCCCAGCAGGCTGCTCTTGCCGGAGCCGGTGGTGCCGACCAGCGCCACGATTTCACCGGGTTCTATATTGAAAGAGCAGTCGCGCAAAATTGCCTTGCCGCCGCCGGGTGAGGCCACGCGCACATTGCTCAGGCGCAGGCCTAGCGCACCTTCCGGCAGGGCCTGCGTGCCACTGCTGATGGCGGGCTCCGCGTCCAGCAATTCCCAGATACGGGCGGCGGAGGAGCGGGCATCGGCAAATACCTGCATGACGCGGCCCACGCCTTCAATACGGAACACGAGGGTATTGGCGATGAGCAGGGAGGCCACCAACTCTCCGATATTCAGGCGACCGGCGGCCACCAGATGTACGCCGTAGCAGAGTATCCAGACCTGGCTCAGGGCCACCACGATTTGCGGCAGCGGAATGCGCGAGGAGGCAAAGGCCAGCGCGGCCCGTGCCTGCGCGGCAAATTCATTTACCTGTACGCTGAAGCTGGCGATACGCGCCGGCTCCAGCGCAAAGGCCTTGATCACGCGCACGCCGTTGACGCCCTCGCTGAGGTCTTGCGTGACGCGGTCGTAGGCGGCGCCGACAGCGCGGTCCAGCGCCACCAGCTTGTCGGTCTGGTGCACAAAAATACCCAGCCCGATAAAGGTCAGCAGCAGTGGCACGGCGCCCAGCAGGGGCGCATACCACACCAGCATGCCGATGGCGGCCAGCGCCACCAGCGCGGTTTCAAACACCTGTCGCCAGAAATTGATGAGGGCGTCGCGCAGCTTGTCGGCGTCGCGCGTGGTGCGCGTGACCAGTTCGCCCACGCCATGGCGCCAGTGATAGGCGAGGTCAAGCCGCTGCACCTGCATGAGAATGCGCTCGCGCAAAATGAACAGCAGGTCTTGCCCGATGATGAGTGAAAGCATGCCGGCGAGATATTGCAGCAGGCCCCGGCCCAGCGCCACGGCGAGCAGGATCAGCAGCCAGTGCACGGCGATGTGATAATCCAGGCTGCCGTCGGCCACCTTGTGCACAGCGACACCGCGCTCGACATCGTGCACGGAGCGGCCCAGCAATAATTGTTGCCAGGCAAGGCTGAGGTTGACCACGGTAAATAACAGGGCGGTCAGGCCGAAGCGCCAGGGCATGTGGAGGTACAGCGCCAGACAGCGCAGCAGGGGATGGTTTTTGGTGTTCATGGGATTTCGCCGTGAATCAGAAAAATACGCCCTCTCCCTGCGGGAGAGGGATGGGCTCCTTACTGCTGCTTCGCACTCCAGCGCGGCCAATAATTGACCAGGTTCAAATCCTTCAGCGCCTTGTCGGTAAAGCGCGTATCAACAAGGTCGGAGGCGTTCAGCTTGTGGCGAATGACGCCCTTGCTGTACGCCAGATTGATGTCCTGGGTAAATTGCGCGTAGAGCAGGTCGTCGAATTGTGGCGACCAATGATCTTTCCAGCTTTGCTTGGGGTCATCGAAATTCCGCCGTACCACGCTTTCCGGCGTACCCGCCTTGCTGCCGGCCTGAAAAATCGCTTCCTGATTTTCCGGTTGTGAGGCCCAGTACTGGTCACGTACAAAGGCAGTGGCCACCAGTTGGGTGATATCGGGGTATTTATCGGCAAAATCCTGTGTGCCCCACAGCTCGGCGCGAATGCGCGTGACCGGCGCCTGCCGGCTGGACCATATGATCTTGCCGATTTTCTTGTCTTCGAGAATATAGGCGCTGAGCGAAAACAGGCCATCGATATTGCCGCTGGCCAGGGCAGCCGTGCCGGCCTGATCGTCGAGGTTGATGATGTGGAAATCCCTGGTGCTGAGCCCTTCCAGGTCAAACAATTTGAGCATGCTCAGCTCCCAGGGCCGGGAATATTGCACGCCGATGCGCTTGCCCTTCAGGTCCTGTATGGATTTGGCGGTGGAATTGGGCGGTACCACGAGAAAGGCGTCTATGCCGTGCCCGTCGGGCACGATCACGCGGGTGTGTACGCCGGAGGCATTGAGAATGATGGAAGGCAGGTCGCCATAGGTGGCGAAATCGATTTGTCTGGACGTAAACGCCTCGTTGATCAGCGGGCCGGTGGAGCCGCTGATGGGCACCCACTCCAGCTTGACACCGCGCTTGGCCAGTTCGGTTTCAAGCCATTTGTCCGCGACGATATGATCGTAGTAGCTGGAACCACCCAGCTTGACCTGGCCATGATCCACGTAGGCAAAGGTGGCGATACGCACTACATCGGGCTCGGCGGCACTGGCCGGCAGCGTGCCCGGCAGGCTGGCAAGGCCCAGCGCCAGCAGGCGGATAAAGGCAGTTTTCATGATGGCAAATCCTGTAAAAAGCAAAGCCACACAAGGCTGCGTGGCACTGGCAAAAACGACAGGGGGCGGAAAAAAAGCTGGTGCGATGTTCTGCACCAGCCCTGACCGTGCCGGCCTTAAAAGTGCGCGGTGATCGACGCGCCGACAATGCGCCCTTCCGACCACGACACCGTGTCCCCGCCCAGATAAATATTGGAGGGCGAGGGTGCGGTGGAGTTGGTTTGCAGCAGGGTGTGTTCCTTGTAAATCTTGTCGGTCAGGTTCTGCACATAGGCGGTGAGCGTGATCTTGCCGATGATATAGGACAGGCGCGCATCACCCAGCGTGTAGCCGGCCTGCGTCACGTTGCCGTCCACCTGGTCGTTGTTGTAGAAGAAATACTTGCTCTGGTATTTCCAGTCGGTGCCAAACAGCAGGTCGTGGCCGTTGCTGAGCGGCAGGCGGTAGTCGGCGCTGAACACGTCGGACAAATGCGGCGAGCGCACGAAGTGGTCACCCGCATAGCTGATGCCGCTCGTGGTGTAGTCGAGGAAGCGGGTGTTCAGCCAGCCGGCATTCCAGCGCAGGTGCAGGTTTTCCACCGGCAGCGCTTCCAGGGTCAGTTCGGCGCCGCTGGCCTTGCCGCGCCCGGCATTGGTCAGGTAGGAGATGCCGGAAGACACGGCATTGACCTGAATGTCGTCGTAGTCGTAATAAAAGAAGTCACCGTTGGCGATCAGCTGGCCGTCCAGCCATTCGGTTTTCGCGCCCAACTCGTAGGAGGTCAGGGTTTCCGGGTTGACCACATTGGTATTGGCCTGCGTGGTGGCCGAGCTGTTGTAGCCGCCGGCACGGAAGCCATGCGCGTAACGAAAGTAGGCGCGGGCATGGTCGGTGATCTTGTATTCCGGCGTCAGGTCGTAGGTCCAGGCGCCCCAGTTCTTGCTGTCGTCCTGCGTGCCTTGCGTGGTCAGGTTGTTGACCGACGATGGCAGCCACCAGGTTGAAACATTATTGTAGGGCGCGGCCGAGCTGCTGCTGCCAGCGGCGGCAGAGCTGCCGATGATATTCAGGTTGTCGGACTTTTTCTCGTCGGTGTAGCGCAGGCCGCCGGTCACGTTGAACTGATCGGTGAAATTGACCGTGCTGCTGCCAAAGAGGGCGTAGCTCTTGGTGTTTTGCTGGAAAAAGGTGTCGAGGAATTTCGGTGCCACGCTGGTGGGCGTGGAGCCGGTAGCCACATCGGGCAGGATCGCCGCCACGGTGTTGGAGTTGATGTCTTCGGTAAAGAACATGCCGCCGCCGACCCAGTTGATGCGGTCGCTGCGCGGCGAGGCAACGCGCAGTTCTTCGGAAAGCTGGTGGGTGTCGCCGGCGTTGTAGCCGCGCCCCAGTTCCAGCGGCGTGTCGTCGCTGTCGCTGAAGGCCACCGTCTGGAAGCCTTCAAACGCGGAGATGGAGGTCAGCTGGTTGCGGCCCACGGGGGCGTTCAGCGTTAGCGCAAGGCCATCTTGCCGGACCTGTGTGGTATTGGGCGCGTTGGCATCCACCACGTCCGGGGCCGGGTTGGGCGTGTAGGCGGGCGTCAGCGAGGTAGCCTTGTAATAAGCTCCGTTGGGGCCGGCGCCAATAGCCGACCAGTCATTGCCATTGCCGTAATAATCACGGAAATGCACATTGAGCAGGGCGGTTACGTCGGGCGCGAGATTGGCGAGAAACTGCACGCGGCCTGCGTCGTCATGGAATTGCACCTCCGGTGTGCCGGAGTCGCTGTCGTTGTAGGCGCCGGCGGCGCTTTCCGCGTGGAAGGAGGCGCGGCCGGCCAGCACGTCGGGAATAATCGTGCCACCGTAGGCGGCCTCAAACAGTTGGTCGTCGTGCGAACTTTGGTCCAGCTTCACGTAGCCGCTGTCGTTGAAGCTGGGCTTGACCGACACAAAGTCGATGGCGCCGCCGGTGGTGTTCTTGCCCCAGAGCGTGCCCTGTGGGCCCTCCAGCACTTCCACGCGTTGCAGGTCATACACCGGCTGGCCGGTGGCGTTGGCATTGCTGAAATATACGTCGTCAAAATACACGCCGACCGGGCTCTGCGCGTCAAAGCCCTGCGCGCCGGTGCCCACGCCGCGTATCCACCAGCGCGGGCGGGTGGGGCTGGTTTCGCCGGCCGAGGTGTTGGCCACGAAATTGGTGACATTGGCGGCAGAGCTGCCGGCGTCGGTGTCCTGAATCTGCGTGCCGCTGACGGCGGTAACGGTCGAAGGCACGTCCTGGATTTTTTCCGCACGGCGCTGGGCGGTGACCACCACGGCGCCAAGTTGGCGGCTGGGGGTTTCCGGCGCGGCCTGGTTGGCGGCGGGGGTTGGCGTGTTGTCGGCAGGCGCGGCGCTGTTGTCACCCGCGCCGGCGACTACGGTATTGCTGGCTGCAGGGGCAGCGGCAGCGGGCGTGGTGCTTACCGGCGTGGCGGGAGTCACGCTGCCGGTGCCCGGCGTCACAGGCGCATTGTCTGCCAGTGCCGCCGGTGCGAGCGCGAGCAGAAGGGTGGCACCACCAACAGCGGCAAGAGCCTGGCGAATGCCCAAGGCCAATGGCCTGACGTGAAACGACATAAATATCCCCTGTAGAAAAAAATGGGTGAACGAGTGAAACGTCTGTTCAGGGGGCAATGGCAGAAACTGTGCCAAACGCAGGGAAGGTGGTTTTTATTGAAATAAAAGGTATTTAAAACAATGGTTTGCCGAATATTTTTGGCGAGTGGCCGGTATTTGTGCGGGGGTGCTATTTACAGGAGTACAACAGGCTTGCTGCTGCTAATTACGCAGCGACGTGCTGATTTTCACCCAGTGGCGGGAGTGCGGGGCGAGTGCTACCGAATAAGGACGGAGGCTGCTTTATAATAATTGCGGCTGCTCCCCCTGTCATTTTGGCCGTCGGGAGGGGTGTATCGATCGCCATTTTATGCCTTGAGCCTTATATTCTAAATAGTTATATATATCGTAATTTAAATTACTTCTTGTAAAATGACGATAGCCATAAACTGCTTGCTCAAATACTTCCTGCCCGTGGGTGTATTTCCGCACCCGAGAGGACTGTCATGAGCACAGACGCACAAAAACAACCGACCTTGCTGGCACTGGAGGGCGGTGGTTCACAGCCGCTGTCCATACGCGCCAAGGCCCTGGTGTTTGCCGACCCGGCTTCGCAGCGGCTGCTGGAATACATCGAAAAGCTGGCCCCGAGCGAGGCGCCGGTACTGATTTCCGGCGAAACCGGCACCGGCAAGGAGTTGGTGGCCCGCCATATCCACTACCTTAGCGGTCGTCGGGGGCCTTTCCTCGCCGTCAATTGTGGCGCCATCAGCGATCAGTTGGCGGAGAGCGAATTGTTCGGTCACGAAGCCGGATCGTTTACCGGTGCGGTGGGCCGGCGCGAAGGCTGGTTTGAGGCGGCCAATGGCGGCACGCTCTTTCTCGATGAAATCGGCGACCTTCCCCTGCCGCTGCAGGTCAAATTGCTGCGTGTGTTGCAGGAGCGCGAGGTGGTGCGTATTGGCTCGCGCAAGGCCATTGCCGTGGATGTGCGACTGGTGGCGGCCACCAACGTCGATCTGGATCACGCCGTGTCCGCCGGGCATTTCCGCCGTGACCTGCTGTATCGCCTGAATATCGCGCAGGCAAGGCTGCCGCCGCTGCGCGAGCGGCCGGGCGATGTGCTGCCGCTGGCGCAATATTTCCTGCGCACGTATTCGCAGCGCATGGGTATTGCCATTCCCGGGCTGGCAGCGCCTGCCCTTGAGGCGCTGCTGGGCTATGCCTGGCCGGGCAATATCCGCGAGCTGGAAAATGTCGTGCATTTTGCCCTGCTGGTGTGCAGCGGTGACGAGATCCGGCCCGAGCACCTCAAGGTAACCGGCGGCTGGGGCGCGGCTGGCCTTGGTGCGGGGAACTGGGCGGCGCCTGCAGCGCCGGTCGCCGCGCCTGCAGCGCGAGTGGAGGGCAGCCCGCTGGAAATTATTGCTGTGCAGTTGCGGCGTGCTTTTACCCAGCCGGGCGCGGCCTTGTTCGACGATCTTGAAAAGCTGATCGTCACCGAGGCTTTTCACCACAGTGGCGACAATCAGGTGCAGTCGGCGGCGCTGCTGGGCGTCACCCGCAATGTGCTGCGTACTTTGCTCAAGCGCCATGGCCTGTTGCAGGACAGCAGTTTCCGGCAGGCCGGCGAGCACGACTGGACGCAGGAAGCCACCAGCGTCTAGCAGCCTGTTTAATACTTTGTCAGTGGGCGATAAAGATGGTGAACAGGCTCCAGGCTGGTGGCTTTGCAGCACGCTGCTGCGTGCTTGCCTGAAATCCAGCAAGATGTTTGCGGTTTTTTGAAATATCACCGTAAAAATGGCGGAAAACATGGCATGAGGCTTGCTGATAACCCTGCTCACACCCGGCGCCGATAAAGCGGCGCTGCACGCCACACGAGAGCAGAACAAGGAGCATTGCGCCATGAGTCATTCCCATCTTGATACCCTGTGGTATACCCGCTGCCCGGTGCCGACCGGCCTTGGCATCGCCCTGCAAAAAGGCTGGCTGGAAGACAGCTTTCACGCCCAGAACACACTGGTAAAATCCCTGCGTGAATCCAATGACAAGGCGGTGCGCGAATCGCATTTTGACCATACCCTGCAAAACTCCGTACGCCATGGCGGCAATATTCCCGCCATCTGGGCGCGCTCTGCCGGTCGCGAAACCCGCGTGCTGGGCCTGTCCTGGGCCGATGAAGTACAGCTGATCCTGACCCTGCCGGACTCCGGCATCAAAACGCCGAAAGACCTCAAGGGCCGCAAGTTCGGCCTGCCGAAATGGGAAAACGTGCAGATCGACTTTTCCCGCGCGCAGGCCATCCGTGGCCTGGAAAATGCGCTGCACCTGCATGGTCTTGAAGTGAGCGATGTGGAACTGGTGGACTATGTCATCAGCTCTGGCCAGAGCGACGCCCCGGCGGAGCGCATTGCCGGCACCCAGATTTTCAGCGGTCGCCGTACTGGTGGCCATGCCGTGGAACTGGTGGCCCTGCTGCGCGGTGAAGTGGATGCCATTTTCCTCAAGGGCGCTTCTGCTGCGCAATTCGCCCATCATTTCGGCCTGCACACCGTGATCGACACCGGCTCGCACCCCGAGCCCCTGATCCGCGCCAATAACGGCACGCCGCGCACGCTCACGGTGGACCTGAACCTGATCGAAAATCATTTCGATGCGGCGGTGCGTATCGTCGATCAGGTTATCCGTGCGGAAGAGTGGGCCTGGGTGCACCCGGAAGAAACCCGCCAGTTCCTGGCCCGCGAGAGCAATACCAGTGAATACTGGGTGACGGCCGCCTACGGTGCCGATGCGCACCTGCGCCTGAAGACCAATCTGGACGAGCTTTCTGTTACTGTCCTGCAGGATTTCACCAATTTCCTGCACCGCTGGCAGTTCATCCCCAATGCCGTGGACGTGCGCAGCTGGATTGATGCGCGGGCCTTCCAGTCCGTGCTGGAAGCGCGGGGCATTGCGGCTGCGTGATTGTTCTTGCGGTGTTGAATAAACAAAGGCGCCTGCGGGCGCCTTTGTTATTCTGACGTCTTCTTCACAGGGCTTGCCGCCCAGAGATGAGTGGAGCTCCGGGTTGCGCTGGGAGCGCGGCCGGAAGAGGCGCCACATTTCAAACTATCAATGAGGATCAGCCAACGGCGAAGTCCTTGTAGGGCGGGTGCAGCCCCCGCCAGATATCGGTTCGCTGTTCAACGCACCCATAAAATGACGGCGGCCGGAGGGCAATTCTGGCCTTGTCCGGGGCGGGTTACACCCGCCCTACGGTTCTGCTCAAGGCCAGCGTGGGATTCTTTCTCCCTGCCTTGGGACAAAAAAAGACCGGCCTGAGCCGGTCATAAAAGCACACAGCTTGCAGAGTCAGAGCGGCCGTTGCCAGCCATGGGAAAACACGATTTCTTCGATAGCCTTGCGCACACGCGGGGCCTGTTCCTTGGCCTTGAGGCTTTCGTTCAGCACGTCCAGGCTGCCGAGATGGCCGACGGCGATAAAGGATTTTATTTCCACCGTCCCGGGAATGCCGAATTCAGCGCGCAGGGCATCGCGGTCAAAGCCGCCGATCTGGCGGGCGGAAAGGCCCAGCGCCTGCGCTTGCAGCACCAGGCTGAAGGCCGCCGCGCCGGTATCATAAACCGCAGAGGCATTGGGCTTGCCATCGACACCCACGGTGTCGGCAAACACGCCGATCAGCAGGGGCACATTGCTCACCCAGGCCTGATTGCTGCTGCCCAGCGTTGCAAAGGCGCGCTGGAAGGCGGCGTTATCTGCATGGCGATCCCACACCACGAAGCGCCAGGGCTGCTGGTTATAGGAGGAGGGCGCCCAGCGTGCGGCCTCAAGCAAGGACAGCAGTTCGTGCGGCTGTACCTCGCGGCCATCGTAACTGCGCGTGCTGTGGCGCTTGGCCAGCAGTTCGTGTACGGGCGCCGGGGCAAGATTGGCTTTGGCGTTCATGAGAAGCTCCGAAAAATTTCCGATAATTTTATTTAAATGTGTGTTAATGGAAACGGCATGCCGATTTTCCCTCTCCCCTTGTGGAGGAGGGCTTGGCTCTCAACCGCCATTCACCGTCAGCACCGAAAGATGATCCACACCCGCGCGTTGTATGACCGCCATGACCTTGGCGACGCTGCCATAAGGCACCGCTTCATCCGCCTGCAAATTCAGGTTGAGCGTACCGTTTTCCTGCTTCTGTTCCAGCAGCTGCTGTTGCAGCAGATCGATATCGACCTGCGTCTTGCCGATATAAACAACGCCCTTGGCATCAACACTGACCGTGACCGATTTTTGTGGCTTCAGCGGCTCGGTAGGCACGGTGCGTGGCAGCGTCACTTTCACGGCATTGGTCAGCAGCGGCGCGGTTACGATAAACACGATAAGCAGTACCAGCATCACATCGACCAGCGGGGTGATATTGATTTCGCTGAGCACGTCGTCGCGGTCTTCCCCGGTGGAAATGGCCATTACGCGAACACCTCTTTCTTCGGTTCGCTGCTGACGATGGTCGGCTTGCGTGGCGCGGCGGCCTTCAGGCGGAAGCCGGCCTTCTGGCTCAGGCTAACGAAGTCGGTGGCGAAATCGTCGAGGTCGGCGCCAGTCAGCTTGAGGCGGCGAATATAGAAGTTGTAGGCGAGCACGGCCGGCACGGCGACGGCGATACCGATGCCAGTGGATATCAGCGCCTCACCAATGGGGCCGGCGACCACTTCGATGCTGGCCGAGGCGGCCTTGGTGATGGCGGTCAGCGCATGAATAATGCCGAACACGGTGCCGAACAGGCCCACAAAAGGTGCGGTGCTGCCGACGGAGGCGAGCACGGCGAGACCACTTTCCAGCGCCCGGCGCTCCTTTTGAATCTGCTGCCGAAGGTGGCGCTCCAGCAGATCCTGCCGGTCCCAGCTGTGCTCCAGGTCCTGACCGCCGTCATCGGCACGCTTGAGCGAAGTAAAGCCGGCTTCGGCTACATGGGCCACGGCCCCCTGGCGCAGTTCTATCTGGGAGGCGGCGCCGAGATCACTGGCAGCCCAGAAAGCTGCGGTGTAGCGGCGGTTCTGCACACTGACGCGGATATATTGCGCGGCCTTGGCGACAATCAGGCTCCAGGTCACGATGGAAAATACGCCCAGGGTCCACAGCGAACCCTGCACGATATAAGTGGTGGAAAAACTGTTCATGATGGTCTCACTCAATTGGAAAGCTTGAAGTCGATGGGTACGTCTACCCAACCGTCGATGGGGGTGTCGCCACGCTTGGCGGGCATAAAGGTCCATTGCCGCAGCACGGTACTTTGCGCTGATTGATCCAGAACTTTGTGGCCGCTGCTCTGTGCCACATTGACGTGATCAGCGCGGCCGGTGGGCAGCACATGCACGTGCAGCAGCACGCGGCCCTCCCAGCCCTGATCGATGGCAAACTGCGGAAATTCCGGCTGCGGATTATTCAGATAGCCCGCATAGCCTTCAGCGGGCGTTATTTTTTCCGGCACCGGCACCGGAGCCGGAGCCGGAGCCGGAGCCGGAGCCGGAGGCGGTGCCAGGGCCGGTGCGGGCGGTGGCGCCTGTACCACGGGCGCAGCGGCGGACTCCACCGCCGGCAAGGTTGTCGGCGGTGGTGGTGGCTGATTGATATGCGGTGTCTGGGGTGGCGGGGGCGGCGGCTGCACCAGCTTTTTCTGTGGCAGCGGTTTCGGCGGCTCTACCGGCGCCGGCTGTGTCAGCTCCACCTCAAGCGGCGCGGCAACGGCCGCTGCGACTGGCTCGGGCGGACGGTGGCTGAGGTAATACAGCAGGCCTATGTGCAGGACAATAATGGCGCTGCCGATCACGAGAAAATCGCCACGCTTTTTCGGGCTGTCAGCGATAGCGTCGTGCAGCGTGGCCGGGGCCGCCGCAAGGGCCAGCGCCGTCGGGCGTGGATTGACGCTAGCGGCGCTGACCGTCCTGCGTATGGCGTGGCGGCGGAAGTGCGCGCCCTGCTCCTGCGAAAATGCCAGTGTGCTCATGCCATGAACTCCTGAATCTGCTGACGTAAAAGTTTGCTGCGCACGCGCCAGCCAAAAGGCAGGCTGCATGAATTCCGTGTTGTGCTTGCCCGGCATGTTTTCCTGCCGAAGCAATGCCGGGCCAATGCAAATTAGCAGCTTCTGTGCCAGTCCATTTTCTTGTCGTAAGCGTATGAATTTATTGAATTAAAAATCATCTCGCCGGCGCCTTTGCGGTGGCCTGCTGGCTTCGCATCAATAACGTGCTGGTGGATCAGCAACAAATGCCGGGCGAGTGTTGATTTGGCAGCAACTGGGGGGTGCATGACGAGGGCCGATCCGGTGTGGCGGCCTGCCGTAAATGCCTTTTACAAGATTTTCATAAATAAAATCAAATGCTTGCTACAGAGGGCGTGCGTCGGGGTGGAGGCTGGCTTACAACTTGCTAATTTGGCCTGCCAAGCCGGAGCGGGTGATGGTTTAGTTACCATTGCTTTAGCCACGCTTCGACAGGCTAAGCACGAACGGAGCTGAGGTTTCGGGTGGTTGCTCCTCAAATTAACACCAACCGTTCACCCTGAGCTTGTCGAAGGGTGGCTATGGCAACGGGTTTTTGCAGGGCGGAGTGCTACGCAACCATCCGTACAGAACACAGGCAGTATTTAACGAAATGGTTGCCCGGCGCCTCTGCGCGGGCCTTGTTGAAAAAATGCGAGAAGAAAAGATGCATACCGGATTTATACGCCAGCTCCTGCTGGCCTGCGTGCTGCTGTTGGCATTCCCTTCTGTATTATTTGCAGCGGCAGAGCCCCAGGAAATCCGTATTGCCGTGGTCGCCATGGGTGCTGGCGGCAAGCAGGTTTTTGTCGGCACTCCCCAGCTGGTGTCGCAAGACCCGGTGCTCAAGGCCGAGTTGGACAAGCGTCATATCAAGCTCACCTGGGTGCCGGTAGCGACCTCGGCGGTGGCCAGTGAGGTCAATGAAGATTTCGCCAGCCACAACATCGATTTTGCGTATTACGGCGACCTGCCCTCGGTCATCCTCAACGCCTCCGGCATTTCCACCCGCCTGGTGGCGCCCGGCAATCTCGGCAGCAATGTCTATCTCGTCGTGCCGCCCAACTCCACGGCGCATTCGATACAGGACCTCAAGGGCAAGCGCATTGCCCTCAATCGCGGGCGCCCCTGGGAAGTCACCTTTGGCAAGCTGCTGGCCGCCAACGGCCTCAGTTTCAGCGATTTCAAGGTGGTCAACCTGAACCCGCAGGCAGGCGCGTCGGCGCTGGCTGCCGGCAGCGTGGATGCCTTTTTCACCCTGAGCGATGCCTATACCCTCAGTGACAAGGGTGTGGGCAAGATCATCTGGTCTACCAAACAGGCGCCGAATGACTGGAAAATGCGTGCTGAGCTCTGGGGCAGCCAGGACTTTGTCAGCAAATATCCCGACCTGACCCAGTTGCTGGTAACGGCCGATATTCGCGCCGTACACTGGATTTCGCAGCAGCAGAACCGTGATGCCTACCTGCAGGATCAGGCGCGCTTTGGCTACCCCGAATCGGTGATCCGGCGCGACGCGGACAATGAAAATGTCTCGTGGAAAGACTATTGGTCGCCGCTGTATTCACCCGCCATCGGCAGCCACTACCAGGCGGTGGTGCAGCACGCCCGCAGCACCGGCCTCATCCGTAATAATGTAGACGTCAACAACCTCATCCTCCCGCAATTCGTTGCCGCCGGCGTCAAAGACCTGGGCTTGGGTACTTACTGGAATTGAATGGCATGAGCAAGTCCGCTGTCATTGGCTGGCACTGGCCGGCAATCACGTTCAATCCGCGTTATACAGGCTGGCTGGCCTCGTGGATTTCACCGCTGGCGCTGCTGCTGGCCTGGGTGCTGGTCTGCCGTGCGCAGTGGTTTCCCGAGCAGATACTGGTGTCGCCGCAGGATGTGGCGGATAGCGCCCGCGATTTGTGGAGCAGCGGCGACTTGCAGGACGCCCTGCGCGTCAGCCTTTATCGCCTCGCGCTGGGTTTTTCGTTGGGTAGCTTGCTGGGAATAGCCGCCGGCGCGTTGCTGGCACACTCGGAAACGGCGCGGATCTATTTCAGTCCCACCTTCAACGCGCTGCGACAGGTGCCCACGCTGGCGCTGACCCCGCTGTTCATTCTCATCTTCGGCATTGGCGAAACCCTGAAAATTGTCATTATCCTCAAGGCCACGTTTTTCCCCGTCGCCATCGCCACCCGCGAGGGCGTGCGCAGTATTCCGCGTCAATATCTGGAAGTGGGCGAGGCCTATTGCCTGAGCAGCTGGCAGCAGTTTCGCCGCATCATCTTTCCGGCCACCGTGCCGGCGGTGCTCACCGGCATCCGCATCGCGCTCGGGCGTTCCTGGATGATTCTGGTGGCGGTGGAACTGCTCGCCGCTGACAGCGGCATTGGCCAGATCATGGAAATGGGCCGGCAGATGCTGCGCATAGACCAGGTCATGGTCGGCGTTTTTCTTACCGGCCTGATCGGCTTCAGCCTCGACCGCAGCCTGCGCCTGCTGGAACGCTGGCTGTTGCGCTGGCGGCATCAGGGGTAGTGTCATGAGCAAACAAAAAATTCCCCTGCGTGTTTTGAAATCCCTGCGTGGCCTCCTGTTGCCCGCCGTGTTACTGGGGCTGTGGGAATACACCTCGCATCGCGATGCCGCCCATGCCTTTGCCTTCGCACCGCTGGAGCAGGTTTATGGTGCCTTGCGCGAATTGCTGGCCGGGGGCGATCTCTGGGTCAACCTGCTGGGTAGTTTGCAGCGGGCCAGCACGGGCCTGTTGACAGGCGCGGTGGCCGGTATCGCCATCGGCCTGCTCATGGCGTTTTCACGTATCGCGCTGACCTTGATCAATCCCCTGTATCAGGGCATTCGTCAGGTACCCCTGCTGGGCCTGACCCCGCTCATCAGCCTGTGGCTGGGCAATGGCGAGCCCTCGAAATTGTTCATCATTGCCCTCGCGGCCTTTTATCCCATGGTGCTCAACACCTATGAGGGCCTGCGGCAGGTCGACCTGCGCTACCGCGAGGTTGGCCAGGCCTACGGCTTTGGCCGCGTGCTGCTGTTCCGCCGTGTGCTGTTGCCGGCGGCGCTGCCCAGCCTGCTCACCGGCCTGCAACAGGCGGTGCCTTTTGCCTGGCTGGCGGCCATCGGTGGCGAGCTGATTTTCAATGCCGGGGCGGGGCTGGGTAATTTGATGATGAGTGCAGAGCTGGGGGCACGTATGGATGTGATCGTGGTTTGCGCGATCAGTATTACGCTGCTGGGCATAGGCATGAGCCAGCTGCTGTCGCTGGCGAGTAGCCGTTTACTGCGCTGGCAGCACATTCGCTGAGACTGGTTATTGCGCGCGGCCTCTGTAGGTTGGCGTGAAATACTGACAAAAAAACCACAAAGTAGGATGGGTGGAGCGCAGCGATACCCATGCTGCCGCTGTTCTGGCTCGGCGCTGATATGACGCTCCTCTGATGAGTATCGCTGTGCTCCACCCATCCTACCAAAACCGGCGCCATTTCATCATCCGTGGCGTTGGCTCGCCCTCATGACATGACCGTTGGGCTGACGCAGGAAGCCAACAACAGGTGCTTGGTGGTGGCGTTGATGACGCGCTGTAGCGAGCGGGTTTGTTGGGCTTCCTGCGTCAGCCCAACCTACGGATTGTTGCACTGGCAGCAAATTCGCCGGGTTTGACTGGAGTACAAAGAAATGGGCCGCTGATTCAGCGGCCCATTTCTATAAGCGAGCAATCAAACTACCGGAAATTCTTCGCATTCGGATTCACAGGCCGGTTCAAGCCCAGGTTCTCCCGATAGCTCTTGCCCTCATATTCCTTGCGGAACAGGCTCCGGCGTTGCAGTTCCGGCACCACCAGTCGCACAAAATCTTCAAAGCCGGTCGGCAGTAGCGGCGGCACCACGTTGAAGCCGTCGGCGCCGCGTTCCACGAACCATTGTTCGAGGGTGTCGGCAACAGACTTTACGGAGCCTATCGCCTGCAAATGCCCACGGGCCACGCCAAAGCGCAGCACCAGTTGGCGGATGCTGAGGTTTTCGCGGCGCGCCAGTTCCACCAGCTGGCGGAAGCGGCCCTTGCCGTTTTCGCTTTCCGGCAGGTCGGGCAGGGGGCCGTCCAGCGGGTAGCCGGACACATCGACACCCATCAGGTTGACGCCATGGCTGAAGTCCACCGCGTTCTGCAATTCCTCGAACTTGTCGCGGGCTTCCTGGTCAGATTCGGCCACCACGACCGACAAGCCGGGTGTGACCTTGAGCTGGTCAGGGTCACGGCCGTACTTGGCCATGCGGCCCTTCACATCGGAATAATAGCCCTGCGCCACGGCCAGCGAAGTGGCCGAGCTATAGGTCATTTCCGCAATTTGCGCGGCAAATTCGCGGCCCGTGTCGGAGTTGCCAGCCTGCACCAGTACCGGGTAGCCCTGTAGCGGGCGGGCTACGTCGAGCAGGCCTTTGGCCGAGAAGTGCCTGCCTGCAAAACTCACCGGGTGTACCGAGCGCGGGTCGAAAAACTGGCCGGCGGCGCGGTCCGGGTGGTCGTAGGCATCGTCGTCGTAGCTGTTCCACAGCGCCTTGGCGACCTCCAGGAATTCGGCGGCGCGTTCATAGCGCTCGGCGTGGCCACGCGGGAGCTTGATGCCAAAGTTTTCCGCCGTCGCCTCGTTGAAGGACGACACGATATTCCAGCCCGCCCGGCCACCGCTGATATGGTCCAGCGAGGCAAATTGCCGCGCCAGGTTATAGGGCTCGCTGAAGTTGGTATTGGCCGTGGCCACCAGGCCAATATGCTGCGTGTGCGCGGCAATGGTCGAGAGCAGCGTAAACGGCTCGAACTGGAAGCTGCCCCCCTGCCGACTGGACTCCTCCAGATGCTCACCCGAGCGGCCAATAAAGTCCGCCAGAAAGAAAGTGTCGAACTTTGCCTGCTCTGCCAGCTTGGCCAGATTGACCCAGTAGCTCACGTCGGGGCGGCCGGTGCCGGTCGAGCTGGGGTGGCGCCAGGCGGCCGGGTGATGGCCAAAGCGCATCAGAAAGACATTCAGTACGATTTGCCGTTGCTTGCTGCTCACAATCCTCTCCATCGCCGCGCCAGAGGGGCGGCGCCATGCCTGTGTGGTATGGAAAGAGCAGAGCAAGCCATATGCCAGTGCGCAAACGCAGGTTCGAGATTGAGTCAAAAGGCGTGTTTTAAATATAAGTCGTTATTTTATAACGGTATTTTTATTATTTTCGAAGGTGGCCGGCGCCGCAGCCCGACACCATGCCAGCCGGGAAAGTTCAATAATCCACAAGCGCTGGGGCAGGCGCGCAGCAGTTGCTGCTTTTGCGACAGGGCGGCAAGGCCACGACCCGTGAAACGCGAACAGACCCTGGCCACCCTGTCAGAGTTAGCAGATTGCCACGCGGGCGGGCGCGTGGTGCAATCCTCACCGTTCGTTTATTTTTCTGGATGGCACTTTTCCCTCCACTCGCGGCGTACAGGACACATGATTCGGGCTTTGCTGTTGACAGCGCTGTGCTGCCTGAGCCTTGGCCTTAGGGCCGCCCCCTTGATGGTGGGGCCTGGTGAGCTGGACCAGGCTGTAGGCACCAACCTTGAGTACCTTGAAGACACGTCGGGCCAGATGACACTGGACGATATCCGCAAGGCGGACGTGGCCACGCGTTTTTTGCCCGCCAGAAATACCATCAGCAACTTCAGCTTCAGCCACTCCGCCTACTGGCTGCGTTTCCGCGTTGACTGGGTAAACCCCTCGCACAACCACTACTTTCTCTGGCAGGAGTTTCCCCTTACTGACTTCCTCAGCTTTTACCGGCCCGACGGCAGGGGCGGCTACGAGCAGGTCAAGACCGGCGATCAGGGCAGGTTTGATCAGCGCGAGCTGCCCACCCGCGCCTTTGGCATCCGCCTGACAGCCCACCCCGGCGTGACCGACACGGTCTATGTGCGCCTCTATGGCGCCGGCACCCTCGTGGCCGACCTGCACCTGACCGACGCCGCCGCCGCCATTGCCGACACCGAAACCCTGCACCTGCTGCTGGGCCTGTTTTACGGCGCCCTGCTGGTCATGCTGCTCTACAACCTGCTGCTGTATTTCAGCCTGCGCGATAGCGTCTACGCCTACTACGTCCTGTACGCAAGCGGCCTCGGCCTGACTTTTTTCGACATCAACGGTTTGGCCTTTCGCTATATCTGGCCGGATTTTCCGCCCATGAATACCGACTTTCTGGTGTTCACCTTTCTCAGCCTGTTCGGGCTTTCGCAGTTCACCCGGCGCTTCCTCAGCCTGCCCGAGCAGATGCCCCGGCTGGATCGCGGCTTCCTCGCTTTTAACGTGCTGAGCGCGCTCTGCCTGCTCTCCATTTTCATCCTGCCGGATAGCCTCCTGTTTCCGCTCAGTCAGGCGGTTGCGCTGCTGCTGGCGGGCATCACTTTTTACGCCGGCTTCAGCCTGCGCCTGCGCGGCTACCCACCGGCGCGCTACTTTGTCATGGCCTCCAGCTGGTATCTGGCCGGGCTGGTGCTCTATCCCCTGCAAAATTTTGGTGTCATTGCCAGCACGCCCTTCAGCAATTACTCGGTGCAGATGGGCTCCAGCGTGGAAATGGTGCTGCTGTCGCTGGCGCTGGCCGACCGCATCAGCCATATCAAGCGTGAAAAGGCTGCCGTCGAGCAACGTGCACGGCGCCAGCTGGAGGAGTCCAACCAACTGCTGGAGCAGCGCGTGCAGGAGCGCACGAGCGTGCTGGAGGCTACTGTGCAGGCGCTGGAGGACAAGCACCGGGCCCTGCTGGTTGCACAGGAAAAGCTGGTGCATGCGGAGAAGATGTCCAGCCTCGGCGTGCTCGTGGCCGGCGTGGCCCACGAGATCAACAACCCCGCCAACTTCACCCGGCTCTCCGCCGAGAACATGCAGCGTGACCTGGAGCGCCTGCGCCAGTTCCTGCTCACCCTGGCCGACGACGGCAGCGACCCCGACCTCGTCAGCGACCTGGAACGGCGCTTTGTGCGCCTGCGCGAAAACCTGCGCCTGATACACGACGGCACCGGCCGGCTCGGCGGCATCGTTAGCGACTTGCGGCAATTTTCGCGGCTCGATGAAGCCGAGGCTTGCGTGGCCTGTCCCGATCAGGGTCTGGCCGCCACGCTCAACCTGGTGCGGGCCCAGTACCGGGAGCGGGTGCAGATTGACTATGAGGCGGCCGACCCCGGAACCAGCGGCAGCTGCCACCCGGCGGCGCTCAATCAGGTGTTCATGAATCTGGCGGTCAATGCCTGCCAGGCGGTAGTCGCCCGTCACGGCCAGGATGGCGCGGGCTGGCTGCGGGTAAGCAGCCGCCTGCTGCAGCACGAGGGGCGGCCCTGGTGGCAGGTGCAATTCAGCGACAACGGTATCGGCATGGATGCGACGGTACGCCAGCGTATTTTCGAGCCATTTTTCACCACCAAGACGGTGGGTGAAGGCACGGGGCTTGGCCTGTCCACCAGCTACGGTATCGTGCGCAGGCACGGTGGACGCATCGAGGTGGAATCCATCCCCGGACAGGGCAGCAGCTTCCTGCTGAGCCTGCCTTTATCCGCCCTGCCGGTTGTTGCGACAGGATTTGCCTATGGGGCTGTTTAGAAAAAGACCGGCGCCGGAGTGGGGGGGCGTGCTGATACCCCGGCCGCCCCGTTACGGGCTGCTGCTGGTGGACGACGAGCTGTTCAATCTCACCACCCTCGCGGGGCTGCTGGAGGAGGACTATACCGTGATCACCGCCAGCAGCGGTGACGAGGCCCTGCGCCTGCTCGACGACCCCGCGCTGGCGCGGCAGATACAGGTCATCATCTCCGACCAGCGCATGCCCGGCATGAGCGGGGTGCAGCTGCTGAGTCAGGTGCGGGAGCTGCACCCTGCCATCAAGCGTATCCTGCTCACCGGCTATACCGATGTGGACGCCATCATCGGCGCCATCAACGAGGCCTCCATATACAAATACCTGCGCAAACCGGTAGACAGTCAGGAGCTGCGCCTGACCCTGAGCCGGGCGCTGGAGTGCTGGCAGCTGGAGCAGGACCACGCCACCCTGCTGCACGACCTGCAGCAGGCCATGCAGCGGCTTGCCCTGCTCGACGCCGACAAGCTGGAGTTCCTGCACTACCTGGAGCACGAAATGCGCACCCCCCTGAACTGGGTGGGCGCCGCGCAGGTGCTGGACCGGCAGCAGTTCAAGCCCGAACAACAGGAGCTGCTGGGCTATATCGATCAGGGGCAGGCCCGGCTGCGGGCGCTGGTCTCGGCCGTCCTGCACTATTTCCAGGTGGCGGCCCTGCCGCCGCAGGCCGCCACCGCGCACATCGACCTGCCCGTGTTGCTGCGTGACCTCGCGGTGGACTACCAGACCCAGTTTCCCGCTGTCGAGCTACGTCAGGAACTGCCCGCCACGTTGACTCTCCGTTGTCAGGCCGCGCTGCTGGAAGAGGTCTTGGGCCATATGCTGGAAAACGCATTCAGCCATGCCAGCGAAGCCTTGCGGCCCGAGGTCAGTGTGCAGCTGGCACAAACGCCGGGGCAGTTGCAAGTGACCGTACACAACAGCGGCGAGGGACTGGACGAGGCGAGGCTGGCGCAGCTGTTCCGCCCCTTCCGCTATGGTTCGGAGCACGGCGAGCACGGCTTTGGTATCAGCCTAGCCACCGCACATGCGCTCAGCCAGGCGCTGGGGGGGGATTTGCTGGCGCACTCCGTGGGGGAGCACGCCGGTGTTGCCCTGGTGTTGCGGCTGCCGCTGACGGCGGAAAATGCCTGAGCGAAAATCTTAAAGCCGACAGCGATAGGCCCCGGGCTCGCCGTGGGGAATAAAGCCCATGGCCAGCAACATCTCCGGCACACCCTGCTGGCGCAGGTCGAACACCGCCTCCAGATAACTGCTGCCCTGCTCGGCCTCCAGCCGGCGCACCTCGTCGATCAGGCGGCGGGCAATGCCGCGCCCGCGATTGGCCGGGTGCACGCACAGGTAGCGCAGCTGGCGGTGGGGGCCGTCGCCCTGCGCCAGCACCGAGCAGATATGCCGATCATTGAATACCCCGGCATAGAGCACGCTGTCGTGGCCGCCCAGCGCCTCGGCCAGCACCTCCAGCGCCGACTCGCCCGAGGCAAACTCGGGGCTGTCCTTGTAAACCTTCACCAGCTGGGTCTTGAGCTCGTCCGGCAGGGCGAAACGAAAACTTTCTACCATGAGAGGCATATCTACTCCTTTGCCAAGGGCTGCGCCCCCTTTTTGAGGGTCTGTTGTGCCCCTTTATACCACCAGCCGGCCCGTCGTGGGTGGCCAACCTCGTGGTGGATAACAGGCGGGCCGACAAGCTGATATACTCCGCGTTTCCCGTTATCCCGGAAGTACCATGACCTCGCGCCTGGCGGAAGTAGTCCGCAATACCAAAGAAACCCAGATTCGCGCCGCCATCAATCTCGATGGCACCGGCGTTGGCAAGCTCAATACCGGTATGCCCTTCCTTGACCACATGCTCGACCAGATCGTGCGCCACGGCCTGATCGACATCGACATCGAGTGCAGCGGCGACCTCCATATCGACGACCACCACAGCGCCGAAGACTGTGGCATCACCCTCGGTCAGGCCTTTGCCAAGGCTCTCGGCGACAAAAAGGGCGTGCGCCGTTACGGCCATGCCTATGTGCCGCTGGACGAGGCCCTGTCGCGCGTGGTGCTCGACCTTTCCGGCCGGCCGGGGCTCGAATACCATGTCGAGTACACCCGCGCCCGCATCGGCAATTTTGACGTCGACCTGTTTTACGAATTCTTCCAGGGCTTCGTCAACCATGCCGGGGTCACCCTGCATATCGACAACCTGCGCGGGCGCAATGCGCACCACCAGGTCGAAACGATATTCAAGGCTTTTGGTCGCGCCCTGCGCGCTGCCGTGGAGCCGGACCCGCGCATGGCTGGGCAACTTCCGTCGACCAAGGGCAGTCTTTAAGCCTGCTGGACGACTGTTGGACGTGGGATGGGTGGAGCGCAGCGATACCCATCAATCCGCTCCCGAGCAATGAGCCATCCCCAAAGCCAGCCGCAAGCCGGCCCCGGTACAGAAGCATGACGACAGTAGCAGTTCTCGATTACGGCATGGGCAACCTGCACTCCGTGGCCAAGGCCCTGGAGCATGTGGGCGCCAGCCGCGTGCATGTCACCAATGACCCCGCCGTGGTGCGCGCCGCCGACCGCGTGGTGCTGCCCGGCGTCGGCGCCATGCGCGACTGCATGGCCGGCATGCGCGCCGTGGGTGTCGACCGCGAGGTGCACGCCATCGCCCGCGACAAGCCGCTACTGGCGGTGTGCGTGGGCATGCAGGCGCTGATGCAGCGCTCCGAGGAAAACGGCGGCGTTGACTGCCTGCAACTGTTTCCCGGACAGGTCCGCTTTTTTGGCCGCGACCTGCATGAAAATGGCGAGCGCCTGAAGGTGCCACACATGGGCTGGAACCAGGTGCACCAGCAGGCCGCCCACCCGATGTGGGAAGATATCCCGCAGGATGCCCGGTTTTATTTCGTGCACAGTTTTTATGTCAGCGTGGCCGACGATTCCCTGATCGCCGGTCGCACGCACTACGGCCTGGACTTCACCAGCGCCATCACCCGCGACAATATTTTTGCCGTGCAGTTTCACCCGGAAAAAAGCCAGAAGGCCGGCTTGCAACTGTACCGGAATTTCCTGCACTGGCAGCCGTAAACTGAGGACTAGAATGCTCATCATCCCCGCCATTGATTTGAAAGACGGTAAATGCGTGCGCCTCAAGCAGGGGCGCATGGAAGACGACACCGTGTTTTCCGACGACCCGGTCGGCATGGCCACACACTGGGTGGAGCAGGGCGCACGCCGCCTGCACCTCGTGGACCTGAATGGCGCCTTCGCCGGCACTCCGGTCAATGGCGACATCGTCACCGCCATTGCACGTAAGCACCCACACTTGCCCATCCAGATTGGCGGCGGCATTCGCAGCCTTGATATCATCGAGGCCTATATTCGGGCCGGCGTGTCCTGGGTCATCATCGGCACCAAGGCTGTGAAGGAGCCGCAGTTCGTGCATGAGGCCTGCAAGGCCTTTCCCGGCAAGATCATCGTGGGTATCGACGCCAAAGACGGCTGGGTGGCCACCGACGGCTGGGCCGAGGTGTCCACCGTGCAGGCGGTCGATCTGGCCCGCCAGTTCCACGCCGCTGGCGTCAGCGCCATTGTCTATACCGATATTGCCCGCGACGGCATGATGCAGGGCGTGAACGTCGAGGCCACGGCAAAGCTGGCGCGCGACGCCGGCCTGCCGGTGATTGCCTCCGGTGGCGTCACCAATATCGAAGATATCCGCCAGCTCAAGGCCGTGAGTGCCGATGGCGTCATCGGCGCCATCACCGGACGGGCGATTTACGAAGGCACCCTGCAACTCGCGGCCGCCCAGCAACTGGCGGACGCATGAGGACTACCATGCTGCAACGCCCGATTATTTTGCAACGCATGGCCATCTTGCCGCGAATAGCCATCCTGCAGCGCATGGTCGTCGTCATGCTGTTGCTGCTGGCGGGCAGCGCCTGGGCCCTGCCGCCTGCGCAGGACGTTATCGGCGACCTGAGCGGCGCTGAAATCAGCAGCAGCCTGTTGCCGCTGGACCACTGGTTTGTCCTCGCCGATTCACGCTGCCCGTCCGGGCCCACGGATTGCCAGATCAGGCTGATGGTGACGGTGTCGCCGGGCGGCGGCCACCCGGATTGCAGCGTCAGCAATACCAGCATTTCCGACCCCAATGTCAGCGCCCTGTACTGCAAGGTGGTGCGCGCCGCCAGCTTCCCGGCCAAAGCGGGGGGCACTACCTTTGTGCTGGCGTTTCCGGCCCCACCCGGTGTCGCGCCCCCGTCCAAGGATCCCAGCTTCCACATGGTGGACTCGGCCTCGCCCTGTCCCGACCTCGACCACCTGCGTACCCAGGATGATGTGCACAGCTGCTTCGACACCTACAAGGCCTACCTCGACACGGTGTATCACGATGCCCAGCTGAAAAACCCGGCGCTCTCGGGCTCCTTCGTCATCCGCCTGAGCCTGAACAAGGACGGACAGGTGACGAGCGCCACGGCGGACTATATTGAAGGCAATCTTGACACGGACTTTATCAATGACGAGCTGGCCGTGGTGAAAAAAATCCGCTTTGGCTGGGGCCAGCAGCCTATGGATACCACCTACTCCGTGCACTTTCTGGGTCAGTGAGCGCATGAGCAGCGATATGCGCGCCTGGGTACGCCTGCCATCGGGCAAGCGCCTGGACCTGCTCAACCCCACGCCCTTTGACTGGGACGATGAAGACCTCGCGCTGGGTTTGGCACGCACCTATCGCTGGGGTGGTCACTCAGCCTGGCCCTTGCCCCTGTCAGTGGCCCAGCACTCCCTGACGGTGCTTGTCCTGCGCCGGCAATGGGCCGGCAGCAGCGGCCTGGCGGCGGCAGCCGAGTTGCGCGAACTGCTGCACGACGCCGACGAGGGCCTGCTGGGTTTTGACTGCATTTCCCCGCTCAAGGCTTTCATGGGTGCCGAGTTCAAGGCCCTGACCGGGCGGCTGGAGCAGGTGGTGAAAATCCGCTACGACCTGCGCGACTGGGCCGAAGACGATTACCGCGAGCACAAGCGCGCCGACCGCACCGCCGCCGCCAGCGAAGCCGCGCACGTGGTGGGCTGGCCCGACACCGAAATCCGCCAGACCTTGAAAATCCGCTTCAAACCGCTCGAAAACGACGTGCTGCACGGTATTTACGGCGGTACGCCCTGGGAACCGTGGACACCCGATATAGCTGCCCAGCGTTTTCTCAAGGAACTACGGCGTTTGCAGGCCAAAGTATAGCTGTCCCCTCTCCCTCCGGACTACCCGCCAGGACGGCGGGTAGTCCGGGCTGCGCCGGGAGCGCAGCCGGTAGAGGGACCGCGCTTCAAATTGGCCCCCGCTGCAAGTTTGGACGTGCAGTCCTCACTCCTCTTCCGGCCCGCACTCCACCGCATCGGTCTGACCCTGACAGCGCACGTGCTTGAGGATATTCAGCATGCGTTTGTCGTAGTAGCCGGCGGCGGTGAGGTGGGCGCGGGCTTCGCGCATGATGCGGGTGTAGTCCTTAAGCTCCAGCGTGCTGGCATAAATCCACTGGCCCTGCTCCACACCGGCCTCCTGGTTGTGTATGACGCCAAGGGCAAAGTTGACCTGGGTCAGCATGTATTCGCGGCTGCTCTGGGCAAAGCCAGGGGGGAATTTGTCATGCTTCGCGATCAGCTGCATGGTGAATTGCAGCATGGGCCGGTGGATGATCCCGCCATGGGTGCCGATACCTTTGTAAAGCTCAAGCGGTTTGTACAAGGCCATGGGCGCAATCATGATATCAAGGGCGCCGCCGTTGAACTTGCTGGCAAACTGCGTGAACTCAAGGGGTACGGGCACTGCGCCCACATCTTTCACCAGCAGGGCCTGCAAGGGGTCCCAGCCCATGACCGCCACGCGCTTGCCATGGGCCGGGCCCAGCCCGTTGATCTTGCGGTCGGTGACAAAGGGGTAGCCAGCGCCGATGGGGATGATGCCCACCACTTCATTATTGCCGCTCAGCATGTATTTGGCGGCCTTGGGCGAGGTCAGCAGGCTTAGCACATCGCGCATTTGCGCGTAGTTTTCGATGCCGCCGGGCGCTTCCAGCGTGCCGGTAAAGGGATTGAACAGGCGGGCGCGAAAGCCAATCATGTTCAGCATGTCGCATTTGCCGCTCTTGTAGTCCTCGACCGATTTGGCCTCATCGGTATAGACCGAAATATCCAGTTGTGCGCCCCAGCGCTTGGCCGCCAACTGGTAGTCCTTGAGCATATTGCTGTAGTCGCCCCCGGCGCCCAGCGGGTCCCACACGCAGAGCATTTGTGCCGAGGCAGCGCAGGCCGGGAGGCAGAGACCCAGCAGGATGGCGATTTGGAGCACGACGCGCCGGAACGAGCCAATGATTGGAAGTGTCATTGCCAATGTACCTTTTATTGTTTTGTACATGCAGGCCAGAGCGTTTACCCAGACTCCATCTGATTTGGCCGGTATTCGTGTTTTTTTGGTTATTGACATGCCCTTTCAGGGTGCCATTCATCCAGACCCTAGGTCAGCACCGATTCAATGGCAAGAGTCTTCACCTCTGTGGGCGCGTAATATTGCCAAAAGGCATAAAGAGAGAACCCAGTGGCCACGCAGGTAGTCTATCGGCAGGGTGTCAGTCCGGTTGTCTGGCTTTGCGGGCCATGTCCAGCGCCACCGCTTCGGCTACCTTGATGCCGTCCACGGCAGCGGAAAGAATGCCCCCGGCATAGCCAGCACCCTCGCCGGCGGGGTAGAGCCCGGCGGTATTCAGGCTCTGGTAGTCGTCGCCGCGCTTGATGCGCACGGGTGATGAGGTGCGGGTTTCCACCCCGGTCAGCACGGCGTCCTGCATGGCATAGCCGCGAATCTGCCGGTCAAAGGCAGGCAGCGCTTCACGGATGGCCTGAATGGCGTAGTCCGGCAGGCTGCTGCTGAGGTCGCCCAGCGTCACGCCGGGCTTGTAGGAGGGTTGCACGCTGCCAAAGGCCGTGGAGGGGCGGTCGGCAATAAAATCGCCGACCAGTTGGCCCGGCGCATCGTAATTGCTGCCGCCCAGCTCATAGGCGCGGCTTTCCCAGAAGCGCTGGAAATCAATGCCGGCCAGCGGCCCGCCGGGGTAGTCCTCGGGCGTAATGCCGACGACGATGGCGCTGTTGGCATTGCGCTCGTTGCGCGAATACTGGCTCATGCCATTGGTGACCACGCGGCCCGGCTCCGAGGCGGCCGCCACCACCGTGCCGCCGGGGCACATGCAGAAGCTGTAGACCGAGCGGCCATTCTTGCAGTGGTGCACCAGCTTGTAGTCGGCGGCGCCGAGAATGGGGTGGCCGGCCTGCGGGCCGAAACGGCAGCGGTCGATCAGGGACTGCGGGTGCTCGGCGCGGAAGCCGATGGAAAAGGGTTTGGCCTCCACGTAGACGCCGGTCTCATGCAGCATCTGGAAGGTGTCGCGGGCGCTGTGGCCCACCGCCAGCACCACGTGGTCGCTACGGATTTGCTCGCCGCTGGCCAGCGTCAGGCCGCGAATCCGGCCTTTTTCGATGTCCAGCCCGGTCACGCGCTGCTGGAAACGGATTTCACCGCCCAGCCCCTCGATGGTGGCGCGCATGTTTTCCACCATGCCCACCAGCTTGAAGGTGCCGATATGCGGCTTGCTGACGTAGAGGATTTCCGCCGGCGCCCCGGCCTTCACGAACTCCGTCAAGACCTTGCGCCCGTGGTGCTGCGGGTCGCGGATCTGGCTGTAGAGCTTGCCGTCGGAGAAGGTGCCGGCGCCGCCCTCGCCAAACTGCACGTTGGACTCCGGGTTCAGCTCGCGCTTGCGCCACAGGCCAAAGGTGTCCACCGTGCGCTCCCGCACTGCCTTGCCGCGCTCAAGAATGATCGGGCGCAGGCCCATTTGCGCCAGAATCAGGCCGGCAAAAAGGCCGCAGGGGCCAAGGCCAATTACTACCGGGCGCAGGAAGTCGGCGGGCGGCGCGTCTAATACCGGCTTGTAGCTGATGTCCGGCGTGGGCAGGATATGCGGGTCACCAGGAAAGCGGCGGAACACGGTGGCTTCGTCGCGCAGCTCCACATCCAGGCTGTAAATCAGTACGATGGCGCCGCGCTTGCGGGCATCGTGACTGCGCTTGAAGACCGAGTGGCTCAACAGCTCGTCGGGCTTGATGCCGAGGCGGGCAACGATGGCCGTGGTCAGGGCCTCCGGGCTGTGTTCCAGCGGGAGTTTGAGATCGTTCAGTCGCAGCATGATGTGGGCGTTCCGGGTCAGCAGACTGACCATGGGCTTGGGGGTGGGCATTCTACGTTAATCGGGCTTTGCTGGGTACGCACCCCTTGGTGGGCAGCCGTGGTAAAATGCGACAACACCGATGCCGGTACGTCGTACAACGCACCCGGCCCGCAAACTGTTTGGGGTATTATTCCCTGTTGCGCCAGATTCCCCTCTCCCCAGCCCTCTCCCGAGGGGAGAGGGGGTAACGGTGGCCAGCATTCATTTTCAGGCGTCCTACCCATGAGTCTTGCCAAACGTATCATCCCCTGCCTTGATGTGGACAAGGGGCGCGTCGTCAAGGGCGTGCAGTTTCTCGATATCCGCGATGCCGGCGACCCGGTGGAAGTGGCGCGCCGCTATGATGAGCAGGGTGCCGACGAGATCACTTTCCTCGACATTACCGCCAGCCACGAAGGCCGCGAGACCACCGTGCGCACGGTCGAGCGTATGGCCTCCGAGGTGTTTGTGCCGCTTACTGTTGGCGGAGGCATACGCGAACTGAAAGACATCCGCACCATGCTCAATGCCGGGGCCGATAAAGTCAGCATCAATTCCGCCGCCGTTGCCCGCCCGGAATTCGTGGCCGAGGCGGCCGAGCGTTTTGGCGCGCAGTGCATCGTCGTGGCCATCGACGCCAAGAAAGTGGCGGAAGGGCGTTGGGAAATCTTTACCCACGGTGGCCGCAAGCGTACCGGCATCGACGCGGTAGAGTGGGCGATACGCATGACCAATTATGGCGCCGGCGAAATCCTGCTCACCAGCATGGACGCCGACGGCACCAAGGCCGGTTATGACCTGGCGCTGGTGCGCGCCATCGCCGATGCGGTGCCGGTGCCGGTCATTGCCTCGGGTGGTGTCGGTAATCTGCAACACCTCGCCGACGGCATTCAGATCGGCCGTGCCGACGCGGTGCTCGCCGCCAGCATTTTTCATTTCGGCGAATACACCGTGCCGCAGGCCAAGGCCTACCTGCGCGAGCGCGGGATTGAAATGCGGGAGCTGTAGGCGGCTCTGGTCCGGGTGCAATAACAGGAAGGGCGGCCAGTGGCCGCCCTTCCTGTTTGCTTGCGATCGTATTACGGCTTGGGTGCTGCTGCCGGAGCGGGGGCAGCCGGGCTGGCTACCGGTGGTGCCGGGGCCGGCAGCGACGTTGCAACTGCCGTTGCTGGCTTGCCGCTGTCGTTGGCGCCGGTGACATAGCTCATGCCCTTGAGGATGTTCAGCGCGGCATAAAGCTGATAGTCCTGCTGTTCCAGCGGCAGGGGCTTGCCGTTCTTGTCGGTCTTGTTCAGGTCGGCATTGTCGTCCGGGGCATCGCCGCCGGTATCGGCACCTTTGCTGGTGTCACCGCTGTCGGCCGGGGCGTTGGGGTTTTCCAGGTGGCCACTGAGATCAGACTCATGGAACAGCTCGTCATTGCTCAGCGCAGTCAGCTTTGCCGGCTCGACCACGATGTCGGGCTTGATGCCTTCAGCCTGAATCGAGCGGCCGCTCGGCGTGTAATAGCGCGCCGTGGTGAGCTTGATGGCCTTGTCGGCGCTGAGTGGCAGCACGGTTTGCACCGAGCCCTTGCCGAAGGTGGTGGTACCGACAATGATGGCGCGCTTGTGATCCTGCAAGGCGCCCGACACGATTTCCGAGGCTGAGGCGGTGCCGCCGTTCACCAGCACCACCATCGGCACGCCCGGCAGGGCCTGGCCGGGGCTGGCATAGTATTTCTGGTCGGAATCGGGAATACGGCCCTTGGTATAGACCACGAGCCCATCGTCCAGGAAGGTATCGGCCACCTCAACCGCGCCGTTGAGCACGCCGCCGGGATTGTTGCGCAGGTCCAGAATCAGGCCCTTGATGGGTGTCTTGCTGGCGGCCTTGAGCTTGTCGATTTCGCGGTTGAGGTCGCGCCCCGTGTGATTCTGGAACTGGCTGATGCGTATCATCACATAGCCGTCATTCAGGTCCTTGCTCTTGACGCTGCTGGTTTCAATCTTGGCGCGTATCAGCACCACTTCCTTGGGGTCCTGGCCCTGGCGCACCATGGTCAGGCGCAGCTTGCTGCCGGGCTTGCCGCGCATGAGGGCAATGGCGTCGTTGAGGCTGAGGCCACGCACTGCCTTGTCGTCAATCTTGATGATGTAGTCACCGCTCAGGATGCCGGCCTTGGCCGCCGGCGTGTCGTCAATGGGGGACACCACCTTGACGAGGCCGTCTTCCATGCCGACTTCGAGGCCTACGCCGCCAAACTCACCCGTGGTCTCGTTTTGCAGGTCGGCGAAATCCTTCGAGTCCAGATAGGCCGAGTGCGGGTCCAGCGAAGACAACATGCCGCGAATGGCGTTTTCAAAGAGGGTCTTGTCGTCCACCTGGTCAACATAGGAGCTGCGGATGCGCTCGAACACATCGACAAAGGTGCGCAGGTCGTTCAGCGGCAGGCGGGCATCGGTATCGGTTGCGCCGACAGCTCCGCTGACGGCGACGGGGGCCGGTTGTGTGTCGGAAGAGGGATCAGCCCAGACGGGCAGACCCAGCAGGACCAACCCTGCAGCCAGCAAACCCTGACGAAATTTCATGAAGACTCCTGATAGTACGGCCCGCCTGATGCGAGCCTTGCGACTCTAGCATCAGGGGCGATTTTTTGTAGAGCAGCAAGGCCGGATTTTGTCGGCATTTAGTGAGCCGGGGCGGGATATTACCCGGATAAGGCACTAATCCTGGCACCAGCCCCCCGGAT
>Ga0302198_10000293_pt1 | contig 55836 bp, 81 predicted proteins | sample II_Bog_N2_2_FD_193521 | JGI IMG/M metagenome (GOLD analysis project Ga0302198, IMG submission 193521) | Peat permafrost microbial communities from Stordalen Mire near Abisko, Sweden - II_Bog_N2_2 | ecosystem: Environmental > Terrestrial > Soil > Wetlands > Peat | place: Sweden: Abisko...
CACGCCGCCTCCGCCGCCGCCCACGCCGCCCACGCCGCCTCCGCCGCCGCCCTCGCCGCCCACGCCTCCCCCGCCGCCCACGCCGCCCCATTCCATTCTGGCGATCCGATATCATCGCGCTGCCAAAGGGAGATAGACCCATCAATCGCGGCTTTGACCGCGGGGAATTGGGCGTGGTCGAATGTCTTCAGTGCTGAATTTAGAACTGCGATCATGAACGGACCCTTCGCCTTTTCGAGGTCGGCGCCGACGTTGATGGCATCAATGAAAAGCTTTGGGAACGTCTTCGACTTCTCAAGGCTCATGCCTTCAAACAGGGTGTCTTCGACGCGCATCAGCCATTCACCAGCGCCGATCTCCTCAGGGCCTCGGCTATGGTCGTATTTGTCGAACGTGCACCACACGGCGCAACCTTTGCCATTACGGCCAGTTGCGCCACGAACAAGGTCATCAGCCTTGATGTGATCCTCGACGCGAGCGAGGTATTTGGCCTTGATAGCCGGATCGCCATGGAAGGCGCGCATGGGCTTATTGGTCATTCATTTTCTCCTGATGAAAGTTAGTCATAGCGTTGAAGGTCTCGCCCACAATCCACGCAATACAGTGTGACGTGGCGATCGACCTTGAGATTGATGGATCCGCAGGTGCACTTGCCAAAGCGGCCAGGGGCTTCGAAGGGGATGAGATCAGCCGGTGTCCGCGCATAACGCAAAGCCCGTCGTGCCTCTTTGCCAGCCTTGACGGCAGCGTCGATGACTTCATGGGCTAGGTGTGCGGGGTTGTAACGGTCGCTCAAGTGGAAATCTCCGTGACGCTCTGGCAAGCGCGTTGGTTAGGCCTTTTGCAGCGCCGCAATGACCTTACGGTGAATCGCCTTGCCCATTGAATCCATGTGCGGAAGATTTATCGCAGCGCGCTGGTTGCGCAACTCGGCTTCGCGCTCCTCGGCCGTCATGGCCGGGATTTTCGAAATCATGAAGGATTCATATGTGCGTGGGCGGCCTTGAGCGTTGAGACCGTAGGGATGTGTTTGAGTGGTCATTTGAAATTCTCCGTTGTCTGCCCTGGCAGGCATGAGACGACATTAAGCGCCTGAACGTGCGAATTCAAGCGATATTTGCGCTTAATCGCGATTTATGACGGGGTTGCAACGCTATGCCCGCCCATTGTAGCATCAGGCTATGGACATCGGTGATTTTGACAGCGACGAAGACGACAAGAAGCCCAAGCGTGCGCCTCGCTTTGGGAAGGCAAAGGGTGGCCGGCCTGCAGGCGAGTTGGCCACGAACAAATTCAAGAACGCTGATATAGCGGTCTCTCTCGTCAAAAACAGTGGCGTGCTGATCCTCGTTGCCAAAGACATGGGCATGAGCCGCGAAAGCCTCGTCAAGCGCATTGATCGCCACCCGTACCTGCAAGAGATCATGGCCGAGATCGACGCCAAGATTTTGGACATAGCTGAGGGCAAACTGTTCGAAGCGCTTGGCAAGGGCGACATGGCCACAATCCGCTGGTACCTTGAGCGCAAAGGGAAGAGTCGCGGATATGCCACCAAGATTGATCAAGACCTCAGCGCTGAGACCGTTACAGCAGTCGCGAAAGAACTCCGCAGTCAAGGACTCGATGCACTCCGGGCTGCTAGGGACGCTCTCGCCGAAGGCAAAGTCCTCCCTTTTAAAGCTGATCGAGCTTGAGATTGATATCCTTGAGGGCCAGCAGGCGGCAGCTGAGGCCGAGGCTGCGCTTTCCCTGGTCGCTGGTGAAAAGCTCGATCACGAGGCTGAGCTTGAACGCTGCAGAACGCTAGGCGCCGTCTATTGGTTCAATCGCTGGGTCTGGACGTATGACCCTCGCGTGATCGGGCAGAAAGACGAGAACGGCAAGCCTCGATCGCCCTACATGCAGATGGTGCTATGGGAAAAGCAGGCACAGTGCGTGGCGTGGATCATCGAGCGCATCAAGGCCCAAGAGCCGTGGGGCATCAAGAAAAGCCGCGACCAGGGCGCAACCTACATCATGTGCGGCGTCGCGCTGTATCTCTGGCTATTCGAGCCTGGGTTCAAGACAACGCTCACGTCAGGCAAGGGTGCGGACTTCATCGATAAGATAGGCAATCAGGACTCGGTGTTTGAAAAGCTGAGGATCATGTTGCGCCGTCTGCCTTCGTGGATGCTGCCTAAGGATTTCGATTTCCGCAAGCACGACTCCGTCATGCGCCTGATCAATCCAGAAACTGGCGCGCTGATCTCTGGTGAGCCGGGGGAAGAGGCGGGCCGTTCAGGACGCAGCTCGCTCTACCTCGTTGACGAAACCCAAATCCTCAGCAACCCGATATCGCTTGAGGCTGCCCTAGCCGGTAACGCTGAGTGCGTGGGCTGGATCGGCACGTATCACCCGACTGAAGGCCCTGGCAACTATTACGCCCGCAAGATCGCCTCGCTGCCCCTGACGCAGGTGTTCACGCTCTATTGGCGCGACGATCCCCGCAAAGACGATGCTTGGGCTGAACGCAAGAAAGCAACGCTCCTCGATCCGTCTACCTGGCCGGCTGAATACGAGATGGACCCTGACGCCAAAGCCGAAGACATCTGCATCCCGTCAGCCTGGGTTCGCTCAGCTATCGAACTGGCCAAGATCGAGCCGCGGCTGAAGCGCAGCGCTGTGGCTGTCACTGGTGGAGATATCGGGGGAGGCAAGGCCAAGAGCGTCGCAATCAGCCGCTACGGGCCCGTCGTGCCTGTTGACGGCGTAGCGTGGCGCCAAGAGGGGGATACGACGAACACCGCCTATTGGCTCCTGCGCGAGGCATCCAAGCACAATTCGAAGCGCGTCAACTTCGATAGCCCTGGCGTAGGGGCTGGGGTTGCCTCGACCCTCATGCATGCGGGCGAAACACGCGAGGACAATTCCCTGCGCCGCGAAGGTGACCTGAACGAGCAGAACATCCCTCTTGACTTCGTTCGCCGCGTTCAGGTCGCTGGCATCAACACGGGTCTGCCAGCCTCAGAGGATCGCACCTGGCCCGATGAACGCACATCGAAGGATATGTTCGCGAACCTCAAGGCTGAAATCGCATGGTTAGCCCGCACACGATTCCAGCGCACGCATTGGCATGTGCTGTGGCTCAAAGGCCTAGAGGGTGGATCCGAGCAGGAGCTTGAAACCCTGATCTCGATCCCCGATCACTCAGAACTCGTGCCTCAACTCTCTGTCGTGAAGTGGGGAAAAAACGAAAAAGGCAAGATCACGATCGAGTCGAAAGCCAGCCTGCAAAAGCGCGGCGTGCCTTCTCCTGACTTCTTCGACGGTTTCGTTCTGACCATGATCGAGCCCGATGAAACAGGCCTCCCAGATTTTGAACTTGATCTGACGACGTTTTCGCGTGAAAACCCTTGGGCTATCGGGAGCCAGCCAAAATCGGAGTTTTCAGTATGAAATTCACCCAGTATCCTCGTGCCATGGGAAAGTCGTTGCGTGCCAATCATGAGGCGCAATCTCTCCAAGCGCAGCAGAAATCAGCCTATCGGATGGGATATGCTGAGGCTCGCAATGCCCAGCGCAATACTAAGCGCGTGAACAGCTACTTCAAGGGGATGGCGAACTATCACCCGCTGATCCCTCACGTGGCCGGCGAAGTGCGCTTCAAATGGCAGCGCATCCTGATGCCAGACCTGCGCGATCCCAACCGCGCCTAACCAACCAACGGAGACGAAATGCCAAACGACGAAATCGAAGTCCTGTTCAAGACGGACAAGTACATGGAAACCCTTGGGGGTGTTTCGCTTGTTCGCTGGCCTGAAGGCCTCGTGCTTTGGGTTGGCGGGATGATCGTTTACAAATCGTGGGAACGCCCCAACCGCTCATAGTTAGAACTTACGGAGACGAAAATGCCAAAAACTAAGGATACCTATGTACTCATCAACCATCGCCCAGAGTCCTCCTATCCTGAGGGCGCTCGCTTTTACGATGAAGGCGTAGCGGATTATGAGGCCGGCAAGCCAATGCTCGCCTATAGCTCCAGATCGTACAGAGATGGTTGGAAGGATATGGCTGAAACGTCCATACCACCGCTCACCCCTGTGCAGGAGGCTGACTGATGGAAGCCTATGGATTTACCAAAAACATATGTGATCTGCTGACCGCTGCCACAGTGGTAGATCATGAAACGCGAGTGGAATTGCTGGCAAAGCTTAATGCCGATGAGGGATTGAGCGCGCTGATAGATGCTTTTTCCAACTTCATCGGGATGGCAGTCAGCGTAGGCGAAAACAACGCAGTCCATTTGACAGAGGTGCTGACCAGCCAAGGATTTGAAATCCCGGCAGGGCAAAAGGTGGTTGTTCCAACCGTCTTTGGCGCAATGTCAGGATATCAGATGGCTGCCTGGGCAAAGTCTGAAAAGCGCTGCGCTACATGCGCATACAGGCTTGGCTCTGTGGCCAACCAGTGCCTTGAAACAGTCTGTGACGCCGAATATGCCGGGCCGTTCGATGAGCTTTTCATGTGCCACGAAGATATGAAAGACGGCGAGCCGACGCGCGGATGTGCGGGATGGGCAGAGGCGGAAAGCGCCAAATGACGATCACCTCCGCCACCCCGCGCGACAGGCCTATCCCCGACCACCTATGCACGGTCTGCCGCATCCTATGTGGCTATGGTATAGGGTTTGACGAAAAGGCCGTCTGGTACTGCATAAACCACGTGCCGGCCGATTTCTTCTCATCCGTGCGCAAGGCCATGAAGGAGGCTATCATTGCGCAGGATGAAGCTCTTAGTTCGACGCCTCAAGCCATAAGTAAGCCACCCATTGCCCCAAGTAGCCTACCCCAGGGCGACCTGTTCGGCAGCTTCTGACTTGCCAAGGAAAAAGATGGTGCTATAGATTTCCACGTTCGGTCCTGTGCCCAGCGCGGCAATCTGCACAGGCCGGGTGAGCAGCAATGCCACCCTTTTTATGAGGCAGAAGGGCTTTTTGATCGCCGCGACGGTCTGAAATGTCAATCCTGCCCTACCGGGTAATACCGGGACACTGGTGTAAGCTCAGCAACGGTTCTGTAGGCCTACCGTAAAAAGACCTCCACAGTTTTGCCTAGGGTAACGTGCCCTGTGATGGCGGAGGGACCATAGCGGGCAGTGTCCAAAACCTGTGCCCGCACAAAGTTTCGCTCGAAAGGGCATAGAGTTTGTGCGATAGGGTCTGAGTGTGTTTCAGACGGGAGATTAGGCGTTCCGAAGGTGGCGTCTATCCTGCGAATTCCTTCTAAGCCGTCCTGGTATTGTTCCAACCAGGGTCGCACAAGACTAAGCGCGGATGCCGTGAACGATGGTGCGCTATAGAAGTAAAGCCACGGTGTAGGGGCTGCCAAATCAGCGCCCCATTTGATCTTCGCCTTCGGGCAACCAGTGTAATCGCTTGGCGGTTTATGCGCCTTGGACCTGAAATAACAGGTGTATCGCCGGGAAACCGGAGTCGAAGTTTAATACCGTGGGAAGGCGCGAGGTTTGGGATTTATCCCTTTGCCCCGAAATCAAGGACAAATGATCCTCCGAAACAGCGCATGGAGCGTCTCGACATAGCGGGGCACGTGTTACAATAGGCGATCTGAAGACTCCATTGGTGAGCACGCACCGGTTAAGCCCTGTCAGAAATGGCGGGGCTTTTCATTTGGGCGCAATGTGATACCGTGGCCGTCCTTGCAAGAGTCCAACAGAAGGATATCCACAAATGGCCGAAAGACCACGCTACCTGATCATTGCCGTCCTTGGCTGCGCATTCCTCGCAGCAATCGCCTGCACATTCGCCATGGCACCGAACATCGAGATCATGCGACGGCCTATCGCGTTCATGTTCCAATACGTCCTGGCGCCGTCTGCCGAAACCATCGCCTTTTCGTTCGCGTTCTACCTGCTGTTCGGCCTGACCCGCTATGCCATGCTGCGCGTCATCGATACGACCTATCGCGTGCTGTTCTCGACACTGCCCGGCGCCGGCAAGCTGACGCTGAAACAAGACGGCCTGCTGTGGGTTGCGCCTGATCACCAGATCCGATATCTTGCGATCTAAGCCAATTGGCCTGACGCTCTATACGCAAGCCCTCAGACATCACAGTCTGGGGGCTTTTTAATTTCCGAAACCGTGATACCGTCAGCACATAGGACGGCCCAGAATTCACCCTTCGTCCATCGTGCGAAGGAATGGGCTCACCAGGTTGTCTCAAAGCGTGTGGGCTTTGTCCTTCGTCCCCTCGGCATGCAATGGTGAGTAAACGAGATCAAGCCCGTGGGGTGCGTCCTGCGGGCTTTTTCGCACCCATTGCCGCGAGAGGTCGTTTCCCGTAACTTGACCGTGAAATCAAGGAGTCGGGCAATGGCCAAGGGATACACACCGCCTAGTGAATATGGCGCCACAGGCCTGCGGCAGTTCTCGGGCTACGTCCGCGAGGAGGCTCTAAGAGAGCTTTCTGGCCCGCTTGGTATGCGGATGTATAGGGAGATGAGCGAAAATAATGCCGTCATAGGCGCTATCCTCTTCGCCACCGAAATGCTTCTGCGCTCCGTTCCCTTCCGCGTCGAGCCCGAAGACAAGGCCAATGCAGACGACATAGCAGCCGGTGAATTTGTCACTGAGTGCATGAGCGACATGGAGCAGCCGTGGGCGCACATCCTGGCCGACGTGCTGGGCTTCATCAAGTACGGCTATCACGTCCGTGAAATTTGCTTCAAGGTCCGCGGTGGTGAAAACCCTGAAAACCCTGATCTGAATTCCCGCTATGATGATGGCCTGATCGGCTGGCGTAAATGGGCGCCACGTCCGCCTGAAACGGTGCTGCACTGGGTATTCAATGACGCGGGCAATGCAGTCGCCTTGGTCCAATTGTTACCCACTGGGGGGCCACTTCTGACCGTGCCGCTTGATAAGTGCATGCACTTTACGACCACGATCAACAAATCCAATCCAGAAGGTCGCTCTAGTCTTCGGTCCAGCTACGTATCGTACTATTACGTCAAGCGTATCCAAGAAATCGAAGCCATTGGCATCGAGCGCGACCTCTGCGGCGTGCCGGTGGCATGGATTCCCATGGAGGTGATGGACCCTAACGCACCACCTCAAAAGAAGCAGCAGTATGAAGCGTGGAAGGCTGCCGTGCGCGACGTGAGTAGGAATGCTCAGGAGGGCTTCGTCTTCCCGCTGCTGTTCGACAAGGAAAAAAACCAGCTCTATAAGTTCGAGCTGATGAAGTCGGCCGGCACACGGTCTTTCGACACTACCAAGATCATCGACCGATATGACATGCGGATCGCGATGACGTTCTTGGCTGACTGGCTCACGCTGGGGCAGGGATCGACAGGGGGCCGCGCCTCAACCGGTCAATCGAAGAACAAGACTGACATGTTCTCGAAGGCGATTGGTGGCTATCTCGATCTGATCTCGGCAGAGCTAAACCGCAAAGCCGTGCCTGATCTACTCAGCATCAACAGCATGAAAGGCCGCTGCATCATCACCCACGGGGATGTGTCTCGCACCGATATCGTTGACCTCTCCACCGCCGTCATGCAACTTGTCCAGGTTGGCGTATTCACTCCTGACCCTGATCTTGAAGCGCACCTCCGCAATGAGTTCGGCCTTCCCCAACAGGACGGTGAGGCGAGCGACGAACTCAACGAGGGCGGTTCGTCCCAAGATGCTGATAATGCCGACACGCAAGGTGGTGACACGGACAATGGCACTCCGCAGGGTGATGGCCAGGAACAAGCCACGGTGGATGACGAATGAGCCGGTGCGAAAATGGCTGCGTAGCGCGCAAGTGGCCTGATTTCGGACGCGCGCCGAACTTCCCGAAGATCACCAAGGCTGGCGATGAGCCTATCAAGCCGTCTGACTATGAATGGCTGCTGGCCATCGCTGACAAGGTGAAAGGGAAGGTGCGCGCTGCATTCCTGAACCTCATCGAGCAGATGCGCAACGAAGCCGACATGCAGGCGCTCAGGGACGCTCTACAGTCAGGCGATATCACGCGGGCTATGAGTGCCCTGGGCATGGGCGACAACTTCCCGTCTCGTCTCAGTACTGCGATCAAGCCGCCATTGGAAGACGTGTTTATCGAAGCCGGCCGCGCTGCTGGTGATCGAGGCGTTCAAACGACGACAGGGCAAATCTCATTCGGCTTCGATGTCTCCAATCCCCATGCCGTCGATTTCCTGAAAAACTACGACATGGATTTGATTCGCGAGATCAGCGATGAGACGCGCGCCGCAGTAAAGCAAGTCGTGCTCGATGCCTTTCAGCAGGGCGGCCATCCCTATCAGCAGGCCAAGACCATCCGGCAGATCGTCGGGCTCACCAAGCGCCAGGCCAAGGCTGTCACGAATTTCCGTGCCGCACGTGTTGCTGAAAACCGTCCTGCCGCTCAGGTTGATCGCATGGTGGCGAAGTATGAGCAAAAGCAGTTGAGGCTGCGGGCTGAGAACATCGCCCGTACAGAAACGATGCGGGCCTCGAACGCTGGCCAAGACGCGGCCTGGAATCAAGCTGCTGACAAGGGTTTGATCAATCGCGCGACGTTCAAGCGTCGATGGCTCGTGACGCCTGATGATCGCCTATGCGTCCTGTGTGCTGCTGTGCCGGCGCTAAATCCCGATGGCCGCAAGCTGGGGGAGCCGTTCATAACGCCAGTCGGGCCTCTGATGTACCCTTCGGTCCATCCTCAAGATCGCTGCATCCTCGTTGCGATGCCGTTCTAAGAAAAAAGCCCCTGCGCATTTCTACGCAAGGGCTTTCATTAATAGCGGATCGACGGGTTTGTCAGTGGGCAGCATGGCTTTTCCGATGGCTCGGAAAGTTTAACTGTCCCGGCGATGCGTTGGTGAAAAGAATATCCTCGTCCTCAGCGGCGCCTCCGCATTGTGCCATCAGCGCACTTTCGCAAACGACAGAGAACGAGCACGAATAGCGGTCGCCGAACTTGACCGACTCGAGAAGCGACATTTTTGCGATCACGGACATGCGTGATTCTCCTGTGATGTTTGGAGGATTTTGCCTTTCGAGGAAGGATCAGCGCGCCGGGATGGACATCGGCAGGCAGTCGCTTCTTGTCGCGAGACGGGTTGAGACTGCCACGGATCAGCCCGATAGGCAAGCCGCTTGCAGACTCGCACTGTTTAGGCTTATGAAAAGGACGAGGCCCCAAGGAGCTTGTAACTCCAAGGGGCCTGATTTCCGCTGTTACGACCAGCGGGGGCATTTGCAAATGCGATCACAGTATCGCGTCTCCCCCCCGAAATTGCAATAGCGGCATAGCGCCCTATCTCCCACTTTTTTAGTGGGCCGGAGAGCACGCAGCTTCGTTGCGCGTGCAGATCAAGCCGCGACGCGCAATGCCTACAAAAGTGAGCGGTGAAAAACCCGCAAAATCCAATCGGTCATTCATGCGGCTGATCTGGAAATGCCGTTACGTTGAATTGGTCCACAAAAGGTGATCGCGAAACCTACCTGCCTGAAAATGGCGGACCGCATGGATGTGCTCTTGGCTCCGGTCGAAACCTCAGGGAATCGAAAAGTCATCGGGTTGCGATTTGTCCGTTTGGGCAAATTGTGCCCGTACACCAGTCAAGTTGCCTTGGGAATTGATATGGACAGAAGAAACTGGCTAAGCCATAAACACCTCGAAACCACCATAGCGGATAGCAGCAGTAACGGGGTGTAGCTCATAGCCTAGAGCACCGTCTGAAAGATGACGGAGGTAGGAGGTAGCGGAAAATCCTCTCACCGCCGATAGTTGCTATCGGGCCGAATGGTGGTTTCAATTCCTTCGTAAATGCGACTTATCAGCTTAAATCGCGCTTCTGCGTCAAAATGGCTGCGCACATCCTGGCTGCCGTATCTTCCATAACCTGAAAGGCCACAGCCCTCTCGTCAGTGAAGGCGAATTTCGCAGCTGAGGCTTGGGAGGCGATATGATCCATGATGATCAGAAACACCTGATCCTCGCGGCTCAAATCACCAATGTTGATGCTGCCCACTGTTTGCCGTACTTTGCGAGGAATCGAACAAGGAGATCAGGCTATGGGTATCAGGTCGTTTCTGCAAGCGCTCCGCAAGGATGAGCCCGGCGTTGATGATGTTCATGTGGCATCGACTGATCAGGGCAAGCCTGCCAAGAAACCCTCGAAAGGCAAGACGACGCCTGAGGGTTCACCGAAGAAGGGCGATCTGGTTGAGGTCAAGTCAGACGCGATGATCACGAACGCGCCCTGGACTTCGAAGGTGGTTGCGGCGGAAGGCTATCGCGTCAAGGTCGCCTTTGATGACGGTGATTGCTGGTATGACCTCGATCCGGCCAATCTGGAAGGTACGACGCAGAAGGGCGAAAGCACGCTGTGGCAATTCGCCAAGGCTGAGCAGGCCGACGATCAGAACGACAACCTTGACCCGGCCAGCCAAAAGCCAGGAACTATTGAGGCATCCTCAACAGTTCAGCCTCGCGCACTTCGCCCGCTGGATGAGCAGCGCTCGCATTTCCCGTTGCCCCATGATCCCAACGCCCTGGCTAATCTGCGCGAGGATCAAAAGCCGCGGTTCTATGGCGCGATCACGGATGGGCACAAACTGCCAACCAAGATCTTTGCCATGTCTGATCTGACCGGCACGCAAAACCGCGTTGATACCGACAAGGTTCAATCAATGGCAGCGGCTGGCACTGCACACAGCAAAATGCCTGTCGTCGTGACTAATGGTGGCCACAACCTGATTGCAGACGGTCACCATCGCGTTGCAGCTGAATGGCTGAATGGCGCCGACAAGATCACGGCCCACCACAAGGACATCACCGAGCAGTCGAACGAAATGAAATCGGCCGGCCGCGATGCTGTGCAAATCATCGTGCCGATCACCAAGACGGATGAGGCTCAACGCCTGTGCTTCGGCTGGGCATCGGTCGCCAAGATCGGTGACGAGACGGTTGAGGATTGCCAGGGTTCGCAGATCGATATCGAAGACCTCGAAAAGGCGTTCTACAATTTCACTGAGGAACACCGCAACGCAGGCGAAATGCACGGCGACTATGGCCAGCAAAATGGCTCACTAGTCGAGTGCATGATGTTCACCCCGGAAAAGGAAGCGCTGGGCATTGTCGCCAAGGATGAGGCCGGCGAATCCATCTACGGCGCCTGGATTGGCTTTCGCGCCTCGCCTGAAATGTGGGCCAAGGTGCAGTCAGGCGAGAGGAAAGCCTTCAGTTTTGGTGGGTGGGCGACCAGAGAGGCCGTCTAGTCGCCTTCATGATTCCGTGATATCCCGATTGCATCAACGTCGGGATGACGCGGAACAGGAGTCGAGACCATGGCTGAATCGCACAAGCTGAAGAACCTGTCGGTTCACGAGGTCTCCTTCGTTGACTATCCCGCAAACCAGCATGCCAAGATCAAGCTGACGAAGCGAGCTGAGCAAAAGCGCGATTACACTGCCGATCAGCGGAAAGAGATGGAAGCCAACGGCCAAGCGATGGAGGGGGGCGCCTATCCCATCGCTGATAAAGAGGATCTGCACGACGCAATTCAAGCGTTCGGCCGCGCCAAAGACAAAGCCAAGACCAAAGCCCACATCCGCACTCGTGCCAAAGCCCTTGGCGCTGAAGACATGTTGCCAGACACGTGGGATGGCGAATCAAAGATCGATGACATTTTGAGCCTAGTTAAGGGGCTTTTCAGCAAGAAGGACGTTCAGAAGCTCGATCTGGACGGTGGCGCGGTTGGATTTGATCAGTCACTTGCTTGCTACGGTCTTTCTGATCCGATGTGGCGCGCAAATGGGGCTCTGCAAGCATCCATTGAATCTATCATTCAGGACACGAGTGGCGCGGATAAATCTGCCCTCTTGCAACAATCCTGTGATGAGTTCACAAACTACGTTCAACAGCTTGTGGCCGCGGCAATCACGAAGGCCATCCCTAGCTCTCAGGAGATCGTGAAAATGTCCTTCGCCGTCAAAAAGTCCCTCGGTTTGGGCGCGGATGCTTCCGAAGCTGAAGTGCTGGCCAAGTTTGCCGAAATCCAAAAGTCGGCCGCCCTGGGCAAACTGACCGCCAAGCAAAAGCGCTACGCCAAGGCGATGCTGGGTGATGAAGCCCTCCTGAAGTTCGCCACTCTGACGCCGGCCGAAAAGGTCAAGGTCATGAAGGCGAAGCCCATGCCGAATGATGAAGCCGACGACATGGACGATGAGGACGAGGAAGAAGAAGACGGCGACTCCGAGGCCGATAAGGCCAAGAAGGCCGTCCTTCGCAAGGCCAAGAAGGCTCCCAAGGCCAAGGAAATGGACGACGATGAAGACGAAACGCCCGAAGGCCAGAAGAAGGCCCGTCTGCACGCCCTGGCCAAGTCCAACCCGGAAGTCGCCGAACTGATCCGCAAGTCGGACATCGACGCCATCGAAAAGAGCGTTGGGGCCAAGCTGGCGTACCTGGGCAAGTCGCGCGAAACCGCCGAACTGCTGTACGACCTGCAAATGAAGGCCGGGCGTTCGCTCGCCGAAAAGGTTCAAGACCTGCTGACCCGCGCCGGCAATGCCGTGGCCAAGGGTGGCATCTTCAAGGAATACGGTTCCGAACGCGCCTCGACCGGCACGACGGCAGCCGACGAACTCAAGGCCATCGGCGCCGAAATCCAGAAGAAGGACTCGACGCTGAAGGGTGATGCCGGCCGTGCGGTCGCCATGACCAAGGCGCGCCAACAGAACCCCGAGCTTGCCGAGCGCGAGAAGTCGGAACGTCAATCGGCCAACTAACGGCCTAACTCAGGAGTAGCCAAATGGCTTGGGAAGACTCAATGCCCGCGATGCCGGGCCAACTGGCTGGCTCCGACATGAGCGGCATTACGATCACGCTCACCGGCCTTGACGGCACGGGCCAATATCTGATGGTGCAATTCAACGGCACTGATGACACGCACATCCCGATCACGGCCAACACGCAAGCGCCGTCTGGCGTCCTGCAGAATAAGGCGAAGTCAGGTGGCGCCGCCGCCGTGAAGTGCCTAGGCATTTCGAAGGTCATGGCGTCCGCTACGCTGATTTCCGGCAATATCGTCGGGCCCGATGCAGTCGGCCGCGCCATCAAGCGCACCATGACTGCAACCGGCGCCGATACCGGCAAATACTACAACGGGATGGTGCTCGAAGGTGCCACAGTCGGCGCGCTCGCCACGATCATGCTCTTCCCGGCGCAGATCATCTAAGTTTTGGGTTCGCCAGTGTCGTGAGACGGGGGCAATTCAAATGCGGGAGTGAGGCGTTCTTTCACCCCCATCTTTTTAAGCAACGTCGCGAGACGTCACATCCTTTAGGGGAAAAATACCATGGGTCAGCCCACATCAGGTGACGTCCACGTAGACGAGGCGCTTACCGACTTCTCTATTGCCTATATCCAACTGGCGACGAACTTCGTGGCCGGGAAGGCCCTGGCCGTGAAGCCGGTGGACAAGAAGTCGGACAAGTATTTCGTCTTCAACAAGGACGACTGGAACCGCGACGACTCCGTCAAGAAGCGCGCTCCCGGTGAACGCGCTCCTCGTTCTGGCTTCCGCCTGTCGACTCAATCGTATGACGCTGATGCGTGGTGGACGGAATGCCCGCTCAGCGACATGGTTCAGGTCAATGCCGATCAGGGCCTCGCGCTCGATGTGGCCTGCACCAAACTGGTCACCCAGCGCTGCCTGATCCGCCGTGAACGCCAGTTCGTCTCCACCTTCATGGTGGGCTCCGTTTGGGGCACGACTGTCACGGGCGGCACGGACTTCACAAAGTGGGATGACTATTCGTCGGATCCGCAAAAGGACATCGACACCGGCAAGAAGGCCGTGTGGGAAAACACCAGCTTCGTGCCCAACAAATTCATCGTCTCGTACCCGATCCACCAAGCCCTGAAGCGCCACCCGGCGATCAAGGACATGATCAAGTACACGTCGAGCGAATCCGTCACCGCCGAAATCATCGCCAAGTACCTCGAAGTCGATGAATATCTGGTCATGTACGCGATCTACAACACGGCGCTCGAAGGCTTGGCTGGATCCTATACCGGCATCAACATGACCTCAGCCCTGCTGCTGTACAACGATGGTGACCCGTCGCTCATGTCGCCATGTGCCGGCGCCCTGTTCGCCTGGACCGGTCTCACCGCATTTAACGAAAGCGGCGTCGCCATCGAGCAGTACTATGACGTGACCACGAAGGATGACGTGGTTCGCGGTCAGTTCGCGCACGACATGGAAATCACCGGGTCGGCTTTGGGATATTATTACGCAACGGCCGTATCTTAGGTCATTGTTTTTATAAGGACTTTATCTCATGAGCGAAGACGATATGCAAGCCTCTGAAGCGGCGTCTCTTATGGCTCTCGCCATGACTGATGCCGTTCCTGGCTCCATGACGCAGCCGCCCGTCTTCGGCACGTTGGAAGCCGTCGTGCAGGCGCACATGACCTTCAATGGCAAGCGTCGTCAGCCCGGCGATATCCTCTCGCCTGAGGAACTCGCCACCACCACGCACGTCACGCTTGGCGCGCTGAAAAACCAGAACCTCATCACGCTCCAACCGGAAGGTGCTCATCGCCATCAGAAGGGCGTTGCTGCTGAGCTGGAAGAGTTCGAAGACAGGCTTGCGCAAGCAGAGGCCGTCATCGAAGGCCAGAACACCAAGATCGACGCCATGACGCACGAAATCGCCTCATTGAAGGCGTCCCTCGGGCAGGCGATCGAGGCGGCTATCACGCGCCGTGAAATGCTGGCAACCAATGATCCAAGCGCCCTGCTCGGCGTCTCGGGCAAGAAGCCGAAGGGAGCCTAAGCCATGACGTTCAAAATCAAAGAGCCCACGGTCAACTATACGTCCAAGGCGGCGATCGGGTTCAAGAACGCGCTGATCGATCCGGAAAACGGCACGTGGTTCATCACAGCCGGTGGCGCTCCGACGAACGGGACGGCAGGCGATGGCGCCGGCTGGGCTGGTATCGGCTCGCTCTACATCGACGTTGTGAACGGCTACCTTTACATCAATGCGAGCGGCGGCACGAAGGCCTCCCCGAATTGGGTGAAAGTCGGAATCCAAACTTGATTTCTTCTCTGCGTACCAAACCATCTGCCCTTACCGCGGCTCTGGCTAAATGCCGGGGCCGCTTTTTTCATTTTATGGAGATAGTCATGATCAATAGGCTATGTGCAGCAATCCTGGCACCCATGCTGCTCCTCATCATGTGTGCTGCGCCTCAGGCGTATGCGCAGAGCATTACGAGCCCGTATTATGTCACACTCTGCTATCGAGTGAGCGGAACGACATGTACGGCAGTCAGTTCGACTTCTCCACTTCCAGTTAGCGGCACGTTAAACATTGGGACTGGAGGGCCGTCGAACTATTCTCTTGAGACGGGCGGCAACCTCGCGACGATCGCGAGCAATACGACAGGCTCGGCGACGTCGGCTAACCAGGCGACGGCGAACGGCAGTCTGTCGATCATAGCTACGAATACGACGGGGGTTGCTACCGCCGCCAACCAAGCCACTGCGAATACGAGTCTTGCGTCTATCGCTACCAATACGGGGGTCGGTGCAACGGCGGCCAACCAAGCAACAGCTAACACGTCCTTGTCGACTATCGCAACTAACACCGCCGCCGCTCCTTCGAGCGTATTCAGCGCGCAAGGCCTTTACACAGGCGGTGGCGGTACAGCCCTTGTGTCCAATACGGCCATCGCCGTAAAAGGCGGCGCGGGGGCCTATTTCGGCATACGGACGGCCAAAAACACCAATGCCACGGATTGCTATGTGCTGGTTTACAACGTGGCATCAGGGAGCGTCACGGTTGGTACGACTGTCCCGACGTTGACCATTCCCGTACCGGCAGGCGGCTATTGGGAAGAAAAGGACATCAAGGGCGAGAACTTCTCGACCGCTATGTCCGTAGCCGTCGTCATGACCACGCCAACCGGAAGCACAGCGCCAACAACGGCGTTCGGCTTCGACCTTATTTACAAGTAGGGCGCAATAATGAAAATCGCACGTTTTCTTCCGGGGCTTTTCGTCCTATTCATCATGGCGGGGGCGGTCCAGGCTGGACCGGTGATACCGGTGACGGCGCAAACCATCAATAATGTTGGCGGCGAAGTGAGCTTCCGCGCCAAGCTTCAGCGCTTGGCGAAAGAGGCGTCGCTCTCGAATACCATCATCAACCCGCCGTGGCTGCTTCCGCCGGCATGGGCGACCGGGCAGGCGGTCCTGACCGGCCAAGAAGAATCGTCCAGCGGCCACTGGTGGGTCGCGGCGTCGGGCGGAACGACGGGTGCTACCGCGCCGGCAGCTTTCGACATTCCGAATGTTGTCAGTGATGGTGCCGTGCAATGGCTGGATCTTGGCGCGCCCTCCATCACCGCCAATGATGCGCTCGCGCCGACCGTTACCCGGTCAACGACAAATCCATGCACGTCGCTCACATCGACTTGGGGGCCGTGGGCAACGTCTACGCCCGGCGTCTTCAAGGTCTATGGAGGCTACCAGAATCCCGCCCAGACCTCGGTTTTCCGTCAGGCCGTGTTCAATACGTCCTCGGGAAACTTGGTCGGCGCGGGCGGTAAGGTCGCGTTTTGGAGCGACGGGCCAAAGGTATGCATCCTAACTGGGTCCAATGACCCTGTCATTCGCATCAATGTCGATGGTCGCGTGCTTGACCCGGGAGGTTACACTAACGGGAGCGGAAATACCTACACCCTGATCGACTGGACGGCCGTTGGCGGCAGAAAGGCCAGGCTCTATGAGGTGGAAGGATCGCCACGTACCGCGTCCGGCTTCAATATCGATAATGTGCAAATCGGCCCAAAGGATACAATCTGGGCGCCACAAGGCAATGACTCCGTCAAAGCCGTTGTCATATCGGACAGCTTCTTTGCCGGCAGTACCTTCTCGCCATACCGGCCGGGCATGGGCATTGCCCAGCAATTATGCAAGCGCAATGGCTGGGCGGATTGCTGGAATATGTCCATTGGCGGCACGGGCTGGATCGCCACCAACAGCGGCGCGAATTATTCCTATATCCAGCGATTGCAGGATGCGACGAACACACCCCGGGTCGCAGATGCCGATATCATCGTCTTCGTTGGAAGCACGAACGACGATGGCAATTCCAATGCGACCGTTTCGGCGGCGGTGGTCACCACCTTGCAATACGCGCGGTCGATTAATCCTAAGGCCCTGATCTTGGTCTACGGCACGTTCCCGGTGGGATCGAGCTCGGGTCTCGTCGCGGCGGCAACTGCCGTCGATACCGCGGTGGGCCAAGGCGTAGCAGCCTTTGTCGATCCGGCCAACCGCACGTACTTCATTACGTTGGCGAATGCCGCCTATCCCTACATTATCAGCAACTATAATCGTCCGGCGAATGTTTCGAGCGCGGCTAACAACTACAGCCTGTGGATTAACGTGAACGACTTTATCCACCCAGTCGATTACGCGACGACGCCAATGGCAGGCCGCATGGCTGACGACTTCCGAACCCAAATTCTTCCCACAGTCAACTACTAAGGTAAATCATGCGCAGGCTTGTAATAATCGGCCTTATCGCAGGCTCGCTTTTCGCGGGGTCTGCATGGGCTCAGCAGTCCACATATATATCGCCGCCGTGGACAAAGATCGGAACGGCAACTAACGACAGCGCACCAGTTGGCTATGTCGGCGAAGTAATCTCGTCCACCTTGGCGTCGGGCTCGGCAGTCTCCCTGACGACGGCTACGCCTGCGAACATCACTAATGTCAGTTTAACCGCTGGGGACTGGAATTGCTGGGCCGTGGCGGACTACACGCTCACCGGGGCCACGGCCTCGGACTTCAAGGCCGGATTGTCCGCAACATCGGCTACCTTCGGCGCCCAAGACAGTTTCATAGAGTTTCCCATAGTCACCACGTTGCTCAGTGGCAGCATGACGGCTCCAAGCCCGGCGCAACGCATCTCTCTTGCGTCAACCACGACGGAATATCTGGTTGGCCAGGAAACCTTTAGCGCCGGCTCGGTGTCGGCCTATGGGACGCTTACATGCTGCCGGATGCGATAGAACGTACTACTTTTTTACGGAATCGCGTCACTTTCCCACATAGCCCTCAGACAAAGGATGGCCCAAGATGCCTATCACCCTAACCGATCCAGAGATTCAACGCGGCTCTGAACTGCTGTGGGCCTTGGAGAACGCCATTGACGCTCAGCCGGAAGAGGTCAAGATGGCCCTGGCTGATGCCAGAGCGGACTTCCACGGCTATCTGAACCGTGTCTATCGTCGCAAGGATGGGCATTTCATCCCGGCTGCAGCAGCGCCTTCTGAGGCTCTTCAGATCAGCGCGAGTGCGGCATCCGTGATTGTTCTTTCCCCAATCACGCCTGCTAGTGGTGGGACCGGAAAGCAGAATAATCCCCCCACCCCAACTTCGCCTCCGGGGGGTTAAAATGGAGTCACCGATGCTCTTCGTTGAATCCAATCTTGGCGCGACAATCTTCTACGGCTTTGTTGTCGCGATCACGGGCATTTTGTCTGTGCTCTCGAAACAGGCGCCATTGCAGAAGGTCGCACTCCTGATGGTCTTTTCATGGGGCATCAGCAACTTTCTGTTCGACACGATGTCGCCGCCTCACTTGCTGGCATGGAACGCGAGGATGGACGCGGTACTTGGTGCACTGGCATTCCTGGCCCTGCGCGGTAACCACACGCCGAAGGCGAGGTCCCTGGTCTCGCTCATATACATATCAATGCTTTCGTGCCATTTCGGCTGGCTGCTGTTCTACCGGGGCGCTAATTACGGCCCTTACTTCTGGACCCAGAATCTATTATTCTTGTCGCTTGCGGCAATAATATCTGGGGGATCAATCAGTGCCATGGTCGGACATCATAGTATCCGGCACGGCTCTGATCATGGTGGTGATCCTGTTCATTTGGGTGGGTGATTTTGATGAGCGACGAAAGCCCAGAAACAAAGCTCGCCCTTCTAGAACAAAGGATGGACACCGCTGAAAAGCGCGTTGACAAGCATGATACGGACATCGGCTCGCTCAAGCTATGGCGTGGGTGGGTGACAGGTAGCGCTGCGACGATCATGTTCTTTGTCGGTCTGTTCGCCTCACAGCTCAAAAAGCTCACGGGAAATTAGCGCTTGCTTTCAGTGCGGCGATTGATAGGTTGCCCATGCCGATGTGCACCTAACCCACTTTAACGGAGAAGCCCCATGGCCACCGAAGAGAATGCCCCCGAAACCGAAACTGTCGATGACGCCGCTGTCGAAGCTGATACGCCTGAAACGGCCGACGACGATGCCGGCGATGATCTGGACGACGGCGCAGAAGGCGAAGACGCCTAACCCCTGTCGCCAAGACCTGTAATCAAGAAAGCCGCTGGGGAAACTCGGCGGCTTTTTTATATGCGCGATCTGTGGCACATTGCCGGAAACGGAGTCTCTCACATGCCAACCTATACCTATTCAGGCGATCCATCGACCTCACCCATGGATGCTGTGCGCTTCTGGCTCTCGGATGTTGGTCCGACGAAGTGGTACAAGGCGAATGAAGAGATTAACTTTGTCCTGGGGCTCGATCCGAACCCATTCGTTGCCGCGGCCTATATCGCGCGCTCGATCGCTGCGTCTCTGGCCAGCAATGTCAACCGTCGCATAGGTGACCTCTCCATCAATGCTGGGGATGCCGTCAAAGCCTGGATCGCCCTAGCCAACGATATGGATGCCAAGGCGCTGCTGGGGGTGACTGCGATGCCCTACGCAGGAGGCATCAGCCATTCTGATGTTGAACAGGTCGCGAGTAATTGTGATCGGGTCAAGCCGCCCTTCCGTGAAAAGCAGTTTGATCATCGCGCCAATGATACTGGCGCAGCGGAGCCTGGCCTTCCGTTCATTGCTGGCGATTGGGGCTGATCATGCCAGATATTTCACCATGGCTTGACCTGATGAACAATACTGTCACGGTCGAACTGCTGACTGGCTTGGACCCCTATGGCGTGGCCACATATGCGGCGTCGGCTACCTATCCTGCGCGCGTGAACAATTCTAGTCGCCGCGTCTTGAACAAGGATGGCGAAGAGGTGGTTGCGCGCGGATCAGCCATTGTCGCTTCCCCAGGCGATATTCCTACGAACGCGAGGATCACGCTGGATGACGGGTCAAAGCCGCTAATCCTGTCCAGCAATTCTGAGCCTGACGAAGACGGCGGACATTTATATTCCAAGTTTTATTTTAGCTGATGGTTGGGCAACCCTACAAGACGCGCTCAGGTCGCTCGATAGAAGCAAGCGTCCAGATGCTGGGTGACAGGGTTTTGCGTGCATTGGCAGCTGAGGTGTACCGCGAGGGAACAAACATCATAGCAGCGTCTCAACCCCTTGTGCCTGTAGCTACAGGAACGCTGAGAGGAACTGCTTATGTCACGATTCCAGACATTCAGGGGAACAAGGTTACTGTGCACATCGGTTACGGCGGCCCATCTGCACCATATGCGCTCTATGTTCATGAAAATATGATGGCTCACCACCCTGTCGGGCAGGCCAAATATTTAGAACAGCCGTTCAATGAGGCGCTTCCTGGCATGCCTGATAGGCTGAAAAGTGGCGTTGTGCGCAGGGTAATATTCCAATTCCAGTATACAAATCCGGGAATTGATATTGGGTCTGAGCAGTTAGGCCTGGACCTTCAGACTGGTATTTCGCAAATGCAAGGAGCGCTCGTTGAGCGTCAGACTATTGCCAAAGAGGCTTCCGACTACAAGGCATTGAGCGGTGGCACATATATGAATTATCTGGCAAGCAAGGGTATGCGGCCTAAATAGGACTCAGCGCCATGTCAGAAACACCGTTCATTGAAGCGATAGGGCAGGCGATAATTGCCGCCAGCCTTGGCCAAGATACAGACCGAACAGCCGACTGGTTTGTGTCGTATGCCTTCATGGACGATTCTCCGGATCGGATGATTGGGATATTTGATGCCCCTGGACGGCCACCCGAAGAAACGTTTCGTCTCGATTATCCAGATATTCAGATCCGGGTGCGCGGGAAGGCGAACGACTATCAAGCCGCTGCGGCGCAGGCGCGAGCCATATTCGGGCTGCTCCATGGCGGCGAAACGGCTGTGAACACGTACACGAGCCCACCTAGCGCAGCCGTGGTTTTCCTCTATGCCAAGAACTCGGCTCCCCTCTCGCTCGGGGTTGACGAAAAGCGCAGACCGCATGTCTGTTACAATTTCAGATCTGCCAAGGGCAGAGCTATAGCTTAACCGGAGAAGTGCCATGATCGCCATTGATTTGCGGGTTGACGATGCAACCTCGACTCTTAATCCCGAAACAGGGCGACGAACCATAATGCTTGGTGGCATCGATCTTCGTGAAGTCGATGAAGACGCCATAACGGCAATTGTCACGGCACTCCGAGCTGTCACTGGCAAGCGCGTGCGGCTGATGGTGCTTGAGGTCGGCGAAGACTTCCCTGAAATGCCAAAGTCGCGCAAGCCGCACACTGGCGAAGGCTCAGATCCGTTCGCGTGAGTACGCCATGATCCCGAGGATTTTTGAAGGTGAGACCATGTTCATCGTGGCGGGGGGTGCATCACTGATGGCGCTGGATTTCGATCGCCTCATAGGAAAAAAGCATATCGCTCTGAACTTCAGCCTGCGCTTTTGCCCACAGGCCGATATCCTATATTTCACAGATGCGCATTTCTTCCGGGAAAACCGCGAGGAGATCGAGGCCCACGCTGCGCCCTGGAAAGCCTCTGGCCATATCAACCAAGAGCCTGGCACACCGGACTGGCTGCACGTCTATCGCCTGAGTGCTCGGGAAGGCTTTGATCCTGATCCCACAGCCCTGCGCCACGGCAACACATCCACCTATGCCGCTATGCACCTTTGTGCCCACATCGGGGTAAAGCGAATCGTGCTGCTAGGCGTCGATATGTGCCTAAGCCCTGAGGGGCGCACCCACTACTATGACGGCCACGAATATCCAGAGCGCTCATATGTCTATGTTGAGTGCATGGTTCCGTTCTTCGCTGGCCTCTATCAACCCTTTAAAAATATGGGGATTGAGGTACTTAACGCCTCTCCAAAAAGCCAGTTGAAAATATGGCCCAGAATATCGCTTGAAGAGGCAATGAGCCTGACCTAGCGTGGCCATGCGAAACGCGATATGTTCGCCTCGTATTTAGCCAGCGTCGTGATGACGCGGGCCGTCTTTTAACAGAGGTTTATGCCATGACCGTCCCTTCGATTGCCGCCGTTGCGGGCCGCGCGCTTCTTCTGAAGATCGCCTCGGCTACCTCTCCTTCCAACTTTGTCACGGTTGCTGGACTTCGTGCGACGCAGGTCGCATTGAATGGCAATCCCGTGGATATCACCTCGAAATCATCGGGAGGTTGGCAGGAAATGCTTGCCGGCGCCGGGATTACCAGCGTTGACATCACTGGTTCGGGTGTGATCGATTCCACCAATACGCAGTTAGAAGCGTTGCGGGATGCCATTCTGACCTCTCCCACGTCCGCCGTGAATATCACTGCGCAAATCGTCACGGCGCTGGGAACATTCACCGGCAAGTGGGTAGTTCGCACCATGCAACTCGATGGCACCCACAACGACGCACAAACCTACACCCTCAGCTTCGGCAGTGTCGGCCTGATCACAGCCGCCTAATAAGGATTCCTGATGACCAAAAATGCCAGACAAGAAATCACCTTCGTGCTGGGCGGAAAGTCCTACACTGTGCGGCCTGATTTCGCCTACATCAACCGCTTGGAAACTGCGATGGGGACTCCTGCCCGCCTGCTTGGGTTGAAGTGCCTCAATACCGGTTCGCAATTGGCCATGGCGGGGCAGGCGCAAGAGGTCACGATGGTTGAAATGGCATCCATCATCTGGGGTGCGATCGGTGGCACGAAGGACGCGCCGAAGACGTTCAACGAGCTCGGCGAAATCCTGATGGATGATGGCTATGGCGATTATCTTCAGCCGTTCGGAAACATGCTGGCCAACTGCCTGAACGGCCACAAGGATCACTCTGTTGACGCGCCTAAGGATGAGGTGGCTCCGGGCGTCGTGGACCCTTCGAACCAAGACCAGAGCGAACCGTTGAATGCCTAGATTTTGAGCCTTGGCTTGAAACAGCATTAGGGGCTCTCAACTGGTCGCCCGATACGTTCTGGAAAGCCACGCCGTATGAATTTTCCTGCGCATATATCGGATGGTGCAAGGTCAATGGCGCGGGCAAGTGGCGTAAGCATGACGATGGTTGGACGGACGCCGAAGTGGAGGAATGGAAGGATGTAGAGGCCTATTTGCGGGCCAAATATCCTGACGAATAAGGAAGCGGGCGCGTGGCAAACGAACCAATCGATCAAGTAGACTTTCAGATCGGCGGCGATGTCACCCCGCTCAAGACTCAAGCTGGCCCGCAGGCTAAGGCCGTCTTTGATGATATCGGCAACAGTGGGGCAGCAGCAGCAGCCAAGATCAGTGCAGCCTTCCAGAAGGGCGCTGATGACATTGCTGCCTCCGCAGCTAAGGCGCGAGGCTCCAGCGGCTTTGGCGGCGTTAGTGATGATCTCGACAAGCTCCAAGCCAAATTCGATCCCGTCTTTTCCAAACAGCAGAAATTCGCGCAAGCCCAAGGTGAAATAAACCGCCTTGTCTCTGAAGGGCGCATGACGCAGCAAGCCGGATCTGCGGCTCTGGCTGAGTTCGCAGCGGGTTTCGAGCATGTGAATGGGGCTTCCCGCAAAACCCGTGAAGGCCTCGTTCTGGTCCATGAATTTATCAGAGGTGATTTCAAGCGTGGGGTTGGATCAGCTCTGATCGAGCTGCAAAACTTCGGAGCGATGGGCGCTGTCTTCAACCCGATCACGATTGGCGTTGTAGCCGCGACTGGCGCCCTCATAGCGATGGGTGTGGCTGCTGTCCAAGCTGATGCCCAATTGAGCAAAATCCAGCGCAACATTATCATGAACGGCGGCGGGTCTGGGATCACGCAAAGCCAGCTTGCCTATCAGGGGGGCTTGGTCGGGCAACAAACCGGGATTTCGTCAATCGCGGGCCAAAATGCGATCATGACGCTTAATGCGCGCGGAAATATCCCATCACAACTTCTTCCCCAGGCGGCGACTGCGGGGACATATCTCGCTGAGGCGCAGGGTGCGTCTGGCAAGGATGCAACCAAAGTCCTTGACGATTTCGAAAAGGAACTAGCTGACCCGGCGAAGGGTGCCAAGGAATTGAATGAGCAGTTCAAGCTTCTGAGCGCCGGCCAAACGCGCGAGATCGATGACCTCAGCGCAACTGGTGACACATATGATGCTCAGCGGATCATCATCGAAGCCCTGACAGATCGCTCAAAAGAAGCAGCAGATGCGCTTGGCGGATTTCAGAAGGCCTTGAATTGGGTCACATCTGGCATTTCAGATGGTTGGTCTCGCCTTGGAAAGCTTGTCAACCAAGACATTGCCGACATATCCGGGAAGGCTGTTGGTGCTGGAAATACCCCTCAAGAGGCTATGGCCTATTGGGAACAGCAGCGCAAAAACGGCTTGGCGCAGAATGATAGGGTCGGCAATAACCGCGCGCAATATGCATGGCAGCAAGAGTCTGTCGCTCAGGATCAGTACGATAAGCAACGTGACGCAGGTGAAAAGGCGCAAGCGGCGGCTAATGAAGACACGCTCATTAATCGCGCCAAAGACTTGGGCTCTAAATGGGACGTTGAGGGGACAAAGAGCGAGAAGCGCGCCGATGCTATATCGCAATATACGCAGGCCGTCATTGCTGCGAAAAATAAACTTGGTAAAGACAAGGGAAAAAGCCCAGGTCTGCTAAAGGCCGATCAGGAAAACCTTTCTGAAGTGCAGACCGGCTTGGCTAATGCCCAAAACCCAAATTACAAGCCAGGATCAGGCATTCCCAAGGCAAGGGCTGTCAAGGGGCCAAACTCCTTTCAGGTCGATGCGCAGACGGCCGAAGAGCAACTGACCATTGCGAGGCAGATCGCGGCCGCGCCTGAGGGCCAACGCGCCATGCTGAAGGCGCAACTCGACGCGCAACTTCAGTATCAAAAGGACATGCTGAACCCGAAGGCCGCCCCGCATGCTGCGACCATTCGAGATACGAAGATTGCTGAGGCAGGCCTTGGTGAGCAAAGCAAAGCCAGTGATCAACTGGAAAACATCAATGAGAGCACAGCGGCCAATAGCCGTTTGGCAGATGCCTATGGCAAGAGCACATCTACGGCCAAGGCGGCTGAAATTCAGAATACGGCCCTTGAAGCCAACCTGAAAAATCAAGCCGTCGATGTGGATAAGTTGACGGCTGCACTCACAAAGCAGGCCTTCGCCGAAGCACAGGTCTCATCGGCGCGTGGCTTTTCCGGCCTGACCACCTCAAACACGGCACTACAGGCCCAACTCGCCGCTGGGGGCGATCCTGCCGCCATGCAGGCCGCGAGGCGTCACAGCGAGGCCCTGGCGGCTAATCAGGGCATATTGGATGCGGCCGGCAATGATCCGTCGCGCCCAGCTCAAGCTAATGGGGCGGTAAATCAATATCAGGGCGCCCTTCAACAGCGCGACACGCTTAACCGCGGCATTTCTGACAATGCGGCGAATGACAACCTGCGCCAGCAAATATCGCTTGAGCAGCAGGAACTTGCTCTCAAAAATACTGATGTGGAATCTCGCGCCAAGGAAATGGCCGATATCGAGGCCACGACGCAACTGAAGAAGGAGGGGTGGACGGTCGATCAGGCTGGCTACGCCCAGGCGCTCGCCTCTCGCCAGCAACTTCTTGAACAGTCGGCGCAGCTTAATCTTGCCCTGCAAGGCCAGACTAAGGAGATGCAACTGACTGACGCGCTCAAGAGCGGCTTAGAAAAGGTTGGAATGGCCGGCACGAAGTCATTCAAGGACATGAAGACGGCAGCGGCGAGCCTGCTTGATACGATTGGCGATTTGCTCATCAAGCTTTATGTGGTCGATCCTCTAGTCAATAGCGCGATGTCGGCTATGGGCGCTGGATCATCCACAAATCCAGGCAGCAATCTAGGGGCAAGCATAGCCACTACGGCGGCATCATCTTTCATAAACTCAGCAGTCACCTCTACAGCAGCATCTGCGCCGGCAGCAGCTTCAGCAGCAATGGCCGCCTCATCTACAGTCGCATCTGCATTGAGCAGTATGGTTGCCCTAGCTGGTGGGGGCCCGCTTAACCCCGCTGGATACACCTTAGTCGGCGAGAATGGCCCTGAAATCCTCGGTCCTGGCCATGCTGGGGTTATCACACCAATGACGGCGCCGAACATGTCGGGCATTATGGGTGGTGGTGGATCGGCGCCAGTGACGATGAACCACAACATCAGCATCGTCGTGAGCGGGACTGGTGACAAGGATCTGCTCAACAAGGTGCAAAGCGCATCGCACGCGGTGGTGAATCAAAGTCTGGCTGCCTACAATCAGGTGACTCAGCGCAATTCGCGCCAACTTTCGATCAATGCCAACAATAGGGCGCTCCGCTAATGTCCAATTATCAATGGCCGCGTGAAGCTCTATCCCCGCGAAAAGTGACGTGCCAACCCGTGCCAGGGACGATTGGTGGTGGCGTAAGCATCACAGGTCTTGAGCAGGTCATTGCCTCAGATGCAGGGTATTGGCGGATCGTGCTCGATGAAATCCCCATCGCCGGTGTTCAAAGAAAGCGTCTGTGGAACGCAATGGCTGTGCGTCTGCAGGGACGGCTGAACCTATGCGACGTGCCGATCTATGACGATGCGGCGCCGTGGCCCGTTGTGGGGGGGATACCTGTCGAGGCCTATTATACGCCGCATAGTGACGGATCGACGCTTTCGGATGGTGGCGAGTACGAGACAGACTCCATTGTTGCTACAAGCGTAGGAGGCGCTGTGGCCGGCTCCAGCTCCATAGTGATCAACATGGCGGCGGGAAGTGCACTCGGTGCGGGAATTTCTTTTTCATGGCAGGGCGCAGTTAAAAACCGCCTCTATCGTATCATGGATATAACTAGCCTTTTGGAGACGCAGTTCACCTGTTCGATCTGGCCGCCCGTTCGCGAAACCATTTTGAATGGTGACGCGCTGAACTTCAACAATCCGGTACTGACGTGTCGCCTTGCGACTGATACCGAAATGGATTCCGGATCTGATGACTATGCCGGTCGCACGCTGGCAATGGTGACGTTTTTGGAGGCACTCCCGTGACTGGCGTTCCTGAAGAGGCTATTTCTGGCATAGCGGTGCGCCTAGCTTGGTTTGTGGATTTCGCCTTCACCAGCGGTCACACGCGTGTCTGGAATGGCTATCGCAACATTCACCTCTCGGGCCAGGACTGGCTTCCTCTCGGGCCTGAAAACGCCGTAGTGCAGATAGAGGATATGGTTGGCGACTCCGTCCCTGCCGTCACTCTAAAACTAGCAGGTGTGACTTCTGATCAGATACAATTGGCGGTCTCAGAAAGCGATGAGGTCCGAGGTCAATTGTGTTTCATCTATAATCAGGCCTTCGATCAGAACTGGCAGCCATGGGGAGATTTTGCTCCATATACCGTCCTGCGCATGGATAATCTGAAAATCAGCAGATCCATTCAGGGTGATGGCTCCTTTATCCGCCAGATAGAAATTACAGGCGAAAGCGCCCTGACCACAGGAGCTAATCCCCCAGCAGGCAGATATTCCAGCCTTGATCAGGCGATGCGCCATCCATCTACAACTGACAAATATTTCGATTATATGAGTGCAAATCAGCAAAAGCGGATCACGTGGCCGAACTTCTAGGAAAGCCCAACTCGATAGACGGCCAACTTGCCGTTTTCCTGCGCGATCAGGCTGGCCATAAGTTTGACTGGCAATATTGGAACTGCGGCCTCTGGCTCGCAGACTGGATCACCTATTCACGGGGTATCAATGACCCGGCGAAAGAATGGCGTGGATGCTATTTCGATGAGCCCTCGTGCCGTGCCCGGCTGAATGGACTACCCTTCCCTGTCCTTGTAGGACGCTTGGCACGACGCGTGGGGCTGCGCATGACGCAAAGCCCAACCGTTGGCGCTATCGCCGTCATCATCGCCAATGATCAGGCTGTGGGAGCGATTAAAACCGCCAGGGGATGGGCCGTTGTGGCACCTAGTGGAATCGTAAGATTACCAGACGGTCAGCGCATCATTGGCGCATGGGAGGCTCCTGATGCCAGAGACACTTTTAGCAATCACGGCTCACGCCATATTTGCAGCTGCCGAGACAGCTCTTCAGGCGGTTGGTATTGATATTTTCAACTATATAACCGTTGCCGTGGTTGCATCCCAGGTTGCGGCGGCTGTGGTTTTGGCTGCGGCGGCATACGGCCTTGCATCCCTCCTCACGCCATCCGCAACTGCATCTGATGGCCAGTGGACGCTTGCGCAACCAGTTCCATTCCGGCGCCGCGTCTATGGGCGTGCGAAGTTGGGCGGCTATTTCATCTTTTTGGATTCCCAAAACGGAACCCTCTATTTTCTCGTTGTCCTCGCTGCACATGAATGTGATGGCTACGAAGAGCACTGGCTTGCTGACAGGCAAGTCTCGATCGATCCTACTGGATTCTTTGTGAATAACGTGCTGGGGCCCCCAGGCTCGGCTGGTGATCAGTTCAGCCGCCATGGGTATCACTGGGTCTTTATCTACAACCGGCTCGGAACGTCTGGACAAGCGGCATATTCACGGCTGATTTCAGACCTGTCGCCGCTTTGGACTGATGACTACATCGGGATTGGGATGACTGATACGCTTGTCGTTCAAACCGGTATCGCTGAAAAGTATTTTGCCTCAGCATATCCGGGGGGGATGCAGAACTATCGTGGTGTGATCCGGGGTGCAAAAATCCTTGATCCGCGCAATTTGGCAACTCCTGCTGCATGGAATGACAATGCCATTTGTGTACTTTATGACTACCTCACCAATGCCGATGGCTTCCGTATCGCGCCGAGTTTCTTCAACACTGGCATGGGTCTCGCTATCACCCAGGCTTCTTGTGATGTAGCCGACGAACTGGTTGAACTTGTCGCGGGTGGAACCGAGCATAGATACCGCATTTGGGGGTTTTACGATTTTTCGGAAGAGCCGCGTGTCGTGCTTAACCGGATGTTGGCGGCAGCAGGCGCATGGCTTGAGCCCCAACCTGATGGAACGATAGGCATTCGTGCTGGTGCCTGGGTTGCGCCAACCGTCACGATCTCTGACGATTATATCCTGTCGTATTCGGTGCAGCATTATGTGGGCGAGTTCGATGCAATCAATGAAGTTCGCGCCACCTTCACCTATCCACAGAACGACTATCAGAACCAAGAATCCTTCCCGTGGCAGGACACGGCCGATATCACGCGCCGCGGCTATGTGCGCTCGACCACAATCGATGCGCGCCATTGCCCAAGTTTCACGCAGTGCCGCCGCATACAGAAGATCGGCATGGCTGAGGCATCGCCTGAATGGACGATCCAACTTGTAACGGGGCCTTACGGGTTGCTAGTCAGAAATCAGCGCTTCATTAATCTCGTCATCACTGAGCTTGGCCTGAATATCACGTGCCGCGTGACGAAGTTTGCCGCCGACACCCATACTGGCATCTGCACAATTAGCCTGATGAGCTATGGCTCAGAGGCCTACGATTGGGACCCGACGACGGAAGAGGGGCCACCTCCTCCTATTCCGCCAAGTACAGCGAACAGTGGTGAAATTGAAACGCCGACTGATCTTGTAGCCACTGTCATTCAGGCTGGTTCCGGCGCCGGCATCCAATTGACCGTGGCTGGCCCGACGCTACGCACTGATCTGAACACACAGTTTGATATTCAGGTCGCGGGCGCTACAGATTGGACAACCATTTCCAGTGGCACACAGTCCCTTGAGGTCGCTACCGGCCAATTGCTCAATGGAACATATAACACCCGCGTTTTCTACGTCACGAACAGCGGCTATCAGAGCGACCCGCTAGAGGTTGATGGCGTTGTCGTAACCCCGGCTGATATCACTCCCGCAGCGCCGACTGGCCTTGCAGTGACGGGCGTAGGGTCACCCATCACTATTGCCCGCGTAACTTTCAATGCGCCGAATGATACGCACTTCGTCGCAGCTAAGATTTATCGCAACAGTTCGTCCGTTTTCAGCGGTGCTACTTTGATCGCTGGGCCTCTTTATGGGTCTGCAAATCAGGCATTCACGTACAATGATACGCCAGGGAGTGGCACGTGGTACTATTGGGCATCCTCGATCAATGCTGCGTCTCCGCCAGGTGAATCTGGTCATACCGGTCCGGTGAGCCTGACGGTTCCATAGCGCCCTATCGCCATCCACGATTCTTGGCTATATATAGCGCCTGACCGTCGTGATGACTGGCCGTAGCGGAGATCGACATGGGTGAAATAACCACGGATTCCATGTCTGTATATCGTGATTTTACGGTAGACGGAGAATCATCGTCTGGCGCTTATGATCCGCCTAAAACAGATATTCGCACACTTTTTTCGATAATTGATAATGCTGTATCCGCTATCGCAGCTAGTACATTAAGCTACTCGACACGTGCGCTTCTGTATGCTGATTTGACTAGGGCTGATGGTACCCTTGCATATGTTTATGCAGACTCGACATCGGCGTATAATACCTATTACCAGTTTGGCGCATACACATCTCCGCCTGCGTGGGTAGTGGCGACTTGGTATATTAATCAGGTAGCGACCGTCGTACAGCCATTGGTCGATGATGCAGCGGCATCTGCGACATCAGCTGCTGCATCATCTGCAAGTGCTCCTGTGACAATTGGCGGGACTGGCTCAATCTCGATAAATCTTCAAACCCTAAAGATAACCACATCGGGTTCCCTGTTCGCACTTACCGGAAGCCCTCCCCTAGCAATACCGGCCGCACAGTCATATACAATGACCGCGCCAAACCCGGCCTTCCTGCAAACGATTTACGTCAACGTCACGACGGGGAATTTCGGCTCTGTGCAGTCCGGGTCAGTACCAGCTGGATGCCGTATCGTTGCCTTTGTCTTCAACCAAATCCTTTATCCCGTCGCCACCTTCCAGGCATCGCTAAACCTCACCCTTACGAATTCAAGCGGCGCTACGACCTCAGCCATAAACGATATCATCATAGCCGCTCGTGGCGCGTCTGATCTTCCTACCGTTGTCGGCCCCCCAGGCGTTGTCACCGTGAACTTGCAGACCGGGTATATCGTCACAAGCGCGGGGAACTTCTACGCCGTCTGCAGTACTGGATTCAAACAGATCACCGCGAGCCAGTCGGTAGCTATTACGGGTTTTACTAACGCGGCCTTCCTCCAGACCATTTACGTCAATATGTCCACCGGGGCAGTCGGCGCGGTCCAGGGCGCGGGCGGTGTGCCGGTGGGTTGTCTGCCGGTGGCATATACGTTCAACCAGATCCTTTACCCGGCCGCGTCCTACTCGCCGGCCATATCGCCATTTTCGCTCGTCAACAGCGCAGGCACGACGATCAGCGCGGCAGCCAACAAGCCATTTGCTCTGATATTCGACATCGGGGCGTGGAACGTCTCGATGCAGACGAACGCGATCACGACGGTAGGGTCGTGCTTCCTGGCAACGCCGGACGGAACGATTAGCGTGGCCGGCTCCCAAACCGTGACCATCCCAACGATGACGGGCGCGGGCTATCTGTACGCCAACGCCTCGGGGGTGCTCTTCTACATTGACAACGGCGCGCCTCCAGCCGGCTCATATCCGATACTCGCGCTTAAGCAGGCACCAGGAAGCGCGCTTGACGTACAATGCCTGAGTTTCGGCGCGAACGTCACCTTCACGGATTCGACAGGCTACACGACGACTGTCGGCAATGTGCTCAAGGCGTTCGTTCGGACGTCAACTCGCTTGATCCTGCCGGACGATATGTTCTTCGTCAGCGGCCTTTCCCTGCCGCTATACAAGTCTTCGGCCGTCTGCGAGACCGACGCAGTCTTATATAATTCGACGCGCACGGCAGTCATCAGTGGCGTTGCGACCGACCGAAGCCCCTACCAATATTTTAGTGAGTATCGCGATCTTCTAGGCGATAATCTAGCGGGCACTTTTCAAGTTGGCTTGCGGAACTGGACCGACGATAATGTTATGGTGCAATCCGTCACGCGGCATCTTGCCGGCGCGGGCGCTCTGACGGGCCATTCGCCCAAGATACTCGTCATCGGGGATAGTACGTCAGAATTCGGCATGTTGACCGAACTTGACGCTGCCTTGCGCACGCTGGGTGCGACACCGGTATGGCTCGGCACTTATGCCAGCACGGCCAATCCCGCCAATGTCGGGGGTGGTAATATTCCAGGCGAGGGCCGCGGTGCTTTCGCACTCCGAACCTTCATCGGCCGTGACGGCGTGGCGGCGACGACGAACGTTGCGACCGTCGCGTCAAGTGGGGGCGGAACGACGACGCACTATCAAAATCCGTTTCTCCGGGTATGCGTATCCGGCGACCTGACAGCGCACCCAGAGCGCTGCATGCGGTACCTGAACGCAGGCACGCCGTACAACCAGTTTCGCAATGTTACCTATGCCGAAGAGACAGCTGGCAGCATCAGTCATAGCGCGACCACAGACTATTATATCTTCGATTTCGCCGCTTATCTTTCGGGTTGGGGGATTTCCACGCCGGATATGGTCATAATCGCACTGGACGACAACGACGTCTTATGGGGCGGCGGTCCGGGGGGTTCGGGCTCACACACCTATACCCAGGCGGAACAACTCGCCTTTGCGTCTGCGTCACTGGCTATCATGGTGCGGTCGATCTATGAGGCCAATCCGGCAATCAAGGTCGGCATATCGCCGCTGGCAAGTCGCGGCAATGATACGACGTTCGTCTCGCGTTGGGCCTCACTCTACGCGCCCCTGATCGAAGCGCAGATGACGGAAGTCCGCGCATTGCAGACCGCGCTATCCTCTACTGTGATTAAGGTAATTGGTACATGGGCGCACACGAACCGAGATTTCCCGTTTCCGCATACGACATCGACTGCCCTATCGGCGTCAAACGATAGCTTGGTTCAAAATGTCAGTGATAATATCCACTGGTCAACGGACGCTACGCAACTCATAGGCAAGGCCATGGTCGCCAACGTTTGGGCCGCATATGTTGCCTGCCAAGTCGCAGGTGTTTAGGAGAACAAAATGCCGACTGATTACAAACTTCTCGACACAATTCTGATCATGGCATGCGTCCTGATCGTGGCCGGGATAGTCGCGGCTTTGGTTTTGGTGAAGATACCGGAATCGCAACTTCCGATCATAGCCGGGTTGGGTGGCACTGTGCTTGGCGTGACGACGACATACGCCTCCTTTCGCTGGCAAATCCAAAATCAGAAAAAGCCTGACACGCCTGTCTCAAGCGTTGGTATTGATTCCGTCGCACCCCAATCCATCACGATCACCCCGGCTGCAGGAGCACAAGATGGCACAACCAGTTAGCCCTGAATGCCTATCTGATCTTGAGCGCGATGAGGGGTGTGTTTTAACCGCCTATCCCGACCCGCGCTCACCACTAAGCGCGGCCTGCAAACGACTTGGGATTTCCGCTGCGCATTATTATCTTGTGCCTGGGTGGCGTGCTATATCCGGCGCTCCCTTCACAATTGGATTCGGTGTCACTGGGCCAGATATCATGCCCGGGCTCACATGGACGCAGGCCCAGGCTGACAATGCCCTCACAGCCCGCGCGCAGGCCACTGCTGATGGCCTTGTCGCCGCTGAGCCATGGATTGACAGCCTCGATGAGGTCAGGCGCTCGGCATGCATAAATATGGCCTACAATATGGGTGTGCATGGCTTGCTTGGTTTCCACAATGCTTTAGCCGCCCTTCAGGCAGGTGATTGGGCATCTGCTGGCGCCAACTTCAAGGACTCGGCGTGGTACAATCAGGTAGGGCAGCGTGCCGTGCGCATCGTCTCTATGATCGAGACTGGGCAACGCGGACTGGCATAGAAAAAGGCCCTCAGTCGATCTGGGGGCCTTCTGCATTTTCAGGACTTGATGCCCAATACGCGGTGTTCAAGCCAGCCTAGAACCCCTTCCGAGGCGGCTGGCTTTACGACTGGGGGAGGATGGCCGGTGCTGGCGTTGCAGCGGTTGTGGTGACGGTGGTCGTTGTGGTAGCAGGCGCCGGTAGATGCGCAGCAATGATCGCATCGATGTTGGTTTCGGCGAACTTGTATCCGTTCTGAACCGCGAAATCGACGGCAGGCTTGAGAAGCGCCGCAACAGGGCCTGGAAGCATCCCAAGGACTGCATTGGCGGCATCAACTGCCAGTTCCTCGCCATCAGCCTCTATAGCAGTCAGCAGCCCTTGCGCGGCGGTGACAACGGCTTGCCCCTCGGGACTGCTCTTGGATGCAGCGCTGGCGATTAGCGCAAGCACTTGGGTTTCAAAACTTGACGACATGGATTTTCTCCGTTGGTTGAGAGCCAGACGCTACTCCCGAAACACTACGTCCGCAAGACGCATAGAAAAGGCCCCTCAGCGCGAAACTGAAGGGCCTTATTCACGGCATTGGACTTTCGGTTACGAAGCGGAAGCCGGAGGCGAAGTGGCTTCCGAAGCCGGTGAGGTATCTTCCGAAGGCGCGGAGTCCGTCGCTGCGGTGGGCTCCTCCGTAGGTTCAACTTGCTCCGCTTCGGCCGGCGCTTCAGTCGTCTCGATCACGGGCGCGGGCTCAAGACCTTCAGGCGGGGCCTCGGAGGCTTCCGCGACAGGATCGACAGCGACGGTTTCAGCAACGGGCTCAGGCGAGGTCTCTGGCGCATCAGGAGTGGTCTCCGTGGTTTCAGGCGTGTCAGTGACCGGCGTATCACTCACCGGGGCGTCAGGAGCCGTATCTGTCGTTTCTGGCGCTGTAGCGACAGGCGCCTCATCCGATGGCGCAGGCGCATCGCTGGGAGGCGTTTCAGGTGCGGCTTCATCGGCCGGCGCTAAAACCGGATCGACGGGCGCTTCATCAGGCAGTGACAGTGCCGCATCGTCAGCCGCAACTGGCGTCATATCGACCTGGGCCGTATCGTCGTCCTCCGTGGTCTCCCTGAGCGGAAGGGCCGTCATGCCAGAATCAGCCATGGCCTTTTCCAGTTTGCAGACCTCGCGACGGGCCTTGTTGATCAGGTGGTCGATACCGCCATCACTGACGGCCTGTAGCGCGTCAAGAATGGCGTGGAACGTGCCGGTCAGGTTGAACGAAAACGGATCGTCATTCGGCTCGATGGGCTCAGCAGTTTGGGCTTGGTCATCCATGGCATTTCTCCTTGTGATTGCCGGTGGTGAAGGTGGACTATTTGACGCGCTTTTGAAAGCCGCGTTTCGGGAACTTTTGCTTTGGGCCATCCTTGCGAAATCCAGGGCTTGGGATGGACTTGCGCTTCTTGGTGACTTCGCCGCGGTCCTTCTTTTCCAGTCGTTGGCATTTGGCGATAATCTTGCGATCGATCGTCGTCTTTGGAGCGTGGCAGGCTGCGCACATCCAGCGCACATTAGTAATCGTATCGTCAGGCTTGATCGTCCTAGCAATCAAATGCTCCTGTTGAAGGTCGCGATCAATGCCACACTCAATGCAGGCATGGCCATCACGTTTGTCGAGATCGAATTTCTCAACCTTCGTAAGGCGCTTGCGCTTTGGGATGATGATGCGCTCGCGCCGAAGCTGCTGAAGCTTGCTCACGTGCTCTTGACCGCCAGGATTGCCGCCTCAATACGCATCCTAGCGGCATCGTCATCAATGAATTTAGGATCATTATCTCCAACGCGCCATTCATCCTCGTAGGACGATAGCCACCCTAATGCTAGTTCAGCATCCTCTTGGCTTATGTTCACCATCTCCACGGTCTTGTTCTGTGCGATGTAGGCGCGGAGGGTTTCGGCGTGGCGCTTTTCGATATCGCCAACGGGACCTCCAGCGTCAAATTCGCAAATGTAACTGAGCGCCGCCTCTGCCTGGTCGTGGGTGATGGTCATTGGTCGTCTCCACGATATACGGGCTCAGGAACATGCTTCCGGCCCTCAGTGGTGACCCTGTAGGCCGTGTAGGGCTCGATCAGACCCCTAGCGAGGCAGGATGCCAGACCATGCGTGTAACCGCGTCCGGTAATGTCCCATCCGCCGTCAAGCGCTTCCATGGTCAAGCGTTCTTCGTGGGTGATGGTCATGGCAAAAGCTCTCCGGTCTTACAGTCCAACGCCTTGGCAATGGCGGTTATGGTCGAAATCGTCGTGTCTTGGCGATTTGTCTCTATATTGGCGACGGATGCCCGCGAAAGGCCGACCATATGGGCCAACTCAAGTTGCGTCAGTCCCTTGGCTTTTCTGGCGGACGTAACGAGGGCGCCAATTGTTATGCCCTCGGGTTCGATTTGGCCCGCGCCATCACAGTAGGGGCACCTCATCCCTCAAACCCGATCATTTTAATGATTACCGGCCTCAGGACGAAGCCAATCGCAATTCCGATAGCCAGGGCAATAGAGACTGACGCCCAAGGGTGAAGTGATAGGAGGTGGGTCATTGGCGGTAACCTTTCTATGGCCGCAAAACTACGACCTTGCCGTAGTCGGCAAACACCGGCCCCGACTCGATTATATCTATGCAGTTGGCAAAGCCTTGAATTTCATCGTCGCTATTGTCATGGCATGCGAAGGCTACCCTATAGCTTTGAGGATATTTCTTAAGTTGGCGGATCAGTTGTGCAACGGTCATCGCTCTGTGTCCTTTAGGGCTTGGCGGCCTGCGTTAACCTTCTCGAAATGAAAGACGATTGGCGCTTCGTGTGTCGCTATTATGCCGAAGCGTTCACCGGCTCGGAAGGTGGACGTGTCGCGCCGCAAGATCGCCGCTGATCGCTGCAAAAGGTCGCGCCACTGGTTCAGTGAATAACCGCCTTTGTGGAGATTGCAGGGGGCACAGGCTGGCATCATGTTTGTGACTGTATTGCGCTCAGGCTTTATCATTCGCCGGTCAGCCGCTGGGAGGGGCGTGCCATACGGATCGGTCGCCACACGTAGGCACGGCTCAAGGTGATCGGCGTGCATCTTGTCGATGGGGTTACCACAATAGGCGCAATGGCCGTCGAACATATGGCGAAGGGTCTCACGCTGTTTTTTGGAGCCCGTCCAAGGTTCGCTCATTGTCCCCCTCCTGCTTTGAGGGCATAGCGAACGCGATCCGCCATGATATCGAAAGCTTCTTGAGCTGTTCTGTTTTGAATGCCGGCGATTGGACGGATTAGCGCCTTTATCAGTTCCTTGTTGCTGGGAGGTTTTTGTTCATCCCGGGATTTGTCACCTGTCGCCTCGGGCGAACGAGTGAAGAGCGGAATCGCCTCTATCAAATCTTGCTTTTCGGCATCTTCATCAGCATACGGCTCATCGCCTGGCGCGCAGCCATCAATCTCGAAAAACTCCATGCCGTTGCTTTTCATGCGGTACCTCTTCCGCCACGCCACTGGCTTATCGCTTGTCGGGTTTACGGTGTCGGGCGAGGGGCGGGAAACGGCCATCTCGCCCTCAGCCATAACCTTTCCACCGATCATCTGACTGGCGTTTTTAAGGGCCTGCAATGCGGTGTCTCCGGTAAACCGTACCGTCTGCCAGTTGGTCCAATCGGCACAAACCTCGATTGCGTTGTTCGGGCCTCCAAAGTCCGGATTGTCACCCAATATCGTCACCGCAGAGCCTTCGGAGGCGAGAAGTTTTTGGATTAGGTCCCATTCCCACAAAGAATTCTGTGGCCGTGTCTCAGCGGCCGCATCGGCGGCAGGCTCGTGGCTCCTTGCCAGCCATCCTATCGCCTCGGTCGGAACCTTGACCGTGTTAATTTTGCCTGCTCCGTCACGCACCTGAAATTCCCATGTGTCGCCGTCGTAGATTGCGACGAAGCGCACGTACTGTTCTCCGTCTTCAACCTTCGGCGGGGTGTATCCGAAAACCTGGGTCATAGTTCGCGCTCCGGGGAGATTACGGTCATGTCGTCGATAGCCTTGAGATTGGCCTTGGTCTTTGCGGTCAGCGCCGCGAAAGCCTTGTCCATAGCTTGGTGAGCGGCTTTGCGGCCCTCTTCACGCGCATGTTCAAGAGGGTCATCTATACCCTCGGTGCAATGGCAGGGCGTACCATAGCCAAAGAGCGGTTTGACGCCTGACCCGTGGCATGTCGAGCAATGCGGGTCAGCGCCTTCAACGTGGATTAGGCCCATTAGACGCCATCCTTTTCGCCTGAGGCGGTCGGGGCGTAGAAGACTTGCCGTGTGCGTGTTTCGATCTTACCCATTCCCCGCATCCTTGATAGCTTGGAGACTGGCCGGTAAAATTTCGCCGTTAACGATCCAGCCGTGCCAAATTGGATCAAGGCCGATGCTGGGCGCAATCGTAAGCGTGTCGAAGGTGTCTCCGCTCACGCGCTGGTGAAATCCGGCATGAGGGTAATCGCCCATCAGCACCAAGACGTTGTCTGGATCGATGGGTGGCCAGAAGTTAAAGGCAAGCCGTCGCCCGCGTTGCGTCCCACACGTTGGACATGGCGTGTGTTCGTCAGTCGGGCAGAGAAACGAGACGCCGATATAGAAGCGAACGCCAGGCGCGGCCTGAGGCATGTTTACCCAATGCGGCTTGAGATCAATTAGGCGCATCATTCCCTCCTGTGAGAGCGGCCTTGGCGATCTCCACGCACCGTTCATGGCCATCCGAGGTAAAACCGTCGTCATCAATTGATTTTACCGCGTGCAAAGCGTTCATGAACTTGTCACGGGTGGCCGAAACTGCCGTTACGCCCTTCGCAAGAATATCGTGTCTGCTCCGCAGCCTCTCCACCTCAACCTTAAGCGCTGCGTTTTCGGCCAAGTACTTTTGCGCTACCTCAACTGCGGTCTTGTCCAAATCGATGCCGTAAGCCTTAAGTTGTTCGCGGGACTCAATCATGCCCCGCAGACGCTTGTTATCGGCCTCAAGCCCGGCGATGCGGGAGGCGGATTGGGCGGTTACCGTCGCCAGAACGTCAGTTTGGACCTTGATCTTGTCCATGACCATGTGGATGCGTCGGTGCATATCGCGCGGGTCACCGGCCACGTCGTGGTTATGGAAAGCCATAGTCAGCCAATGCAAAAGCGACGTGAATTCGAGTTCGATCTGCTCCTGCGCTTCTGCCGCCTGCTCGGCTGTAAGGTCTATGGGTTGGGTCATTGGGGGCGTTCCTTGAAAAAGGCCAGTATCTTGTCGGTGTCCATTTCGAGTGGTTGGGGAGGTGGCGCGTTTGCGACTTCAAGCAATGCGCGGATTGCCTTAAGCCGCATCTGCAATCCTTCGGGAGTGCCGTTAACGACCGTGCGCCAATAGGTTCCCTTAAGCTTACGGATTGTGTCTGCTCGATCTGGCACGGTTATTTCTTTCCGATCCGCTTAAGCGTCTCTGCAACCTGCGCTTCAATATGCGCTCTCTGAGCATCATTGAATTTCTTGTAGGTAGGAGTCGCCTGCAGTTTGCTGAACAGCAGATCAACCTGCTTTTCATCGCCGGTCTTGGCGCAATCGAGCCAGCACAGGAAGGCCTTCGCATTATCGCGAGGATCAACGATGATAGCCTTGGTCTTTTCGCGCAGGGCAACGACACACTCCCATATCGTGACGCGAACGGCCCTGCGCTCCCACTCTTCGGCAGCCTTCCATTCGTCGGTAGCGAACAGGGTCATGAAGGCGCCATCGATCTCAGCCCAGGTGTTAGCTGCATCAATCCCTGCGTTGAACGCGTCGAACGCATCAGAAGGGGATGCATCGTTCTCGACCACAGTCTCCGAAGGCAAGTCCGCAATCGTGGCAGATTCCTTGGTCTCGATCTCGGCTTCCGGCTGGGGGCTTTCTTGCTCAACCACCTCCGTGTTGACAGCCGCGCCCTTGATGAAGTCTGAAGGCTGCTCGGTCGTTGGCTTCTCCTCGACCTCATCAGCCGTCTCGCCTCCACTGCTCCTCGGCAGTGGTTTCAACCCAACCTCTTCGCCAGGAATGCTGTCGTCAGCGACCTCCTGAGCGGCCTGTGCAACCATATCCGAATTTGAGGCAGTTTCATCAACTGTCACCACCTCATCGCCCATCTCGCGCTGAATGTGCTCGATGCTGAATCCCTCGTTGCCCTTCTTGCCGGCCAGACGCTCAGAGACCTTGCGGCGGGGCTGCTCGATCGTCTGGGGCGGAAGTTCCTCGTCGTCTGTAATTATGCCCAGCAGCGCGGCAGGCTTATGCATGCGCATGAATTCACGCGCGCCGCGGAAAGACAACATCCTGCGCATAGCACCAGTGCGCCAGGGAGAATCTGCGCGCGTCGTTTTCCAGCTACCGACATTGCCATGCGCCTCGCATATCCGGCCATCAACCTCGCCAGAAACCTTAATGGCGAGCATGTCGCCTTCGCCCTCACCCTTGGTGAGATCACACTTCTCGCGCTTGGCGTCCCATGTCCCATATTCATAGGACAGACTGATGCCGAAGTTTTTCTCAAGAATGGCGTGGACGATTTTCCCTTCCCACATAAATTTTCCGCGCACAAAACTGACGTGCTGCATCAGTGTGAAGGGGCTTTCGTCAAACCGAGCTGATACCTCAGCGATCATGAAAGCCCGCGCCAGGACCATCTGATCTGGCAGGTCAAGCATGGCCTCGCGCCCATCCTCCGTCTTGCCTTTGTACTTGGCTAGGCTCTCCGGCATCATGCCAGACACCGCCATCAGATTGGCGATCCTATAGATGTGATCATAGAACGCGCTATCCATGATAATGTTCGTGGAGCGCACGGGAGCGTACTCGCGAACGGCTTTAGAGGCTGTGGTGGTGGCGACTTCGTTTGACATGATAAATCCTGATTTCGAGCGTTATTCGGCACTATAGGCCGTGAAATGGGTGGTGTCGAATTACGATTTGCGGCGACTTTCAGCAGGAGGCAGCAGGCCTTTTTCAGCCTCGTACGCCAAGCGCTTGCGAAGCCAGTCAGGCAAGGTCGCCGGAATCTCTGAGTCCTCGTAGCCTGGGAATTTTCCATCAAACCAGCACTGAGTGAACTTCTGTGCAGCGCGAATGTTCTGGCGCCGGCCATATTCAATATCGAGGGCATCAATGGGCTTGATGTTGACGCTGTACGGCCGCTTCTTTTCCTGCATGATCAGCACATGCTCTTCAAGCTGAATGCCAGTGATCCGGTAGATCAGATCATCGATCAGGCCAAGCTGCTGGTGATAGCCATAGTTGGCGATCGAGGAACGCGCTGCGACAGGCGAGGCATCGTCTGTAGTTTTGTAGTCGCATCCTAAAGGCGCATCGAGCGGCAGATTGTCTGGGCGCCCCTTTTCCCAGATGCGGACCGTATGGATTTCGCCGCTCGCATCAACCACGTCGATATCTCGCGGACAAAACAGCGAGTGTTCAACGAGGCCAGACATTCCTCCATTTTGAACAAAGGGCTCTTGCGCCAGGCGAATAGCCATCCCGCGAATGTCGCCCATTTCCTCGCCCTTCAGAACAGCACGCCCCTTGCGATCCTGTTCGGCGAGCCATGCTTTGCAGACGTTAGCATTGGCATTGAAAGGTTTGGTTCCCTCCTTCTCGTGCTCGTAGGTTTCTGGCCTGACAATGAATTGCTCATTGAAGCCTTTTTCCCCTCCGAACAGCAGGTGGACGGCGCGGCCGAACTTGAACACGCCACTATCAGGCGGGGGCGATCCGTTGGGATTGTAAGGGCTCTCATCCCAAACGTGCTCCATGCTGGAATTCTCGATCTTGCGATAAATCCCAGACGAGGTAGAGGGTGCGCCACCGAAAAGCATGGTGTTGCGGTGATACGTATGCATGGGGCAGTTAGAATAGATTCCTGCCTCCGTGATGATGCCGTCCTTCACGTCGCGATAGTCGATGATTGGATGGCCGAAATAGGTTTGATCTGGCATGTGCAGCCTTTCTTAGATCGGGAGGGATGAGTCAGCAGCTTCAGCTGCAGCGAAGTCCTTAAGTTCGCCGTCCTCGATCACGAAGCCAGAACGAGCGTCATCGGCGATTTTTTCCAGCCAAATTTGGAGATCATGCTTTTCAGCATACTCGCGTAGAGCCTCTAACCCCGCGCTATCGAGCAAGGAGCCGTCCCTGACCCTCACAATGCGCAGTTCGGGGGAAAGTGCCCCGGCGATCGCGATAGAGGCCCTGAGCTGCTCAGCATCGCTGGCCTGGGCAAATGGCTGGCCATTGAGCGTGACCTCACCCTCAGCGAAGGCAAGACCTGGGACGGGGATATTCGCCTCTCTGACAAGCTTCGCAACGCTGGCAGCACGATCCTTGATAGCCTTGCTCAGATCCTCGGATTTCTTTTCGAGGTCGCGAACCTCCTTATCGAGGCGCTTCTTCTTTTCGGCGTCCTGCGCAACTTGGGAATTCGAACGCGCCGCTGAAAGCTTGGCTTGGATGCTGGCGATATCGATAGGATCCGGCAACGGCCCGGCTTCATCGAGCTTCTTCTGGATTTCCTCGCGTTTCGCGATCAGGTCGCGCATTTGAAGGTTGATATCCTTGATCGACTGCTCAGCGCTTTCGCGGCGAACCTTGCGCCCCTCGATCTCGGAGTTGTGAGTCATAGCCGTCGAGAGCTGCGCCTCAAGCGCCGGCAGATCATCCGCGCTAGGAATCGTACCTTCCGGCAGGCGAATGGCGCGCGCCTCAACTTTAGCCTGATCCTTGCGCCTATTCGTGAGCGTGCGCTCTTCGTAATCGGCTTTGTTGTCCTTCTCGACCGCGGCAAAGTCGATCTGGGGCACAAAGGCGCGCAAGGCGTCGAACTGCTCCTTCGGCTTCATGTGCAGGAATTGCAACGGGTCGTAAGACAGTTCTCCCGCCAAGCCGTCAAGCACGTCCTGCGGCTTCTTCATCACGCGGCCATCAGCGGCCTCGACCCGGATGTCAGTCGTATAGTTGCCTCTGGCGACCGTCTTGAACGTGCGCGTGATGATGAACTCGCCAATGTCGAGCTTGATGACGGCGCGCTCTTGGCCCTCGCGGATAGGCTTGGTCTGGATCACACCTTTGCCGCACAGCGCCCAATAGAGACTGTCCAGAACACTGCTTTTCCCAGCCCCGTTTTTACCCTGCACCTCGACAAGCGCGCCGGTGGGACGGATTTCGACCGCGATAAGTTTTTTGATATTCTCGGCGTAAAGCGAGATGACTTTCATTGTGGGTTCTTTCTTGCTTTGGCAATAGCCACGCGCTCGTGAGCGCTGATCTGGCGGTTCATTTCAGAGACGGCCTCATCGGTGAGAATGCCGAACTCAGCATTGACGAAACCCGTGGGACGCATGCCGCCCGTAAGCGTGAGGACTCCTGCGTCAACGAGTGCCTGAGGCACACCTTCGTTTTCGCTCCATCCCTTGAGCCACACGCCACGCTCGTGAATAAGCGCGGCCTGGCTTGCGACAAGGCAGACGGTCGCGGTGCATTCCTTAGAGCCGTCCTCGCGCTCGATGATAATGGCAAAGTCGCCGTTCGCGGGATAGTGCGTGAATTTCAGTTCACCACCCCGGCAATATTTTGCAGGTCCAACCTTCATGATTTTCTCCGTTCAAACGAATCCGCCTCTGGCAGGCGTCAATTTCGTGCTTGTCAATTAAGCATGAGGCGCATATTGATTCAAGGTCAAGTCAAACAAAAATGCCGCTTTAATCGCACAAACAGCTAAATTGCCCTATTAAAACATGGTGGGGCGTAACCGCGCCACGGCGCAAATCAGGAGGCCAGCTCTATGGCACCACGCGTTACCAAGCCGAAAGGCAATCTGAGCGTCGTCCCGAAAGGCGACGATGCGCCCTCTGATCCCAAGCACAATAGCCGTGCGATCGATGAGGCGGAAGCGGCCCAACTGACCAGTATCATCAACCTCCTAGCGCCGCTACGTCGCAAGCAGGAGGAAACTGCAGCCGCGAAGAAGGAGGCCGATAAGGCCGTCGCCTCGCATTTCCGCCATGCGAAGGCGGCGGGTTTCTTGCGCGAGGAAATCGAGGCCTATGAAAAAGACCTCAACTCGACGGCCAAGGATCTGGTCGAAGCTGAAACGCGTCGTCACAAGCACCGCACGGCGCTGGGTCTCCCGATCTATGATCCTGGTGATGCGATCTTCGGCGCTGCACTCTCGACCGATACTGACGAGGCGGTCTATCGCAAGGATGGCTACCTCGCCGGCTTCAGTGGGCGTGATCGCAAGCCCGTGAATACGCTGATCGGTGATGATCTGCAGGACTGGATGGCTGGCTACGACGACGGGCAGACGATCCTTGCCCTGCGTCTCGGTCAAGCGAAGGACATTCCGCCCCCCAACCCCAAGACGGCCCCAAAGCCCGATGAAAAGGCTGATCCCGATGCCTGGGCGCAACGCGACATTGAAGACGGGGACGATGGCGAATCTACTCTTCCTTGATCTCAGCCCTGAGTGGAACGGTTGGTGCATCGGTCGGGGGAGACAAACTCCCCTGGCCGACGCCTTCCAGCTGCCTAAATGCGGCGATGATCTTGCAGCCCTTGGTGAGGCCTTCGAGAACCACGTGGAATTGCTGATCAGGAACCATCATCCAGTTGCCATAGGCTATGAAAGCCCACTTTTGCGCAAGCACGACAAACTGATGACGCTGCGACGCACGTATGGCCTGGGTTTCTTCCTTGAACAGATCGCCCGCCGTCATGGGATAGACCGCAAAGAAGTGGACGTTCGCAAGGTCAAGCAGGCAATGACTGGCGACTCCTTCGCTGAAAAGAAACACATGATCGCCGCGGCAATTTCATACGGCATCGATCTACCCAAGTCGGGTGAGGGCAGAGACGATGCAGCCGACGCAGCCGGTGGGGCTTTCGAGCTCATGGCTGAATTCGATCCTGACGCACATGCCTATTGGCAGTCTCGGGTCTCCCAACGCAACGGAGCGCTACTCTAAATGCCAACCCAAGAATTTCGAGCACTGGAAAGGCAGTTGGGCTTAGACCTGGCACCCTGGCTCGCGGACCTGAAAGAGCGCATTGCCAAGACGCCTCTGCGCCAGCAGATCGCGCTCAAGCCTATGACGGCTGCCCTGCTTCTCCAGTGCCGCAAATACCCGTTGCTCGCAGGCGACTACAACGCGATTATCGTTATGCTCCGTGAGAGCAGTTTCTATGGCTGGGAAGGCGGATTGTAGTGGGCAAACGCAGCGCCTTCATTCGAAATCCTCGCGACTACTATCGCACTGCTGATCCCAAGGCCGTAAATGCCCTGCGTCATCACCTTGCGCCAGGAACGCGCTTCATAGAGCCGTGTGCTGGCAACGGCATCCTGATCGGGCAACTTTCGGCGCTAGGGCACAAGTGCCTTGATGCCTGGGATATAGAGCCTCAGTGCGCATGGATAGGTCGCCGCGATGCTTCTGAATATATGCCCAGCCAACAGGGCGTGACGTTCGTGTCTAATCCACCTTGGCGCCGGCCGATCCTTCACAAGATCATTCGACACCTCTCGGACATTGGCCCTACATGGCTCCTGATCGACGCGAGCTGGATCCATACCGGTCAGTGCAGGCCTATGCTGCGCCGCATGCGAAAGATCGTGTCTATAGGTAGGATGCGCTGGATGGACGGCACTACGATGTCTGGCAAGGATGACTCGATCTGGGTCCTGTTCGACAAGCCAGACCCGTATGCCAGGCCTGTATTTTTCGGGCCTGTAAAATGAAATTGGCCCCCGCCGAAATGCCAGACGACGGGGGCCCGAGCAGTTTACAAAGGCGACGGAGAGACGCCTTCCTGCGACCTGCACGATAACCTTTCTGGCGGAGAACACGCAAGATGAAAAAGCTTCCTTGGTATATTTGGGCGATGTGGTGGGGGTTCCTGGCAGTCGCCATCCCTATCGCCATCATCGCTTCGTTCGTGATCGGCTTCTTGGGTCCTATCGCGGCACCCGTCGTGGCCGTGCTCCTGCTGATCAAGACTCTTCCGGCGACCACGAAAAACTTTGAGATCGAGATCAGGAAGCGCTCCCATGCAAAGTCCTGAACAACTCGCTAAGCGCCGGCAGATGGTCGCCGACTTCACCGCAGCCTGTGACAAGAGTTTCACGACGCTCACCAACCGGCTCCATGACACTGCTGAGACATATGGTGCGTTGAGTGCCGAGGAAGGCCGTGCTGCCGTGTGCAACGCTGCCGTGACGGCCCTCGTGCGCTTCATGCTCGATGGCGAGGGCACGAGTACGGCAACCATCGCCCGCGTCATGCTTGAGCTTAGGCCCGTCGTGGAGGGCGCAATCACTATCGTCAAGTCTGAGGGGGAGTCGACCTGATGGCTGAGAACACGCAAATCTCGTGGGCCGATCATACCCATAACGAATGGATTGGATGCGCTCGCGTCTCCCCTGGCTGCGATCATTGCTACGCAGCAACGATGATGGATGATCGTTATGGGCGCGTAAAATGGGGTGGTCCTGGCGCAGGCAACAGCACGCGCGCCTTAACGTCTGAGGCTAACCGCAAAAAACCCTATACGTGGGATCGCAAAGCTAAAAAGCTCGGCATCAAGTATCGCGCTTTCTGCTCCAGCCTTGCAGACGTGTTTGACAAGGTTATCGATCCTTCATGGCGCGCAGGATTAGCTAAGACGATAAGGGAAACGCCAAACCTGATCTGGATGCTGCTTACCAAGCGCATCGGGAACGCCGAGGCTATGTTGCGCGATATGTTCCCTGATGGTGTCCCAAAAAATGTCTGGCTTGGCGCGACGATCGTCAACCAGACTGAGGCCAACAGGGACATCCCCGTGCTCATTCGCACGAAAAATCAGCTTAGCATCTGGGCCTCGTTCATCTCTGTTGAGCCGATGCTTGGGGCTATAGATCTGGAATATCCAGGGGGTGTGTGGCCTAACGGGCCTCCTATGTGCTGCGATGGAAGAATGTGTGGCTGCCTTGGAAGGCCTGTCGAACCTCCTCTTTGGTACGGCCTTAATTGGGTTATTTGCGGTGGTGAAAGTGGCACAGACGCAAGGCCTATGCATCCTGCTTGGGCTCAGTCTCTTCGCGATCAGTGCCAAGCTGCTGGAATTCCATTCCTGTTTAAGCAGTGGGGGGAATGGGCGATTGGAGGAGGCCGCGCACATTTCAAAGAAACTCTTCAAAAGCCTTGGCTGCGCGTAGAAAGCGGCGTTCCCGGCATCAGACCTCAATTCATGGTGCGCGACGGAAAGCGCGAGTCCGGCGAGCATTTAGACGGCGTGCTGCATCACAATTGGCCCATCGAAGCCTAACCCCCACAAAACGGAGCAATGCCAAATGCGTACAATCCATAAATTCCCTATCATCTTCGGTGAAGTCGTTATCAAGCTGCCTGTCTTGGCACGGGTAGTAGATTTCGCGCCTCAAAACCGTGACCTGTTCATCTGGGTTGATCTCTACACCAGCCATCCATACGTCGAACGCCGGTTTCAGATATTCGCGACAAGCGAGGAAATCCCTGCGCACGGGCGCCTGGAATACGTCAAGACGGCCCATGTCGGATCGTGTGTCTGGCACCTGATGGAGCACACGTCATGACCACGCACGACTTCTGGAGCGAAAACCGCATCGACACGCTCAAGACCCTTTGGGCTGCCAATATGACCACGAAATACATCGCGGCTCAGATAGGCTGCACGAAGAACGCGGTAGTGGGTAAGATCGCACGCCTGGGACTTCCTACGCGCTCAGGAGACGGCAGGACAGTCACCCTGCGCAAGCCGTCGAATGCGCATCCCAGGTCGCCCACGATCCCCCTCGATGAGCGCGTGGTCTGGGCGAAGTCCTTGCTGGATCGCATGACGCTGCACAATATCAGCAACATGCAAATTGCTCGTGCAGCCGGCACAAGTGACTCTCAAATCTGCCGATTAAAACGATACCCTGAAAGATGGGCCTGCACCGAGGATTTCAGGGATCGTATCGAAAGTGGCTTGGCAGAGGTGATGAGGGCGAAGGGAATATCTCGAAACGAGGCGCCATATTTCACCGCATCGCATTTGAATGCGTGGCCTAAATGAGGTCGCAGGACTTCTGGTACACGGAACCCACGATTGATCCGTACTGGCGAAACATCGTGTGCAGGCTCGCGGGCTCAGACGCATGGATCCGCGTCGAGGTCGATATGTTTGAGCCTATAGAGCGCATCAGTCGCTTTATCGATGATATGCGCGCGGCTGCTCAAATATTCCATGAGACAGGCGTTTTGCCGCCAGAGCACATAATCACCTGATCTATCCCCGCACCTATCCCCATGCTCTGAGCGAGAGCGATCTTGCAAAGACTCGATAAGTGGGGGAAGTAGGCAGGGTGGGTGGGAAGCGCGACCAACGCTTACCCACCCGATAACGGCTGTACGGAGCCGCTGCGCCGCAAAGGATAGCGGACGCGCGCTCCCAATTCAAGGGAGGCATTTCATGACAAAGCGTAATTTTAAAGGCATCTGGATTCCGCGGGAAATCTGGTTGAGCACAGAACTGAACCTTCAGGAGAAGGTCTTCCTCATCGAGATTGACAGCCTTCAGGACGACGTTAAGGGGTGCTTCGCGGGAAATAAGTATTTCGCTGAATTCTTCCAAATGAGCGAGTCCCGAGCCTCTCAGGTGATATCTGGCCTCCAAAAGAAGGGGCTCGTTAGTATCAAAAACATCAGGAAAGGGCCACTAACGGTCGAAAGGCAAATCTGGATTTCTGACGCCTTTAATATTCTAAAGGCGGCAGTTTCATCGCCTTCAGGATCTAGCGATAGCGCCTTTAGAATCTTGCAATCTGCGCCTTTAGAATCTTGCGAACATATAAATACAACAGATATTATAAATACAGATAAGGATAAAAAGAAAGAAGACGCGCGCGAGAACGCGCTTGATGATATTTTTGGAATGACCGATTTCCCAAGTTCGCCTGAACCGGAAAGCGAAGAAGCGCCAGCCGAGGAAGAGGCACAACCGGCTAAGGTCGAAGATGCCCAAGGCGACAGGAATCTTCCGGCTGTGATCGTTGGCGAGGTGCTTCCTGCGATTGTCGTCGTAGATTTTCCGGCGCCATTATCAGAATTTGATGTGTTCTGGGAAGCATACCCACGGAAACTTAGCCCCGGAAAGGTTAGTGGGGAAAAGGGCGCACTTGCGAAAGCTATGAAAATAGCCAGTTTTGATGATATACTGGCCGGGTTGGAACGAAGCAAAGCGCTTTGGGACCTGCGAAAAGCGATCATTAAGCTAGACCCAAAATACTTTGCGTCTGACATTCCCCACCCTTCGACTTGGCTAAATCAGGGCCGATGGGCTGACGACACAGAAACGGAGATCGAAAATGCCCAACGAGATTATGACCGTATCGCCGGATACGCCAACGCTTCGGACCGTTACGTGCCAATGGTCGAAGGAGCTCGCCTCGCTCTTGCTGGATACGAAAAGCGCCACCAAGGCCGATGACGCGGCGAAGCGCATCGTGGCCAAGCCTGCGCTGCTCGCTGAGCTCAAGGCCTCAGTTCGTGACATCGAGGCGATGGGAACGCCTGCTGAGCCTGCTGATGTCCTGCAAGAGCTTCTGGCCCATGTCGTGGCGCTTGGCCTTGGTGGTCGCAACACCAAAGCCGGTGAGCAATGGAACGAAATGTTCAGGCCGTACCTTGATACCCTCACCGAATTCCCGATCACGCTCCTGCGCCAAGCCTTCGCGGACTGGCACGCAGGGAAGGCTTATCCTGATCCCAAGGATTTCGGGCGCCACGCATTTTACCCGAAGCCGGCCGAACTGTGCCACCTGATGCGAGAGCCCATGCTGCAGATTAAATTCGTGCAGTACCGCGCCCAGGTCGCCCTGAGCGGCAAGTTCAAGGGGCCCGATGCACCTATCAGCGATGAGGAGCGCGCTAAGGTCCGCGAGCAAATGGCTGCGTGGAAGGCTGAAATTGCTGCGAAGGGCATGCCTAAGTTCGAAACGCCGAAAATGAGCCCTCAACAGACTGCTGATCGCCTGCGCGCGATGGCCTACCTTGAGGCTGAGACAGCGCTCCCGATCTAACCTTGCATTCCTCTCGGCCCTGCGCTTTGCTCGCGCGTACAGCCGAGAGGAATCAAATGCCGCGGAAACCCAAGACGCCTGAGATCAAGATCCATAGCCGCGCTGTCGAAATGCGCCGCACGATCGATCTTTTGCCCTATGCGAAAAATGCCAGGACCCACAGCCCCGAACAAATTTCGACGCTGGCCAAGATCATCGCAGACAGCGGATTTACGAACCCCGTAATCATCGAGGCCGATGGCACGCTAATAGCCGGCCATGGGCGCGTACAGGCGGCTCACACGCTTGGCATGACGGAACTGCCCTGCGTCGTCGTTTCGGGCCTGAGCGAGGCGCAAATCAAGGCGCTGAGGATTTCGGACAACCAGAGCGGCCTTCTGTCTGGATGGGATTTGGATTTGCTGGCTGAAGAGGTCCAAGCGCTCAAAGATATTTCGTTCAACATCGATCTCACGGGCCTGATGTCTGGCGACCTGCTCAACCTGTTTTTGCCACGCGAGCAGGGCGAGACTGATCCTGATGCCGAATGGCAGGGCATGCCTGAATTCGACCAGCCAAATGCTAACGCCACGCGCAACATCATCGTGCATTTCAAGAGCGAGGCAGACGTTCAGGCATTTGGAAAGCTGATAGGGCAATCCCTGACTGAAAAGACGAAATACATTTGGTATCCCTATCAAGAGCCGATGGATTCCGAAGCCAAGAGATATGGGGAATAAATTGCAGTTCCCCGTCTATATCCCGACTAAGGGCCGCAGCCAGTACATGATCACGAGCAAGGTTTTGACAGGCCTGGGTGTGCCTCATTTCCTCGTTGTAGAGCCTCAGCAGTGCGAGGCTTATCGCGAGGCTGTTCGCAGCATGAACCTCTCAGCGACCGTTCTTGAGCTCGATATGAGCTACAAGGAAAAATACGACCTTTGCGACAGGTTAGGCCTATCGAAAAGCACCGGCTCAGGGCCTGCCAGAAATTTCGCCTGGGATCATTCGATAGCGCAGGGCTTTGCGTGGCACTGGATCATGGACGATAATATCACGTCGTTTCGCAGGTTGAACAAAAACGAAAAGGTCAAAGTCAGTACGTCGAAGATCTTCACAGTTATGGAGGATTTCGTTCTGAGATATGTAAATGTGTCGATGGCCGGCCCTAACTACTACATGTTCGCGAAGGGGCGTGACAAGCTGCCACCATTCATCACGAATACGAAGCTCTACAGCTGCAACCTGATACGCAACGATGTGCCCTTCAGGTGGCGCGGCCGATACAATGAAGATGTGATCCTATCGCTCGATATGCTGAAGTCAGGATGGTGCACTGTGCAATTCAACGCCTTTTTGCAACAGAAGATGCCCACGCAGACGATTAAGGGCGGAAACACTGACGAGCTGTACAAGGGCGATACGCGCAAAAAGGGCGAGAAATACGCCAAGACAGGCACGACTGATAAGAGCCAGATGTTAGCCAGGGTTCATCCTGACGTGACGAAGGTGACGTGGAAATTCAAGCGCGTTCACCACGTTGTCGATTATTCGAGCTTCAAAAAGAATAGGCTCATCAGGCGACCTGACCTGCAGATTCCTGACGAGCCTAACGAATATGGCATGGCGCTGCGTAAGTTGACCTAGAACGTGGGCCACTTTCCTTTGTGGAAAAATGGGGGCTCTACGAGATTTGGATCAATGCCCTTAGCTCTCATCCTGGCTAAAGCTGTTGCCTGTCTATCATCATGCTCTCGCCAAGCTTCTTTGTGACGTTCAGGTCCCCACTGATTCCACATTTCGTCTCGACCTCCCTTTGCTAGGCGCAATTCAAATGACAGGGTCTGGCGCCACATCAGGACGTAGGAAGGCCACCACCTGACGAGCTTACCTCCGCAGCCATTTCCATCTTTTGCTGGTCGATCGATATAGGCTTCAATTGCTGAGACGATTTCATCAGGATCCGAAAGGCGATATCCGAACGATCGAAATCCTGTCTCTGACCAAAACAAAGAGCCAGCAGGCTCTGTCGTATAGGTGCAAAAGCCATCAGTGATCAGGCACTCGGTTCCGCGAACATTGAGATAGAATGGCTCGAAGGCATCTTCACAGACCTGCATCACGTATTCATGACCGTAAGCCCTGGTTACAACGTCGTGCCTCATCTTAGGCACGTAGGCAGGAGGTGGTGGAGGTGGGAACAGATCGAGCTGCTCAGAACGATGTAACATAGGCCTGCCTCCCCTGCGCATCGACAGCGTACACCATGGCGCCGCGTTGCCAATATTCCTCTTTGAACTGACGAGCGCTAGCTTCAGCTGCGTCCCTGCTCGCGTGCTCAGCTTTGCGCTGGCTGCCCCTTCCTCGAAATTGAAAGGCTGTCCAAGTGACTGCGTTGGCGATAATCTCCTGATCGCGTAATTCAGTAGCATGTGGGGATTTCATCGATTTTCTCCGTATCTGGCAAGACGATCTTTATGCGCCCAATTGTGGCTTATCAACCAATAAATCGCGAATACGCAATGAAAAGGCCCTAAGCTTTCGCCAAGGGCCAGTTTGCACCTGAGGATCAGCAGGTGGGTTTAGTTCGATGCCACGAATTTAGGCAGCGTGTTCAGATATCCGCGGCAAAAGCGCATCTTGGAAGTGTCAGGCTTTCCTGCCTTAGTAGGATAGGCGAAACCACTATCAGTGGGTGTCTCGTGCTCAAGGTCGATAGGCACACCTTTGTGGCAGTAGAAACTGCCAGCATTCCAACCCAGGCCCTCACGCAGCTTGGCAAAGGCCTCGGCATCCTTCTGCTCGTGCGATCCTTTCCGAAAAGCACAATTGTTGCATGGCGTCTTGAACGCGTCAGTCGGGACAGTTGGATCCGATAGCTCTATGATCTCGAATGGTTCCCATGCGCACCGGCAATTTCCACAAACCCTGAGGACTGTGGCGTAAAAATCGGTGATGTCCTGGCGCGCGTCGCCCCACTTGCGAGAGCCGCACTTAGGGCATTGGTCCGAGCCCTTCAACGCAGATGCGTCCCGACAACCCACGCGGCGAGCGCGCCCACGGCAATGAGCGCTATCTTCCACAGATAGATCGTGGGCCTGTCGCGGGGATCGATAGCGCCCTTGCGATACTGGATGGGCACGAGGTGATCAGGCGTGCAGTTTTTGGTCATGGCTCAGTGCTCCAAGGACTTCGTGTCGGGAATGAAGTCCGAAAAGGGTTGATCGTTGACATAGGTGCAGAGCAGCATTTTGGCCTGCTCGGGGTGAAGGCGATGCACCTGCATGAAAGCCGCGATGCAGTGGGAAACGAGGGCGTGCACAACCACGTCCTGATCCTGGCCGGCGAGCAGTTGAGCAATGTTCTTGCCCAGGATAGTTGCGTCTTTCGACATCATAGCAAGTTTCTCCGGTTTGCGGCTCGGGCCAATTGGGCGACGTGATCCCACATAGTTTGAAGCTTCGCGAGCCGTTCGGCAAGTTTGGCCTTTTCGGCTCCTAGTTGGCGAAATAGCGTGCTTTGTGTGATGATCAGATTGTGGGAAAAAATAGCCTCAGCTTCGGCAGAGCGGCGCAACTTCAACTGATCGTTCGCGCATTTGAGCCGATCTTCTGCCAGGCGCTTCCAGTGGTCGCGCTCGATCATGATTTCAGCGACTGCTTTTGCGAGGATAGCAGGCTTATCTGCGTTGATGTACGGCCTTACACGTTCGCGAACATCGTCAATCAGCCACCGCGCTTCACTCAGCGCTTCAGGCGTGACAGGGAAGGGGAGGGTGCGTCTCATAGGCTTTCCTCGTTAGCGATTTTCAAAAGGACATCGGCGTGGCAAACGGCATCAAGTTTGCAGTAGCACGCCAAATTAATGCCCTTTAGTTCGCGGCGAACCACTTCGCAGGTTATAGGCACGTTACCATCTCGAAGTGCCTGTTCGAACATCTCGACGCAGACACGATCGCCAAAAATAGCCACCTGATATGGGTTTCCGAATAGGCTGGGTCTAGCGACACTCTTGGCAGGTAGGCCGTTTAGCGCGCGGCTAATCCCATTCAGGCTGTATCCCTTGGTGCGCTTAAGCTGGATGCGTTGCGGCCTAATCATGACGCAAAGACCTTGTGCGCCCACTCGTAGACATCCCAGCCAATGACGCCGATGACAACCCACGCCCAGACGATCCCCACAAGGATTCCGACGCGCAAGAAGTTGAGGCGATATGTTTCTTTGAGACGCATGGCATTTTCTCCTAAAATGGGATGTAGTCTGAGGATTCCGGATCATCGAAAGAGTTGTAACCCTTGTCGCCCGGCTTCAAGGTGTATGGGGGTGGATCGAATTTAGAAGGATCGACCTCGACCACGGGAAAAGGCTCAGCGATTTCGACATAGGCGATACGCTTGAGTTCAGAGCCGCAGCTGTTATCGCGGTGAACGTCGCGAAGATCTTCCTCGCGAATGAATTCAAACGGCGTCACGCCCTCGCCATAAATGCTGTAGAGATACCCAATCTTGAACATGGCATTTTCTCCGATTATGAAATTTCAGCGCAAACCTATAGCGCGGAAAAGCATGTTGACGAAATAGCGCACCCCACCCCAGATGGCGCCGCGAAGGATGTAATCGAGCAGGTTCACGGCTCAGCCCTCCGCTCAGCAACCTCGATCGCCAAGCCGCTAGCGATCTGTTGGGCCTCTGCAAACGCTGCAGCTACTGCACAGGGCATGTGAAGCCTGATCTGATGTATCTCCGCCCGAACGGCTTCAAGGGCCTTGGTGCCCTCCATACGCCCGTGCGCCTTGTAGCGGGATATCATCTCGCCTTGCAGCCATTTCGCAGCCTGTGCATCGCCCGCGTTGTCGCCCTGGCCGTAATTGTAAGCCTGCGCAGGAGTCTTGATCACAACCGACGCTGCACGGTCTGTCCATGCCTTCTCGACAGCAAGAGCTTTGCCAGTTTCGCCGTACTGCTCGCGATCAACAAGACGCTCAAGCCTATCGACCATCTTTTTCAGGTCTGCGATCGCGCTCACGACTTAGCCCCCAACTGCTGCATGAACGCCAGCAATGCCGGCTGCGCATGAACAGGCACGAGCAGATAAGCCTGGACGATCTCGCGCGCCTCATGCGTGGTCATGAACATGTCGAAGGGCGTTTTCTCATCCCCTGCGACAGGATCAAGCCCATGGAAGAAGTGCGCGACAGGAACGCCGAGAAAGCAGCCTATCGCATGAAGCTTTGACGCGCTGATCCGGTTGGATCCTCGCTCGTACTTTTGCAACTGTTGGAAGGTAAGGCCTAAAGCAGCGCCTAGCGTCTGCTGCGAAACCTTTTGCGCCTTGCGATAGTAGCGCACCTTGGCGCCGACATGCAAATCGACAGGATCGATAGGCGCGCCGGAAGGCTTCGTGCCGAAAAACTTGTCAGCGTGATCGTGGATAGACATTGGCATTTCTCCGTTTCAGAATCTCAAGTGGACGCTACATCGAGGGCCAGACCATCCAGCCAACGTGCTGTGGGACGTAGCGCCCGCTTGAAAGCCTGTGGGGCTTGTAAGGCTTACCCCAAGCCATGCGGCACGGTTACGTCGTCTTCGTAGTTTCGATCTCGTCGGTTATGAGGGAGAGAAACTTGTCGAAAAGCTTTTCATAAGCCGCCGCCCACGCCGCCGCCGTCGCCGCCGTCGCCGCCGCCCCCGCCGCCCCCGCCGCCG
>Ga0302198_10000302_pt1 | contig 55362 bp, 59 predicted proteins | sample II_Bog_N2_2_FD_193521 | JGI IMG/M metagenome (GOLD analysis project Ga0302198, IMG submission 193521) | Peat permafrost microbial communities from Stordalen Mire near Abisko, Sweden - II_Bog_N2_2 | ecosystem: Environmental > Terrestrial > Soil > Wetlands > Peat | place: Sweden: Abisko...
CGAGGAATCGCATGGTATTCCTCGGCCTTCGACGCCACCCAGGCGTGGACGATAGGCCTACTTGTCGACGACGTTCGAATCTGGGGCCGATGCGGGGAAACTGTCCAGTTTTCAAGCGCCGCCGACACCCGTCTACATACATGCCGCGACACGCCGATAAACGAGGCAACGTTGAGCGCCGCTAAACCTTGCAATTTCAATACTTTTCCGCCAGCTGACCGGGATCTGCCGAGGCAGTAGCGCGGGTTCGATTCCCGTCACTCGCTCTGATATCGCTTCTCACATGGGACGTCCGTTCGCGCGGTCGTCGTCCGGGCATCCACGGGGGCCACGGTAGACCGGCACCTGCTGATGTAGTCGCGAGGGTTTCCTGATGGTTGCGCTGGGCGAGGTGTTGGCGGCCGGGAATACCTGGTCCCATTTCTCGTTATTCCTAAATGACGCATGTGCGTCATTTAGAACTGAGGAGATACCGTGACCATCACGACCAACACGACCACCACCGCCAAGCAGCTTGTTTACGCGTTCTACGACAGTTACAAGAACAAGGATCTCGCGGCAACGTTCGAGGCCTATATTTCCCCCGACCTCGTCAACCACGTGATGGGGGGAGCATTCGATAGAGCCGGATGGCTTGCCTGGGATTCGACCCTGTTTCCTGCCTTCGAGAATTTTCGCCTCACCGTGCTCGACCAGGTTGCCGATGGGGACAAAGTTGCGACCCGCTATGAACTCGGTGGCACCCAGACGGGCGAGTTCTCCGGTGTTGCCCCTCGCGGAAACACTGCATTCCTCACGGGCACGTCGATCGACCGAGTTGAGGGCGGCAAGATCGTGGAACATTGGGGAGATGTCGACTTCAGCAGTTTCCTCGCAGCACTCGCCGCGGGAGCGCCGACGCCCGTCGATGCCGGGCATGCCCTAGCGGAAGAGTACTTCCGGCTCGCCAACGAGCATGACCTCGAGGGCCTTGTCGCACTCCATCGTGACGGCTTCGTTTCCCACGATCGTGACGGTGACACCGGGATCGAGGAATACCGAGCCTTGATCAGCGGCTTCTTCGCCGCGTTCCCCGACAGCACTCTCACCCCGATCACTGTCGTGGTGGAGGATGACCGCCTGTTCCTGCACTTCGAAACCACCGGCACACACACCGGGGACTTCATGGGCATGCCTGCCACCGGCCGCCCCGTTCGGTTCGCCGAGATGCGGGTCCGGCGACTCGTGGACGGCAAATTCGCGGAGCACTGGGGTCTCCTGGATGAGACTGCCCTGCTCAGCCAGCTCCGCTAACCAGGGCACGACCACAACGATATGCCCCTGCTCTCATGGTGAGCAGGGGCAATTGCTGTGCACGCCCCACTGCCGACTTGTCGTGGCAGACGCCACCGTCTAGAGAGCATTCGCGAGCGTCGAAGGAGCTTTGGTGGCCTCCCGGCGGGCGATCTCTTCTCGCACCACCGGTGCGACCTTCGTACCGAGCAGTTCGATCGCTCGCATGACATCCGCGTGGGGCGTGGGACCGACAGCGAGTTGCAGCATCGTTCGCTGGTGTCCGAAGATCTCGTGGTGGTGCAGCAGTTTCTCGGCGACCTGGTCAGGCGAACCGACCGCGTAGGTGCTCCCAGGGCCGTTCTTCGCCGCCGTCTGCTCGGCCGTTACTCCGCGAATACCCCGTTCCGCGCCTGCGATGTTGAAAAGCTCGGCATCCGCGGGAAAGTACACGTCCGCCGCCTTCTGGGACGTATCGGCCACAAACCCGTGCAGCGTGACCGCGACCGGCAGGGGTGGCTGGTCGAACCGCGCCAGGGCTTCCCGGAACAGCTGCACGAGCGGCGCAAACTGCACAGCAAGTCCGCCCACTGTGCCGATCGCGATCGGCAGACCGAGGGCTGCCGCCCGCACGACAGAATTGGGCGTCCCGCCGACGGCCGCCCAAACAGGCAACACCGTCTGCACAGGGCGGGGGAGCACAAGCTCACCGTGGAGCGGGGGACGGAAGCGCCCCGACCATGTCACCGGCGTGCCCGAACGCAGCTCCAGAAGAAGGCGAAGCTTCTCGTCGAACAGGTCGTCATAGTCCTGGATGTCGTGACCGAAGAGTCGGAACGAGTCCAGCAGTGCGCCTCTCCCAGCCATGATCTCGGCCCGGCCACGCGAGATCAGGTCAAGTGCAGTGAATTGCTCGAAAACACGCACTGGATCGTCGGAACTCAGCACAGTCACCGCGCTGGTGAGCCGGATACGTGAGGTGCGGGCGGCAGCAGCGGCCAGGATCACTGCTGGCGCCGGCGCAGCGAAGCCCGGGTGGTGATGCTCACCAAGGCCGAAGACATCCAAGCCCACCTCATCCGCAAGCACGATCTCCTCGATCAGTTCCGGGATGCGCTGGGCGGGGCCCACTCCGCCCGTAACGGAGACGTCCGCGAACGTGAATGCGCCGATTTCCATGGAGCCCTCTTTCTCAAGTCTGCTAACTACACCAACCGGGTAAGTGACGCAGCTATTCCACTTAGAGCCTGGGAATGCACATCCGCCCGTGCCGACAGGGTCAGTTGTGCTCGGACAGGCCGCGCTGCAACCTCAGCAGGGCTCGATAGGTCGCCGCTGGCGACGGCGCCGCGGGAAGTTCGCCTCGACCGGGCGCGGCAAACGCCTCAAGGAAATATGCAAGCATCCGTTCCGAGAATGCGGGCGCAAGTTCTCCCGCTGCGGAAACAACGCCGGCATGAGCCATGAGCACGAGCACGATGTCCTCCGCGGAGAAGTCTTTTCGAAGGGTCCCGTCGTGCTGTGCGCGCCCGATCAAGTGACCGAGCGCGGCGTAGGCGCGGCGCCGATCGGTTTCGGCACGCATGCTCTCAGGAAAAGTCATGGTCAAAACATCGGTGAATCCGCGATCACCGAGCTGCATTCGCGCGACCGATGAGACGAAAGCGCTAAACCCACTCCAGGCGTCAGGTGATTGAAGCGCGCGCTCGGCCTCATCCGCGTACGCTGCGACCTTGTCCTGGAATGCCTCAGCGATCAGTTGCGCCTTCGAGGTGAAACGACGCCTCAACGTCGGCTCCCCCACGCCAGCACGCAACGCAATCTGCCTCAACGACACATCCAAACCCTGCTCTGCGAACACAGCCCGTGCCGCCTCCAGGAGGCGCTGCCTGTTGAGCTCCGCATCAGCCCGAAGCGTCGTGCCGGGAGGTTCCATCACGATCGAATCCTAAGCGAACCGGAACACCTGCGTCACTTGACAGAGGCAATCGGCGAGCGAGGGTCCAGTTATCTCGCCTATTCGAGCGCGCGACCAAGGAAGAGCGCGATCGCATCGTCGATGAGCTGGTCCCCAACCGCGAGAGACACACGACCGGCGCTGACGAACGTGGAGATCCCCTGCATTGTCGCCGACATGAGGAGCGTAAGGCGCCCGATCTCGGCCTCACGAAAGAAGCCGGCCGGGACGCCGGACTCCATCACGTCGCTGATGGTGGAGAAAAGCGTCTCGGCTGCGGCGAGAAGACCGTCGGGGGGCGTGTCCGTCTTGGCCGTGAACATCAGGTCGAGCAGCGCCGCGTTGGAGACTGCGAAATCGAGATAGGCATGCCCTGCAGCCCGAAGGCCGTCCGCGTACTCGGAGTGGCTTTCTGCGGCAGCCCGCATGGCCGCCGCCAGCGTGCGGAAGCCACGTTCAGCGAGGGCGTCGAGCAACGCCTTGCGGTCGATGAAGTGACTGCGTGGCGCCCCGTGACTGACGCCGACCTCACGGGCGAGTTCGCGGAGCGACAACTCCTCAACACCCCTTGTTCTGAGTGCCAGCTCGGCCTGGTCGAGCAGCACGGTGCGCAGGTTGCCGTGGTGGAAAGGGCGCTCGGACATGCGGCCATTGTAGCCGACTCTGACCCCTAAACTAGACATTGACTATTTTCTAGACAGTGCCTAGAGTCGGGGTATGACGCACACCAATGAGGCCCTCTGGCTGCCCAAGCGCGGCGGAGAGTTCGTCGTCGGCCCCTCGACGTACACGTCCCCACACAGCGACGAAGTGGTTGTGCGGACGCGGGCTGTGGCCGTCAACTTCGTCGACGGCATCCCCGGGTTCGCCTACAGGGTCGTACTGCCATGGCTGAGGTTCCCCGCCGTGATCGGATCGGATGTCGCCGGGGAGATCGTCGAGGTCGGTGCAGGCGTAAATCACCTGAAGGTGGGCGATCGGGTCGTGGCACACGCTGTCGGCTCAGAGAAGTCCCGCAACACCCCCGCCGAGGGCGCATTCCAGGAGTATGTCGTCCTCATGGCACACATGGTCGCCCCGATACCCGACTCCCTCTCATTTGAGCAGGCAGCCGTGCTGCCGCTCGCGCTGTCAACGGCGTCGTGCGGACTATTCCAGAAAGACCAGCTTGCATTGGCCCTGCCCACTGCAAACCCATTGGATCGAAAGGAGACAGTGGTGGTGTGGGGCGGTTCGACCAGCGTCGGCATCAACGCCATCCAACTTGCGCGCAACGCGGGCTACCGCGTTGTCGCCACGTCATCGTCCCTCCACTTCGACTGGCTGCACTCCCTCGGAGTAGCCGCAGTCGTCGACCGGACCAGCACGAACGCGGTTGACGAACTCGTCGCAGCGATCGGCGACTGGCCGCTCGCCGGCATCCTCGCCATCGGCGCCGGGTCACTTTCGCCGGCGATCGCGGTGTCTGCGCGCGTGCCCGGTTCGAAACGTGTCTCCTCCGCACACCCCAGCCCGATCACGAACGTGCGCGCTCGGCTCGCGCGGCGACGCGGGATCGCCGTCAGCACCATCTGGGGCGGAACCCTGAAAGACAACGAGGTAGGGCCGGCCATATACAACCAGTTCCTGCCCGCGGCGCTCACGAGTGGTGCATACCGCGCGGAACCCGTCGCGACGGTAGTTGGCGACGGGCTCGCCAGCATCCCGCTGGCGCTCGACCGCCTTAAGAAGGGGATTTCCGCCACGAAGCTCGTGGTGCGAATCTGACATGCCGCGCCCGAAACCGACATTCGCGAAAACAAAGGGCTAGCCGATGACCGAGCAGAAGACGGTGCTGGTATTTGGCGGCACCGGTCAGACGGGGCAGCACTTCGTCCGCCTCTGTTTGGACGACGGGCTCCGCGTGCGAGCGCTGGTTCGCAACCCGGCACAGTTGGGGATCATCCATCCGGATCTCGAGGTCGTCCAGGGCTCCATCACCGACCCGCCCGAACTCGACGCACTCGTCGAAGGATGCGGTTTCGTTGTCTCGATGCTGGGGGATGCAACAACGCAGCGCAACCGGATGATCGTCACCGACCTGGTTCGGCAGCTCGTCCCCGCCATGCGTCGCAACGGTGTGTCACGGTTACTGCACCAGGCTGGTGGTCTGAGCGCGCAGCCGCATCGCCGACTCCCGCCCGCTCTCTGGCTCATCCGTCACACCATTGCCCGCAGCTTCGACGGCCAGCACAAAGACAACGAAGCCGTGATGCGCTATCTCGCCGACGAGGCCAACGACATCGAGTGGATCGTGCACCGCGCCGGCATCGGATCCGACGGACCATCCCGCGGGGTGCTCGAACGATCGCAGCACAGGATCAGCATCGCGACGTTCCGGGACTGTGCCGCATACAACCTCCGCACGGTGCAGGATGCGGCGGCCATTCACACCTGTGACGGCAGCCGGTACGCGTCGTCATCAACCGGCTCCCCGTGATAGCCGAGCGAGTTTCCGAAGAACTGCTCCATGCAATGGCTCGGAAACGCGCTGACCACCACCGCTGAGGCTAGGTCGTGAATCGTGCGAGGAATGCGACGCTGAGCGCGGAGATCTGCGCTCGAGCCGCAGCGTGAGCAATCGTTGGCTGGCCATCGCCGGACTGCGTGCCGTAGTCGCCGAAGAAGGCATGCACGGCGCCGTGTATTTGCACGTATTTCGTCGAGGCTGGCAGAAGATGCCTGGTTGACTGGATTTCGGCTGGTGTTGCCAGTCCGTCGTTGGATGCGGAAATCGAGAGCACCGGGCACTTCAGCGAGGAGCTGATGTCGGTTGCCGGATATGAGGCGAACAACAGCAACCCGACGACGGGTTCATCGTGTGCGCCGCAGTAACTGTTTGCGGTAATCGAGGCGACAGTGCCGCCGAGGGAGTGGCCTCCGACGACCCACCTGGTGACCGGAGCGAACTGGTGTCGCGCCGTGTCGAACGCGCCGACCGAAAGGAACGCAATCCCCAGCGGCTGTTTGGGGATGACCACAACATGCCCGGCTGCGGCGACCGGGCGGAGGACGGCCACATAGGCGCGGGCATCCACCTTGGCACCGGGCTGGAAGAACAATCCGGTGGCGTCAACCGCTCCCGTGGGTGTCAGCACAATCTCAGAAGCGTTCTCGGTAACTGTCACCCCGGCCCCGCTCGCCATTGCCGCGACCGCGGTCGGCGTCGCCACGGATGGCGCGAGCCAGGCGATCAGCACAACCCAGACGATCGCAGCAACAAGGCCGATCGTTCGAGGGGTCTGACGTCGACGGGGTGCGAATGCGTGAGCACGCCAGGCGAATACGGTGCCGACAACAGCAGCAATTGTGGTCACAACAAGCAGGACGACATAGGTCGGCTGGCCGTGAACCAGCATCGGGAAGGCGGTGATCGCGATCCACGCGACGACGACGAGGGTCCCTGCGGAGATCACCCGCCCCGACCAGGCGAGCACGCGCTCTCGCGCCGCCGAGGGTGCTGTGCGAACGCGATTGGCCACGACCCCAACCTACCCGCCGCAGCAATCCCAACCCGATGTCTGGCGCCGAACGTCAAATGTCGATCGCTGGGCCAGCCGAATTAGCACGCCCGCCCCGCTCAATACACCCGCGGAATGATCCTGTACCTGACCCTCGCCCGGTAGACGTCCCACAGCGCGCCGTACTTCGCCTGGCACACCTTGTCGTCATCGATTTGGCGACTCACCATGAGCGCAACGTAGTAGAGCGGGTACAGCCACACCATCCAGATCCCGAAATACCCGGTAGCGAGAGCGATGGCAACGGCCTGGATGATCTCTCCGAGGTAGTTGATGTGGCGACTGGCACCCCAGAATCCGTTGACGAGCAGGGTGTGGTTGCCGTCGCTCAGCGCCTCGGGCGTGATCCACAGGAATGTGCGGCCTGGCGCGGTCTTGAAGAAGTACTTCTGCATGTTCGCGCCCCGGGTGAGCACCCAGCCGAAAAGGAAAATCGCGCCAAACAGCACGGTTAGCCAGGCAGGAAGCCCGGGGTTGGGGAGGTCGGCGGTGAACCAGAGCGAAACGGAGTAGAAGTACGGGTAGAACGCGAGGCACCCGAAACCCAGCTTGAAGCCGACCCGTTCGGCGATGAAATCGTACGTCCACAGGTGCACCCGCTCGAAGAGCAGATATTCAACACAAAACCACGTCAACATCCCACAGCCCAGCAGGAAGCCGGGGTTGACGCTCGCGACAGTCGCAAGGTGGAACGCCGCGAACGAGAGCACGTTCAGCTGGAGCATGACGGCGCCGACGAGGTAAAACCACACCTTTGCGTCAATGAGACCGTCCCTGAACTGCACATCCTTCGACCTGCCGAACCACAGGTCAGCGAGAAACGGTTTGCCGGTCGACGGCACCCTCAGGACGACATACAGCGAATAGCCCAACCCGATCGCGCAGGCACCGATGAGGCCCCACCACCTCGTCTCGTACAGCCAGACGTACGGAACGAGACGGCAATACCCGAGCAGGAACCAGACCACGATGCTCGCTACGAGCACGAAAATTCCATTGGTGCGGTATTTCACCACCTCGCCAGTCACCTCACTCTTCACGTAGCCGTCCCGGCGTCTCGCAGGAATGACGACGTGAAGCAGGGTGATGACCAGGTAGGCGATCAGCGGGGTAATCAGTCCCAGGACCACGGTCACGACAAGCCTCCGGTGTTCGTGGACATGATGGCGATCGCGGCGCGCCTGCTCAGCAGTCGCGTGAGGACGAAGCGGGCGATTTTATTGGTGGCTCCCGGAATGACGATGGGGCCCTTGCCCAACGCATTCACGGTCTGTTCGGCGACCTGCTTTGCTTCCAGGGTTCCCGGCGCGGGCTTGGCGCTTTCGGCCTGCTGGTAGCCAGGGGTCAGGATGGCGCCAGCAAGGCACGCGAGCACATCCACTCCCCGCGGCCGCAGCTCGTGCCAGAGTCCCTCGGCGAGGATGGCGTTGAACGACTTTGTTGCCGCGTAGGCCGCAATATTCGGGCTCCCCTGCGACCCAGCCAGCGATGACATCAGCACGATGCCGCCTCGTCCGCGCTCGATCATGGGCGCTGACAGGAGCTTTGCAAGCAGCAGCGGGCCGCGCACGTTGACCTCGGTAGCTCGAACCAACTGGTCTTCACTCGTGTCTTCAAATGAGCCGATGGGGGCATATGCGGCGTCGTAGACCAGCAGGCCTATCGGAAGGTCAAGGGCGGCAAGCCGCGCTTTCACGCTACCGAAATCGGCGACATCCGCCGGGATAGCCACGACTTCGACGCCGTAGTCCTCCCTCAGCCGCGCCGCTGTCGCGTTCAGGCGGTCTTCCTGACGGGCCAGCAGGACCAGGTTCAACCCGCGCTGCGCGAGCACCTCCGCGAACGCGGCACCCAACCCGATCGAACCTCCGGCGACCAGTGCGTAGGGCCCGTAGGTTTCCGCGAATCGCGTCGTTCTCACAAGGATGACCCTTCCGCCCGCGGTAAACCTTTCGGCTTGTCAACGTGTCGCTCAGTTTACCTTTTGCGCCGGAGGGGACCTTCCCCCGAAGGTCGTGTCTACCTGGCGAGCCCCTGATCTGAGTCTGCCGTCCCCGGCGCCCGGCGCGCCACCGAGCGAGTTAGCACTTCGTGATAATGCCTTTACGTATAGTGTTTGTACGTAGCATCAAGGGCCGCCCGCGAAGCTTCATGACGGCTTTCTGAATCAAGGAGGATGCTGTGAAACAAACCACTCGCGCGCTGACGACTGCTGCGACGACCGTCAGCGTTGCGCTATTGGCTCTACTCGCGCCCAGGATCAACAGCGGTGTCCTGTCAGGCACCGGTACGAAGATCATTACTCCTCCCGGAGGCTCCCGTGGCGGACTCTACGACGCCTTCACGAGTTCCGTTGCGGTCACCTCCACAAATACGACGCTGCATGGATCGTCCCAGGGCGTGTGGGAGGGGTCACGACCGCTTAACGCGAAAACGATTTCGCTTGACGACAGAATCTCCACGTCCGGAATTGGGGTGAGTTTCAGCGCCGGACCCATCGGCGCGGACTTCGGACACTCGAGCGACAGCTGGACATTTTCCAGCTCACGCTCCGCCTCGTACAACGTGAAGCACAGCTATTCAGGCTTGCAGTTCGGCGGCGCCGTTCTGACGGTGTCCGAGTCGTCGCAGGTGACGGCAGTGTTCGGGGGCTCCTCGTTCGCCCAGATTACGAACTGACGATGCACGTCCAGCTGCGAGCGACCACTGTGCTTCGTTTCCGTTCGCTCGCAGCTGGAATCGTTGGGCTGCTGACTCTGTCGCTCGTGGGGTGTAGCCCGCAAACCGCTCCCGCACTTTCGGACTTCGCGTCGCACGTGTGTGCCAATCTCCTTCGGGTCGCGACCGCCGCGGCGGACCCAACCCGCACGGGCGATCGCACCCAGTACGGCAACGCCCCGAACCTCTTGCAGGCGGACTCGCTGTATGAGACTTCGTGGGGAGTTCGCTTAAGCGCACTGCGGCACCGCTACCCCCACACTCTGAACAAGCGCGCGACCGAGAAATGGCTGCTCGATGAGCTGGCTTTGGCCGTTTCACGACAAGGCGAATTCGCCTCCGCACCCGTGGGCGGCATCCGGGACTCGATCGAAGCCCTCGTCGCGCTCGGCGGTGTGGGCAAGGTTCATGGCAACCCGTTTGCGGCATTCCAGAGCAAGTGGGGATACTCAAACGTTCCCGACGGTGAGCCCGACGTCAGCACCACAGCGATGGCCACCCAGGGCCTTTCCGCCTTGAAACTGCGGCCGCCGACAGGCGTCGTTGCGCAGTTCACTGCCGCAGTCGCGGCTGCACCGAACGCCACGCTGAGTGATGTCGTCAACACGGAGATCCCTGCGCTCCAAATCCTGTCGCGAGTCGAAAGCGGCGCGGCCGTGAGGCGTGCGGTTCCGGGCCTCGAACCCGAGTTGAACCGCTGGAATAGCGCGCTCCTGAGGAATGGTGCCGGCGGGGTACAGCTCAGCGCCCTATGGGCAATTCGCGACGTTGCGCTGCACGCGGGAATTCAGGTCGCGCCCGTTCCGCGAAAGTGGGCTGTTGAGCTCGCCGCGCCCGGCGGGTTTCTCGCGCTGTCGCCCGGCGGCCAGGGAGACCCGCAGGTGACGTATCTCGGGGTGAAGCTTGGGATACTGCCGGCCAGCGCTGCGATGCCTGTGCTCGACTCTGGCGTGAGCCGCTCCGGCTGGCTTATCGCGTCCAAACCGACGCTCGACTCCTTGTATGACATCTCTGCACTACACGCCCGTGCAATTCCCCGCTCCATGGTGACGGCGCGCAGCTCGGCCGCTGGACGACACGTGTGCTGGCAGAAGACGCCGTGACGTCACGGATGCTCTACGAGATATGCTCACTCCACGCGATCTATCACGAGGAACTCTCAGCCGCAGCAGCAAGGTCACTCGCGCGCCACGCTACAGATGCGCTCCGGACGGCACGAACGAGAGCAGTCACGAGCGTTGGCGAGCTCGCTCAGGAATATGTCGCTGCGCTGGCGTGCCACGCTACCCCGGAGTCGCGGACTCTTACGGCTGGGAAGTTCGCTGGGGACCCCACATCGACCGCCGTCGATGCGTACGGTGCCTACCTGCTTCGCCCCACGTCATCCCGAACTACCGCAGCGGATGGCATCAGCCGCTTTCTCGCGTCGACAAAAGTCGGGCGTGGCTACTCGTACCGGCCGAGCTTCGATCGAGCCGACGTCTACTCGACAGGGATGGCTCTCGACATACGTGGTGCCCGGGAAGAGGCTCGCATCGCCGCGCTGGGGGAGTTCCGCAGTCAGGGCTCCTGGGCATCCGAAACCCCATCGCGCTCGAATCCGCAACCGGGAGCCACCCTCGGGTCATTGCTCGCGGTGGCATTTCTTGCGACCGGGCGCAGTTCCGACAGTCTCTCCCCACTCTTCATCAACTGAAACCAAAGGATAATCCGAACCCCCATGGACCTATACGTGCTGATCGGCCTGCTAATCCTGATAGTTCTGGGCGCGACGACCACCAGTCTTCTGCGCGCCATCCTCAGGGAACTGAAGGGCCAGAATCGACAGCCCTAATCCTCGACCGGCTGTGATGGAGCAAATCGGAATCACAATGCGTCTAGATATAGTCTCTATACGTACTGTTTTGTGTCCCTCTGCGGGGTCGTGACCTAGAACGGCACCGACACTGTGGCCCGTGTTCCGTGGCCGGATGACGAGTCGATGAGCAGCGTGCCGCCTGCGGCCTCGACGCGGATGCGCCGTGTCGCCAACCCGACATGCCCCGCCAGAAGCTGGCTTTCCTGACGGGCCGGGTCGATTCCGGACCCGTCATCCGCCACAACGAGGGTCGCGACTCCCGCGGCCTGCGACAGCGTGATCGTGACCGCGTGCGCCCCAGCATGCCTGACCACGTTCGCCAGCAACTCCCGTGCGCAGTCGAAGAGCAGTCGATCCAGCCGGGTCGGGCCGGTCGGCCAGCCGGCATCGTCGAACACGAACACGAATCGGCCCCTTTCGGCTGCGTCGTCGGCCAGCCGTCGGATCGCAGCGGCCAGCCCTGCCTGGTCGAGGATTGCGGGAGTGAGCCGTGAGACCTGCGAGCGAAGCATCCCGCTCGCCTCCGTGAGTGCCTCCGAGAGCCGTTCACGGAGGGCGGGTTCCGTCGACGTCGGCAGGTCATCGAGATCCTGGCGGGCAGCAAGGATGTATTGCAGGGCGCCGTCGTGCAGGTCTTCCGACAGTTCCGCGCGCTCGCGCGCCTCCGTTTCCAGCAGCTCAGCGAGCAGGGCGCCACGGTGGGCAACCGTGTTGCCGATGGCAAGCACGCGCGAGCCCTGGACGCGCACTAGCAGCACGCACCCCAGTGAAAGCCCGGCAAGCGCGAGCACACGAAGCAGCACATACGCCCACGGTTGCGACTCGGCCTGCCGTGCGATGGCGCTGCAGAGCAGGAACACCGCAAGAGTCGGGATGACCGCGGTGACCGCGACCCAGACGCGCAACTGCACGGCTGCAAGCACAGGCAACAGGAAAAAACCGTTCAACAGCAGGTCGCCAGTCCAGCTGACGTTGTCCGCGACCGCTGAGGTCACCGTGACGGTCCCCAGTGCGACGATATCCCCGATCAGGGCGATCCAGTTCAACCTGAGCACGCGCTCGTCGTTGACCCGCACGGCAATGTAGACAGCGATCGCCCAGACGCAGTAGCCGGCGGCGATCAGGATGGCGGGCAGCCGCGCGCCGGCCGGAGGGACCAGGACCACCGCGAGGATCACGAAGACGGCGAGCACGCCGCGCACGAGGGCCTGCACCCGGAAACCTCGCCCGGCGTGCTCGACCAGAAGGGCACGCAGCTCAGGGACGCGTGCCAACTCCCGCAGCGATGTCGCGTCGCCTCCCGGGTTCGCGCTCATTCGAGCAGGTGGTGCCGCATGCCTTCAGCGACCGCGGCGGCGCGATCGGAGACACCGAGCTTCTCGTAGAGGCGCTGCGCGTGGGTCTTCACGGTACTGGCACCGAGGAACAACTCGCCCGCGATCTGGGGGATGGAGAGCCCCCGCGCGAACCCGGCGAGTACCTCCCGCTCGCGAGCGCTGAGGATGGGCGCATCCGACTGTCGCCGTAGCCTGATCTCGCCCGCGAGACCCGCGGCCAGCCCCGGTGGCACAACGGTGCGACCGGCGGCTACGTCGGCCACCGCCTCAACGATCTCCGCCCGGGATGCATCCTTCGAGATGTAGCCGGCGGCACCCGCCTCAAGCGCCGCGTAAACAATCGATCCCTCAGTAGCGGCAGACAGCAACAGGATGCGGGTCGAAAGCCCGTCGCGCGCGGCCGCAGCCACCAGGGCCAGCCCGTCGAACTCCGGCATCTGGTAGTCCACCACAGCCACATCCGGCTTCAGGTCGGCGATCATCGCAAGACCGTCCCTGCCGCCGCCGGCCTCACCCACCACACGGATGCGCCCGCTCTGGGCCAGTCCGCGAGCGACACCATCGCGAAAGAACGGGTGGTCGTCGACCACGACCGCACTGATGAGTCCCTGCACGCATCACCTGCCCGATGTCCCGACGATTCGCTCACCACATTAGCCCGACGGGTGCCGCGGCGATCCGACTGGGGGACAACGGTTTCCCCCGGAGCATCCCCCGATCAGCGGACACCGGCCGTGAATGCCCGCTGGAAACGTAGAGGTCAGCGGCAACAAGCCGCCAACAGTCAGAAATCCAAGGAGAAACCTCATGCGCACCAAGTCCATCATCGCCCTCTGCACCACCGCCGCCCTCGCGGTCGGCCTCGGTATCGGAGGCGTGACCACCGCCGCGTTCGCGAGCGATCACGGTCACTCCCACGCCAAGGCCCACCACTCGGTCTCCCCCGCAACTCCCGCTACCCCGACAGGCCACACCACCCCCTCGCACCACATCCAGGTCATCGTGGTGCCGAGCGACGTCTTCACCATCGTCAAGGCGAAGTACGACAACACCCTGTACCCGAGCGCCCGCTACGAAGCGGTCCCGGGAACCTACCCGGCTGACATCGAACGCGCCGGTGGGCAGTCCGAGCAGTACATCAGCGCCGACGGCAACGTGATCACCATCGCGGTCGGCAAAGGTGACTTCGCCGGATTCGAGCAGGCAATCGCCAAGACGTCTACCGTTGTGGGCGGCTTCGGTGCGAACGTCCGGGTCTACGAGGTCAACGGCGGAGGAACGTACACCGGTGACTACGAGGTCTTCGCCGGCGACTACTGGTTCTCACTCACCTCGAACCTGTTCACCAGCCCGCAGGCGGCAGCGCCGATCATCCACGCCGCCCTGCAGACCATCCCACAGCGCTAATCCCGCCCAGTGCACACCAACCGAGAGGGGCGGAGAGATTCCCAGGAACCCTCCGCCCCTCTCGCCGGCACCCACGAGAAGGCAAACCCCTCATGACCAGGCAACGGACCCGCACAACACGATCGCCCCGGCGCACCCACCGCTGGATCGCGGTCGTCACCGTCCTCGCCGCCCTGCTCGGCACCGTGTTCGCCGCGGAAGCACCACGCATTCTGGGTGACGCAGCCGAGACCCCCGGCCTCGCCGGTTTCTACCAGCAGCCCGCGGGGGCACGGGTCGGCGCACCCGGCACGCTCGTGAAGAGCGAACCACTGGTGGGCGCGCCGCTTGCCGCGCGGGCGTGGAGAATCATGTACCGGTCAACGGATCTCCATGGTGAGCCGATCGTGGTCACCGGCACCGTCGTCACGCCCCTCGGATTCGCGCCCAAGTCCGGGCGAATCGTGCTCGCCTGGGGGCATCCGACGACCGGGACCGCCGCGACCTGCGCGCCCTCGCGCAGTTTCGACCCATTCATCGGAATCGAAGGCCTCCGTGTGATGCTCGACCGCGGCTACACGGTCGTCGCCCCCGACTTCGCGGGAATGGGGACCGCCGGCCCCAACTCCTACCTCGTCGGCGATACGGCGGCGCATACCGTGCTCGACGCCGTCCGGGCTGCGCAACAGCTCCCAGCCGCGCAAGCCGGCACCCGGGTGGTGCTGTGGGGCCATTCGCAAGGCGGCCAGGCAGTCCTCTTCGCGGCACAGGATGCGCCAACCTACGCACCAGAACTCCACATCCTCGCCGTAGCGGCAGCGGCTCCTGCCGCCGACCTGACCTCCCTCATGAAGTCCCACCGGGACGATATCTCGGGAGTCACGATCGGCTCGTATGCGTTCCCCGCCTTCGCCTCGGTGTACGGGCCATCCGTGCCGGGGGCCCGGCTCGAGAACGTGCTGTCTCCGGCGGCCATCCGAAACGTTCCCGCTATGAACGAGCTGTGCCTACTCCCGCACCTCGGAGAGCTGCACCGGATGGGCCAGCCGCTGGTCGGATCGTTCTTCCGTCACGACCCGGCAATGACGGAACCATGGGCAACCCTCCTGGCCGAGAACTCAGCGGGAGCATCGCCCATCGCAGCACCGGTGTTCATCGCCCAGGGTGCGAGTGACACCCTCGTGCTCCCGGCCGATACCCAGTCGTTCGTTGCTCACGAACGCAGCATCGGAGTGCATGTCACGTACGACGAAATCCCGGGTGCGACCCACGCGACGGTCGCCTACCTCGCCTTGCCGGGCCTGTACTTGTGGCTGGATGCTCACACCTGAGACGTGGCGAACTAGTCGTGCGACCCGCCGACGCGCCACGGGACGAGCGCCGCCATTCGACGCCCACCGGCGCGAGCCCGATCCCAGCGACCGAGTGACACCACCGCGACGATGACGGCAGCGGTAAACAGCGACCATTCGTATGCCGAGTTGCTCGGCACGAGCTCGCGCACGGTGAACGCCAGGAGCAGGGCCAGCCACTCCCACCGTCCGGTCATCGCAATGAATGGCACCAGCAGCAGCGAGTACCAGGCGTAGGGCGGGCTCGCAATGAAGAGGGCCGATCCGATGACGAAAAGCTGGCCGAGCCAGGGTCGCTCAGGGTTGCTGTAAATGATGGCCAGCACCGCGACCGCCCCAAGAAGCAGCACGGCGACGACCAGCGAGGCTGTTCCCGGCAGGAACGCGCGCAGCAACACAAAACGGTTGCCGGTGTTGTAGCCCTCCTCGTTGAGGTAGCCCGGCAGGTAGCCGATCACGCCGATACCGGTGGTGATGATGTACGGGATGTAGAGAACGGCGAATGTCGCCACCGCGGCCACGATGATCTTCCAGGGTTGCCGCCGCAGCACCGCTGGAGCCGCGAGGATCGGAATCAGCTTTGCCGCGATCGCCGCCCCCAATAGGATGCCGCCGCGCCACCGCGCGCCGCTCGCGATCGCGAACACCGCCAGAAGCGTGAGCAGGCTTCCGAGGATGTCGATATGCGAGTTCGTCACCGCTTGCGAGATGACCAGCGGGTTGACGGCCCACAGGGCCGCCCAGCGCGGGTTCAGCCCGCGCCGACGCAACCCGAACACCAGCAGTGCCCCGACAGCCAGGGTCATCAGCAGGCCCGCGAGCTGTAACGGCCAGAATTCCGCATCCGGAGGCACAACAGCTCGCACGGCTGCGAACAGCAATTCGCTGGCTGGCGGATAGATGGTGGGAACGGATGGCCGATTGATGGCCGTACACATCACGACGCCTGAGGGCGACGTGTGCGCCAGGTAGGGCCGTGGCAGGCCGCACGTCGGTCCGGAGGCGCCCTGCACGGGAGGGGAGAAGAGCCAGTCCGGGCGCAGCTTCTTCAGGGCGTCGCTGCTGGGCACGTATTTGTATGGCGAAATTCCCGCATCCTGAACGATGCCGTCCCAGGCGTAGCGAGCGGAATCCGAACTCGTGTTCGGCGGCCCGAGGAGGGCCGTGCCGCCCATGACTGTCGACGCGGCGAGGATGATGACAATCGCAGCGCGGGCGGGAACGCGCCGCAACAGCACAAGTCCGACCGCAAAGAGCACCCAGAGCGCTCCGACGACGGCAAAGAACTCCGGCCTCCGCGACGAGGTGAGGTAGCCGAACCGCCCCACCATGATGCCGGTGAGTACAGCCATGGCCGCAAACACCAGCACTGCGAGAATCACGGGCAGGCGGCTGACGCTGGTGCGCCCGGTAGCGGTGTCACTCACGCGATCGTTAATAATCCCTAGGGTAACTGCTGGCGCCCGCGGCACGGTCGCGTCCCCCGAAAGGGGGTAGCGAAAACGTCCGCTTTTAGGGGGACATACTGTAACGTCTAGTTCAGGCAGACGGACCCGAACCGTCCCGCCTGAACGGTCGAAGAAAGGGCACCCTGGTGGCTTACCCAGTACGAACACCAGGTGCTTGCCCTTCGGTTCGTTTCGATGCCGCGGTCGAACCCCGATAGATCGCCGGCATTCGGATAGCCCAGCGCTGCAGCCTCCCTGGTGCGCGCTGGGCTTTTCCCTTGCCATCCGGGCCAAGATGGAGTGGTGTGCGGACGCTTCGCTTTGGACTCGAAAACGGATGACCTCATCCAGGCCTTCGTCGCCGACGGCAACGACTACACGGACTGGGTACCCAAGTACTCCATCGCGCCGACGGACGTGACGCCCATCGTGCGCGAGCGGAAGCACAGCGACACCGGACAGGTCAGTCGCACGGTCGATGCGGCCGTCTGGGACTTTCATCCGTCCTTCATGAAGGAATCGAAGCGACCCCAGTTCAACGCCCGCATCGAAACAGTCGCAACGAACGGCCTGTGGAAGGGCGCGTTCTCCGGCTCCCGGTGCATCGTCCCGATGCGGGGTTACTACGAGTGGACCGACATCGAGCGCGACGGCACAAAGCTGAAGCAGCCACACTTCATCCATGGCAGGTCCCGCCTTCTGGCCGCGGCGGGCATCTACACCGTGCGCAAAGTAAATGACGAGTGGGTGGTGTCCACCGCCATCATCACGCGGGAGGCCCGCGACGCCTCCGGGGAAGTGCACGACCGTATGCCCGTCTTCATCGGCGAGGACCTGTACGACGAGTGGTTGAATCCCGCGAAGCTCGAAGCCGATGCCGACCGGGAGCACCTCCTTGGCGTGATCCTGGATGCGTCCGAGCGCGTCGCCGCTACGATCACGACCTACGAGGTGGACCGGCGCGTGAACAATTCCCGTACCGCCGACCCGCTGGATGCCGGACTCATCGCGCCCCTCGACACCGCCGGGTCGTGAGCCTCGTCATTCTTCCGGACTGCTCGCAAAGGGCCTGTCGAGCACACAAGTCGTGCCGGCGAGCAGCCGGACACGGGTGCCACGAGATTTAGCCCCCACCCCTGGCGGCTACCCCCAGAAGGCCGCGACGTCCGCGGCGACACGTCGCCCGACTTCGCGGCCGGCAACGGCGGCGGCACCACGGGTCGCGGGATCGAGTGGGTTCGTGCCGAAGGCCCCGATTGACGCCGCATCCGCATAGACCACGTGAACTCGGGACGGTGCGAGCGCATCCAGCTCTGCCGGGGGAACAGCGGGTCCCATCGGGGTCTGCTCGGTCGATGGCGTGATGACCAGCACAGGATCGGAGCCAGCAGCCAGGTCGGCGTTGGAGCCGGAGCGCGCGCCGCCGTCCATGTATTTGTGACCATCGATCTCCACCACGGGCCAGATACCCGGAACCGCGCAGCTCGCCATGACCGCCTCGACCAGGCCGACGCCCGAGTTGCGGTCGAAAATGCGGAGTTCACCGGTTTCGGCGTCGACGGCGGTCACCCGCAGGCGGCGCTCGCCCCAGGTTTTGACCGCGAGCCTCGCCTCAATGACACGCCGCCGTGCCTCCGTCGACGGCGTAACCGCTTGCAGGGCAACGGCACCCAACCGGCGCCGGGCGTCATCCGGCGAGGTCGCATCCGCCATCGCGGTTGCCATCATCGCGCCGAAGGACGCCAGGTCAATTTCGACGAACAGCTCGGCAGATTCCTCCGCCAGCTGGGCGTCGTAGAGCTCCTGCAGTGGCGTTCCCCCCGCCAGCTGGGCGGCGACCGCGGCACCGGCCGACGTGCCCACCAGCAGGGTTTGCGCCTCAAGGATCTTTGTGATCGCGGCCGGCGCACCATCCTGGATACCCAGCAGCACACCCGTTTCCCAGGCGATGCCGGCAACGCCGCCTCCCGCAAGCACGAGCGCACCCTCAGTCATGGATTCGACTCTACGTCTGTCCCGGTAGCCTTGGAACCAGCAACAGGGCCAGCGAAGATCGGACGGAAGATGAGCGACCTCATTCCGGTTTCTTCACCCGGTGTTCCCGTCTATGAGGGGATGCAGGGCGGGCCGCTGGTCGTACTCGTACACGACTACTACGGTCGACTGCCCGGACTTATGCGCATCGCTGACCTGCTTGCACGCGAAGGCTTCTTCGTCGCGGTTCCCGACCTCTTCAACGGAGTCGCAACAAAGTCGGCAGCCCAGGCCGAGAAGCTCATGAACGACCTCGACGTGGGAATCGCCCTCGCCGAGATCGACGACATCATCAGCAGCTCACGCGCGAGTGGGGCGCAGAAAGTCGGTGTCGTCGGATTCTCGATGGGCGGGTGGCTCTCCCTCCTTCACGCCCAAGGCGGCGCAGCGGATGCCGTGGTCGCCTACTACTCGTCGCTGGGTACCGAAGACCACGGCGTGCTTCCCGCGCCCGTGCTCCTGCACTATGCCGAAACCGATGACTGGGGCGAAGGCGAAGACCCGGTGAGTTTCATCGAACGCCTGCACGAGCATGGAACGCCCGTCACCGACCACGTCTACCTCGGCACCCAGCACTCGTTCGCGAACGCGGACATCGACGAGTTCTACCAGGCGCGTGCCGCGGAACTCGCCAACCAGCGCACCGTCCGGTTCCTGCTGACTCACCTGTTCGTCAGGTGAGGCTCTTCTCGCTCACATCCCAGCGGTGATGCACCAGGTCATGGGTCATATACCGCGCCATCGTCGAAATGGTGAAGCTGGCGCCATCGCTTCGCCGCCCCACCCGCTCCCACTCGCCGGGCTGAAGCGACTCGAACACCGTCGCCAGCTCACTGGCGATCTCGGCCAACTCCGCCGCGACAACCGGCGGATCCTGCTCGTTGTACCGGTCGACGATCGCCGTCTCATCCTGGTCCCAGTTCGGGTAGAGCGGGCCATCAGTCTCCACCATGAGACGCACGCGCTCGCGGTAGACGCGAAGAACGTCGCGCACGTGAGCGGCATATTCGAGAGGAGACCAGGTGGAATCATTCGGGCGCACGCGTACGCTCCCTCGCAGGAGTACCGCGGGCCAGCTGGCGGCGTTGTCGCGGATGGCCGGGGCGATATCGGCGTTCGAATACTCACGGACGTCGAAGCCGCACTCGGGGCAGGGCCGTTCGATAACCCAGGTCCAGTTCTTCGTGTCGGGCACAATAGGCATGCAGCAAGCTTCTGGCAGAACGACCGCCGGGCGCCGTAGATAATCCGCCAACCTTTCCGCAACTAGGAGCCAGCACAATGTCACAGTCACCGAATCGCCTGCTCGGAATCGCTCTCGGGGTGTTCTACCTGTTGTTCGGGGTGCTCGGCTTCTTCTTCACGAGCAGCACCGGATTCCTCGCAACGGCGGGCCCGAAGCTCCTCGGCCTTTTCGGAACCAATCCACTGCACAACCTCGTTCACCTCGCTGTCGGAATCGCGTTGCTGGTCGGCGGGCTCTCGGCCGTCCGGGCCGCGAAAGCCATCAACACAACCATCGGCGTACTGTTCCTGCTGGTCGCCCTGGCCGGGCTGCTCATCGCATCGAGCCAAAACCCGCTCAACATCCTCGCCCTGAACGGCGCGGACACCCTGCTCAATTTCGCGAGCGCGGTGGTATTGCTCGTCGTGGGTATCGGCGCAGACCCGGTGGTCCCTGCCAAGAAGTCCTAGCCGTCAGGCTTCGATCCCCGGAATCGCGACCGAACGCGACATGAAGCGAAGCACGTTCTCGTCGACGATGATGTCGGATGGCCGCAGGGGCCGGGTGAGGTAAAGGCCGTCGAGTTCGCTGATGCGCGACAGCGCCACATACGTCTGCCCCGGCGCGAACGATCGCTCGCCCAGGTCGACGATCGCGCGGTCGTAGGTCTTACCCTGCGACTTGTGGATCGTGACAGCCCAGGCAAGACGGAGAGGAAACTGGGTGAACTCCGCGACGATGTCTTTCTTCAGCGACTTGGTGATCGGGGAATACGAGTACCGGTACTTCTCCCACACCGCGGGCTGCACCTGGTGAACCTCGCCGTCGACCTCCACCCACACTGTGCTGTCGATCTTCGTCACTGTTCCGATGCTCCCGTTGACCCAGCGCTGGTCGGAGTCGTTGCGCAGGAACATGACCTGCGCGCCCACCTTCAGCTCGAGCGCTTCGTCGGCAGGGTAGGAGCGTCCGCCGAACTCTCCACTCACCTCCGCCCGGGCCGTCAGGGCGCGGCCCGGAAGTCGCGCGAGCGCGCTGGCATTGATGCGTGTCACGGTGCTGTTGGTCGTGGCGAGGGTGATGGCGCCGTCCCGTGGCGCGGGCCGTGCCCCCGTATCGTTCAGGCGCTTCGCGATCTCCGCCGTCACCCGGCCGTGGCGCACCGCGTTGAGCATGTGCTTGAACTCGTCCTCATGCTGGCGGTGGATGACCGACAGCTCGTAGATGCGCAGTGAGGCATCGCTCCAGACCTTGGCGTCGAAGAACCACATCGAGTGGTACTGGTCGTCGAAGTACGCGCGCTCGTCGGCATCCCCCGGAACGGGCGCGAGCTGGTACGGGTCACCGAACAGCACGACCTGCGCGCCGCCGAAGGCCTCGTGCGGCCGCTGGCGAGCCTGTCGCAGGCTACGGTCGACGGCATCCAACAGGTCCGCGTTGACCATGGAAACCTCATCGATCACGATGGTGTCGATCGTGCCGAGCAGTTTGCGCAACTCCCGGGATTGCTCGATCTCGTGATCGGCGATAACCCCGATCGGCAGGCGGAACAGCGAATGGATCGTCTGGCCACCCACATTGAGCGCAGCGACCCCTGTTGGGGCGCAGATCACGATCTGTTTTGAAGTGTGCCACGACAGGTGGTTCAGGAGCGTCGACTTGCCCGTTCCCGCCCGCCCGGTCACGAAGATGTGGTCCTGTGTCGTCTCAATCGCGTCGAACACGGCCTGCTGCTCAGCGGAGAGAGTCAGCTCGGTCACTTCCCAAGGCTACCCGTCGACCAACGGTGAGTACCGGAGAATAGAACAGTGCGCCGTGTCCTGATCTCCTGGTTGATCGCGTTCGCACTGCTCATCGCGGCCTTCATCGCAACCGTCACGCTGCTCAACGACACCGTCTACAGTGCGCACGGCTTCGTGTCGAGCTACTTCGATGCACTAAACCGGAACGACGCGACCACCGCACGCCAGCTTCCCGGGGTGCGGGCACCGAGCGGAGTCTCGACCGACCTGTTGGCGGCCGGCGCGCCGGGAGCTATCTCGCACATCCACCTCCTGCACGACAGCACGGGCGCCGGCGGGGTGCACACCGTCGAGTATTCCTACCAGCTGGGCCAGCGCGCCGAGACCTCGGCGTATTCGATCCAGCCGGCGAGCCCGTTCCTTGGATTGTTTTCACGATGGAGTTTCGCGCAGTCTCCGCTCGCCACCGTCTCGGTCGCCCTCCCCCACGACCCGCGCTTCCGGGTCAACGGCACCGAAGAGGTGAGCACCGCCGCGCGCACCGAATCGCAACCCTTCGTCGTCTTCACTCCGGGGCTCTACGTCTTCGATGCCAAGTCGACCTACCTCAGCGCGACGCCCGTCGACGTGCCGGTAACCGAGCCGGGAAGCGTGACCCCGGTGCGCGTCGAGGCCGAGGCCAACACGCTGTTCGTGACGGAGGTCAGGAAACAACTCGACCAGTACTACGTCACGTGCGCAAGACAGACGGTTCTGCTGCCGACATCCTGCCCGTTCGGCAAGAGTTTCAACAACCGGGTGGTGAGCACGCCGGCCTGGTCGATGGTCACCGACCCGCCCGTCAGTATCGAACCGTTGGGAGACACCGGCAACTGGCTCGTGCCGCAGGCCACCGGCGCCGCACACCTCGTCGTCAAGGTGCAGTCACTGTACGACGGCCGAATCACCACCTTCGACTCGGACGTTCCCTTCACTGTGTCGTACCAGATCACCGTCGGACCGGATGACCACCTGACGATCGTCGCGCAGTAGCGGTACAGGCGAGCTATCCCTGCCTCGCGCGCCGCGCGAGCATGTCGTTATACGCGTTGAGCTCCGCGTCGCCGTCCCGCTCGGCCTTGCGGTCGTAGCGCCTGGATTCCCTGGCATCGCTGCGACCCCACATGAATGCGACCAGGATCGCGAGCGACAGTGTAGGAATCTCCCCGATACTCCAGGCGATACCCCCGGCCAGCTGCTGGTCGTTCAAAGCCGGGAGGCTCGGCCCCCATCCCATCGCGCCATACCAGTCGGCGGACAGCAGGCCGGTGCTGGTGATGAGCGCAAGGCCGAAGAAGGCATGGAAGGCCATCGTGCCCAGCAGGATGAGCAGCCGCATCGGGTACGGCGGACGAGCGGGACCCGGATCGACCCCGATCAGGCTCGACACGAACAGGTAGCCGACGATCAGGAAGTGCACAATCATCCACTCGTGACCGACATGGTCGGTGGTGGCCCAGCTGAACAGCGGCGTGTAATAGAAGATCCAGAGGGATGACGCAAACAGCAGCGCCGCCACGATCGGGTTCGCGAGAAACGTGAACGGTCGCGAATGCACGGCGAGCAGGATCCACTCGCGTGCGCCACGACTGCCGTCGTCCCGCTTGTTGATCGCCCGCAGGGCAAGAGTGATCGGGGCGGATGGGACCAGCAGCACGGGGATGGCCATACTGAGCACCATGTGGGCGATCATGTGCGCGCTGAACAGGTACTTCTCGTACACGTTGACGCCGCCGCTCGTGACATACAACAACACGAGCATGCCAAGCACCCAGAGCACGATACGGTGCACCGGCCACGAATCGCCGCGACGATGAAGGCGCCACACCGCGGCCAGATAGAAGAACAAGCCGAACGCAACGACGATAATCCACAGGATGTCGGGGTTCAGGCCCGTGAAGTAGCGCTCGATGGTGGGGAAGGCCGGAAGGTGCGCGCCGGTGAGCAATTCGGCCGGTGTCGGGTTCGCCAGTTCCGACGCAGGCAATTCGATCTGCGGGTCGGTCGTCACTGCAAGGGCCGAGGCGGTTCCCTCCGCGAGGCCCATGAACGCCAGTTCGCCGACGACGAAGAACCAGAAGTACCGTGCCACACCGGTCACGCTTCCCGCCAGCCGGCCGATCAGAAACCGTCGCTGGAAGATGCCGAAGATCCCGAGCGCCCCCAGCGCAAAGACCTTGACCAGCACCAGGATTCCGTAGGGCGTGAGCAGGTTCGCCCAGGTCGACACCCGGATCTGCGCGTTGACGTAGCCGGATGCCGCAACAACGAGGAAGCAAATCAGCGCGAGAGTTGAATAGCGCGCCAGCACCTCTGCGATCCGCCCATTGTCGAAGGTTTTTCGCACGAGGATGAGGGTGAGGAGTCCCCCGACCCAGATCGCAGCGAACACGATGTGCAGCCACAGCGACGTGGTCGCCTCGTCGTGGCTGGCGGTGTCGCCGGCATGCCCCTGCAGCGCCATCGGGATCATGGTCAGGATGGAGGCAATGGCAAGGAGCGCGATCGCCGTCTGGTTGCGCACGGCGAAGCAGAGCACGGTGAGGCACGCCGCGATCAGGGTCGTCGCAAGCCAGGCCTGGCCCTGGCCGACCGTGGTCAGGTAGTGCGCGAGGTTGTCGCCGTACTGTGACGTGAAAGTGACGGGGCCCGGGTCATCCGTCTGCAGGTGGAAGAATCCGGTCGCCGCAGAAGCGATGGTCAGCAGCGCGGCCGACGCAGCAGCGACATCCAGTGCCTTGCCGTACTCGGGCCGATCGGAGGCGAACGCGAACGCGCTGAGCACCAGGCTCCCGATCAGGCCGGAAGCGGCCAGGTCGACAATCATCGTCGCGACCGGCACGCCGTAGCGCACGATCGCACCCGGGTCGATCGCGATAGGCGCATTCGCCCCGCCGCCGTAGGCAAGGCTCGTGAAGAGTGCGGCAAACGCCACCGCCAGCAGCGCCGCCGGCCCCACAATCCGCGAGACTCGAATCACCCGCCCAGCCTAAGTGACTGCGGCTGGGAGCCATCCCCCCGGAATCGCGGAATCGCACTGGGCCACTGCCGTTCAGGGGCGCAATGCGCAAAGGGACGCCGGCCTCACGGCCGTCGTCCCTTTGCGAACGCGAGTGCTACTTCGCGGCAGCCTTCAGCTTGCTGCCCGCGGTCAGCTTCACGCCATAGCTTGCAGCGATCTGGATGGTCTCACCCGTCTGCGGGTTGCGGCCGGTGCGTGCAGCACGGTGGGTGCGCTCGACAGCGAGCCAACCCGGAATCGTGACCTTGGTTCCCTCGTTCACCGTCTTGGAGAGCGTGGAAAAGAGCGCGTCGAGAACAGTGTTAACGGCGGCCTGTGTTTGGCCTGATTCTGCAGCGAGTGCTGCAACCAGCTCGGTACGGTTCAGTGACTTGTCAGCCATGATTTTGTCCTCCTCGGACTTGGTTCTTAGAAGCGCAGTGCATCAGAAGCGCAGTGCATGAGACGTATGTTGACGAACAGTCCTGTGGGCGAAAAGCCTGCAGAACCGCCTCGAACCTACCAGCTTGACTTGGTTATGCCCGGCAACTCTCCCCGGTGCGCCATATCGCGGAAACGCACCCGGGAAACGCCGAACTGGCTGAGGTAACCTCGCGGACGGCCGTCAATGGCGTCGCGGCCACGCAGGCGAACCGGCGAGGCGTCGCGCGGAAGCTTCTGCAGCCCCACCCGGGCGGCCTCGCGGGACTCGTCTGTACCGTTCAGGTCGACGAGCGCCTTCTTCAGTTCGAGCCGCTTCGCGGCGTAACGCGCGACGATAACCGCGCGCTGGTCGTTCTTGGCAATCTTGCTTTTCTTAGCCATTTCTAGCGCTCCTCGCGGAATTCGACGTGCTTGCGTACGACAGGGTCGTACTTCTTGAGCACGAGACGGTCAGGGTCGTTACGACGGTTCTTGCGGGTCACGTAGGTGTAACCGGTGCCCGCGGTCGAGCGGAGCTTGATGATGGGGCGGATGTCCTGCTGCTTAGCCATTAGATCTTCTCCCCACGCGCGAGCAGGTCTTTGACGACCGACTCGATCCCACGAGCGTCAATCACCTTGATGCCCTTGGCGCTGAGCGTCAGGGTCACGTTGCGGCGCAGTGACGGCACGTAGTACGTCTTCTTCTGGATGTTCGGGTCGAAACGACGCTTGGTGCGCCGGTGCGAGTGCGAAATATTGTGCCCAAAGCCGGGAACGGCTCCGGTCACCTGGCATACGGCTGCCATGACTCTTCTCCTTCAATACCGCGGAACGACAGTTCCGCCCAAGATCACTTGTCGGCACGCGCACGATCATCTGGACCCCCGGCGGCACGTGGCTTTTCGAGGATTTGGTGATTGGCGTACAAAGCCGGCGGATAGGCCGCCGAACCAAAGAGACAGCCTACGTGGGATCGGGGGCCCACTGCAACCTGGCTAGTCGGTGGTCTCGCCGGCTGTCTCGCCGAACGGCGACGACCGGCGACGGCCATCCCGCACCAGTGCTACGCCCGCTGCGATCGAACCCGCACGAACGACGAAGGTGAAAAGGCTCCCCAGGAACAGGATCGCACCGAGCACCGGAATCAGCCAGGCGAACTGCGTGACCGACGTACCGATCTGCACTCGAGCGTCGGATGCAGGGTTAGCCGCCGAATAAACGATATTTACGCTCTGGCCGAGCCCGACCGGGCACGGTGAGATTCCCGCGCGAGACTGCGCCGTGTACGAACGGCCGGCGACAGCGAACCGCGCCACAGGCGTGCAGCTGTTTCCCGTCGTCGCCCCGAGACTCGTCACAATGCCCGATCCCGTGACCTCGCCCGCGGCCGGCGCGCTGTTCGAGCCCAGGAACACCAGGATGGCGATGCCCAGGATCACAATGGAGATGCCGGTGCCCATGCCCTTCAGCGCAGTGAGAAGACCTTTGCGGCCGGGTCCGAACCCGACGATCCCGTCGGCCACGAACGCGGCACCAACCAGTTCCTCGCCGATTCGCTCGACCGTGGTGGGCAGGACAGCGGTCGGCTCCACCGGCGCAGGCTCGACGGCGGGCACGACAGCGGTCGGCTCCACCGGCGCAGTCTCGACGGCAGGCGATTCGCCGGTGCCGGGCTGTGACGAGAGCAGAGGTGCTGGCGCAGCGGTGTAGCCGGATGCTCCCGCCGAGACCAGCGAGGCCTGCCGAACGGGCACCAGGGCGGACCCCGTCACCTCATCGTCGCTGGAAGCGAACTGGCGCTCATACTCCGCCATCGGATCGGGATCCTCCACCGGGGTGACCACAGGCATGGGCTGTCGATGTGCCGTCCAGGCCGTGCCGTTCCAATAGCGCAGCAGGCCTTCCTCGCCCGGCGCTCGATACCAACCCGCTTGTCCCGCCATTTCATCCCCCGAAACTGACGCGGCGACCCCCCGACAGGTCGCAGTGCGACCAGAATATTCTCGCTCGCAGGCCGAAAACGAAATAGACCCGAACTGGGGGCACCCGGGTTGGCCGGCACGCCTGCGCGTACCCTGAATGCATGGCACACGATCACGGTGAAGGCGGCGCGGGCAGTTCGCGCCTGGCCATCGCGCTAGGCATCAGCGTGACCATCCTTCTCGCCGAAGTCGTCGGAGCTGTCATCACCGGCAGCCTCGCCCTGATCGTGGATGCCGGCCACCTGCTGACGGATGCGGGCGGGCTCGCCGTCGCGCTGGCCGCAACCTCGCTCTCGCGACGGCCACCAACCTCGCGACGCACCTGGGGCTACGGGCGAGCCGAGGTTCTTGCCGCGACCGCGCAGGCCGCCGTCCTGCTCGCGGTTGGGCTGTTCGTCCTGGTTGAGGGCATCCAGCGCCTCATCACACCCGCCCCGATCGCATCGAAATCCCTGGTCGTGTTCGGAATCGTCGGGTTGGTCGGCAACATCGCCGCACTCCTCGTGCTCCGCAGCAGTCGTCGGGCCAATTTCAACCTGCGCGCCGCATTCCTGGAAGTGACCGGGGACGCTCTCGGCTCCCTTGCGGTGATCGTGGCAGCAATCGTCATCTCGGCGACCGGGTGGACGCGAGCCGATGCCGTCGCTGCGTTGTTGATCGGGGCGTTCATCCTTCCCCGAAGCCTGCTCCTCCTGAGGGATACCGTGAACGTCCTGCTCGAGTCGACGCCACGCGGACTCGACCTGGGTTCGGTGCGCAAGCACCTGCTCGAGCAGCCGCACGTCCGAGCGGTTCACGACCTGCACGCGACGCAGATCGCCACCGGCCTGCCGGTGCTCACAGCCCACGTCGTGGTCGACGACGAATGCTTCTACGACGGTCATGCCTCACAGATCCTGGACGAACTGCAGGCCTGTGTTGCAGAACATTTTTCGGTCGCGATCGAGCATTCGACGTTCCAGCTCGAGCGGGCTGCGCACGGCGATCACGAGCACGAAACGCACGCCTGAGGGCTGCCGCGCGCCCAGATGCGCTACGAGCTGATCGCCTGGCAGTTTGCGCACAGGCCGAAGACATCCACAACATGGCTCGGCTGGCTGAACCCATGATCGGCAGCGACCGACGCCGCCCAGGCCTCGACCGCGTTCGCTTCGATCTCGACGGTCAGGCCGCAGTTGCGGCAGATCAGGTGGTGGTGGTGGCTTCCCGGAGTGCAGGCCCGGTACAGGTTTTCACCCTCCGCCTGCAACGAGTCAGCCTCACCTTCGACCGCCAGGTCGGCGAGCGCCCGGTACACGGTCGCGAGGCCGATGGATGACCCGGAGTCGCGCAGCGCGGAATACAACGACTGGGCGCTGACGAAACCCTCAGAGGACGACAGCGCCGTGCGCACCGCGTCACGCTGCCAGGTCGCTCTCTTTGTCACCATCACGCACCCTCCGCACTTACGCTACGCCGACGCGTTCGGAGAGTGAACCAGCCCCGACCCAACCCATAGAGAACCGCGCTGATCGCGGTCACGAAGAATCCGACCGGCAGGCTCGTGACGTAGGCCGCCGCGATGGACACCCACACGGTGACGAGGGCCAGCCCGATCGACAGCGGAATCGCGCGGAGCGGGTTGGGGCTGACCAGGCGCGCCGCCGCCGGAGGCCCCACCAGAAGGCTGAACATCAGCAGGGCACCGACGATCGGCACGCTTAAGGTCGTGGCCACAGCCACCAGCACGGCGAAGAACACCGACATCCCGTACGGGTTGATGCCGCGCGCGGCAGCCTGGTCGGGCAGGATCGACGCGATCAGAAGCGGACGGTAGGCGACCACGACCGCAACGACGCACAGCACCCCCAGAAACACGATCGGGAGCACCTCCGCCGAGCTCACGCCCAGGATCTGGCCGAACAACAGGGCGAACACCTCGGATGAGTACTGGCTGCCAAGGCTGAGGAAGAGCGCCCCAAAGGCCAGCATGACAACCAGCGACAGTGCGATCACCACATCATTCCGACCCCGGCGACCCAGGGTCGAAATGGTGAGTGCGCCCGCGACAGCGACGACCCCCATCCCGACAATCGGGTCGACGCCCAGCAGGGTGGCACCCGCCGCCCCCGCGAACGCGCCGTGAGGCAGGGCGTGCGCCAGGAAGGACGACCCGCGCAGCACGACGAAGAACCCAACCAGGCCTGCGACAACGGCGACGACACTCGCCGTGATCCAGGTATTGACGAGGAATTCAGAGAACACTCGCCACCCGTTTTCGTGCCCGCAGCGGGATTGCGATTCCGGACAGCAGGTAGGCGACGAATGCGACAGCCACGATGCAGAAACTGACCGGCCAGCTGTGTGCGCCCGCGTACCACGAGAAGCTCTCGAACGAGATAAGAATCCCGAGCCAGGTCGAGGCCACCCCGATGCCGACCGCAATCAGGATGGCGAATCCCACGCGGCGAGTCAGCCGCAGGGCCGCCGCGGCCGGCGCGATAAGCAAAGCCGTCGACAGCACTGCTCCGATTGTGAGCGCCGAGAGTTCGACCGCGAGCGCAAGAGCGACGAGGAACAGGATGCCCGTGAGGCGCACGGGGATGCCCCGGACTGCGGCGAGGTCGGGATCGAGGGAGTCGACGAGCATCCACCGGTAGAAGACGACGACCACCAGGCAGGCGACGATGCTGAGCCCGATGACCAGGGGAAGGATGCTCGCATCGATGACGAACAGCGAGCCGAACAGCACCGAGATGGCGGCATTGCTTGTGCCGGCGAGCTGGGTGTCGAGGTACAGGAACAGTGCGGTGAGGCCAAGGCCAAAACCGAAGACGATGCCCGTCGCGACGTCGCGACCCTGCACCCGCCTGATGCCGACAAGTTCCATCAGACCGGCCGCGAGGATGCCGGCGCCCACGAACCCCACCAACTGCGGAATGCCGAGCAGGAATGCGGCGGAGCCGCCCACCGCGCCGAGATCGGCGAGCGCGTGCCCCGCAAACGATTGGCGGCGCAGCACGGTGAACACACCGACCAGCGCGGAAACCGAAGCGACAAAGGTGCCAACGATGAGGGCGAGCTGCACCGGCGCGCTGCCGAAGAAGGCGCTCACGGGGTATGCCCGTGCAGGTCGTCGGCGCCTGCGACGACAAGAACGCGCCCGCCGACCCGCAGCACCTCCACGCGGTGCCCGTACAGTCCGCTGAGCACGTCGGATTGCACCACCTCGTCGATCGTCCCCGAAACGGCTCGACCATCGGCGAGGTAGACGATGCGGTCCATAAACGGCAGCAGCGGATTCAGGTCATGTGCGGACAGCAGTATCGCGATCGTGCGCTCACGGCCGAGGCGCGCCAGAAGCTCGACGATTTCCTCAGTGCTCCCGATATCGAGGTTCGCGAGCGGCTCGTCCAGCAGCAACACGCGGGGCCCACTGATGAGCGCGTGAGCAATCAGGATGCGCTGCTGCTGGCCACCCGACAGAAGGCCGACCCGGGAATCAGCGAAGGCTGTCGCATCCACCGCCGCGAGCATCTCATCGACGAGAGCGCGGCGCTTCGCTGAGGGCAGCGGGATGCCGAGCTTCTGCCCGTCGAGACCGAGCGCCACCACGTCCCGCGCCCGCAAAGGCAGGTCGGGGTCTAGGGCAACCTTTTGCGGGAGGTACCCGAGCACGGTGCGGCGAGCAGCGCTCCCGCCGAACGAGACCGAGCCCGCGGTGGAATCCTGGAGACCGAGAATGACGCGCAGCAACGTGGTCTTGCCCGCACCGTTCGAACCGATGAGCCCGACGAATTCACCCGGCGCGATCGAGAACGTCACATCGTGCAGGATGCTCCGCCCCGACAAGGACACGCCGATGCCGCTCACGTCGAGGACGGGAGCGGCGGGCGTTGGAACGGGGACCCGGTCGGTCACAGGCGCTCAGTCGATTTGCCCGAGGTGACGGCGGACTCGAGTGCGGAGAGTTCCGCCTCCATCCAGGACTGGTAGGTGTAACCGTCGGTAGGCATGGTTTCGTAGACGCCGACCACCGGAACATGATTGGCACTCGCCAGTTGCAGGTAGGTGGTCGTAATGGAGTCGGTCACCTGCTGATTGTAGAGAAAGACCTTCACGCTGCGGTTTCGGAACAGGGCGTCCTGGATGGCGACATCCTGAGGCGCGGGATCCGTGTCATTCATGATCGCGGCCTGCAGCGCCCACGGCGTGAGGTTCTTCGTACCGGCAGCCTCGAGCAGGTAATCGGCTACCGGCTCGGTGGTCGCGACCGGCACGTCGGGATGCGCCGACTTGAATGCAGCGAGTGCTGCGGTCCACTTAGCGAGCGACGCATCGAACGCGGCGAGGTTAGCCTCGAAATAGGCCTTATGGCTCGGCTGGATTTTGCTCAGCGCCGCTGCGATGCTCTTCGCAACGGCGGGCATCGTCTTCGGCGAATACCAGAGGTGCGGGTTCTGGGTGGAATCGGGCAGACCGAGCACCTGCTGGGCCGTGATGACCGTGCGCGACGAACTCGGAGACGCTGCCTCAATCTTCGACATGAAGGAGTCGTAGCCGAGACCGTTCTGCACCACGAGTGAGGCTGCGCCGATATCGGCGGCAACGCGCGCGCTGGCCTCGAAGGTATGGGGATCGGTGTTGGGGTCGCTCATCACCGAGGTGGCGTCGACATAGCGCCCGCCAACCTGGTTGATCACACTGGTGTACTGGTTCTCCGCGCCGACGGCGACGATGGTGCCGGCCGAGTGGGCGGCAGGTTGCGTCGAGCATCCGGCCAGCGCCAGGAGGACGACTGCTGCTGCTGTGCTATTGATAATCATTCTCATCACGCTGACACAATGCCAGACCCGCGGCGCGGATGCAAATCGGTGCCCGGGTCAGTCGAGCAGCAGGGCGGGTTCCTCGATGATGCTGGCCACATCGGCGACAAAACGGCTCGCCACATCACCGTCGACGATGCGGTGATCGAAGCTGCCCGCAACGGTTGTCACAAAACGGGACCGCACCTCCCCGTCGACGATCCACGGCTTCTGCTTAATGGTTCCCATCGCGAGAATCGCGGCTTCGCCGGGATTGAGGATGGGCGTCCCCGTGTCCATACCAAACGAGCCCACATTGGTGATCGTGATTGTTCCATTCGCCATCTCGGCGGGCTGGGTCTTGCCGTCGCGCGCGGTAATGGTCAGGTTCTCGAGCGCCTGTGCCAGCTGCAGCAGCGTCAACTCCTGGGCATCCTTGATATTCGGCACCAGCAGCCCCCGTGGGGTCGCGGCCGCGATTCCGAGGTTTACGTAGTGGTGCACCGTGATCTCCTTGTCGGTCCAGGACGAATTCACGGTCGGATTGCGGCGCACCGCCCAGATGAGCGCTTTCGCCACGATGAGCAGCGGGGAAACCCGGATGCCCGCGAAATCAGCAGACGACTTGAGCCGACCCACAAACTCCATGGTGCGGGTCGCGTCGATGTCGACGAAGACACTCACGTGTGGTGCGGAGAACGCGCTCTGCACCATGGCGGTGGCGATCGCCTTGCGCACACCCTTGACCGGGATGATCTCCTCGCGCTCAGGCGACCAGGCCGGCGTCTCGATGTTGCGGAAGAGGCTCGCCTGCTGGGCGTGCCGGATGACGTCGTCGCGCGTGATCTCGCCGGCGAGCCCCGTGCCCACGATTCCCGCCAGGTCGACGTCGAGATCTTTAGCCAGTTTGCGGATCGGCGGCTTCGCAATGATGGCGGACGCCGCTGCAGCGGGAACCGAGGCGGGGCGGGACGGGGCGGGACGGGGCGTGGCGAGCCGGGGCGAGCCGGACACAGCCGGCGCAGCCTGAGCCGGGGAATCCGCCCTGCGCCGTCGCGACTGCACGTGACCCTTAGCTCCATAGCCGACCAGGTTCGCGGGGGCCTTCTCGTCGGTGCTGATGCTCGCGGCCGTGTCGACCACCGTCGACGGCTCCGGAGCGACGGCCGGCGCCGAGGCGCTCGTGCCGACAATGATGATCGGCGTGCCGACATCCACCGTCTGGCCCTCCTCGACCAGCAGGGCCGACACCGTACCGGCAAACGGCGACGGCAGCTCGACGAGGGATTTCGCCGTCTCGATCTCGACCAGCACCTGGTTGAGCTCGACCACGTCTCCCGGCTTCACCTTCCAGGCGACGATCTCGGCCTCGGTGAGGCCCTCCCCGACATCCGGGAGCAGGAACTCTGAGTCAGCCATGGTCAGTCCTCTTTTTGTTACGCCTGAGCGCGGTCGTGGTTAGTACGCCAGGGCACGATCGACAGCCTCGAGTACCCGGTCGGCGTCGGGCAGGTACACCGACTCGAGCTTGGCGGGTGGGAAAGGCGTGTCGAACCCGGACACGCGCAGTACGGGCGCCTCGAGCGAATAAAACGCGCGCTCCGCGACCGTCGCAGCGATCTCGGAGCCGACCGAGACGAATCCTGGCGCCTCCTGGGCGATCACAAGCCGACCCGTCTTGCGAACGGAGTCAAGAATCGGCCCGTAATCGATGGGGGACAGCGAGCGCAGGTCGAGCACCTCGACACTCGTGCCCTCCTCCGCCGCGATATCCGCAGCCTGCAGGAGAACGCTCACCATCGCGCCGTGCCCAAGCACCGTCACCTCGCTGCCCACCCGAGCGACAGCGGTCGTGTGCAGCGGCTGCCCCCGGTTCTCGGGATCGACCTCGCCCTTGGGCCAGTAGCGACTCTTGGGCTCCATGAAGATGACGGGGTCGTCGCTGAGGATCGCGTCCTGGATCATCCAGTAGGCGTCGTGAGGAGTCGACGGGCTCACCACCCGAAGCCCCGCAGTGTGAGCGAAATAGGCCTCAGGGCTTTCCTGGTGATGCTCGACAGCGCCGATATGACCGCCATACGGGATGCGGATGACGACAGGCATCGAGATGCCGCCCTCGTGCCGGTTGGTCAGTTTCGCAAGCTGGGACGTGATCTGGTCGAACGCCGGGTACACGAAGCCATCGAACTGGATCTCGCACACCGGACGATAGCCGCGCATGGCGAGACCGATCGCGGTGCCGACGATACCTGACTCGGCAAGCGGGGTGTCGAGCACCCGGTTCACTCCGAACTCCCCCTGCAGGCCCTCGGTCACCCGGAATACTCCACCCAGGGTGCCGATGTCTTCGCCCATAAGAATCACCTGGGGGTCGTCAAGCATCGCCTTGCGCAGGCCGGCGTTCAGCGCCTTCGCCATCGGAAGGGACTCGAGCCCCGGCATCAGGCCCCCTCCGCCTCGGAGAACGACGCCTCATAGTTAGCGAGCCACGCCTTCTGCTCGTCGATGAGCGGGTGCGGCTCCGAATACACGGTGTCGAAGATGGCGTCCACCGCGGGAACACCGAGCTCGAGCGTACGGCGACGAACATCCGCCGCGAAGTCCGCAGCTTCAGCCTTCACCTCGGTGAAGAACGCGTCGCTCTCACCGCGCGAGCGGAGGTACGTCTCAAACCGGGCGATCGGGTCGAGCGCCGCCCAGTGCGCGGTCTCAGCGTCGGCACGGTATTTCGTCGGATCGTCGCTCGACGTGTGGGCTCCCATCCGGTAGGTCAGTGCCTCGATGAACCGCGGACCCCCGCCAGCACGGGTCTCCTCCAGGTTCTTGCGCGAGGCGGCGTAGCTGATCAGGACATCATTGCCGTCGATCTGGATGCCCGGAATGCCGAACCCGCCCGCCCGCAGGTACAGCGGTGTGCGCGACTGCCTCGACACCGGAACCGAGATAGCCCACTGGTTGTTCTGCAGGAAGAACAGCTCCGGCGTCTGGTAGCTGGCCGCGAACACCAGCGCCTCGTTGACGTCACCCTGGCTGGTCGACCCGTCACCGAAATAGGTGATAACCGCCTCATCGACCTCAGGATCGCCCGTGCCGGCCTTGCCATCCAGGGTTATCCCCATCGCGTAGCCCGTGGCGTGCAGGGTCTGCGAACCCAGCACCATCGTGTAGATGTGGAAATTGCCGTGCTCCGCTGCCGCCCAGCCTCCGTGAGTGAGGCCGCGGAGCAGGCGAACGATATCGACCGGGTCGACGCCACGGATGATCCCGACAGCGTGCTCGCGATACGACGGGAAGATGTGGTCCTGCGGGCGCATCGCGAAGCCGGAACCGACCTGGGCTGCCTCCTGGCCGAGGCTGGGAACCCACAGGCCCATTTGCCCCTGGCGCTGAAGGTAGGTGCCTTCCATGTCAAAGGCGCGGGTCAAGGCCATCACCCGATGGAACTCGCGCAGCCGGCCGTCGCCGAGTTGTTCAATGAATGGCAGGTACTCTGCCGTCGAATCGCTCTCCACGAGGGAACCTGCGGGCGAAAGCAGCTGCAGCGTCGCCTCTGTGTAAGACATGAAACCCAATCTAACCGCGCGATCAGGGTGCGGTTCGGAGGTTTCGGATAACCTCCGCTGCGGCTCGTAGGAGTTTATCTACAGAGCCTGCTTCGCCGATCGTAATGCGCAGGCCCTCGCCCAGTGCGCGGGTGATGATTCCGTGGCTGGCGAAAATTTCGTGGGCTTCAGCCGTCGCCGTGCCCGTCGTCAGCCACACGAAGTTGCCGCTCGGCCGCGGGACATCCCAGCCCTGGTCAACCAGTGATCGCCAGACCTCGTCGCGCAGCGTCGCAATGCGGTGCACCCGTTCGAGTAACTGGTCTTCGTGATCGAGGGAGGCGAGCGCGGCGAGCTGTGCGGGCTCGATGACCGACAGAGGAATGGCTGCGGCGCGGGCGGCATCCATCACATACTCGGGACCGACCGCGTAGCCGATCCGCAGGCCAGCGAGCCCGTAGGCCTTGGAGAAGGTTCGCAGCACCACCAGGTTCGGGTAGCGGTCGAGCAGCGGGATGCCGCGCACCGCATCGGGGTCGGTCACGAATTCGATGTAGGCCTCGTCCAGCACAACGAGCACGGTTGCGGGCACGTCAGCCATGAAGGCTTCGAATTCGGCGAGCGTAACGATCGTGCTGGTCGGATTATTCGGTGTGCATACGATCACGACCCGGGTGCGTTCCGTGATCGCACGCGCCATGGCTGGGAGGTCATGGCGATGGTCGACGGTGTTCGGCACCCGCACGCTTGTCGCACCGGACACCGTGACGAGCCCCGGGTAGGCTTCGAAGCTTCGCCAGCTGTAGAGCACTTCGTCGCCGGGTCCGGCCGCTGCGCTGATGAGCTGCGCGAGAACTGCGACGGACCCTGCGCCGACCTGCACCTGGTGTTCCGTCACGCCGAACCGCTCGGCCAATCGGGTGCGCAGCACGGTGGCGGCACCATCCGGGTAGCGGTTGATGGACGCGCTGGAGATCGCTTCAAGAACGGCGGGCAGGGGCTCGAAGGGGTTCTCGTTCGACGAAAGCTTGAAGGCGTCCGCTGCGGCGGCCTTTCCCTGGCGGTAGGGCTCGAGCACCTCGATGTCGGGGCGCAGTCTGACGCGGGGCTGTGTCACGCCCCTCAGCCTAATTCGCGTTCGGTGGGTCAGCCGCGCGCTGCCGGTCGTTACTACCATTGGCCTATGCGCAGATTCTTCGTCCGGCTCGTCATCAACGCCGTCGCTCTCTGGTTGACGACGCTCATTGTGTCGGGGGTGCACGTGGTGTCCTACGCGTCCGGCCCGGGCCCGATCATCGTGACCTACCTGGTCGTGGCCCTGATATTCGGGATCGTCAACGGCGTCATCGGCACCCTGATCCGCATTGTTGCGTTTCCGCTCTACATCCTCACCCTCGGGCTGATCGCGCTTATCGTCAACACGCTGCTCCTGCTGCTGGTCGCGTGGCTGTCGTCGCTGCTCGGGTTCGGGCTCGTGATCGATACCTTCTGGTCGGGATTCTGGGGCGCATTGGTGCTCGCCCTGATCAGCTGGCTAATCGGGCTGGTGCTGCGGCCGCTGCTGGGTTCAGCGTCCTCCGGTCGCCGCTGAAGCCAGGTCGGGGACTCGCCTGGCCACCCAGAGGGTCGAATCGACCCGGGTGGCACCGGCGCCAAAGCTGTTCAGCGGGTTAAGGACGTCGCGAACTTCACTGCTGCGGCTGCGGTCAACGACCGCCGCGGTCTCCTGGTAGACGCTCAACTCGTGCGCGGGCACAGCGACGTCGGACGGTACTGCCCGGTGGGCGAAAGCATCACGGGTTACTACCACGGCATGGGAGTTGACGTCGTAACCGCTCGTGGCTGGAACAAGGTCTTCGCTGTTGCGCACGGTAAGCACTGGGATTGATGGTGGCACGTGCACCTGTGCCGACGGGGCGCCGAAGGTGACCACACCTTTCACGTCGTATTGGCCGGACGCGGCAATCATCGAGGCGATCAGCCCGCCTTGCGAGTACCCGTTGAGTACCACCGGTGAGTGCTGCGTCACACCGGCTTCATGCATCGCGTCGAGCACCGCCTGGCACGACGCGGTCGGCTTCTGCCCGACGCCCGACAGGTCGCTCTGCAGGTCGAACGGTTCGTCGCCCGTCTTCGGATCGAATGTTGCCGTGCCGGCAATGTACACATCGAACCGGTCGGGTTTGCCGGGCTCCACGTAGCGGTCGATCCGGATTTGTTCACCGTTAGGGTCTGTGAGCGGTCTCGGAAACGAGTTCGAGCGATCGACGAGCGAGGCGGGTGGGGAGCCGTACTCGAAGCTGCTTGTCTTGTGCACGGTCACTCCGGTGGGTTCGAAGAGCCCAATGCGCCGCCCCAGGTCGACGACCGTGTTTGCTGACGAACTAACACCGGTAATGCCCCTCGCACTCTTCATGGTGGCGAGAAGCGGCGGCTCGAGCATGAAGCCGGCACCGAAGCCATCGGCGTCCGATACCAACTCCCGAATCACCATGACCGTTAGTGGATTGGTGAGGATCCGGCCGTGCACCTTGAGGAACGTCTGCACGTCGCCGGCCAGGTCTGCCGGGGATCGCCCGGTGATTGCAGCGCTCAGCAGTACTCCACCAATCGCGACTGCCGCGATGGTTGCGAGCGGTAGCGCGAATTGGCGCACCTCGAATCCGAGCACTTCGGCAATGCCCTCCGCGGCCAGATGACCGATCGCGACAATCTGGCGCTCCGAGTTCTCGTACCGCGCGAGCGTTCCCCTAACGCCGCATCCGAGCCCGGTGGCGCGATCGGCTGCGTCGCCCAGCAACTGCAGTGTGGCTCTCACCAACCTTCTGACCTCGGCCAGCTCGGGTGGTTCGGTACCCGGACCGGCGAGGGACCCCGAATGGCTCTCGGAGATGACGCTGGACAGCACGTCTGCGCAGGACTGGAGCGTCTCACCCAGACTTCGCAGTGAATCAAGTTGGGAGAGCAGTGCATCACTAGCCACAACGACAAGTCCACTGCCGGGGATGGGGGCAGCAACGCGGAGTCCCTGCCCGCCGGGCGGGTCGGGCAGGTCAGTCATGCGTCACCGCCCACAGCGCTGTTTCAGCCAGGCCGGCCGCGGATTGCAGCATGTTGTGCACGCACGCAAGCTCTGCGTACAGGTCGTCCCGGGCGCGCAGGAATGCGCGGGCAGCCGGACCGCTCCATCCGCTCGGAAGATCGTGCGGTGCCGCGCCGGCGGCATGTCTCACGCGATCTCGCACCTCCAGAAGATGCTGGTGCAAGTGGGTCAATTCAGCCACCGCGCCCGCGTTTGCGGACATCCCACCCGGTATTACATCCATCCGTCGACCTCCATGCCGATAGTCAAGGCGAGATCGGCTCTGCAGGGGCTCGCTACTCCAGATCTGGGGAGAGCGGCGCTCCGACTAGGCATGTGGAGCAGTGGAAACTGCGGGAGACTAGTCCCATGAGCTTCGACCGCACTCTCGATGAGTCGGCGCTCTTCCGTATCTGCTTCGTGTGCACGGGCAACATCTGTCGATCCCCGATGGCCGAAGCAGTTTTCAAGGAATTGGTTCGAAACGCCGGCCTTGACACCCTCGTCGCTGTCATCTCTGCAGGCACAGGAGACTGGCATGTCGGCGAGCCCTCTGATGAGCGCACGGTGACCGCCCTCGCGTCCCGCGGCCTCGACGGCACCAGGCATCGCGCCAGGCAGTTCGACCCGGATTGGTTTGAGAACCTCGACCTCATCGTCGGGTTCGACCGCAGCCATGAACGCATCCTGAGAGCCTGGGCGAACAACGACATCGACCGGTCGAAGGTGCAGCTCCTGATGACCTTCGATTCGGATGCGACGGGTGCCCTCGAAGTTCCCGACCCCTACTATTCCGACGCCGCCCTCTTCGACCTCGTCCTGTCGATGATCGAGAAAGCCTGCGGCTCCCTGTTCCGCCAGGTCAGTTCCGGGATCCGAAAGCCTCACGCAATCCACAAGGAGACGCCATGAGCCCGCTGCCCGTGCAGCCCATCAGTCCGCTCGACGGGCGCTATCGAAGCGCAGTAGGCGAACTCGGCGAACACCTGTCCGAAGCCGGACTCAACCGCGCTCGCGTACGCGTCGAAGTCGAGTGGCTGCTCTACCTCACCGACCACGAGCTTTTCGGGTCGCGCCGCCTCGACCTGGAGCAGGCCCGCAGGCTTCGCGAGCTGGTCTCTGAATTCGGCCAGCCCGAAATCGATCAGCTTGCGCGCCTCGAGGCAACGACGCGGCACGATGTGAAGGCCGTCGAGTACCTGGTCAGGGGCAAACTCGCCGAGCTCGGGCTCTCCTCCGTGGCCGAGCTCACCCACTTCGCCTGCACGAGCGAAGACATCAATAACCTCTCCTATGCCCTCACAATCGGCGCGGCCGTGCGCGAGATCTGGCTGCCGAAGCTGCATGCCGTGATCGATGCGCTGCGCACGTGGTCGTTCGAGCACCGCGGGGACGCGATGCTGGCGCACACGCATGGACAGCCGGCGACACCCACCACGGTCGGAAAAGAGTTCGCGGTCTTTGTTCGTCGCCTTGAGCGGGTGGCCGCGCAGGTCGAGTCGACCGAATACCTGGGCAAATTCAGCGGCGCCACGGGCACTTTCGCCGCACATGTCGCCGCAGACGCCAGCCAGGACTGGCCCGCGATCTCGAGGGAATTCGTGCTCTCGCTCGGCCTCGACTGGAACCCACTCACCACCCAGATCGAACCGCATGACTGGCAGGCGGAGCTCTACTCGCGTATCAGCCATGCGGGTCGCATCCTGCACAACCTGTGCACCGACATCTGGACCTACGTCTCAATGGGGTACTTCACGCAGATCCCGCAGGAGGGTGCGACCGGGTCATCCACAATGCCGCACAAGATCAACCCCATCCGTTTCGAGAACGCGGAGGCGAACTTCGAGCTGTCGAGCGCTCTCCTCGACTCGCTGTCGGCCACCCTTGTCACCTCACGCCTCCAACGAGACCTCACCGACTCGACGACCCAGCGCAATATCGGCGTCGCCATCGGTCACTCGCTGCTCGCCCTCGACAACGTGCTGCGCGGCCTCACCGAGATCGCTGTCGACCCGGCAAAACTGGAAGCCGACCTGGACGCCAACTGGGAGATCCTGGGCGAGGCGATCCAGACGGTTATCCGCGCAGAGGTGACGGCCGGGCGCAGTTCGATCGCCGACCCGTACGCCCTGCTCAAGCAGCTCACGCGTGGCAAGCGCATCGGGCAGAGGGAACTCGTCGAGTTCATCGACGCCCTGGACATCGGGGCCGACGCGAAGGCCCGCCTGCGAGCGCTGACACCCCGTACCTATGTCGGGCTCGCGAGCGAACTGGTAGACCACCTCGAGCGCTGACTGGTGGCGGGAGAAACTGCACCCCGGACGGAGTTGTAACTCCCGCCGCGGGGTCATATCTCCGTCCGAAGGGCGGATTATCTCCCGCCGCTCGGGCCGCCAGAGCGGGAGTGGAGGGGCGCAGTGGGCGCAGAGGGGGCAGAGGAGGGCGACCAGCCGGGGCGGGTCAGTGACCGGCGCGATCCTGGTCGTCGATGTCGCGACGCTCTTCCTCATCGGGTTTGGTCGTGATGGCGAGGGTCGCGAGCACAACGAGTGCGACGATGAAGGCAACCCCGCCAAAGATCGCGCCCAGCCGGATATCACGCACCGAGGCAGCGACCACGAGGCCAACGAAGACCGCCACGATCGCCGACAACACGAGCAACTCGACTGGTCGAAAACGGTCCCGGCGACTCGGCGGCGTTGGTACGGGGTCCGTCACGAAGTTGCTCCGTCTTTACTGAGGGCTGAGGCGCCGAAGCGCAGCGAGAACCCGGCGATGGCCAGGTAGACGGCGACGATCGCACCATAGACGCCGAGAATCCCGACGATCATGACCGAGGCGTTGAGGATGCGGGGTCCGCCGTCGCCGGGCGCGTTGTAGTGCTGCACGTAGTCGGGCGGGATGACCAGGCAAACAACCGCGAGTACCACGGTGAGCGCCCCCATGAACGTCCAGTCTCGCGCCACAGCGCGCCTGCCGCGAGTCCGGATGCCGGCGTACAGCTCAAGGAACCCGGTAACCACTCCCCACAGCGCGACAACGACGAGCAGGACGGGCAGGCCACCGCGCATCCCGATCAACGCAGCTATCCCGGCCGCGACCGAGACGACGCCCTGGATGAGGAACACCGTGCGAAGCACCGACGAACCAAGAAGCCGCGCGCCAAGAATCGCTCCGAGCACCCCGCTCAGGATGGCATAGCCACCGAACGTCGCCAACCCGTATTCGGGGGTGTAGAAACCGCCCGCGAAAGTGATCACGCACGCCAGCGCAGCCGCGGGGACCGCGCGAGCGAGCGGCGCGTACCAGTAGGCCGCGTCCTCTGCTGTGTATACGGAGCTGGCCACAAGCGAATAGCTTACCCGCGCCAAGCTGGGGCCTTGTCGGGTGCATCCGTGCCACCGGCACTTGCTCCCGGCAGGATGCCGTGGTCGGTCGACAGGATGTGATCGGAGCCAGCCGGGGATCGGAGCCAGCCCGGGATCCATCCCGTTGTATTCGCCTTGCTGCTGGTCGGTCCTGTCTGGGGTACAGGCTGCCAGCGAGCAGTGGACCAACCACCGAAGCGCTAGGTACCGGGTGGCAGGTCCACGAACCGGGAGAAGTGTCCGTGGAAGCCGACCGTGATCGTGTCGGTTGGCCCATTACGGTGCTTGGCGATGATGAGGTCGGCTTCGCCTGCGCGGGGACTGTCTTTCTCATACGCACTCTCGCGATGCAACAGGATGACCATGTCGGCGTCCTGCTCGAGTGAGCCGGACTCCCGAAGGTCGGACAGCGCAGGCTTCTTGTCGGCGCGCTGCTCGGGGCCACGGTTGAGCTGGCTGATCGCAATGACCGGAACTCCGATCTCCTTGGCCAGCAGCTTGAGGGCGCGAGAGAACTCGCTGACCTCCTGCTGGCGGGACTCGACCTTTTTGCCGCTGGTCATGAGCTGCAGGTAGTCGATGACCACCATCTTGAGCCCGACCTTCTGTTTGAGCCGCCGGCATTTGGCGCGAATCTCAACCAGGGTCATGTTGGGGCTGTCGTCGATGTACAGCGGCGCATCCGCGATCTGCCCCCGCACGCTGGCGAGCTTGGTCCAGTCCTGCACGTGGACCGTGCCCTTACGCATCGACTGGAGGGGAACGGACGCTTCTGCCGAAAGCAGGCGCATCGCGATCTCGCTGCGACCCATTTCGAGGGAGAACACGATGGTGGGCATGTCGTGGTGCACGGCCGCCGCCCGCGCAAAGTCGAGGGCAAGTGTCGACTTGCCGATTGCGGGTCGGGCGGCGAGGATGATGAGCTGCCCCGGGTGCAGGCCATTGGTCAGGGCGTCGAGCTCAGCGAATCCGGTGGGAACGCCCACCATCGCGCCATCCCTGCCCGCCGCTGCCTCGATCTCGTCCGTTGCGGCATTGATCGCCTCGATGAGCGGTACGTAGTCTTCGCTCTCGACGCCCCCGGTCACCCCGTAGATTTCCGCCTGGGCGTTGTTGACGAGGTCGACGACCTCTCCCTCGCTCGCGTACCCCATCTGCACGATGCGTGTGCCCGCCTCGACGAGGCGTCGCAGCACGGCCTTCTCGGCGACGATCGTCGAGTAGAACCCCGCGTTGGCTGCCGTCGGGACGAGGCCGGTCAGCGTATGCAGGTACTCCGCGCCGCCGGCGCGAGTGATGGTGCCCGACTTGGTGAGCTCGTCGGTGACCGCGATCACGTCAGTGGGTTCGCCGTGCGAGTAGAGCCCGAGGATGGCATCGAAGATGATCTCGTGCTTGGGAATGTAGAAGTCGACTCCACGGACGTTCTCGATGACGTCCGCTACGGCATCCTTGCTCAGCAGCATGCCGCCGATCGCGCTCTGCTCGGCGAGCAGGTCGTGAGGCGGAATGCGGTCACCCCGCGAGTCACTGCCGCGTGAGTCGCCCGAGCCCCTGGCGTCTCCCCCGCGCGAATCACTCGCCAGGCCAAGATGAGCAATTGACAATCGGAACCGTCCCTTCTGGTTGTCTGGTCTTCTGTCTGTCTAGTCGCGAAAAAGCTATCCGCGACCAACGACACGCACGATTGCGCGGCGGGCGGAATCACGCCCGCCGCGTGCCGCGTCGCCAAGAGTATGAACAAGCACGCGGCGCCACAAACGCGCCTGTGCACAGGGATGTGGACAACTGGCGAGAAACGCCGGAGCCAGTGTGGGCAACCTGTGGATACAGCTGTGCAATACCGACGAATATTCTCGGTGATAGCTGCTCTGACCAGCACTTTTACTCTTCACACCATGTGTGTAGAAACAGGCTTACAGTGCCACTTGAGACTTAGCTCTTGACAAAGCGACCTGTGTACAAAAGTGCCGACCGCGACGCAAAAAACGGCGGCTCCGGATACCCGGAACCGCCGAATTATGCGCGCGCGTGTGCTATTTTGCAGCGACTACTTTGAGCGTGATCGTCGCGACAAGGTCATCACGAAGGCGAACGGTCGCCTCGTGCTCTCCGGTCGACTTGATCGGGGAGCCGATCTCGATCTTGCGCTTGTCGACCGTGCCGAGACCCGCAGCGGACACCGCGTCAGCGACATCCGAGGTCTTCACCGAACCGAACAGGCGTCCGCCTTCGCCGGCCTTGACGGTCAGCGTGACCGTGGTCGCCTGGAGCTTGGCCCTGAGGTCCTGGGCCTCCTCGAGGGTGGCGTGCTCGCGTGCCGCCCGCGCTGCCTTGATGGAATCGATCTGCTTTTCGCCACCACGGGTCCACGCAACGGCGAAGCCCTGCGGGATGAGGTAGTTGCGGGCAAACCCGTTCTTGACGTCGACGACGTCGCCGGGCGCACCGAGACCGGTGACCTCAGAGGTGAGAATCAATTTGGACATAGTCGGGCTCCTTAGCGGCCTGAGCCGGCGTAGGGGAGCAGTGCCATTTCGCGCGCGTTCTTGACGGCGCGAGCAATGAGGCGCTGCTCCTGGACGGAGACACCGGTGATACGGCGAGCGCGAATCTTTCCACGCTCGGAGATGAACTTGCGAAGGGTCGCAACGTCCTTGTAGTCGATGACGCCAACTCGAATCGCCTTCGCGGGGGCAGCGTTTTTGCCACCCTTCGCGTTGCGGAGCGGCTTGCGGCGGTCGCCGCTGCTTTTTCCTGCCATGGTCTGTTCCTTAAATCCTTAGAAAGGTGTTTCGTCTGAGTAGTTGCCCGGCGTGTTCCACACGTCGCCGCCCGCGGAATCCGGGGCACTGGAAGCCCACGGCTCATCCGCGATCGGCGCACCGCCGCGACCGCCCGCGCCGCCTTCGCGGGACGAGGAGGTACGCGTGACCTGTGCGGTGGCGTAGCGCAGGCTTGGGCCGATCTCGTCGACCTCAAGCTCGATACTGGTGCGCTTCTCGCCTTCCTTCGTCTCATAGGACCGCTGCTTGAGCCTGCCGGTAGCGATGACGCGCGAGCCCTTGGTCAGGGATCCCGCGACGTGCTCGGCAAACTCGCGCCACACGCTCGCGCGAAGGAAGAGGGCGTCGCCGTCTTTCCAGTCGTTGCTTGCGCGGTCGAACGAGCGAGGAGTGGAGGCGATGGTGAAGTTGGCAACCGCAAGCCCGTTCTGCGTGTAGCGCAGCTCGGGGTCGCTCGTGAGGTTTCCCACGACCGTGATGACGGTTTCTCCGGCCATGTCTAAGCGTCTGCCTCTGCGTCGGCCTCTGCCCCGGTCGCGACCTCAGCGCTGGCGGATGCGGTCGGCGCGGCCTTGGGGGCCGCCTCCGCTGCAGGAGCCTCGACCGGGGTCGCTGCTGCAGGAGCAGCACCGGGCTTGGACGGGGACGCCGCCTTGCGGGCAGCCTTCTCTTCGGCGACCTTCGCGGCTTCGGCCACCTGCGCGATTGCCTCTTCCGCGCGAAGCACCTTGGTGCGCATGACTGCCTCGCTGAGCTTCAGCTGGCGGTCGAGCTCGACCGTCGCAGACGCATTCGCGGTCAGCTGCACGACGGCGTAGATGCCTTCGGTCTTTTTGTTGATCTCGTAAGCCAGGCGACGGCGTCCCCAGATGTCGACGCTGTCGATGGTTCCACCATCGTTGCGAATGACATTCAGGAATTTGTCTAGGCTGGGAGCCACGGTGCGCTCATCGATCTCTGGATCGAGGATCACCATTAGTTCGTACTGATGCGTCACAAACCCACCTCCTTTGGACTAGAACGGCCGCAGACGATCTGCGACAGGAGGGTATTGACGTTGTTGCCTATGACCACATGGGCCAAGACAACCTGCCTATTCTAGTCAGATTTTCGAGTAGTCCACCAAGGAGCACTGCACCAATGACCCTCAGGGTTGCGATCGCCGGAGTCGGCAACTGCGCTAATGCACTCGTGCAGGGCGTCACCTTCTATTCGCCTGTCGACGATGAGACGGCGGTGCCGGGGCTCATGCACTCCCGTTTCGGCCACTTTCGCATTCGGGATATCGAGTTCGTCGCCGCGTTCGACGTCGATGCCGAAAAGGTCGGTACTGATCTCGCGGACGCCATCTGGGCGAGTGAGAACGACACCTACCGGTTCGCTGAGGTGGCTCCCACGGGTGTCACCGTACAGCGCGGGCCTACCCTCGACGGGCTTGGCGAGTACTACCGGGAGGTTGTCACCGAGTCGCCGGAATCTCCTGTGGATGTCGCCGCCGCTCTGCGGGCATCCGGTGCGCAGGTGCTGGTCTGTTACCTGCCGGTCGGTTCGGAGGATGCGGTGCGGTACTACGCCCAGGCGGCCCTGGATGCGGGGGTCGCCCTCGTCAACGCGCTTCCGGTGTTCATCGCCAGCGATCCGGATTGGGCGGAGAAGTTCCGCCTCGCGGGGTTGCCGATCGTGGGCGACGACATCAAGAGCCAGCTGGGGGCGACGATCACCCACCGTGTCCTGGCGCGGCTGTTTGAGGAGCGCGGGCTTGTGCTCGATCGCACCTACCAGCTGAACGTCGGCGGCAACATGGACTTCAAGAACATGCTCGAGCGGTCACGACTGCAGTCGAAGAAGGTCTCGAAGACCCAGGCGGTCACCAGCAACATCTCGGCGACGCTCGATCCCGGCAATGTGCATATCGGGCCCAGCGACCATGTGCCGTGGCTGCAGGATCGCAAGCTCGCGTTCGTTCGGCTCGAGGGGCACGGCTTCGGCAATGCGCCGACGAGCCTGGAGTACAAGCTGGAGGTGTGGGATTCGCCGAACAGCGCCGGCGTGGTGATCGACGCTATCCGCGCGGCGGGGATGGCCCTCGAAGCCGGGATCGGCGGCCCGCTCGAGGCGGCCTCGGCTTACTTCATGAAGTCGCCCCCGGTGCAGTACCCCGACCCGGTCGCTCGTGAGCTTCTCGAGCGCTTCATCGCCGACAACTCCTGACTACCTTTTTCAGGAGGTTCTGTGGCCAGAGTTACTGTGTGTGGGGTAACCGACCACACTGGTAACACCACCCACACAACTTCCTGAAAAGAGTATTCAGGGACGGGATGCCCACCAGGCCCGGAGGCGCTGCTCGGCGACCTCGGACCCGAGGGGGCCCTCATCCAGCCGAAGGTCGAGCAGGAACCGGTACGCCTCCCCGACCTCGCGGCCGGGCTTCAGTTCAAGGATCCGCATGATCTGCTCACCGTCCAGGTCGGGGCGCACCGCCGCCAGCCCCTCCGCTTCCGCGATTTCCGCGATGCGAGCCTCGAGGTCGTCGTAGGCGAACCCCAGTTGGTCGGCCTTGCGTCGGTTGCGCGTGGTGACGTCGGCGCGGGTGAGGATGTGAAGTCGCTCGAGCAACGGGCCGGCGTCTCGGACGTAGCGTCGCACCGCCGAATCCGTCCATGCCCCCTCGGTGTACCCGAAGAACCGCAGGTGGAGTTCGATCAGCTTCGACACGGCGGTCACCGTGTCTTTGTCAAACCGCAGCGCGGTCAGCCGCTTTGTCGCAAGCTTTGCCCCGACGACGTCATGGTGGTGGAACGTCACGACCCCCCGTGCCTCGACTCTCTTCGTCGCGGGCTTACCGATGTCGTGCAGCAGCGCGGCAAGGCGCAGCACAAGGTCGGGCGAGTGGCCGCGGGCCTTCTCGTATCCGATCGCCTGCTCGAGAACGGTGAGGCTGTGCTGGTAGACATCCTTGTGGTGGGCGTGTTCATCGATTTCGAGCTTCAGCGCGGGCACCTCGGGCAGGAACTGCTGGGCGAGCCCGGTGTCAACGAGAAGCTGGATGCCCGCTGCCGGCAGGTCGGTGAGTAGCAGCTTCGATAGCTCGGAACTGATCCGCTCCACGCTGACAATGGACAGCCGGGGCGCAAGTTCGATCATGGCGGCAACCGTCTCCCCGGTCGCGGTGAAGCCGAGCTGGCTGGTGAAGCGTGCGGCCCTCAGCATCCTCAGCGGATCGTCGCTGAACGATACCTGGGGCGACGACGGGGTGCGCAGTCGTGCGGCGAGCAGGTCTTCCATTCCGCCCGACGGATCGACAAGCACCCGCTCGGGAACCCGGAGCGCCATCGCGTTGACGGAGAAATCTCGCCGGGCCAGGTCGCCCTCGAGGGTGTCGCCAAATTCGACCAGCGGCTTACGCGTCTCGCCGTCGTAGGCGTCCGCACGGTAGGTGGTGATTTCGACGGGCTCACCCAGGATGAGGGCACCGATGGTGCCGAAGTCGCGGCCGATGTCCCACTGGGTTTCGGAGATCGGTGTGACGACTCGCAGGATCTCATCCGGGCGAGCGCTCGTGGTGAAATCCAGGTCGCTGACCGCGCGGCCGAGGAATGCGTCACGCACCGGGCCGCCGACGAGGGAAAGCTCATGTCCGGCTGCCCGGAAGGCTCGCGCAAGCCTGTCGACCACGGGCGAAGTTGCCAGCACGTCGAGTCGCTGCACGGCGGATGCGACGCTGTCCATAGTGCTTTAGCTTGCCACAGCGGGGTGCACGCACCCGGGCATAAGCCTCAGGGGTGACTCATAGGCCGCCCCATAGACTGGGGGTCATGCCGGCCGCACGTTCCTACCTACGCCGGCCGGGAAAGAAGCTCGTCGGCCTTGTCGCCGTCACGCTGGGCCTCGCCATCATGGGGTTCGCTGCGCCGGTTGAGGCCGCGTCACCGGCCGCGACGATCACGGTTTCGGCGACGCCGGCCGACTCCGGAGACCTGGGCTCGGACACCCCGCTTCGGCTCGTCGTTTCGCTCGACAACACCGGCGTTACGCCGACCGCGGATGCGACCGCCACGGTAACGGTGGGAACCGTACCGATCACGGTGAGGGCGACCCTGGCGGGATGGTTCACGAGCACGTCGGGCGCGCTCGCGTCTTCACCGGTGGGGTCGTCGCCCTTTCCTTCCGTCGCGGGGGGAATCGACAGCGGCATCGAGGTCACAGTGCCCGCGAGCGCGCTGCCGTGGACGCTCGCCGGGGTGTATCCGGTTTCGGTGAGCATCGGCAGCGGCACGACGGTGCTGGGGGTCGCGCACACCGCTGTCGCCTGGAGCGTGACGGCGAGCACACCGGTTCCTGTAGCCGTCGCGGTACCGCTCACGGCACCCGCGAGTGGATCGGAGTTCCTGACCGCCACCCAACTGGCCCAGTACACGGCCCCCGGCGGCATCCTGACTCGCGAACTGCTGGATTTGCAGAGCACGCAGGTCGCGGTGGGAATTGACCCGCGCATTATCGCGTCGATCCGGATCCTGGGTAAGACCGCACCGCAGACGGCGCTGGACTGGCTGGGCCAGCTTGAAGTCCTGCCGAACGAGACATTTCCACTGCCCTGGGCGGACGCCGACCTCACCGCACCGCTGCATGCGGGCGAGACGTCCGTGCTTGAGACCAAGCCCCTCGATTACGCCATCGACCCCGGCCTGTTCCCGGCGACCCAGGCCACACCGACCCCAACTCCGACGCCGGGAGTTGTGACCCCGGTCGTCCCCACCTCGGCGAGCCTCGTTCAGTTCAACTACACGATGCCGCTTCTGTCGTGGCCGGCCGAGAACAGTGTGATTCCCTCGGACCTGCCGAAGCTGGCCCAGGCCGGCATTTCGAACGTGATCCTGTCGAGCGCGAACGTTAAGGGCGCCGGTGGCCTCGGGGGCGCCTCCGCCAAGTCGGGCGACACCGGGATCGCCATCTCGGATGACGTGCTCTCCGGTTACCTGAGGTCGGCCATCCAGTCCAGCACGCGCGCGAACTCAACCGAGGCTCTGACCGAGCTGACGACGTCGCTGGCTGTAGCGAGCATCGCCTCCGGATCAACCCCGCACACGATATTGCTGACACTGGGCAGCAACTGGGCCACCAATGAGTCAGATTTCGTGCGGAGCCTCAGCCAGGTCTACGCGCGCCCCTGGACCTCGACCTCGACGGTTGCGAGCCTGTTCGCTGGGGCTCCCGCCGCGGTCACTATCGCCCCCGAACGGGAGTCCGCGGCCCGGCTGGGCCTGGTCGAGTCGATGCTCAACGCGGAAGCCGGCGTGGCCAATTTTGCTCCCATCGCCAAGACACCGGACGCCATCACCTCGAGTACCAGACTGAGGCTGCTGGCCGCACTGTCCAACGAATGGACCACCTCCACCTGGCCGACCGCGGCTGAGGCGTTCCTCAGCTCTGCGTCGAAGATCACCGGCTCGGTGCAGGTTGCCCCCAGCAGCGAGATCGTCGTGATCGCCAACCAGACCGCTCTGCCGGTGACGATCAGCAACAACCTCGACCAGGAGGTCACCGTCGTGCTGTCGATCCGGTCGCGCACTGCTCTGCTTTCGGTCGACAGGAATTCCAGGTCCCAGGTGATCACTGTCGACGACAGCTCGCAGCGCCGGGTGCAGGTGCCGATCGAGGCGGTATCCAATGGGAACGCGGAAATCGTCGCGACCCTGTATTCGAGCACCGGGGTGCAGGTGGGCCAGAGCGTCACGATTCAGGTCAACGTCAACGCCGGTTGGGAGACCACGGGAACCCTCATCTTCGCTGCGCTCGTCGCCGCACTGTTCGCATTCGGGATCGTCCGGACCATCCGGAGGCGTCGCAGGGCTGTGGACGAGTGAGCAGTGCAGAGTTTTCGGAGCCGCCCGAGGAGGTAATACCGCCCCCCGGACGCCCGGTCGGATTCGGTCGGGCGAGTGCCCTCCTCGCGTCGGGCAACCTGGTGTCGCGCGTGCTCGGCTTTGTGAGTGTCGTGCTACTCGCCAACACCCTTGGCACCGAGTCCGCGGCCTCGAACACGTTCACGATCGCCAACCAGTTGCCCAACAACGTGTACGCGATCGTCGCCGGTGGACTCCTGAGCGCGGTGCTGGTGCCGCAGATCGTGCGGGCCCGTACCGACCCGGATGGCGGCGAAAAGTTCATCAACCGTGTGGTCACGCTCGGGGTGGTGCTGTTCCTCGCAATCGCGCTCGTGGCGACACTCTGCGCTCCGTTGCTGGTGCACCTGTACTCGGCACAGCAGTCCGGTGGCTCGGGTCGCGGGCTCTCGTCGGCGGACATCGCGCTGGCGACGGCGTTTGCCTACTGGTGCCTGCCGCAGGTGTTCTTCTACGCCCTGTACAGCCTTCTGGGCGAGGTTCTCAACGCACGGAACGTCTATGGACCCTTTGCCTGGGCGCCGGTGATCAACAACGTCGTGGTCATCCTCGGTCTCACCGCTTTCAACGTCCTGTTCTCGACCGTGGCCAGCGATGCGGCCCTCCGGAGCTCCGGCCAATGGACAACGGGCATGATCACGCTGCTCGCCGGATCGGCCACCCTGGGCGTCGCCGGGCAGGGCCTGTTCCTTCTGCTGTTCTGGCGCCGGGTAGGTGTGCGCTTCCGCCCGAACTTCCGCTGGCGCGGGGTTGGACTTGGCAAGGTCGGCAGGGCCGCCGGGTGGACGTTCTCGATGATCCTGATCACGCAGGTCGCCGGCGTGGTTCAGTCGGTCGTCGCAACCCTCGCGGGCAGCCACAACCCGTCGAACACGGTGCTCAGGAACGCCTGGCTCATCATGATGCTCCCGCACGGGCTGATCACGCTGCCCATCATGACGCCCTACTTCACCCGGATGAGCGGGCATGCGCAACGAGGCGACTTTGCGGCAATCCGTGCCGACCTCGTTCGTTCCATGCGCAACGTCGGCCTCTTCGTGAGTCTCGCGGGTGTCGGCCTCATCGTGATGGCCTACCCGTTCGCGGCGGTGTTCTCGCCGGGGAGCGTAACCGAGGTGCGCGGGATGGCTACGGTGCTGATCATCTACCTGGTCGGCCTGCTCCCATCGGTGTTCCTCTTCATCTACCAGCGCACCTTCTACGCGATGGAAGACACCCGCACGCCGTTCCTGTTCCAGACCCTTCAGTCCATCCTCTTCTTCGCCGGCGCGGCTGTTGCGGCCCAGCTGCAGCGGCCCGATATCGCCTTCGGCCTCGCGGCCGTCATCACGATCGCCTGCTATATCCAGACCTTCGTTGCGGGTGCGCTGCTGCGCAGGCGGGTCGGCAACCTCGGCACCCTGGTCGTGCTGCGCACCTATCTCGTCTACCACCTTGCGCTCATACCCGCCGCCACCGCGGGGGTCGGGCTGGACTTCGCGCTTGGCGCTTTCTCCGGTGGATTTGCAGTCTCGAATCGGGTTGGAGCGGTCGTTACCCTGCTCGTCGTCGGGATCGTGATGGCCAGCCTCTACATCGGCGTACTCGCCGTCATCCGCTCGCCCGATCTCGCCGCCGTTACCGGTCCGGTGCTGCGCCGGTTGCGCCGAACGCGCTAGCGAAACAAACACCCCGGTTACGGCGGGGAGCGGCGGAATAGCCCAACCATAGGATTTGTTATATGGCTCGAAGACACTGAGCTCGAGGAGACATGAGCGAATTGCGTGAAGTAATCATTGTGGGGTCCGGCCCTGCCGGGTACACCGCGGCGATCTATGCCGCACGGGCAAACCTTCGACCCCTCGTCATCGCCAGTTCTGTCGAGGCGGGTGGTGAGCTCATGAAGACGACCGAGGTCGAGAACTATCCCGGCTTCCCTGAGGGCATCCAGGGTCCCGAACTGATGATCAAGATGCAGGAGCAGGCGGAGCGATTCGGTGCCGAGATCGTACTGGACGACGTCGTATCCCTCGATCTCGCGGGCGACGTGAAGTCCGTGACCCTGGGCAATGGGGATGTGCACGAGGCCCTGACGGTCATCTTCGCCACGGGTTCCGCCTACCGCAAGCTGGGCATCGCCGACGAGGATCGCCTGAGCGGCTACGGCGTCTCGTGGTGTGCCACCTGTGACGGATTCTTCTTCCGCCAGAAGACCATCGCTGTGGTCGGAGGTGGCGACTCCGCGATGGAGGAGGCCACCTTCCTGACCAAGTTTGCCGACAAGGTGTACCTGATCCACCGCGGTTCCTCGCTGCGGGCATCCAAGGTCATGCAGGAGCGCGCGCAGGCCGATCCGAAGATCGAATTCATCTTCAACCACACCGTCGAGCACATTTACGGAGACGAGCTGGTCACCGGTATCGGCATCGTCGACACCACCAGCGGTGCGGAGACCACGCTGGATGTCAGCGGCCTGTTCATCGCGATCGGCGCAGATCCGCGCACCCACCTCGTTCACGGGCAGCTCGATCTCACCACTTTCGGAACGATCGCCGTGGACGGCCGCAGCTCCCGCACGAATCTCCCCGGCGTGTTCGCTGCCGGTGACGTGATCGACCCCACCTACCGCCAGGCCGTTACCGCGGCCGGATCGGGCACGGTCGCAGCCCTCGACGCCGAGCACTACCTGGCGGCGCTTCCGCGGGAACTGAAAGACAGGGTCGAGGTTCCCGCCGAGCGGGCCGATGTTTCGGTCGGCGCCTGACTTTTCGAATGAACCAGTTGTCAACAAATAGCCCAGCTTTCAACAAACAGCTTTGTAGCTAACGAAAGGGAAATACACATGTCCGATGCAAAGGCAGTAACCGACGACACCTTCCAGACCGATGTCCTGGACTCCAGCGACACGATCATGGTCGACTTCTGGGCCGAATGGTGCGGCCCGTGTCGCGCCGTCAGCCCGATCCTCGACCAGATTGCGGCAGAGCACGCCGACAAGATCAAGATCGTGAAGCTCAACGTGGATGACAACCCCGCGATGGCCATGAAATACCAGATCACGTCGATCCCGGCGATGAAGGTGTTCCGCGGCGGTCAGGTCGTCAAGACCGTGATCGGTGCCAAGCCGAAGCCGGCCCTCGAGGCCGACCTGGCGGAGTTCCTCGCGTAAGCAAACCAGACGAGGAAGGGCCGCCCAGACAGTGTTCTGGGCGGCCCTTCCCGTTGTGGGGACAGTTATTACTCACAAAAGACCCATATTCTGTACCGGGACAGCGAACGGGCAGTCGACATAAGGATTGGCATGACAGAGCACGGCAACAACCTCGACCGGTGGTACGACAGCTACTCGGCACGCACGGCCGGGCTGGCCGCCTCCGAGGTTCGTGCGCTGTTCGCCGTCGCCTCGCGGCCCGAGGTCGTCTCACTGGCCGGCGGTATGCCGTTCGTCTCCGCCCTTCCCCGCGAACTCGTCGTCGGAGCAATGGAACGGGTCATGCACGACGCTGGCCCAGCCGCCCTGCAGTACGGGTCTGGCCAGGGGCTCCCGCGGCTGCGGGAGCACATTCTCGAAGTGATGGCCCTTGAGGGCATCCGTGCCAGCGTCGACGACGTGGTCGTCACAACCGGGTCGCAGCACGCGCTCGAACTCGTCGCGAAGATCTTCCTCGACCCGGGAGATGTGGTTCTCGCGGAGGCGCCGAGCTATGTGACCGCGCTCGTCGTGTTCAAGTCGTTCCAGGCGCACGTTGACCACGTGGAAACCGACGAGTTCGGGATGGTTCCCGAGTCCCTGCGGGAGCACATCGCCAATTTGCGCGCCGCAGGCAAGCGAATCAAGTTCCTCTACACGGTTCCCACCTTCGGTAACCCGTCCGGCGTGACGATGACCTGGGAGCGCCGGCTCGAAGTACTCGAGATCGCGAGGGCGAACAACATCCTCGTGCTCGAAGACAACCCGTACGGCCTGCTGTACTTCGACGCTCTTCCCCCTCGCGCCATGCGGTCGGTGGACGAGGACGGCGTGATCTATCTCGGCACCTTTTCGAAGACCCTGGCCCCCGGGTTCCGGGTGGGTTGGGCGCTCGCCCCTCACGCCATCCGGGAGAAGCTGATTCTCGCGAACGAGGCCGCGGTCTTGAGCCCCAGTTCCTTCACGCAGATGATCATCTCCGAGTACCTGTCCACTGCGGACTGGAGAGGGCAGATCGACACCTTCCGCGGGGTTTACCGCGAACGCCGTGACGCGATGCTGCTCGCACTCGGCGACTACCTGCCCGACCTCAGCTGGACCGTACCGAACGGCGGCTTCTACGTCTGGCTTACCCTGCCCGACAACATGGACAGCAAGTCGATGCTCCCGCGGGCTGTCAGGGAGCTCGTGGCCTACACGCCCGGGACCGCGTTCTACGCGAACGGCGGTGGCCGCAACTTCATGCGGCTGGCGTTCTGCTACCCGACACCCGATTTCATCCGGGAGGGCATCCGTCGACTGTCGTCCGTGATCAACGGCGAGCGGGAATTGCTGAATACTTTCGCGCAGACTGCCCCGCTCTCTACCATCACGTCGCCGCAAAACCTCATC
>Ga0302198_10000318_pt1 | contig 54187 bp, 46 predicted proteins | sample II_Bog_N2_2_FD_193521 | JGI IMG/M metagenome (GOLD analysis project Ga0302198, IMG submission 193521) | Peat permafrost microbial communities from Stordalen Mire near Abisko, Sweden - II_Bog_N2_2 | ecosystem: Environmental > Terrestrial > Soil > Wetlands > Peat | place: Sweden: Abisko...
CGAACCGTTCTCCCAGATCTACTACCAGGACCACGGCCATCTGGTCTTTTTGTCGGCGTTCATTGTCTTCCAAATCCTCTTAGCGATTGGCATCATGTTGCTCGTGGCGGCGCTCTTTCGCTTCACCAAGTTGGGCTTGCAGCTACGTGCGTCGGCGCTGGCGCCCGAGGTGTCGCGTCTCTTAGGGATTCGCGTCGGTCGAATGCTGACCATTGGCTGGATGCTCTCGGCGGGCGTGGGCGCTATCGCCGCGGTGATCGTCGCCTCGGGCAACTTCGGACTCTTTCCGACCGACATGGACGGCATCTTCGTCGCCGGCTTCATCGCCGCGGCCGTGGGCGGCCTCGAGTCGCCCATCGGCGCGGTCGCCGGCGGGCTGTTGATCGGACTGGCCGAACAGTTCATCCTCGCCTACTGGTCACCGAACGTCGCGCCGCTCGGTGGCATCATCATCCTCGTCCTCGCCTTGATGATCCGCCCCCAGGGACTCTTCTCTAAGAGCGTGAGCCGGAGGGTCTGATGAACTGGTGGCGCGGCCTTCCGCGACAAGAGACCACGAACTCGCGCGTCGCGGCGGTCGCCGCGCTCACCGTCCTCACCCTGTTCGTGACGTTCTTCCTCCCTCCGGTCGCTGATTCAGAGTTGGCCGGTGGTGCGGCAATTGCGATCGTGATCCTGGGGCTCAGCTGGTTGACGGGCTGGAGCGGCCAGATCTCGTTGGGCAACTCGGGCTTCATGGCCGTGGGCGCCTACGCCGCGGGTATCTGGGCGCACCACCACGCCGCAACGCCACTCGTCTTCACGCTGCTCCTCGCTTTGGTGGCGGGTGGCATCAGTGGCTTGGTCATCGCGATCCCCTCGACGCGCCTGCGCGGTCCGTACTTGGCTGGCATGACGTTGGCCTTTTCCGCCGCGGTCACGCCCCTCGCCCAGAACTTCACCTCGGTGACCGGCGGGGAGGGCGGCATCTTCCTCAACTCGCTGGTGACCCCGAAGTGGTTCGAGCACCTCTTTCACGGCGCAAACGCCTCGATCAACGCCAACGCCCAGTGGACGGCCGATCTGGCGGTGGTGGTCGCGGGCGTGATGTTCTTCTTCATGGCCAACCTCTTCCACTCGCGCGCGGGGCGCTCGATGCGTCTGGTGCGCGACAACGACGTCGCGGCCGAACTCATGGGGGTACACCTCGCGCGCACGCGCACCATGGCCTTCGTGGTCTCGGCCGCCTTCGCCGGCGTCGGCGGGGCGCTCTACTCACTCCTTGAGGCCTCGGTGCGCCCCGAGACCTTCCCCCTCACCTTGTCCATCACGCTCTTGACCCTCATGGTCTTGGGAGGAATCGGGACCCTCAGCGGAGCCGTGATCGGCGGGATCATCTACTCCTTCAGCGCGAATCTCGTCTCCCACGTCAACTCACTGACCGGGGTGAACCCCACGTCGAACCTCGGCGCGAACATGCAGGGCATCATTTTTGGCGTGCTGTTGATCCTCACCATGCTCTTTGCGCCCCGGGGCATCGTCAGCCTCAGCTCACCCCTGCGGCGGCTTTGGCGGGCCCGACGCCCTTTGAGCGTTACTCAAGAGGTACAGTAGCCACCGAGTTGTTTTAGGTACTTCACACAGGGGGAAACATGTTCAAGGGTCGTCTTCGACGTTCCGCCACGCTCGTATCCGCATCGGCGCTCGCGCTCGGTGGGATATCGGTGGGCTTACTCGGTAGTAGTGCCGGCGCGGCGGGTTCAACACCCGGCGTCACCGCTTCCACCATCACCATCGGCGCGTCCGTGCCCTTATCGGGCATCGCGGCGAGTTACGCCCCGGTCTCGGCAGCGGCGAACGCCGTCTTTAAGTACGTGAACTCCAAGGGCGGGGTCAACGGACGAAAGATCAAGTACATCCGCTTGGACGACTGCTACGACCTCGCCGCCTACGGACTTGGCTGCACCGCCGGCGCCAGCGTCACCACGCTGAGCCAGAACCAGGTGCTCGTCGCCCAGGACCACGTCTTTGCGACCGTCGGATCACTCGGCACCGCCGCCGAAGAGAGCGTCGAGAGCTACCTCAAGTCCAACGGCGTACCACAGTTGTTCGTCAACTCCGGCTCCAAGGCCTGGAACGACCCGACGAAGTACCCGGACCTCTTCGGCTACCAGACGAGCTACAACGCCGAGGGCAAGATCTTCGCGAAGTTCATCAAGGCCCACGAAGCCGGCAAGACGGTCGGATTCATCGGCCAGAACGACGACTTCGGAGCCAACGGACTCCTCGGTCTCCAAGACGGCGGCATCAACATCGCCAGCGCGAACAATCTGACCTACAACGCGGCCGACGCCATCACGGGTTCATCGAGTGACATCGAATCCGACGTGGGTACGCTCGCCGCCGACAAGGTCCAAGTCGTCGTCCTCGACTCGGTCCCCGGCTTCACCACCGGCATCCTCGAGGTCGCCAAGGCGCTCGGCTACTCGCCCACCTGGATCATCTCCAGCGTCGGCGCGGACCCGATCTCGGTGAACTACCCGGGCGAAGCGGGCGCGTACACGCTCGACTACTTCCCGTCGGTGACCGACAACGGTGACCCCTGGATCCCGTGGGTTCGCAAGGTGCTCCTGGCGGACAAGGCGGACTTCCCGAGTTTCACGTCGTCCTCGATCATCACCGGCAACGAGCTTTACGGCGCCGGTTACGCCGTGGCATTCGTTGAGGCCCTCAAGGCCGACGGCAAGGACGTCACGCGAGCGAACTTCGTTAAGACGCTCTTGACCACGACCTTCTCCGACCCCGCGACCACGCCGCTCAAGTACTCGGCGACGAACCACCAGGGACTCACCGGTGGCGTCATCGCCAAGATCGCCGCGAACGGCACCGCGGCACCGGTCAAGGCACTCCTGACCAACTCCACGGTCTTCACCACGGGTAATTCCGCGTCGTCGCCGATCACGACGACGAACCACTTGACCATTAGCCCAATTCCGGCCTGGTTGAAGTAATCCCGCACGGTTCGCGACGAAGCCACCACCCGCGAGGGTGGTGGCTTCGTCGCGTCAAGGCCCGTCGAGGGAACGGCGCGCAGCACCCTCACTAGCATGAGGTTCGTGCGCGACGTCGCACGAGGTTCGAGAGGAGACTCGTGCAACCGATTCTCTCGAGCGAGCAAATGCGGGCGGCAGACGCGGCGGCCGGCGCCGCCCTCGCGCCGGACCGACTGGTTCACTTAGCGGGCACCGCGGTCGCCCTCGAGGCCCAAAGGTTGCTCGGCTCGTGTTACGGGCGGCGCGTCGCGGCCCTCGCCGGTCCCGGACTCAATGGGACCGACGGACGTATCGCGGCGGCGTGGCTGGCGGCGCGCGGTGCGCGGGTCGACGTCATCGAGTGGGACCACGCACCCGAGGAGCTCGTCGGCTACGACCTGGTGATCGACGCGGCCTTCGGCCTCGGCTGCAGCCGTCCTTACCACGCCCCCACCACAAGTCCCGCTACGAAGGTTCTCGCCGTCGACCTTCCTTCTGGCGTCGACGCCGACACCGGCGCGGTCCTCGGCTCTCCCATCCGCGCGACGACGACCTTGGCGCTGGGCGCCTATAAACCCGCGCACTTCATCGGGCCCGCGTCCAACCTCACGGGTGAACTTCGACTCGCCGCACTGGGCATCGTCACCACGTACGAAAACGGCCTGGTGGACGACGACGACCTCGTCACCTTCTTGCGCGGCGAGCCCGACGACCACAAGTGGACCCACGCCCTCCAGGCCTTCGTCGGCTCGACGCTGATGCCCGGCGCGGCGGAGTTGGTGCTGCGCGGCGCCCTCGCCGGCGGGGCGTCGATGATCCGACTGGTCAGCCGTGGTGACGTCGCGGCGTCGGTCGAACTGCCCCCCGAAGTCGTCCACGCCAGCGAGTCGGCGGTCGATCCACGCTCGCGCTGCGTCGTGGCTGGACCCGGACTCGGCGCGGGGGCGGTCGACTGGCTCCGCGAGGTCATGACCGGGTTGAGCGGCCCCCTCGTCCTCGACGCCGACGGTCTCGACCGCGCCTTCATCGATGAGCGCTCTCCACGCGATGGATCATGGGTCATCACGCCCCACGACGGAGAGTTCGCTCGCCTCGTGGGCCACGCGCCCGGCGCCAACCGCTTCGAGGAGGTGCGTGCGCTGGCTCGAGCGACCGGCTGCGTGGTCCTGCTCAAGGGACCCGTGACGATCATCGCTCGACCGACGGGCGAACTACGCGTCGTCAACTCCGGTACCGCGTCACTGGCGACGGCCGGGACCGGTGACGTCCTCGCCGGTCTCATTGGCGCCACGGTCGCGAGGGGTCACGACCCCTTCGACGCCGCCGCGCTCGGCGCTCACCTTCACGGTCGCGCGGGTGCACGACTCGCGCCCTACGCCCACGCGTCCCAGGTCGTCGCGCAGATCAGTGCCATCATCGCCGCGCTGGGACGTGGCGAGGTCTCGACGGGCTCGGCACCGGCGCGTCGAGCGACCCCTAGATGACCGGGGAGAGACCCCCGTCAACGCTGACGCCCACCCCGGTCACGTAGCTCGCGCGCGGCGAGAGCAAGAACGCGGCCACGTCCGCGAACTCCTCCGCTCGGCCTAGTCGACCAAGGGGAATCTTCGACGACGCCGCCATGCGCTCGTAAAAAGTCGCGAGGTCAACTCCCGCCGCCTCGGCGCGTCGCACCCACTGCCCTGATTCGATCAGACCGATGAGAATCGCGTTGACGCGAATGCCACGGGGCGCGACTTCGCTCGCCAGGGCCTTGGTCAAGGCGAGTCCGGCGGCTCGTGACGCGGCCGTGGGGGTGGAGCTCGCTCCGGGTGATCGCGCCATGATCGCGAGGACGTTGAGCACGGCGCCCGCGGTCGCTTCGAGCGCGTCGAGCGTTCGCCGAGCGACGTGCACGGCGGCCACGACTTTTAGTTCGTAGTCCTCGCGCCACGCGTCGTCGCTCGATGCGGCGATGGTGGTGGCCGAACTGCGTCCGGCGTTGTTGACCGCCCCGTCGAGACGGCCGAACGTGCTCAGCGTCGAGTCAATGAAGGCGTCGAGTTCGTCCGCCTTGGTGACGTCCGCCGCCACGCAGTGGGCGGTGGGTCCGAGGAGAGCTCGCGCGCGGGCCACGCGATCCTCGTCGCGCCCGCACACCGCCACGCGAGCGCCCTCGTCAGTAAGTCTTCGAGCCAGCGCGAGTCCCAAGCCGTCGGTGCCGCCGGTGATGAGATAGGCGCGATCGCCGAGTTCGAGGTCCACGCGCTCAGCCTACAAATCGCCGTACCGCTGGCCCCTCGTCACTGCAGGTAGTTCTCGACGACGTCCGCTTTGCGCACCGCGGCGTCGTCGGGATTGAGCCCCGCGCTGCGTCGCGCACGGCGCTGACGCAAGAGGTCGTAACACTGGTCGAGTTGCACTTCAACGCTCTTCAGGCGCGTGAGCATCTCTCCGGTCAGCGGCTCACCGTGGTGCGACTCTTCGAGTTCTTGTTCCTCGACCGATAGCTTCTCGATCTGACTCAACAGGGTGGTGTCGTCCATGGCCGTCCTCATTTGTGCAGAAAGTACTTGCCTGCACACTAGGTGGCGACACTCGATCGGTGTTCGCGCCGACGCTACCGCCAACTCGGATCAGCGCGACCCAGCACCCGGCTCGCCACGCCCACCGACGCGGCAACGAGCACGGCGAGCAGTAGCGGCCAGTAGATCGCGACCTTCAAGACGAGCAGCGCACCGGCGAATGCGCCCAGAAACAACGTCGCCACGCTCAGCATCCGCCGCGTTGTCTTGGAGCCGCCGCCGCCCGCGAGGGGGCTGTCGGCCCCGATGCCCGTCAGCGTCAGCGTGAGCACCGTCGTGGTGAAGTCGGGCACCGCGAGTTTGCGCGAGGCGGCGTTCTGGACGCCCATCGCGACCGCCAGCACCACGACCACCGCGTAGCGAAGACCACCGTTAAGTACGTTGTGGCGACCGAGCGCGAGGACGAAACCCACCGCTAAGAGCCCCGCCTGCACGAAAGAGGAGAGCTCGAGCAACCGCGCCCGGTGACCCTTCATCATGGTGTGGATCCGCCCACCCGCAACCGCACCAATGACGAAGGCGACGAGCGCCACGAGCGACGCCCCGACCGAAAGCCCGTGGGCTCCGGCGAGGCCGAACGCCAAGAACAAGACGTTGCCGGTCATGTTGGCGACGAAGACGTGACCGAGGGCGAGGTAGCTGAAGGCGTCAACCAGGCCGGTCACGAAGGTCAACAGCAACAACAACGGCGCCACCGGCCCGTGCGGCGAACCCTTCGGGGGAAAGAACACTTCGCGAAGTTCCTCGACCATCGCCATCGACGTCACCTCCTTCGACGCGACGGACTCACGCCTTAAGTGGGTGAAAGTCTAGGGACGACCGCGAGCGGGCGCCGGTGCGGACCTAGATGCCGGTGTGTTCGACGCGCACTGGATTGGGATCAGGCACGTGGGGCATCAAGGCGTTGGGCGGAATGACCCCGAGTCGTCCGGCTTCGAAGTCTTCGAGCGCCTGGACGATCTCCGAGCGTGTATTCATCACGAAGGGACCGTAGTGTTCGACGTGTTCACCGATCGGCTGACCACCGAGCACCAGGCATTCGAAGTTGGCGGTACGAGAGTCCTGCACGTCATCGGCACCGATACGAATCCAGTCACCCGGACCGAAGGCCGCCAACTGGCCCATCTGTACCGGCCGCCGGTCACTGCCGACGAAGCCCGTCCCGGCCAAGACGTAGACGAGGGCGTTGAAGGTCGGATCCCACGGCAGGTCGCTCTGGGCGCCCGGGGCGACCGAGACATGGGTCATCGCCATGGGGGTGTGCGTGGAACCTGGTCCGCGGTGTCCACCGATGTTGCCCGCAATGATGCGCACGAGCGACTCACCGTTCAGTGAGGACACGAAGACCACGTCGGTCGCTTCCAGGCCTTGATAGGCGGGCGCGATCATCTTCTGTTTCGCGGGAAGGTTCACCCAGAGTTGAATACCGTGAAAGAGACCACCGGCGACCACGAGCGCCTCGGGGGGCGTCTCGATATGGAGTATCCCTTGGCCCGCGGTCATCCACTGGGTCGCCCCGTTCTCGATGACGCCACCACCACCGTTGGAGTCTTGGTGCTGAAAGGTCCCCTCCATCATGTACGTCACGGTTTCGAATCCCCGGTGCGGGTGCCACGGGGTGCCCTTGGGTTCCCCCGGGGCGTAGTCGACCTCACCCATCTGGTCCATGTGCACGAAGGGATCGAGGTCGCGCATCGAGAGACCCGCGAAGGCTCGCCGTACCGGGAAGCCCTCCCCCTCGAAACCTTGGGGCGCGGTGGTGACCGACTTCACCGGCCGCTCGACGCTGCCCTCGGCGACGCCGTAGTGCGGCAGGTCGGTCCAGTTCTTCGGAGTCACGGCGGGCATGTCGACCTCACTTCTCTAACGATGTGCCATCACTGTACGGGCAATTCACCCGAAATTCTGCAGCGTCACGCTCACGCCTTGAATCCGATCGACGCGTGCGTGCCGTCACAGAAGGGCTTGTTGCTCGACGCGCCGCAGCGACAGAGCGTGACGCGATTGCGCACCTCATAGGACGTTCCATCCGAACTCTCGATCGCAATCCCCCCGCGAACCCAGATCGGTCCGGAGACGCCGACCTTCGGGTCTTCGATAAGTCCGATAGATGGGTCGAAGTGGGGCTCGATCGCCACATTCGTGGTCCGGTCCCAGGCGACGAGGCGACCGGATGGGCACAGGCCCGCCTCGCGGGCCGTGAGCGAGGCGGCCTGTTCGCCTTCTTCTTCCACCAAGTTCCATATCTGGCCAGCCGGGTCGCAAAAGCGCGCGAAGGCGCACAGGGACTCGTTGTCGGTGAGGTCCAGCGTCGGCCCGCTTTGACGTTGGGCGTCGTCTAAATAGGGAGCGCGACTCGCCGTCTCGGTGCCGTCGAAGCCCTTTCGCTGGTGCGTCCCGTCACAAAAGGGCTTCGAGGCGGACTGCCCGCAACGACACAGCGCATAACTCGAGCGTGCGTCAATGGGCTCGCCTTCGAGCCAGGTGACCGATTCACCCTCCGCGTTGGTCGTGATGGTCTGTGTGGCGAGCGGCACCGAACCTTCGACCAGGTATGGCCCATTCTTCGTAATCGTGACCTTCATGTCCCTCGATTCGTGAACGCGCCTCGCTGCACCGGCGGTGACGGGCGCCCTCACAGCGAAGTTAACAAACCCGACCTCCGGTATGTTTCTCACGCCTGGGCGCGGGCGCAGGGAAGATTGTCACTGAGCGCCCGTGCGCAACGACGAGGGGCTTTGTCGACGAATTGTGACGCCGGTGCGTAGGACCGGTGCCAATCGTCACAATGTGACAATCCACGTGTCTGACCCCAAAACGTCGACTCACAGGTCGCTCACACCGTCCTCACAGGTTCGCGCCACCAGACTCGAGGTAGCACAACGACGTGCTCGGGGCATCAGGTATGGGAGACGACATCATGTACACGAAACGACGAATGCTGGTGGGCCGCTCAGTCACCGCTTTGGCGATCGCGAGCGCGATTGCCCTAGGTGGTGCGGGTATTGCGTCCGCATCGGGCCATCACGACCACGGAGTTGACGGCGCGAACTGCGCGAGTGGGCGGCTCTCATCCTTCGACTACGCGAATGACGGGACCGGTGGCTACGTCACCGCGGTGACGGCCACGTCCGTGACGATCGATCCGTGGCACGGCGCCACCTCGACCTACACCATCGCGCCTTCGACCACGGTCGACGTCGGCAGCGCCGCAGCCACGGCCGCTTCCATCGTCGTCGGTGACCGCGTCAACATCCAGGTCGCCTCGAGCGACCCGACCACGGCCACGTCCATCACGGTTGAGCTGGCCATGCTCTTTGGCACGGTGACCACGGTGAGCGGCAACGCGATCACCATCACCGATCCCCAGGGCTTCACGCGAACGATCAACGTGAGTTCGGCTACGACCTATGAAAACGATGGCAACGCCGGGTCATTGGCCGACGTCGTGGTGGGTGCGAAGATCATCGCACGCGGCACCGTGGACGCCAACGGAACGACACTTGACGCGGTGGGCGTCGACATCGGTTCCGCGGGCAGCGAACAGTTCGTCACCGGTACGGTGACGAGTGTCACGGGCTCCTCGGTCACTATCGAGAGCCAGTCGAACACGCCATCGACCTTCACGCTGACGTCGAACACGCTCTACGGTGATGGTCCTTTGAGCCTGAGCCTCGCGGACCTCGTCGTTGGATCACAAGTGGGCGTTGAGTTCGACTCGAGCGCCAGCACCACTGCGGTGCGCATTGACATTCGTCTCGCGCACGTCGAAGGTCAAGTGACGACAGTGGGTGGATCGACGATCACCATCGCCGGCAACCAAGGAACGTCAGACAACATCGTGGTCTCCCCTTCGACGCTGTACTTCCAGGGTCGAAGCTCCGCCTCGCTCGCCGACGTCGTGGTGGGTACCCGAGTCATAGCGACCGGCACCGCTGACTCCGACGGCACGTCGTTAGACGCCCTCTCCGTCGTGATCTGGACGCCGGTGGTCTCTTCGCCGTCACCCCAAGGAAACGGATGGAACAACTTCGGTAACGGTGGGAACCATTCGAACGACGCACACGGCAACAGCGGTCAGTCCTCGTTTGGCCAGGGCAACGGATCACGGGCCTCATTCGGCCGAGGTGGTCACGACAACTTCGGTGGTCACGAGCATCAGGGCAACTTCGGTGGTCATAACCGCCGCTAACGTCACACGCTTTCACTAAAACGCGACAGTCGACCCGCGATCGCCGAAAGGTGGTCGCGGGTCGACTGTCGTGTCCGATGCGACGTGGTAGCAACCCGCTTCTGCATGCGACGTGGTCCATACTGGAGGTATGGAGAACCTGGCGGCCGCCCACCACTGGCTCTGCGACATGGACGGTGTGTTGATCAACCACGGCCACATCGTTAAGGGTGCTGACCGATTTCTGGACCGACTGCGCGAAAAGCAAACGGGTTTCTTGGTGCTCACGAATAACGCGCTCTTTACGCCAAGTCAGATCCACGACAACCTAGAGAGTCTCGGCGTCCACGTCCACCGAGAGCAGCTCTGGACGTCCTCACTCGCCACCGCCCAGTTCATCCACGACCAGCGCCCGAAGGGCCGAGCGTTCATCATCGGCGAGGCCGCGATTCATGACGCCCTCAGTGACGTCGGGTACGTCGAAGACGCCATCAACCCCGACTACGTCGTCATCGGCGAGACCTGGACGTACTCATTTGACGACATCACCACCGCCATCCGTCTGATCGACCGGGGTATCTCCTTCGTCGCGACCAACCCCGAGACCTTCGGCACCACACCCGAGGGTCGCCTGCCAGGTGCGGGGGCACTCACCGCCCTCATCCAGAGCGTCACCAACGTGAAGCCGTACTTCGTCGGTAAACCGAATCCGGTCATGATCCGCGACGCGCTCAACATCCTTGGCGCCCACTCCAAATCCACCATCATGGTCGGCGACCGCATGGATACTGACATCCGTGCCGGCGTCGAAGCGGGCGTCGAGACGGTGCTCGTGCTCTCGGGAGTGACCCAACGTGACGAGATCGCGCGCTACGCCTTCCAGCCGAGTCACGTCGTTGACTCGATCGCCGATCTCATCGATCAACTCTGAGTTCGCCTCGACGCCGCGGCGTCGAGTCCTACATCCCGGTCTGTTGTAGCGCGAGGAGGAAGGATTCCGCCCAGTCGTAGACGTCGCGCCGGTAGGTCTTTCGGCGCATGCGCGACATTCGGTCGCGCGCTTCCTTCGGACCGGCGTTCATCGCGAGGCGGATCGCTTCCTTGACGCCCTCGAGGTCGTGCGGGTTCACCATGAAGGCGCCGCGCAACTCCGCCGCGGCGCCGGCGAACTCGCTCAACACGAGTCGTCCGGTCAGATCGGTGCGACACATGACGTACTCCTTGGCGACGAGATTCATCCCGTCGCGAAAGGGCGTGACCAACATGACGTCGGCCGCGAGGTACAGCGCCACCAGCTCGTCAAAAGGCAGGTTCTGATGGAGGTAGTGGATGACGGGCTGGCCCACGTGACCGTTCTCGCCGTTCATCTCTGAGACGACCTGTTCGAGGTTGTGACGTTCTCGCTCGTAGTGCGCGTCCGTCTCGCGACTCGGCACCGCGACTTGGACCATGACGTGCTTGCCGGTGGCGAGTGATCCGTCTTGGAACATTTCCGACACAGCCTTGATGCGCTGTTGGATGCCCTTGGTGTAGTCGAGCCGGTCAACGCCCAACAGTACGACCTCGGGATTGCCGAGGTCCTTCCTGATCTCGACGGACCGAGCTCGGATATCGGGGTCGCGTGCCAACTTCACGATCTGTTCACAGTCCACCGAGATGGGAAATGCGCCCACGCGAACACTGCGACCCTCGTAGTTGAGCAACGAGTCGGTGCCCGTCGCGGCGGACTGACGGCGCACCATGCGCGAGAAGTTCGAGGCCGCGTGGGGCACCTGGAAACCAATGAGGTCGGCGCCGAGGAGACCCGCCAAGATCTCTCGTCGCCACGGCAGTTGCATAAAGAGCTCGATCGGGGGGAACGGGATGTGCAAGAAGAATCCGATGCGCACGTCGGGTCGCAGTTCGCGCAGCATGCGCGGGACGAGTTGGAGTTGGTAGTCGTGGATCCACACGGTGCCCCCCGGGGCGACCGAGTCGGCGATGGCCGTCGCGTAGCGCAGGTTCACCTTGATGTAGGACTGCCACCAGTGACGGTGGAACGTCGGGGCACGAATCGCGTCGTGGTACAGGGGCCAGAGCGTGGCGTTGGAGAATCCCAGATAGAAGTTCTCGTACTCCTCGTTCGAGATGTCAATCGCTCGAAGACGGATGCCTTCGTAGCGCGCGGGTGGCGCCGCGTGCTCAGACGTACCGGCCCACCCGATCCAGAGACCGTTACGGTTCTGCAGCACCGCGGTCAGCGCCGAGACGAGTCCCCCCGGGCTCGGGCGCCACTCCTCTTCCCCCTGGTTCAAGGTGTGCTGCACCGGGAGTCGGTTCGCGACGACTACCAGATCGGCCTTGGCCGCGTCGCGCGTGGACGATCGCGCCCTCGTCGCGCCCGGACCGTCGGACCTGTTGGCTTGTTGCACCATGGTGTGTACCTGATCAAAAGCCTCGTGGCCCTCAAACGACGTTGTGAGGGCCTTACAACGTGCGGTGAGAGCTCCCGCCCCGACTCATCAGGTGATTGTAGTGCTGCGATCGTCCTTGCCCGCCGCGTTCCACCAACTAGGAGAACCGGCCTGGCCGATCAGTGCTTCATTCGCGCGCTGGTCCGCTTCGATCACGTGCAGGACCGCATTGATGAGCGAGAGGTGCGTTAAGGCCTGGGGGAAGTTGCCGAGGTGACGCGCCGTCTTCGGGTCGAGTTCCTCGCCGAAGAGTCCGAGCGCGCTGGCTGCGCCCACCAACTTCTCGCAGTGCGTTCGCGCCCGTTCGAGTTCGCCGATCTCCACGAGGGCGGACACCAACCAGAACGAGCAGACCGTGAAGGTGCCCTCGTCCTCGCCCCCAATGCCGTCGTCGGTCGTCTCGGTTCGATATCGATACACGAATGCGCCGTCGCTCAGTTCGTCGGCGATCGCGAGAACGGTGTTGCGTATGCGTTCATCACCGGCCGGCAAGAAGCCGACGAGCGGAAGGAGCAGCAACGACGCGTCGAGTTCGTTCGAGCCGTAGTACTGGGTGAAACAACCCCGTTCACCGAGACCCTTCTCACAGATGTCCGCGTGGATCTCCTGCGCGGCGTGCCACCACGCGTCCGCCCGATCACGTTCGCCACGCAGCGCCGCCAAACGGGCGCCCCGGTCGGCCGCGACCCAGCACATGACCTTGGAGAACGTGAAGTGCTGCGGCTCCCCCCGGACTTCCCAGATGCCGCGGTCCGGGTCCTTCCAGGAGGCCAGCGCGGTCTCCACGGCTTGGACCACGATGCGCCAGGACCGCTCGCTCAGGGAGTCACGGGTACGAGTGTGCTCGAACACGCAGTCGACGATCGCGCCCAAGATGTCGAACTGGATCTGGTTGTACGCCGCGTTGCCGGTGCGCACCGGACGACTACCGGCGTAACCGGTGAGGTGGTCGAGTTCGGACTCGACGGGGATGTTCTCACCGTCAACCGGATAGAGGACTTGGAGGTTGGCGCGGAGCTTCTTGTGGCCCGTCATCACGCCGCCGCCGGGCGGCTCGAGGACGTCGCCTAAGAACGCGAGGAAGTCGTCAGCTTCAGTGTCGAAGCCCAAGGCGTGTAACGATCGAAGGGTGAAGGCCGAGTCGCGCACCCAGGTGTAGCGATAGTCCCAGTTGCGACTCCCGCCGAGGGTTTCGGGCAGCGAGGTCGTCGGCGCCGCCAGCAGCGCACCCGTTGGCGCGTAGGTGAGGGCCTTTAACGTCAGCGCACTGCGTTGGAGGAACTCGCGCCACGGGTGGTCGGGAAAGCGGCCCCCGTCGATCCAGTCGCGCCAGAAGCGACTCGTCTCCGCGCGACAGGTGTCGACCTCGGCGCGAGACGACGGCGGCGGCGCGTCGGTCCAGCCCAGTACCACGAAGGAGGTCTCGCCCTCGGTGAGGCGGTGGCGCGCGCGCACGGCGCGACCTTCGATGCCAAAACGCATATCCCCCACCAGGGTGAGCGTCGGGACGTCCTTATTGGTGGTGTGCACTTGGTTGTACGCGGAGCCCTCGTAGTCCCACTCGGCGTCCACGCGACCGTAGTCAAAGGACGGCTCACAGGTGAGCAAGATATCGACACTCCCGTGTAGGCAGGTCGCGGTGCGAACTAACACGTGCTTGGCGTCGAAGTCACCGGGCGTTCGGCGGTGATGGCTCGAGCGCTCCCCCGTCCGGTACCACGGGGCCACCGCCAAGAAGTCGTTCACGATCAGCCAACCACTTCGGGTCTGCCAGGTCGTGGCGAGCACCATCGTGCCCGGGACGTACTGGCGGTGCGCCGGGACCGCGCTGTCCACGGGCGCGAGGCGAAACGACCCCGCGGCTCGATCGAGCAACGTCCCAAAGACGCTGGGGTCGTGCGGCTTGGGGATGCAGAACCACTCGACGGCGCCCGTCGGGGCGACCAAGCACGTGTTCTCACAGTCCGAAAGAAACGCGTAGTCCGCAATCGGCGGGAAGATCGTCTCGAGCGTGTCCTGGTTCGGGATGCCCTTCAAGCCCGAACTGCCAATCCGCGAGTCCGGAAGTGGCTGGGGTCGACGGGGCCAGAGCCCGATCTGATGGTCGAGCGCCCTGAGTGAGTGGTGAGTCTCCTTGGCCACGGGGCCGCCTCTTCCTCTTATGAGCAGTCGAACGCGTTTGAGCGGTCCCAAATTCAACGCACCTGCAGTGTTGAGAGCATTTTAGTTGCCGGTCATCGATATCGATGACCGCTTCGCCCACTTTCGAGCGCCGGGGAGGCCCATTTGTCGCGAAGGGGTCGAATGCTAGACAATTGTCACAGTGATGAACGTCCCATCGAGTCGCGAGAGGAACGGAACATGAACCCCGTCGTGCGCATCGTGTGCGGTGTCGCCGGCCTCACCCTCCAGGTCATCGTGCTCGACGCCGCGATTCGAACCTTCTTGTTGCCCCGGATCGCCAACGTCCGCTTCAGTCGCGTCGTCGCCCGGGTCGTGGGTGTGTTCTTTAACAAACTGGCGAGCAGCGAACGTGGCTATTTGACGCGGGACCGGATTCTTTCGATGTTCGCGCCAATTGTCCTGCTCACCTACCAAGCAATGTGGCTCGCCCTCAGCCTCGTCGCCTTCGCCCTCGGCTTCGTCGCGGCCGGTATGGCGAGCTTCTCGGGCGCATTCTCCGTCTCGGGCTCGTCGCTGCTCACCCTCGGCACCACCCCGGCCCACGGCGGGATCTTCTCCGTGTTGCAGTTCGCGGAAGCGGGCGTCGGACTCACGCTCTTAGCGTTGTTGATCGCGTTCATCCCCACGCTGTATGGCGCGTTCCAGCGGCGCGAGCTTTCCGTTGGTCGACTCTCGGTGCGCGCGGGCATTCCCGCCACCCCCTGGGGTGTCTTGGAGATCGCGCAGAGCGTCCAGTCCTATGAGCGGCTGGACGAACTCTGGCGCGAATGGGAGCAGTGGTTCATCGACGTCGGCGAGACCCACACGACGCTCATCATCCTTAACTACTACCGATCACCCAATCCCAAACAGACCTGGATCGGCTCGGCCGCCACCGTGCTCGACGCCGCGGCGCTCTTTAACGCGGTGATCGACCTCAAGCCCTCGCCCACCGCCGGTCTGTGTATTCGCTCGGGCTGGTTGACGCTGCGACGGTTGGCGGACTACTTTCGGATCGAGTACCCGAAGAACGTCGATTCCAACATCCACGTGACCATTACGCGCGAAGAGTTCGACATGGTGCTCGCGCGCCTGGAGCGAAGCGGCGTGCCGCTCGTGAGCGACCGCGAAGCGGCCTGGCGTGACTTCGTCGGATGGCGGGTCAACTACGACGCGATCATTGAACACTTCTACAAGCAGTTCAACTGCCCGCGTACGGACTGGAAACTCGCCGGGATCGATCCGCTGGTGGGACCCTCGAACATTCGCGGCACCGGCCCGAGCGGGAGCTACTTGCCTGACTAGTGGTTCACTCGCGGCCGCCCGCTCCTAAAGCTCGCCCGGGCGCAGCGTGAGACGTGGGCTTCGTGAAACGTCCCGAGTCACGGTACGCTCGAGTGGGCTTTGATCAGGAGACATCATGGATGACACCACGGCGGCAGCGTTACTACAGGCCGAGGAGGTTCGCGTGAGAGCACTCCTCGCCGACCTCGATGACGCCGGCCTCGACGATCGCGAGGGAGCCAACGAGCAAGGCGACATGGCCGATCCCGCCGAATCCCTCATCAGCGAGGGTGAAGAAGAAGCCGTCGCCGCGGCTTTACGCGAGCGTCTCGCCGCCCTCGAACGAGCGACGCAGCGCCTGCGCGATGGCACCTATGGTCGCTCGGTCCGCAGTGGCGAGGTGATCCCCGACGAGCGCCTCCAGGCCGACCCCGCCGCCGAACTCACCGTCGACGAAGCACTCGAGCCGTAATTGTTCTTCGCGACTCGAGCGGCGCAGTTTCCTCGCCGCGGGTCGCTCCCTTACCGCACTCGCGCCTGGTTCGCCCTCGGGGTCGCCCTCGTGATCGTGGGCGGTACCGCTGTACCGGCCGCCGTCGCGACGACCAAGCACGAGAAACTCACCTCAACCCGTGTGACCCACGCGCTCGCGGGCACCACCGTGCCGGGGACGCACTGCCCCGTGTTTCCCGCGGACAACGTGTGGAACACCCCGATCACCACGCTGCCGGTCGATCAGGACAGTGCCACGTGGCTCGCCTCACTCGACGCCGCTTCGACCTCGCTACACCCCGACTACGGGCCGTCGGGTACGCCGAGCGAGCCGTACGGGATCCCCTATGAGATCGTCCCCGCCGGCACGGTGTTCACGCACGTTACGTTTCTCTACGCCAGCGAGAGCTATCGCGGGCTCTACCCACTGAGCGCCGCCACGGCAATCGAGAGCGGGTCGGACCGCCACGCCTTGATGGTCGACCCCCGGAGGTCCGCGAGCTCACCCGCGTGCTCACTCTTTGAGACGTGGGACACGTACTTCGAACCGCACGGACACTCCCACGCCGGATCGGGAGCGATGTGGAACCTCAACTCGAACGCCCTCCGTCCAAGTGGCGACACGTCGGCCGACGCGGCGGGGCTCGCGATCCTGCCCGGACTGGTCAACTTCAACGAGGTCGCCGCCGGCGCCATGGACCACGCCATCCGCTTCACCGCTCAGTGCACGCAACGGTCGTTCCTCTGGCCCGCCCGACACGAGGCCGGTCAAGCCAACAACGCGTGTCCCCCCATGGGCGCTCGTTTTCGACTCAACGCGTCATTCACGTTGCCGAGTTCGAGTTGCGCCCGGTTCTGTCAAACGGTGCTCTCGACGATGAAGACCTACGGGTTGATCCTCGCCGACAACGGGAGCAACTGGTACTTCCAGGGCACCGCCGATCGACGCTGGACCTACAGCGAGGTCGATCAATTAAAGGCCATTCCCGCGAGTCAGTTCGTCGCGGTCGACGAATCGTGTTTGATGGTCAACCCCAATTCAGGCGAGGCCCTGCAGCCCGGCACCGCGGCGTACGTGGCGAGCTGCGGCTAGCGACGCTGTACTGGCGGTCAGTGCCGCACGGCCGCGACGACGTCATCGCTTGAACCGATCCACTCGACTTCGACGCCGGTGGGCGTCCTCACCCGGGCGATCAGTGAACGCACCGAACGCGAGAGGTCGAGGGCGTCGATCCCCGCAGTCCCTAAAGGATTGGGGCCGTGCTCGCCCAGCACCACGGCGTAGGTCGTGATGACGCTACTGACGAAGTTGTCCTGCGCCGCCATCACGTCACAGCCCCCCGCCGCGTTGGTGAAACCGGACTTCACCCCGACGACGTTGCCCTGACCCACGAAGGGGGTGAAGGATTCCACAACGCCCGCCACCGGTAGTGACACTTCTTGGAGGTCGACGATGCCCTGGACGACCGGCTCTTCGGTCATCAGATCGGCGGCGAGGGTGGCCTGGTCCTGCGCCGTCGAACGGTCGCCGTTAGAGATGCCCGTCACGTCGACGTAGCCGGTGTTATGGAGTCCGAGCGAGCGCGCCGCCTGATTCATCGCCGCCACGTACGTTGGCTCGTGCATCCCCGCGAGCACCACGAGCAACTGCGCGTAGTCGGCCGCCGAGTGCACGAGCATGCCGCGAAGGAGCAGGTTCTCGCACAGCGTGACGCCCGGGATGATCTTCACGCTCGAGAGATCGTTGTCGATGTCGTTGTTATAGAGCGCCACGTCAGCGGCGTTCACCGTCAGGCACGGACCACTCTCTCCCGCGACGAGGGGCAGGCGGTGTAAGACAACCCACGCGGTCATCATCTTGGTCAAACTGGCGATCGGTACTCGAGGTTGATTTGGCGATGACGCGGCGACCGATAGTTGCGGCACGATGATCGCGGCGCTGCCTCTCGTTGGCCACATGACGTTCGGCAGCGTTGGGATCGTGGTCGTCGTGGTCGGCAGCGTCGTGGTGGTGGTGCCCGGAAGTGTCGTCGTGGTGGTGGTGGTCGATGTCGTAGTGGTTGAGGTGGTCGTCGACGTGGTCGAGGAGGTCGAGGTCGAGGTCGAGGAAGTCGCGCCAGAGTTTCCGGTCGCGGTGGCGGCGGTGGGACTCACGAGCAACCCGACCACCAGGGCACTGCCGGCCCCGAGCAACCAGAACGCGCGCCAAAACCTGGGCACGCGAGAGGGCTTCACCGCATTAATTTACTTGCCAGAACGAATGACCTGGAGTCGGCTCTAACCCTGAACGTGACTCAACACCTCGCCTCAGAACGTCGAGCGACCCTCGAGTTCCATTCGGGAGCAATGGACGCGACGCGATCGGATTCCTCGCAACACGGTGCGCGATTCGGACCTCATGGCGCAAAGTAACCTTGACCCATGAAGTTGCCGAGCCACTGGGCTCCTTGCCTGGTGGTGACTGGTGTTATCGCCGTCAGCCTGCCCCTTGGGGCAACGTCCGCGCAGGCGCTGCACGTCCGTTCTACGGCGGTCCCGTACTCGATTCGACTCGCGGATCAGTTCCTCGCCGCGCTTCGCTACCTTCCCGTCACGCTCGAATCGTCGAGTCCGCCGACGACGACCACCACAACGACGACAACGACGACAACGACGACGCTTCCGGGCACCACCACGACCGCAACGGTGCCGACGACGACACTGCCCACCACCACAACGACGGTACCGACAACGACCACGACAGTTCCCCCGTCCCCGACGAAGCTGCTCGCGGGTCACTTTGTGTGGCGCTTTCCGTCCTTACCCGGGGCCTTGCGTAGTCAGTGGAGCGTGGGCACGTTGAACGTCGTGTTCCAAGGTGCCCTGATGCGATTCCAGTCGGTGCACGACCTGGCCACGACGGGCCAGATGAACGCATCGACCTGGCACGCCCTCACACGAGCAGTCATCGCTGGTCAACGTGATCCCATGAGTTACAACTACGTCTACGTCGACAAGGACTACCCGGAACATCTCAAGCTCTACGAGAACGGCCGCGTCGCCCAGACCAACCTGGTGAACACCGGTGTCTCGGATGCGCCCACCGAGAACGGCACCTACCCCGTGTACTTGCGCTTCACCGTGACCACGATGTCGGGCACGCTGCCCGACGGTCAGGCGTATCACGACCCGGGCATCCCGTGGGTCTCGTACTTCCACGGCGGCGACGCGCTACACGGCTTCATCCGCGCCTCGTACGGCTACCCGCAAAGTCTGGGCTGTGTCGAGATGCCCTTCGCCAACGCCGCGACACTGTGGCCGCACACACCCATCGGCACGCTCGTCACCGTCGCGTAGGTACCTCGGCTAACACTCGCGCCACGACGTCGTCGCGCGAGTTAGACCGGTCCTAGAGTTTGAAGCCACCTTCGGGCGTCGTCTCGGTGTCGGGCGCGGTGCCGCTGTCGGGCGTCGCGTCGCTCTCGGGGGTCGAAGCCACATCGGCGTCCATCGGCCCGTTCTGCGCTTCGAGGTCGGTGAGTTCCTTCACGATTCGCTCAACATCGGCGTTGGTGTCCGCAGTCGCCGTGCCCGACTTCTGGGCGTAGACCGCGGCACCGAGGTCGCGCAGCAGCCCGTCCCACTTACGCTTCGCCTGGACGTCTTCTAACTTCGACTGCCCCGCCTTGCCGGCTTCTTGGGCCTTCTGGGCGAGCTGTTGCGCCTGTGCCTTCATCTTGTCCATTAACGCCATCTGTTGCCTACTTTCTCTCTAGATCCGACCGAGGAGTCCCTGTCGCACCGCACTGGTGCCACTCGCCTCTTGTTCTTCTTGGTCCTCGAACTCCTTGTGCAGTGTCGACTGCAAGATCACGGGCCCGTCGCCCGTCAAGGTAATCAGGTTCAACCCCGAACCTCCAAAGGCCGCCGTCATGATCGTCGATGCGTTCAATGCGCCGACTCGTTCCACGCTGAAGGTCACCGTGTCGCTGAAGGCGACGACCGCGCCGCCGTGTACTTGGATCTTCCCGCCGTAGTCCTTGGGGTTGAGATCGAGCAACGTGCCCCCACCACCGAGGACGACCGTCCCCTGGCCGGTGAAGTTTTCAAAGATGTAACCGTTCTTGCCTCGAAAACCCTGCATCATGCCCGAGAAGTCGATGTCGTACTTGACCGTGCTCTCCGCGCAGATAAACGCGCGACTCTCCGCTCGCCACCCGACGCTCCCATCGAGTTCCAAGACGCGCACCTGACCGGGTAGGTCGCCGGCGAGTGAGACGAGACCCGATCCGCCGGCCGGCGTGAACCACTGAAACGCGAGACTCTGGCCCGAAAGGGCTCGTTTGCCGACCTCGACTGCGGTGGACATCGCGGCCTTTAAGAAGCCCCCGCCGCCCGATTTGGCTTGCTGGTTGGCCGCGTCAGCCTTGCCACCGGGCACCGAGAGGCGAGTCTCCAGCGCCACGTTGGTGGTCTTCCAGCGGAACTTGGTGGCGTCGGAGTACACCGACTGACCCTCGTTGAGCTGGCAGGTGATGTGCTGCGCGAACTCTCCGGACACCTTGCATGTGATCGTCATCTCTCACCTCGTCCTCGCAGATTAGTCGCGCTCGCCAGGGCGTACCAAACGCTCCCGCCACCTTCGCCTCTCCTCGCTTGGGCCAACGCGGAGGGTTCATCCTCACCCGGGGCTCGGGACCAACGACACGTCGAGGCGACGCCGTCGATCAACGTCCCCACGCGTCGCGCGGCGTGAAACCTAGTCGATTCATGCGACAATGAACATCGTGTACGTCCCCGAAAAGTTCGCCGTCGACGCCGACGCCGCGTGGCGCATCGTCGCTGACGCGGGCGCGGGCGTGCTCGTGATTTCGACGCCTAGCGGCCTCTCAAGCGTCTTCGCACCCGTCATCCCCAGCGACGATCGAAAGACGCTCACCTCCCACATCGCTCGGGCGAACCCGTGGTGGCGCTCGGTGGAGCCGGGCACCGAGGTGCTCGCGCTCTTTCTCGCGGCGAGCGCCTACGTGACCCCTTCGTACTACCCGAGTCGGGACGAGAACCCCAACGTCGTGCCGACGTGGAACTACGTCGCGGCCGAGGTGCGTGGAAGCGTGACCGTCCACGCGGAGCTCGAATGGAAACGTGACCAGGTCACCACGCTGACTCGTCGCTTCGAATCGGGTCGAGATCCCGAGTGGCGCGTCGAAGACCTCGACGAGCACTATCGAGACCAGCAGCTGAAGGCCATCGTCGGACTCGAGATCGACGTTCTCTCCATTGAGGGAAAGGCCAAGCTTTCACAGAACCGAGCGGACGTTGACCGCGAGTACGTACGCGACGAGTTCGCGAAGGGCTCACTCGCCGAAAGGGCTGTCGCGCAACGGATGGAGTAATACGGTCGCTGCGCCCGGGGTCAATGTGGCGACTCGCCCATCACCTCACGGAGATCTCGCACCACCACGTTCGCACCGTGCTCGTGGAGTGCATCCGCGTAGGCGTGCACTCCCGCTGCGTCGTGGTTGTCGACGCCGACGACGAGCGCGAAATGGCCCGCGCGACCGGCCTCCACGCCCGCGAGCGCGTCTTCAATGACGACGGCGTTCTCCGCGGCGACCCCGAGCATCTTCGCGCCTTCGAGAAAACTGTCGGGCGCGGGCTTTCCGGCGAGGTGTAGTTGCTTCACGACGAGCCCGTCGACGCGAGCGTCGAAGAGATCCTCGATGCCCGCGGCCGAGAGGGCCGCCTGGGTATTTTCACTCGCCGAGACGACGGCGACTTTGATACCGCGACGGCGAAGTTCCTTCACGAGCACCACGGCCCCGTCGTAGACGGCGACGCCTTTGGTCTTCATGACCTCTACGACGAGTTGGTTCTTGCGGTTACCGACGCCGGCGACGCTGCGCGCGTCGGGTGGATCGTCGTCGTTGCCTTCGGGCAGCGAGATGCCGCGCGCCGCGAGAAAGTTCCGCACGCCGTCCGCGCGGGGTTCCCCGTCGACGTACCTCTGATAGTCGCTCCCTACGTCGAAGGGCGCGTACGTCGCGCCGGTGCGCTTGCCTTCTTCGAGTAAGAACGCGTCGAAGGCCTCTTTCCACGCCGCGGCGTGGACGTCGGCGGTCTTGGTCAAGACACCGTCCATGTCGAAGAGCCACGCGCCGTAGGCCGACACGTCCACCGAAGCCGGATCGCGGGCGGCGGAGCCGGCGTCACTCACGCCGTGACGTCCTTACGCCCCGCGTCGGCGACTCGGTGTTGTGGTGCGCGGCCGCGCGGCTGGACGGGTGGCGGCCAGGCGGTCGGCAGCGCTTCGAGGGTCCGATCGAGCACGACACTCGCTCCCGGTGTGACCGTGAAGGCCTCGTAACCGTGGCGCAGTTCGAGCGCGTCACCACGTGAGAGCGTGTACGTCGTTGTCGTCGGCGTCGTCTCCACGCGAAGATGACGGCCCCGAAAGACGAGATTGAACGCGAGGCGAGTGATGCCCTCGGGTAGCTGGGGAGAGAACCGCAGCGACTCGCCCCAGGGTCGCATGCCGGCAAGTCCCGCCACCAGGGAAATCCACGTGCCGGCGAGCGATGCGACGTGTAGACCGTCACGCGTGTTGTGCTCGAGGTCCTCGAGGTCCATCAACGACGCCTCGGCGAGGTAGTCGTACGCGAGTGCCAGGTGACCGACTTCGGCAGCGAGCACCGACTGACTACAGGCCGAGAGCGACGAGTCACGAACGGTGAGGGACTCGTAGTAGTCGAAGTTGACTCGCTTCTGCTCCGGGGTGAAGGCGTCACCACGCAGGTACATCGCCATCACGAGGTCGGCCTGCTTGACAACCTGTTTGCGGTAGAGGTCGAAGTAGGGGAAGTTCAAGAGCAGCGGATACTGCTCGTCGGTGGTGCCCTCGAAGTCCCAGAACTCGTGATCGGTGAATCGCTCCGCCTGGGAGAACACCCCGAGGCGCTCGTCGAAGGGAATTGTCATCGCCGCAGCCGCCGCTCGCCACGCGGCGATCTCTTCGTCCGTGACCCCGAGCGCCGCTGCTTCATTGGCGTAGCGTTCCGCGACGTCGGCGGCGGCGCGCAGGTTCTGCTCAGCCATCAAATTCGTGTAGATGTTGTTGTCCGCCACCGCGCTGTACTCGTCGGGACCCGTCACGCCGTCGAGACGGAACTTGCCGATGAAGTCGTAGTGCCCCAGCGCGAGCCACAGCCGCGAGCTCTCCACCAGGAGTTCCAGACCCTGGTTTCGCTCGAAGTCGACGTCACCGGTGGCGTGCACGTAGCGCAACACCGCGTCACTAATGTCGGCGGTGACGTGGAACGCCGCCGTTCCCGCGGGCCAGTAACTCGAACACTCCGCCCCGGTGATCGTGCGCCACGGGAAGGCCGCGCCTTCGAGTCGAAGTTGCGTGGCCCGCTCCTTCGCCATGGGCAGGGTGCTGTGTCGCCAGCGCAGCGCCTCGCTGACTGCGTTTGGTGCGATATAACTCAGCACCTGGAGCACGAAGGTTTCGCTGTCCCAAAAGGCGTGACCGTCGTAGCCGTTACCGGTCAGGCCCTTGGCGGGAATCGCCCGTCGTTCGTTGCGCGCACCGGCCTGGAGCACGTGGAAGAGCGAAAACCGCGCGGCCTGCTGGATTTCCGCGTCGCCGTCGATCTCTACGTCGGCCCGGTGCCAGAAGTCGTCGAGGTAGTCGCACTGGTCTCGACACAGTCCCTCCCACCCGCGCTCACGCGCGGCCACCATGGCGGCGTTCGTCTGGTCGCGCAGCGCCTCCCAAGTCTGTTCCGAGGACCAGCCGTACGCGACGAACTTCACGACGCGTAATCGTTCACCGGGCTCCACGTTCACCGAGATCGTCATCCGCGCCACGTCTTCGAAGCTCTCGCTCGTCACGATCGCCGACGGTGGTGCGTCGATCTCGTGGTCCATCACCGCCGCCACCGTCAGCCCACTGAACGCAGTGCGGTGCAGCAACTCGGCCCACGTGCCGTCGCTGGTGAAGGTGAGCGAACTCCAGGGTGCATCGAGGGCAATGGCGTCACGGGGGTCGTTACTCGCCGGCGGCGCGGGCTCGTTGGTGACGAGCTCGGACTGGAGCACGAGGTGGACCGGTTGATCGAGCGCTTCGACTTCGTAGCAGATAGCGCCGATGGAACGTTGTTCGAAGGAGACCAGACGCGTCGAGGTGATCCGCACGCGCTTGCCCTTGGGCGTCGCCCAGTCGATCACGCGCTCGAGGAGGCCGCTACGAAAGTCGAGGAACCGTTCGTGGCTCGCCAGGACGCCGTAGCGAACACCGAAGGGCTCGTCGTCGACCAGGAGACGGAAGATCTTGCCGTCGGTGACGTTGACCGCCACCTGGTCCTGTTCGGGGTACCCGAAACCGACCTCCGCGTACGGCAGCGGCCGCAGTTCGTGAACACCGTTTAGGTACGAGCCGTGAAGTCCGTGGGGTTCACCCTCGTCGAGATTGCCCCGCCACCCGATGTTCCCATTGGACAGCGCGAAGAGCGACTCACTCTGGGCGAGCACCTCAAGATCTAAGGACGTCTCGCGCAGTCCCCAGGGCTCGACGTCGTAGTTGCCACGCTGATTCATGCCGGCGACAGCGTCAAGCTGACGGGACAGTGGTCGCTGCCCATGACCGAGGGGTGGATATCGGCGGCGACGACGCGCGGCACGAGACGCTCAGAGACCAAGAAGTAGTCGATGCGCCAGCCCACGTTTCGCTCGCGGGCCTTGGAGAAGTTGGACCACCAGGTGTAAAAGCCGTTGCCCTGGTGAAAGAGTCGAAAGGTGTCGACGAACCCCGCGTCGAGGTAGTTCTGAAACCCCTCTCGCTCCTGGGCGGTGTAGCCGGCCGAGCCGACGTTGGCCTTGGGATTCGCCAGGTCATCGGGGGTGTGCGCGACGTTGAGGTCGCCGCAGAACACCACCGGTTTGCTCGCCTCGAGTTCCTTGAGGTGATGTAGAAACGCGGGGTCCCACTGCGTGTGGCGCAGCGAGAGCCGCTCGAGACCGCCCTTGGCGTTGGGCGTGTACACGGTGACGAGGAAGAAGTCGGGAAACTCCGCGGTGAGTACGCGGCCCTCGTTGTTCGGATCGCCGAACTCGTCGCGCTGGAGCGAGAAGCGCTCAGCACTCGTCGTCGGCAAGCCCGCCGTGACCGCCAGCGGCGCGACCTTGGAAAAAATCGCCGTACCGGAGTAGCCCTTTTTCTCCGCGGAGTACCAGTGCTCCTCGAAGCCGGGCAACTCCACGTCGGACTGGGACTGTTCGGCCTTGGTCTCTTGGAGGCAGATCACGTCGGGATTGAGCTCCTCGATACAGGGATTAAAGAGCCCCTTTTTCGAAACTGCCCGAATTCCATTGACGTTCCAGGAGATTAAGCGCACCTATGAAATGTAACAACCATCGAGCGGCCGTCACGCCCCCGGCGTAGCGCTAGCAACTCAGGTGCGAGAAGGCCACGACGTGGGTCGTTGATCTCTCGGCGCCGTTCGTCGGGTAACGATCCTGCGTCCACACCAGGTCGGTCGCCGTAACCCGCAGTGCGCCGACACCGCCGACCTTCGCCGACGCTCCGAGGAGACCTGGCACCACGCACCACGCCGTCGCGCCAGGGTAGAGACGCAACAGCGACTCGCGCGTCCCCGTCGTTGAAGTCACGCTGGCGAAGAGCGAACCGTCTGGCGCCATCAACAACGATGTGCCCAGCGGCGGCCCCTCGGGGGAGTCCTCCCCGTCATTCTCCGGCAGGGAAATCGATGACCAATCGACGCCACCGTCGGTCGAGCGAAGCAGTGGATACTGCGAGGAAGGATCGAGCAGAACGAGTCCGTCACTCGACGTGGCGACGAGCTGCTGGGAGAAGCAACTGTTGACCGTCGTCGGCCAGGAGGAGTTTCGCCACGTTGTTCCGAGCGCACCGCTCACGCCACTCCGTGCGACGAGTAGGGCCTGCGAGGAACCGTTCATGGCACAGTTGCCCCACTGGTACGGCCCGAAGGACGCGCACGGACCGGACGGTGGACAGCCCAGTAGTGAAGCCGCCCACGTCACGCCACCGTTCGTCGTCAGTTCCGTCGCCACTCGGCCATTCGTCGTACCGACCGGCGTATCGAACCCGCCGCCTTCTGACGAGGAGAAGAGCGCTTCGACCACGTCGTGATTTGAAATGAAGCCCGCGAAGTTTTCGTCGCTCGAACCTGGTGGTATCGGTACTCGCTCCCAGCGCAAGCCGCCGTCGGTGCTATAGAGGCCCGCTAAGAAGATCGGCGGAGCCCCCTCACTGGTCGCGGTGTTAAATCCCGCGAAGACGCTGTTGGGATATCGCGGCACCATCAACACCGTCGAACAGGGTGGGCGAGCCGTTGGCGTGGCGAAGAGCGAAAGGTTGGTACCACGCAGCGCCGCCGCGACGCCGGCGGTGGGGATGGAGGTCATCGTCGAGCCGTTCGTGATCTCGAGCGACGTCGGTTGGCACCACGCGACGCGGTTCGAGCCACTCACTACGTCGATGGGAGACGGGCCCGCGAAGCTGGAGGTGACGTACCCCAGGTGGCCGAGGCCCGACCAGGTCTTGCTCGCTATGACGTGAAGAATCTCTGGCGCGAGGTCGACGCTGAGATCCCCGCCGCTCGAGGTACGCAGAACCGACAGCGCCGAGTACCGAGCGCCCGCGGCGGCGCGCGCCACCGAGAGTTGGAATCCGAACGGCTGACCGATGATCGACTCGAGCGGGGCCCAGCCGCTCACCTCCACCACGTCGCCCACGCCCGAGCGAGTCGCACTGAGATGTAGTGACGTACAGGGGCGAGACGCAGCGCATCGCGTCGGCGATGGCGCCGCGAGGTGCAGTTCGACTGATGCGTCGCTGCGTCCCAGCGCGCAGCCCGAAATCTCACCGAGGCACTGCACGCCCACCGAGTAGTGACCCGAGGTTAGTGGATGCACACTCACGCCGTGCGAACTCGACTCCAGCCACGCGGTTCGAGGAACGAAGAGCGTCATCTGAAAGGTTGTCGTCGACGTCCACTGAATCGCGACACCCTGTTCGACGAGTCCGCTTTGGCATCCGTCCCAACAGAGATTGGCGTAGGCGTTTCTCGGCGAGGGCGCGTGCAGTCGGTAACGACCGACTACGACGACCCGCTCCCCCGGCGTCACGTCGCGAGATTTCACCTGGATCGTGAGGCGACCGCCCGGGCGCGACGGCACGGTCGTGGTGGGCAAGGTCGAAGGAGTTCCCGTCTTCATGACGTAGGTCTGTAGTGACACGACCAACGATGACGCACGAAGCTGAGGCACACGGAAACATCCGCTGAGGTCCCCGTTGACGGCTTGGGTGAGAAAGGTGGCGCCCGAAGAGCACTGCGACGATGGAGCGAGGTAGCCAGTCGGGGTGACGGGTGTAGAGTCCGTCGGCGCCGACTGCGCCTGAGCCCCACAGCCCGCCAGGACCGCCGCGGCGACGAACATCGCGAGGAAGCTCGTCGACCATGAGCGACCTCGAAACGACAACCTCGACGCCATCACACAACTCCGTCCGTCCTGGTTATCGAGGCAAGACGTCATCGTTCTGACCTCGGAGACGGACGAACCCACGATAACGAGGTAGTGAGGCGGATGCCGGGCAGTGCGTGGGCGGTACCCCGGCGGGTAACGGGCCTACGGTACTATCGAACGTATGTTCGCTTCGGGGTCGACCCTCAACGACCGACAACGCGAAGCGGCGTGTTTCGGCGATGGCCCACTGCGCGTGATCGCGGGACCAGGCACCGGCAAGACGACGACTCTGACGGCGAGAGTGGAGTTCTTACTCGACGGGGGGATCATCCCGGAGCGGATCTTGCTCTTGACCTTCACCCGCCGTTCTGCTCGCGACGTCATTGGGCGCGTGCGCGCGATGCGCCGCGCCGACCAGTCTCGCCGAGTCACGGGCGGGACCTTCCACTCGGTCGCGCATCGAACATTGCGCCGATACCACGACGCGGTTGGTCTCCCCGAGGGGTTTGGCGTCTTGGACCACGGCGACGCCGCGGACCTCTTGGACCTCGTCCGAGGAGATCTTCGCGTCGTCAGCGCCGAACGACGCCTACCCAAGAAGTCAACGTTGGCGGCACTGTATTCGCGAACGGTGAACACCGGCGTGCCGCTGGTGGAAGTCCTCGCCGAACACGCACCCTGGTGCGCTGACCGCGCCGAGGAAGTTGGAGCGATCTTCAGCGCTTATACCGCGAAAAAACGCTCGCTCGGGCTCTTGGACTTCGATGATCTCTTGCTGTATTGGCGCGTGGTCGTGCAGCACGACGTGCTGGGTAAAGCGATCGCCGCGGACTACGACCACGTGCTCGTCGATGAGTTCCAAGACGTCAACAAACTCCAACTCGACGTACTCGTCGGACTGCGTACGGCCGATCCGCGCGTGACGCTGGTCGGCGATGACGCACAGGCCATCTACGGTTTTCGTGGCGCGTCACCTCGATTTCTGCTCGAAGCCGAGAACTACTTTGACGGTCTCACGACTATTACCTTGGATCTCAATTACCGTTCGACCGCCGGGATTCTCGCCGTCGCGAACGCCCTCGCCGCCGACGCTCCCGAAGGTTTCTGTGCCGTGCTTCGAGAGAACGTCGCGCACCCCGGAGCGGGACAGCCCCACCTCATTCACTGCAGCGACGAACGCCAACAGTCCGAACTCGTCGCTGATCGGGTCCTCGACCTCTACGAATCTGGCACCGCGCTGCAAAAACAAGCCGTTCTCTTCCGTGCGTCCCACCACAGCAGTGACCTGGAGCTCGAACTCGCTCGGCGCCGGATCCCCTTTGTCAAATACGGTGGCCTGCGCTACCTCGAGGCCGCTCACGTCAAGGACCTGCTGGCGTCGTTTCGTCTCGCGGATAATCCCCGCGACGAGGTGTCGTGGTTTCGTTTGCTCCAACTCCTGCCTGGAGTTGGTCCGGCGACGGCCCGTCGCGTGCTCGATGGCCTTCGCGACGACGCACGGGCACTGCCCCTCTCTTTTGACGTGGTCACCAGTCGATGGCCCGACGTGGTCGCCTACTTGCCCGAGGACGTCCGCGATATGTCCACGCGACTCATCGACGCGATGTGCGTGCGACAAGGCGAAGCGGTCGTATTCCAAGCGGAACGCATTCGTGAGGCCCTCGGCCCCTTCATCGTCGCCACCTACGACGACGCCGCGCCGAGACTTGAGGATCTGAGCGCCCTCGTCGTGGCGTGCGCCGATGCGGTTCGCCTGAGCGACGTGGCGGCCGACCAAGCGCTCGACGCACCCGTGTCGAGCGGCGACCTCGCGGGACCGCCCATGGTGGACGAAGACTGGCTCGTCCTCTCAACGGTGCACTCGGCCAAGGGCCTCGAGTTCGACGCCGTGCACGTCATTCACGCCGCCGACGGCAACTTTCCCTCCGACATGGCGCTCGGCTCTCGCGAGGGACTTGAAGAGGAGCGGCGGCTGTTCTACGTCTCAGTCACGCGAGCGCGACGAAACCTCTCGATCTACGTCCCGTTGCGCTACCACCACCACGTCGTGCGCGACGATCATTCGTGGGCCCAGCCCTCACGATTCCTGAGCGAAGGCGTGCGCGCGACGCTCGATGAGGTGCCCGCGCCCGACGTCACGCGTGAGCGTGCCGCTACGACCGCCGCAAAGGTAGACGGCGCCGACATCGTCGCGGGTCAACTCTCGCAACTTTGGTAGACACGTCGCTCGTTCGGCTCGCGTTACGCAGCGGGCTCCGCGTCGCCGAAGACCCGACTCTGGTTGCCGCCGCGTCGTTTGGACTCGTACATCGCCCCGTCCGCTTCTCGGATGACGTCACCAGCCTGCTCCCCCCGGGTCGCGTCCCAACCGACGCACGACGCGTGGGTGACACCGATACTCACGGTGACGTCGAATTCGACGTCGTCGACGACGAAGGGCTCACTCATGGCCCGCAGCACGCGCGTCGCAACCTCTTTGCCGAGCGCTCGAGCGTCCGTGCCGTCGCGAGCGCGGTGCGCGTCAGGCGAGGAGCGATTCCACGGTTCGACGATGAGCACGAACTCGTCGCCACCCATACGCGCCACCGTGTCGCCGTCGCGCAACGCTCCACGGAATCTGGCCGCGGCCTCGACGAGGACGGCGTCGCCCGCGGCGTGGCCGGCCGCGTCGTTGACGCGCTTAAACCCGTCAAGGTCGCAGTACAAGACGGCGATCGCTCTCCCGTCACGCCCGGTGCGGGCGAGGGCCTCTTCGATACGGTCCAGAACGAGGGAGCGACTGGGCAGTCCCGTGAGCTCGTCGTGCAGTGCGTCCTGCAGTTGACCTTCCCACGTGTTGACGACGTCAGTCACGTCACGAAGAACGCCGAGCACCTCGACGACCTTGCCCGAGGCGTCACGACGAAAGGGCACCGCGTGACGGGTCATCCAGTGCCACCGACCATCGGCGTGGCGAAGCCGGTAGCGGATTTGCAGTACCTCGCCATCCTTCAAGTCCCGTGACGCGTCGTTCATCGCCTCCCACGCCGCAACGTCGTCTGGGTGTACGAGTCGCTTCAGATTGTGACCAACGAGCTCGGTGCTCGAGTTGCTAACACCGAGGAGATCTCGGTCTCGTGAGCCGTAGACCAAGACGCCGGTCTGTATGTTCGATATGAAGGTGTAGTCCGGCGAGGCAGTCATGACCGCCTGCAAGAACTTGTTCGCGGCAGTGACCTCCTCTTCAGCGGACACTTGATCTGTCACGTCAGCGACCGCACCGACGAGACGCGTCACGACCCCGTCCTCCACGATGCCGCTCGCGCGCGAGGCGAACCACCGCGTCTGTCCGTCGATCACTCTCGTCACTCGGTACCGGAAGAAGCTCGACTCTCCTCGACGACACGCATCCATGGCTGCGTCGACGAGCTCCCGATCAGCCGGGTCGACGCGACTCGCCGCCTGAGCGTACCCGTCAGGAAAACTTTCGCGTTCGATCCCGTGGAGCACAAAGAGACCGTCGGACCACGTGATGACGTCGCTCGCGAGGTCCCACTCCCAGGAACCGGAGTGTCCGATGTCCTCGGCGTCTCTCAGTCGGCGGCGTTCGTCGCGCACCATCGTCTCTGACTCGCGAAGCGCCCGCTCGGCATCGCGCGCGGCCGTGACGTCCAGGACGAAACCAATCCCCGCCACGATCTGCTGGTCGTCGTCTCGCAGTGGTGCGATTCGGTGAAAGTATGTGCGACCCGCGTAGAAGACGTCGAGCGATACCTCCTTGCCCGCGAGCGCGTCGCGAAAGGGCTGTTCGAGTACCGACGCCACTGCTCGAGGAAACACCTCGTAGATCGTTCGCCCCTCGTAGTCGAAGCGGGTGAGCCCGACGAGAGCGAGACCTTCTCCGCCGGCGCAGAGGTAACGAAGATCCCGGTCAAAGACCACGATCGCGCCCTCAGGAAAACCACGCACGACCGGATGCGATCCGGCCGATTTGAGAATTTCCAGAACTGACGTCGACGTTTCGATGGGCGTCATGGGTGTTCCGGTGGTCGCGCTCGTGCCACGCTCTTCGTCTTGAGCGCACTCACCAAGAAGAAGAACATCCTTTCAGCCTAGGTAGAGCGGTTCTCGCTGAGACGGCACCCCACGTTGATCCCGTTCGATCCACCAACGCCAGTCGCCAAACGTGAGTGCCGCGACGATTCAAAGGAAACTCGAACTCTTCTCCCATCGTTTCAACAGTTTCCTCACACCGCTCTCACAATCGCGCTGCTTAGTGTCGAGTTTGTTCTTGTGAAGGGAGAACCTAATGAAGAAGTTCAATGTCAAGTCGCTGGCCACCGTCGCCGTCGTCACCGCTATGGGACTCAGCATTCCCGCAGTAGCGGCCGCGAGTTCAACCACCACGTCGAGCACCTCAACGACGTCGACCACCGGCGTCGCCACCAACACGACGAGCGCTACCGCTGCCTGGAAGGCGTTCCACGCCTCATGGAAGTCATACGTTGAAGGTCTGAAGTCGATTCGATTGACATATCGAGCGTCGGTCGAAAGCGATCGCGCCGCGTACTTCGAAGCACGATCGACCGCGACAACTCCGGCGGAGCGTCAAGCGGCGCTGGCCACGCTCGAAACGTCACTCGCGGCGTCACTCGACGCCCGCATTACGGCAATTACCGCGGCGGGTGACCCCCCGACGCCGCCGGCTGGCTACAACGGCACCGCCTACGTCATGGGCATCCAGTCAGCGAACGTGGCGTTTCGTGCAACGATCGTGGGCGCACAGGCAACACTGGCCGCGGCATTGGCGATCGCCACCACTCGGCCGGACGCCCACACCGCACGCTTGAACTACGACTCGACACTCGGCAGCGCCCTCGTTGTTCGTAGTGCGGCCCTGCTCGCGCTGGGATCGCCGCCGGCCAACCCTGGTCAGCCTTCGTAGCTCATCGGACTCAACCTCAACGAGGCGCCGCCCGCGGGAGGCGCCTCGTTGTACGTCCCGTCTGATTCGACGACGGTCGTGCGATGTCGAGCAACGACGTCCTCAACCCGCCGTCACGGCTCGAAGGTCCGCGAAGGCCGCCCTCATTCGTAGCGGTAAATCGTCATCGCCCGAGAGGGACACCCACTCCTCAAAGCTGATCTTTAAGACGGCGATGCCCGCCTCGGCCGCCAAACTGGCGATGGGGTCTTTCACGCCGCGTCCGCGAAGGGCCTCGGCCATCGCGGCGGCGAGTGCCGCCAGCTTGATCAACTCTCGCTCCTTGAGTTCCGCGTTCGCCTCAATGACCGCTTGGCGCGTCCTCGATCCGTCGCGTCGCTCCTGAAAGAGAGCACCGGCGATCTCAATAGCTCCAGCGACCGCGCTGATGGGCGACGTCCCCGCTGGCGCATCGGTGACGGTAGTGACCAGGAGTTCTTGTAGCGACGCTGCTCCGTAGAACAGCACCTCGCGTTTATCACTGAAGTACCGAAAGAAGGTCCGCTCCGTGAGCCCCGCACGGCTGGCGATCTCGGCGACCGTGGTTTGTTCGAATCCCCTCTCCACGTAGAGGTCCATCGCGGCCCGTTCGAGACGACCTCGGGCGTTTGGTTCCCACCGACTCACACCGGAATCGTACTTGATGGCAGCGACTGACATTAGGTGCTACTGTGATGTCAGCGAGTGACATCGCGCTTCTCTCGCCCAGTGGGCCGGGGAGATTCTTCTAATTGGAGGTTTCACTTATGCGTATTTTCGTCACCGGCGCGTCCGGTCACATCGGTTCCGCCGTGATTCCCGAACTGCTCGGTGCGGGCCACGGCGTCGTTGGATACGCCCGATCCGACGAAGCCGCCGCCGTGATCACCGCGGCGGGTGCCGAGGTCCAACGTGGTTCACTCGACGATCTCGACGCGCTGCGCGCCGCGACCGAGGCGTCAGACGGTGTGATTCATTTGGCGTTTCGACACGATGCCATGCGTGCGGGTGACTTCGTCGGAGCAGCGGAGTCCGACAGCGTGGCCATCAACGCCATGATCGAGACTCTGGCTGGCACCAATAAGCCACTGGTTATCTCCTCGGGCACCCTCTCATTGGCGTTCCTCCAACTTGGACGCACTGGCGTCGAGACCGACGTCGTGGAAAGCGGCCCGCGCATCGACGCGGAAAACGCCGTGATCGCCTCGGCCGAGCGCGGCGTACGATCCTCGGTGATCCGTCTGACACCCACCGTGCACAGCTCGCTCGACCACCACGGGTTCGTCCCGGGACTCATCGCCATCGCTCGGGAAAAGGGATTCGCCGCCTACGTCGGTGAGGGGACGAACCACTGGCCCGCGGTCCACACGCTCGACGCCGCCCACCTCTACCGACTCGCGGTGGAATCAGCGCCCGCGGGCACGAGGCTGCACGCAGTTGGTGACGAGGGTGTCCCCTTCCGTGCGATCGCCGAAGCCATTGGACGCAACCTCAACCTCCCCGTCGTGTCGATTCCCGCGGATGAGGCGGACGCGTACTTCACGTATCTCAGCCTCTTCGTGCAGCTCGACAATCCGACCTCCAGCGCCGCGACCCAGCAGCTCATGAGCTGGACGCCAGCGCGTCCCGGATTACTAGACGACCTCGACGAAGGGCACTACTTCACGGTGTGATTCGGCGCCCGACGACAAGGTGAGCGTTAGTCCTCGAGGTCACCGGGTCCCGTCGGAACGTCCACGGCGTGTTCGCGGAGCGTCGCCAGTGGGACGATCTCCAAGGCCCGTTCGTGCGTCGACGCGAGTACCACGTACGCGGCGGCGCCATCGTGGTGGGCGCGCAGCCAGTTCGCGGCGGTGACGCACCAGCGATCCCCGGGCACCAAACCGGGGAACCGGTACTGCGGCATCGGGGTCGACAAGTCGTTGCCGATTGCGCGCTGGTGCTGGAGAAACTCGTGGGTCACCACCGCGCAGATCGTGTGGCTCCCGTAGTCTTCCTCACCCGTCGAGCAACAACCGTCGCGGTAAAAGCCCGTCATCGGGTCAGTGCCACAGGGCTCTAACTCCCCGCCAATGATGTTTCGTTCGACCACGTACCCAGTATCGCTGATGAACCACGCTCACGGGACCCAGACTCTCCTGTTCGTCACCACGCTCGTCGGACGTGCGCCGATTGATCACTCTTCCGCGAGCGCGGCGAACTCTTTCTTGGTCTTCTTGTACCACCCCATGCCAGAGATTGGCCGCTTCCATCGGCCCTTCATCTCGTTGAGGGCCTCCTGGTGGGTTTCGTCTCCCTGCGCGACGGCGTCCTTCAGGTGCTGGTCTTGCGCCTTGATGACGTCGTCGGCGGACTCTCCCCGCAACGCAAACTCACACGGACCGCCTAACTGCTTGCACGTCATGGTCTTCATCCGTCGTCGTTCCTTTCCGATCGCGCCGCGGTCGGCACCCCTGGACTATCGAACGTGGATACTCTGCCCCAGCGGACCTCCATTGTCAAGGTTCGCACTCCTCAGTGCGCGGACGCCGACACTTGAAACTCTTCGCACGTCTCGCTCGCCGTCGGGTTCGGCGCGATTGTCCTGCGGTCGCGTTCTCAAGAGCGATGGAACCGCACTCCTAGGGGTTAGCGACTGGCTTCGAGGACGTTACGCACTTCGGTGAGTAGTTGCTGCTCGGTGAATGGCTTTTCGAGCAGTGCGAAGTCCTCGCCCAAGGTTGAACCGAGGACGGGTTGCGCGTAGCCCGACATGAATAAGACCGGGATTTCGGGGCGAAGGGCACGGATTCGTTGGGCCACCTCCTTGCCCAGCATGCGCGGCATGATCACATCCGACAACAGCAGGTCAATCGTGCCCTCAAACGCTTGCACGTCGGCGATCGCGTCGGGACCATTGGCACTCGTCATGACGACGTAGCCGTTTCGCGTCAGAATTCGACTCGCGACCTCTCTAAGCGCATCCTCGTCGTCGACGATCATGATCGTCTCACTACCGCGTACCCGTCCGGGTGTCTCGACGTGGAGCGCGACGGCCGGGGCGAGGTCGGACACCGGGAGATAGACGTTGCACGATGTGCCGAGGCCGATCTCTGAGTACACCCGGATATCGCCACCGGCCTGGCGGACGATGCCGTAGACCATCGGTAGGCCGAGACCCGTCCCCTCCCCCGTCGCTTTCGTGGTGAAGAACGGCTCGAATGCGTGTTGCAGCACGTCCGTGCTCATACCGAAGCCCGTGTCGCTGACTCGCAGCCGCACGTAGTGACCCGGTACCATCGGAGAATCAAGGGGCGCGAAGGTGTGATCGACGTCGACGTTCTTCGTGTCGATGAACAACTTGCCACCCTCGGGCATCGCGTCGCGAGCGTTGATCACGAGGTTCACTAACACCTGTTCGATCCGACCGGGGTCGACTTCGACGCGCCAGAGATCCGGCGCGAGCGTGATGCTCAGTTCCACTTGCTCGCTGATTGTTCGACGCAATAGTTCTTCGACGCCGCTCACCACGTCGTTCAGATCGAGGACCCTCGGTTGCATCACCTCCTTGCGCGCGAATGCCAGGAGTTGACGGGTGAGTGCGCTGGCGCGCTGCGCCGCGGTACGGATGTGCTCCAAGTCCGCGAGCGCCGCCGCCTCGTCATCGAGTTCTTCGCTGACGAAGGTGGCGTAGTTCAAGATGACCCCGAGCAAGTTGTTGAAGTCGTGGGCGATGCCGCCCGCGAGCCGACCCATGCTCTCAAGTCGTTCAGACTGATTCAGTCGCGCCTCTAAGGCGAGACGCTCACGCTCCAGCGCCAGTCGCTGCGTGATGTCACGGTCGATCACCGAGGCGCCCGTGATGACGCCCGTTGAGTCGTAGATCGGCGCGATCGTGACGGAGACGTCGAGTGCCGTACCGTCCTTTCGGATGCGCTGGGTATCGTGCTGCTCAACTACCTGGCCGGACTTCACGCCGTCGAGCGCTGTGTCAAGTTCGCCGAGATGCTCCGCGGGAAAGAGCATCGCGGCGTTCTCGCCGATGACCTCCTCGGCACGATGCCCGTACATGCGTTCGGCGCCTCTATTCCAACTCGTAATCGTCCCGTCGAGCTCCTCGCCAAAGATGGCGTCGACTGACGAGTTGACGATCGAGGCCAGCAGCGACGCCGTCGCCGCCGCTTCGTCTCGCGCTGCGCTCAACGCCGCCTGGGCGTCGCGGCGCGGTGAGATGTCGTGCATAAATGCGCTGAACCCCGTCTGGTCGTCCAACGCCCACAGTCCCACCTCGACTGGAATGTGGTGACCATCACGATGAAGGACGGTCATTTCGCGCCTCTTGCCCACGAGGGCGGAATGGGCACCACTTCGATACTGCGCGAGATCGGACGTAAACGCATCTCGATGTTCAGGGGCGACGACGCACTCAGCCAAACTCTTCCCCAGTACCGCGGACGCCGACCAACCACACAAGGCCTCCGCCCGATGGTTCCAGCCGGTGATCTCGCCCCCCGCGGTGATCGAGACGAAGGCCTCATCAATCGATTCGAGGACGCGGACCATCTCCCGCTCGCGTCGCTGGACCTGGAACTCCGCCTCTCTGCGACGTCGGCCACTGAAGGCGATCGTCACACCGACCGCGAGCAGTAACAAAATCAGTATCAGCGCACTCAGGAACACGGTCTTTCGAAGTCGGTTCAATCCCGCGAAGGCCACACTGTGGCGAACGGACGCCACCACGGCCCAGTGGGGCCCGGTAATCGGTGCGTACGCCGAAACCTGGGCGGGACCCCGTCTACCGCCCGCCACCGCGGGAGCGAACGTGATCAGACCCGTGCGACCATCGAGCGCCGCGTGCACGCGCGGATCGCGCTCGAGCGAGATAAGCCCGTGCGCACCTCCCGCCGTTAGCGATGTTCCTGAGCCGTCGGTCACCGTGAGCGTGATCCCCTGTGCTCGACCGACGTGCCGGGCAAAGGTCGTGATGGCGCTAAGCCCGTACTCAACACCAAGGATGGCGACGTTTTGACCCGAGGGTCCTTTGATGTAGTCGGTGATCGTGACGGCCAGGGGATTACCGACCTCGTGCGTCACGATCGCGCTCGATATGTAGGGCCGACCGGAGGCGACGAGACCCTTGTACCAGTCTCGGTAGGCGAAGCTCGTGCCGATAATTGCGGGTTCGAGCGGATAGACAAAACTCGACGTTCCCGCCAACGTCACGACGAACGACGCGGACACCCCGGGATACGCGTGCGCGAGGGTCGCGAGATTCGTCTCGACCAGGGCGTCCCCACCGGGGCCGGCAGTGACGTCGTCGGCGAGCGACGAGCGGGTGGCGTCGCTTTTGACGAGGGCCACTAGATCCGAGACCTTCTGTCCAACCACGACGGCACTCACCGAGGCCGTCGAACGCACCTGTGTGTTGACGTCACGCGTCACTTGGTTCGTGGCGAGCACGATGGTGGTGACGGCCAAAAGAACGACCACCAGGAGGGAGATAGCGGTCAGCGTCGCGACGTAGCGCTGCCAACGGCCGCTCTTGGTCATTGACCCTTGATCAACGTGCGGTGATGCGTCATCGACGCCTGGCTGACTCGCTCCTGCCACAGTTAGCAGAAGCCACCGCGGTCCTGAGCAGCTACCGACGGGGCGAGCGTTTAGCCACGTCGAGTGGACCTTACCAGCGAGTGCGAATCGCGATACGCCTCAACGTCACCGGGGAACACGGTCGAGTGCGCCGACCTCGTCCGTGCTTATGGGCGGCCCAGGAGGATGGACGACCGACCGGGCCGCAGGTTCTTGAATCCGCGGGCCGCGTCGACGCCGTTCGCCGGTCGTCCAAAGAGGTAACCCTGGAGGTACGCGCAGCCCAGGTCGTCGAGTACGCGGCGCTGCTCTTCTCGCTCGACTCCTTCGGCGATACAGGTGAAGCCCATCGCACGGCTGAGATCAATGATGCCGCGCACGACGGCGGAACCTTCGGAACCCGACATGATTCGATCGACGAAGGACTTGTCGATCTTGACGAAGTTGACGGGAAGGTCCGAGAGGTAGCTCAGCGACGAATAGCCAGTGCCGAAGTCGTCAATGGCGAGTCGTACGCCGAGAGTCCTGAGCGCCAGTAATCGAGGCACGGTGACGGTCAGGCTCTCGATGAGACCACTTTCGGTCACCTCGAGTACGAGCGCCTGGGGGGGAAGTCCCGAGTCGTCCAGGGCCCTAGCGACACTGTCGACGAGGTCCGACTCACGAAGTTGAAAGGTGGAGAGATTGACGCTGACGTAGAACGCCTCGTCGACGACACCGCTGATTTTCCACGCCTGCACCTGGCGAGTCGCGGCGTTCAAGACGTACGCGCCGAGGGGAATGATCAGCCCGGTGTCTTCGGCGACACCGATGAACTCGAGAGGAGTGAGGATGCCCCGCGACGGGTGATGCCACCGCACGAGCGCCTCGGCGGCAGTGAGCTGACCGGTATGGGCGTTGACGATCGGCTGATAGAACACTTCGAACTCACCCGCCTCGAGTCCCTCACGGATCCCAACTTCGGTCTCCACCAGGCGCAGTGCGTCTTCGTGCATTTTGGGTCGGTACATCTCAAAATGACCCTTGCCATTTCTCTTCGCGACGTACATCGCGAGGTCCGCGTCGCGCAAGAGGTCATCGGGAGTCTCTTGCGGTCGACGAGCGATGGCGATACCGATGCTCGCCCGCACCACAAAATCGTTGGCCTCGAGGCGAAAACTTGGATTCAGCGCTTCAATGATTCCTTCAGCAACCGCTTGTGCGGCTTGCGGCATTGCACCTGACTCGACCAGGACCGCGAATTCGTCACCGCCAAAACGTGCCACGGTGTCGCTCGGTCGAGTGGCAGAACGGATGCGACGAGCCACTTCGACCAGTAAGTCGTCGCCCGCGGGGTGCCCGAAACTGTCGTTCACCGCCTTGAAATCGTCGAGATCCAAGAACAACACCGCAACGGGGTTCTTCTCACGGCCGTCTTGGTCCATCGCGTGAGAAAGTCGGTCGAAGAACAACGACCGGTTCGCGAGGCCGGTCAGCGTGTCGTGGAACGCTTGGTGGTTGAGTTCCTGTTCGAGAGCATGGCGGGTCGTCATGTCTCGACTGTTAAGCACAATGGCCCCGACGTCGCTCTCGTCTAAGAGGTTGGTGATGACGACGTTGAGCGTTCGCCATTGGCCATCGTGATGGGCGATGCGAAACTCGTACGTAGAGGTGCTGCCGAGTCCCCCACCGAGCACCTTCGCGATCTGCGCTTCGGCGGTTTCCACCTCGTCGGGGTGGACGAGATCCTCGAGCGGGAGCCCGAGGATCTCCTCGGGCTCTCGGCCCAAGATCTCCTTCACCGCGGGACTCTGGTAGAAGACGCGAAGATCGGGGCCCAGCAACGTGATCATGTCCGTGGAGTACTGCACCATGGCCTGGAATCGTCGTTCATTTCTCGCCGTGTCGACCTTGCGAGCCGACTCGACTCGTTCGAGCGCTAAGAAGAGTTGACTGGCGACTCCATCGAGAATCGCCCTGAGGTCAATGGGCAACGGCCGATCGTGGGCGAGCAAGATCCGCTCTTGGGTGCGGCGCCCTTCGGGCGATCGCAACTGTGTCCAGATCGTCGAGGCGGGCGTGCCCCCGATGGTGAGCCCACCGACCAGGGCGAGCGTGCGCAGATCACTCCGCTGGTCAGGCTGGGACACTTTGACCTTCGCACCCACGAACTCGGGCCACGTGGCCGCCACGATCTCGGCTCGATTCGACTCCGACGCCGTCACGACGCAGCCAATGACACCAGAGGCGTGAATGTTAACGATCGCGTCGACGCCCGCGTTCCACACCGCTGAACGATCGCTCGCCGTGACGAGGTACTCAGAGAACTCCCGCAGGGCCTGTTCGCGACGCGCGTCAACGCCTTGGGCCCGTACCAGGCCGATCAAGCGAAGAATGACGAGAATGAAACCCACCGCCGACACGGTTGAAAGAATGATCCCGTCGTCGCGGAAACCCGCTGCTTGGCGAACGACGAGGGCGAGTGGGGCGATGAGCGCCGACACGCAGAGCACCGCCATCGTCGAGAGACTCAGGTGGCGGGCTCGCCACGGCCGCTCAATGGTCAAATCGCGCATGCCGGGGTGTAGCGCGGCCGCCCCCCAACACACGTAGAACAAGACCCAGCCCAGGTCGGTGGGTCCGCCCACCCTCCACGAACCGTGTAGTTGGATCCAGCCGTATATACAGTCGGCACCAAACAGGCCCACGGCACCCGCTACCAGGAGCCGCACCGAAGGATTCCGCGTCCCGCCACCGAAGACCAATCGCAGGAGCACGCCCAACAACAAGATGTCGCCCAAGGGATACGCGATCGACGTCAACTTCGACAGCATCCCCAAGTCAGTCGCGTACGCGTAGGGCTGGATTAAGTAGATCCACGACAGCGCGCCGAGGCCCGTCGTGATGATGAGCGCGTCCAGCGCCGCGCCCGTATCGCTGTCGCGGCGTCGACGTGATCGGACCATCATTATCAAGCCCGCGGCCAACAGCAGGTACGTCGCGAGATAGAACACGTCCGCGACGGACGGATAGGGGTTGCGCTCGTGCAGGAAGTCCGTTAGGACGTCGTAGGAGATATCGCCCGAGGCGAACGTTGCCACTCCCAAAGCCACGACGATCCACGCCGCCGGTCGAGTGGGTCGGTTCCGGATGACGCCAACCACGATCGCCACCGCCGCGCCGACGCCCATCGATCCCCAGAGGTAGACGTGGTAGTGAGGTACTGAAAAAATCGCAATGATCAAAGGAACGTTGATGCCCAAATACACCCAAGGTGCGAGTACCCGTGGTGCACTCGATGACGTGACGCTCGCGAAGGGGGCCGACTGAGTGGTGTGCGAACCGGATTGAGCGGCACCAACACGTGACCCGTCAGACCATGTAGGGGAATCAGTCATTGATGTCCTAACTGACTGCTCATCAGGGAAGCGCCCAATGACTTGGAAGAACGAGGCAGTGCCGATGCTCTCAGCCACAATCCTCGCACCGTCATCACTCACTCCTCACAATTCCGTCACAATTACGACGACGTCGTTCCGGCCAACCGCACGGTGAAGTATTGAGTCTCACTCAAAGAAGTCGAACGCTCTCCGTCGCGGCGTGTCCTCGTGGAAGGCTGGGAAGGAGATCACGGTGCTACTGCGATCGAACCGTGACGCACCGGCTCGCCGCCACTGCTGCTGCAGCGACCGGACTCACTAGAACATCGTAAGGAACCGCTGGCCGCCCACTCTCACGTCGCCGACACGTAGGGTCGAACTATCCCGAGATCAGGATTCCCGTCGGAGTGCGTTCGCGCCACGTTCATGATCCAACACACCGTGACGAAGTAGCCAATCAGCGTCGTGAGCTCGACGATTCCCTCACTGCCGAAGTTGATCTGTGCTTCGGCGTAGAGCGAGTCAGGTATCGCGTGCGTGCACATGAGGCGCTGAGCAAATTCGAGGGCGAGCAACTCGTCCTCGGGAATCCCCGCAGGAATTCGCCCCTCTAACACCGCCGAAATGGTGTCGCGCGACACCCCCGCTGCGACGGCGAGGGCAGCGTGGACGGTCCACTCAAATTGATTCGACGTGTGGCGCGCGACGGCGCAGATGACCAACTCTCGGATGCGCTCGTCCAATCGACCGTGAAATCGAAGTTCGGTACCCAAGGGCTCAATGAGATTGAGCAGACGTGGCGATTGCATGAGAGGAATGAATGGTCCAACGACCCCCTTCCTCGGGCCGCGAATCAGCGACTCGGCCGTTTGTCGTTGCTCGTCGGTCATCGAGTTCGGATCCGGCAAGGGAATTCGTTCTTTGGGCATCGGCGTCTCGGCCCGCTCCGAATGACCAGGATCGTTCGTCACGTCGGTCCTCCTTTCAACGCTGCGCGCGTTGGTGAGCGCGAATCACGCGGCCGTCAGACTGCATCGAGGGTGATATCAAACGTGGCTGCCGCACCACCCATATCCACAATGAGTGAATCGCGCACGCCGAATACGGCGTCGGACGTGAGGTGATGGGACGCGGCGTCGAACACGTGAGTGACCAGGGTCTTGTAGCCGTCGCGCGACACACGAAAGTGCGTGTGCGCTGCTCGCCACGAGTGACGCCCCGTCGCGTTCAACATGGTGCCGACCGGCCCGTCAACTGGAATCTGATAGTCAACCGGTCGAGAGGTGCGCAGCGAGAACTTCCCATCGGCGCCGGTGCGAAACATCGCTCGGTAGTTGGGGAACACCCCCTTCACGTCCTGGACGTCGTAGAGACCATTCGGCGCAACTTGCCACACTTCAATGACCGCGTCCTCGAGAACTCCTCCCTCCGCACCTCGAACGGTTCCCTCCAAGGTGAGTGGCGTGACGGCATCTTCATCACGTCCGATGAATGCACCCATCTCCATCGGTGGTGAGTCCGCAACGTAGAAGGGGCCGAGGACGGTCGCGTCAGTTGCTTTGTCCGTGGCCCCCTGGTTCACTATCTCGACGAGCATCGACACCCCGAGCGTGTCCGACAAAAGTATGAACTCCTGTCTCGAGTCGACGCACTTCTTCCCGGTATCGGTCAGGAACTCAATTCCCGCCATCCACTCGTCGCGGGTGAGACCCGTTTCTTCGACGAACGCGTGAAGATGCTTGACGGCCGACCTGAGTACCTCGACCAACCGCGCGTTTTGGGACTCGTCAAAACTGTCGAGTACCTGATCCACGAGGATCTTGTAAGACTCCTGATCGTTCACGCTGCTCACTTTCCATTACTAGCTCTATCTCGCGTCGAGGACGACCGCGATGCCCTGTCCGACGCCGATGCACATCGTCGCGAGTCCCCACCCGCCGCCCACTCGGTGCAGTTCGTGGGCCAATGTCGTGAGGATTCGTGCTCCCGACGCGCCGATGGGGTGACCGATGGCGATCGCACCGCCTCGAGGATTGACGATCGACGGGTCTAACTCGGGCCAGGACATCAAACACGCGAGGGCTTGCGCCGCGAACGCCTCGTTCAGCTCTACGACGGTGAGGTCGCGCCAGGAAATCCCCGCCCGTTGGAGAGCCGTCTCGGCCGCCTCGATTGGACCGAGTCCGTAGCGGTGAGGTTCGATGCCGCTGACGCCCCGGCTGGCTATTCGAGCCAGTGGCTCCGCACCGCTCGTCGTGACGGCTCGTTCGCTCATCAACAGCAGAGCGGCGGCTCCATCATTCATCGGTGACGAGTTTCCCGCAGTCACCGATCCGTTGGGTCGAAACACCGGAGACAGCCCCGAGAATCTGTCAATCGTGGAGTCGAGGCGGATCGACTCGTCGATGGTGAGCGTCGTGTCAGGAACGAGGACGACTTCCTCTTCGAAATAGCCCTCCTCCCACGCTCGCTGGGCCCGGTGGTGGCTCGACAGGGCGAACTCGTCTTGCGCGTCGCGAGAGAGATGAAACTCATCGACGAGGATTTCTGCGCCCTCGCCCAACGCAACCCTCCATTGTGCGGGCATCTTTGGATTCTCCATGCGCCACCCGAGCGTGGTCGAAAACATCTGGGTATGTTCGCGGGGAAACGGTCGCTCGGCCTTTTGGAGGACGTAGGGAGCCCGGGTCATCGACTCCACTCCCCCGGCGACCACGACGTGCGCGTCGCCAACTTCGATTTCACGGCTCCCCTGGCTCACGGCCTCTAAACCCGAACCGCAGAGACGGTTCACGGTGGTGCCGGGCACCGTCACGGGGTAGCCCGCAAGCAACAGGGCCATCCGCGCAACGTTGCGGTTCTCTTCGCCCGCACCGTTTGAATTACCGAACACGACGTCGTCGATGCTCGCCGGATCGAACGACGCCGTTCTGGTGACGAGACTCGAGAGCACGGTCGCTGCGAGATCGTCGGGCCGCACCGTCGCCAGCGCGCCCCCGATACGACCGAGCGGCGTGCGAACGGCGTCGACGATGAACGACGAGGTCACCTTGGGCGCTGACCCAACACGCAAGCACGCAGCAACGCCCCGGCTTGCTCGTCATCGAGCGCTCGGACGTTGCCCTGCGCGGCCTTGACGATCATCGGGGCCGCCGTATCAACGCCGCCGTCGGGAAATCCGATGCTCGTCAGATCCTGAGGGGCGCCGAGCTTCGTGACGAGGTCGTAGACCACTTGCGACGCGTCACCGCCCAGCAACTCGCTCAATCGTTCGTAGATCTCTGGAATCGCCGGCGCGTTGAACTGAAGGGCGTAGGGAAGGATCACGGCGTTCATCTGACCGTGATCGAGCCCGTAGAGGCCACCAAGGACGTGACATATTTTGTGGTGGAGCGACGTCCCGGTGACGGCCAACACGGTGCCCGCGAGGTAGGCGCCGTAGAGCAGACTCGAGCGCTCAGCGATGTCACCGGGTCGCTCGATGAGTTGCGGCAGGTGCTTCACCAGCACGCGAATGGACTCGAAGGCCACGACCGAGGAGACGGGATTCGCCCCCGGGCTGTAGAGACCTTCAATCGAATGCGCCAGTGCGTTCATGCCGCTTGGACCCGCGATCGCCACGGGAAGCGCCAGCGTCAATTCCGGGTCGTAGAGGACGACCTTGGGCAGGGCGGCCAGGTCGCGCCCCGTTTGTTTGTCGTTGCCGCTGGTCATCCCCCAAATCGGTGTCTGCTCCGAACCGGCGTACGTCGTGGGAATGCAGATCTGTGGCAGGTGATGGCTCAGTGCGACGACCTTGCCGAATCCCGTGGCCGAGCCGCCACCAAAGGTCACCGTCACGTCGGCGCCCACTTCGCTCGCCAGTTCTCGAACTCGCGTCGCCTGGAGCAACGGGACATGTTGCACGACGTCGGTGAAGATCGCCACGCAGGAGTCCCCGAGGTACTCGGCGATCTCGCCGGATCGTTGGTGGTCGTGCGCGTCCGCGATGAGCAGCACCCTCGCGGCCTTCAATCGTTGGACCTCTTCGAGGACGCTGCGCCGGGCGCCCACCCCGAAGACAACTCTGTTCGAGAGGGAGTCGTAGGTGAACGAGTTCATCGTGACGCCTGATCGCCCTCGGTGAATCCACGAAGGGCGACGAGTTCCTCATTCGACGGAGGCGCCGTCTCTTGGAGATCGTCACTGACGATCACCGGCCAACCCGTCTGCGCCAGGACGTCTTCAATTTGTACCCCCGGGTGCAGTGAGGTCAACTCAAACTCCCGCGACTCTCTCTGGTATCGCATCACGCACAGGTCAGTCACGATGACTTGGGGACCGTGCCCGTGCTTCTCGCGCTGGCGCTCCAACGCTTCGTCTTCGAAATGTCCGACGGACGTCACGAAATCCAATTTCTCAACGAACGCCCGGGCGCTGTGGCGCAACGTGATGATCACCTGGCCACACGACGTCGTGATCTCCGGCGCGCCACCCGCCCCGGGTAGGCGAACGCTCGGTCGGTCGTAGTCACCGACGACCGTGGTGTTGATGTTTCCCCGCTTGTCAACCTGCGCCGCTCCGAGGAATCCGACGTCGATACGTCCCGACTGCAGCCAGTAGGAGAAGATCTCGGGTACCGAAACGACCGCGTCCGCGGTCCGACTCAAGACGCCGTCGCCGATGGACGGCGGCAGTCGGTCGGGCTTGGCACCAATACATCCTGATTCGTAAACGAGGGTGACGTCGGGCGCGTGGGTCGATCGAGCCAAGATCGCGGCTCGGCTCGGAAGTCCGATACCAACGAAACACACCATCTCACCGGTCAGTTCGCGGGCCGCCACCACCGTCATGATCTCGTCACTCGTCCAGTCGAGCGGTGTCGGGAGTTGGGAGACCTCAGTCATGTCTCGACGCCAGGCTCACCGTGAGCGAGGCCATGAACTCCTCGTGGTTCTTCGTCTCGAGCACGTGGGTCGTCATCCACGCGTCGAACGTCGCTCGGTCTCGACTGATGCCTTCCCACTGGGCGTAGAAGTCATTCGCCCTCTCCGAGTAGTCCTCTGAGTACGAGGGAAACGATCCGCCCGGCACGACGACGACCGCGTCAATGGTCCACGACGGCAGGACGACGCCGTTGACGTGGGGGGTGAACTCTTCTACGACTTCCTCGACGAGGACGACGGAGCGCGTCGCCGACAGCACCGCTTCTTTTTGCACGCCGGTGATGCCCCACATCATGACGTTGCCGCGTCGGTCGGCTTGCTGAGCACAGATGACGCTCACGTCGATCGAGAGCGACGGGACCGCGGCGAGTTCTTCGCCCGTGAATGGACAGGTGATCCAGCGAATCGTGGGGCTGAGACGTGAGAGGTCCGTCCCGGCGTAGCCGCGCAGCACCCCGAAGGGCAGACCCGAGGCCGTCGCCTGGTAGCGCGCCGCCATGCCGGCGTGAGAGTGTTCTTCGATCTCTAAGGGATGGGGATAGCTGTTCTCCACCGCGTCGCGGAACCGGTGCAGCGAACCGGCGCCGGGGTTACCGGCCCAGGAGAAGATCAGCTTCTTCACGCAACCCATCCCGATCAATTGGTCGTAGATGATGTCGGGCGTCATCCGCACCAGCGTCAGGTCCCGGCGTTCCTGGCGGATGATCTCGTGTCCCGCGGCGAAGGGAATGAGGTGAGTGAATCCCTCGAGCGCCACTGTGTCACCGTCGTGGACGAACTCCGCGACCGCCTCACAGAGCGTCAGTTCCCGAGCGTTCACAAGTTCCTCGGATACCAGGCCGGCAGGTTCGCGTCGACGTTGATCCACGTCGATTTGACCTGGGTGTATTCGTGCATTGCCTCAAAGCCCATCTCCCGGCCGTAGCCGGACTGACCCACGCCACCGAACGGCGAACCGGGACTGACGCGCTTGTAGCTGTTGACCCAGACCATGCCGCTACGAAGGGCGCTCGCGACTCGATGAGCCCGCGAGAGATCCTTGGTCCACAGACCGTTGCCCAAGCCGTATTGCGTCGAGTTCGCGATCCTCAAGGCCTCGTCGTCCGCCGTGAACGTCGTCACCGTCGCGAAGGGTCCGAAGACCTCTTCTTGACTGACGCGGTCCTCGGGGCGGGCGCGCACCACCGTCGGGCGCACGTAGTACCCGTTCTTGAGATCGTCGCCGTCCGGCGCAACGCCACCGAGGAGGACCTCTCCCCCTTGTTCAATGGCGACGTCGACGTAGTCGAGGACCCGCTGGCGATGTAACGCGGAAGTCAGCGGGCCCATTTCGGTGGTGGCCTCCAGAGGATTGCCGACCCTGATCGATGCGGCCAGTGTCACAAAGCGCTCGAGAAACTCCTCGGCGATGTGCTCGTGCAGGATGATTCGCGAGCCCGCGATACACGCCTGACCCTGGTTGTGAAAGATCGCGAAAGCGGCACCGTTGACCGCAGCGTCAAGATTCGCGTCCTCGAAGACGATGTTCGCGCCTTTACCCCCGAGTTCGAGTTGGACCCGCTTGAGATTCCCCGCGGACATCGCGACAATGGCTCGTCCCGTGGCGGTCGATCCGGTGAAGCTGATCTTGCCCACTCCCTCGTGTGAGGCGAGGTGCGCGCCCGCGACGGCGCCGAAGCCCGGTACGACGTTGACCACACCGGCGGGGACTCCCGCCTCATCCATGAGTTCACAGAGCCGTAGCGTCGACAGCGGTACGAGTTCCGAGGGTTTCATGACCACCGTGTTGCCGGCGGCGAGGGCGGGACCTAATTTCCATCCACAGAACATCAGTGGGAAGTTCCACGGCACGATCTGCCCGACGACACCGATTGGTTCATGGGTGACGAGGTTGAGGAAGCCCTTCTCAACTGGCGGGATGAAGCCCTCGTACTTGTCCGCCATGCCGCCGAAGTATCGAAACGTCGCGACCGTCCGTGGCACGTCCAGCATCTTGGTGTCGCGCAGCGGATGACCAGTGTCCGTTGACTCGAGCAGCGCGAGTTCGTCGCCGTGGGCTTCGATGATGTCGGCCACGCGCAGGAGTATTCGTCCCCGCTCGCTCGCCGTCTGTCCCGACCACGCCGGAAAGGCGCGCTGTGCGGCGGCGACCGCGAGGTCGATGTCTCGTTCACGACCTTCCGCGACCACCGCCAGCAACGAACCATCGTGGGGATTGAGGACGTCAAGGGTCGCACCATCCGCGGCGTCTACGAATGCGCCGTCAATGTACAACCCGCGGGTTAACACGTCGAGCTCAGAACTTGACCGGGACGACCGATGCTTCACCACGCGCGATCATGTCCGGAATCGCGGGAGAGTTGTTCTCCCATACGAGCAGCATTGATCGCTTGGGCGAGTAACCACGGTGTCGAATGTCGGCGGGCATCGAGGCGCAGTCCCCCGCCTTCATCACCACCTTGGCTCGCGGGGTACCGGTCTTTAAGTCCTCGACCTCCCAGATGATCTCGTCGCTCAGTTGGATGAACCATTCGACTCGGTCGTTGCCGTGGATGATCGGAAGGATGAACTCCTCGGTGGTCGGGCAGTAGAGGCTGTCTTTGCACACCGACACGACCGACGGGTTCCACGTCACGTCGCTGCGCGAGAGGTAGGCGAAGAAGTTATACGCCGAGACCTCGTTCTCGTACCCGGGCTCCACCTCGACGAGTGGCGCACTCTGGTCAACGTCGTGGAAGGCGCGATTGACGGGATAGCCCGAGTCGTCGGTCCGAATTGGCTCGTCGCCGGGAATGCCCACCATTCGATTGGCGGTGACACGGGTTCTCGTGACCGCGGCGTCGTTGTTGCCCAGTTTGGCCCCGTAGGCCGAACCAGTCTCCATGGGAGCCGCGAAGGGGTCGAAGCTCGCATTCGTCCAGTCGCTCAACATCGCGGTAAACGTCGCCTTGATCTCGTCGTGGGGGAAGTTCTCCATGTGATCGAGTTCCGCTTTGCGGTACGCCTCATTGAATCGACCCGCGAACAGGTCGACGTTGCCGTAGTGGTTCGTCGTGCCCAGCACCGCGTCAAAGTTGACCGTGCCGTAGAAGAAGTTCCAGGCGACGTCTCGCATGAGGGCTTTCAAAAACGGCTCGGCGGCGGTCACGTGGGTTCCCGAGGGCCACGTGACGTGCACGAAGTGCTCGTCACGTGAAAAGTTAAATTCGCCAATAGAGAACGGCTTGTACCCGTGCTCATTAGCCTCACCGGTAAGGACAGTTACTTCGCTCACTTCAGTCATGATGATCTCCTTTTCCTTAGTACTTCTGACAGATTTCGGCCCAGCGCTCTATGGTGTCGGGCCCGAGAATGGTTTGCAGCAGTACAACAGATGGCGAACTGGCGCTCATTCGATAGCAACGACCAGCCGGTAACAAGGTCATGTGGCCGTGACCGGCGGTGACGCGACCCATCTTCTTCCCCTCGGGCTCACCGGGGAGCGCCCGTGAACCCGAGGCACTCGGGTCGACGAGGGACGCAGATGGATCAATGAGATCGATGACGACTTCGCCGTCGACGACGAGCGCGAACTCGTCGTGGGGCGTCACGCGCCATTCGGACACGCCCTCGGCTCTGATGCACTCCACGACGTACTCGAGATTCTTCCCGATCGCCACCTTCTCCCACGGCTTCGACCGGTTCGCCACGTCAAACATGTTTGAGAAGACGTAGTTCTTCGGATCGTCGTTGATGACTTCAACGCCACCCTTCGTGAAGTTGGCGAGACTTCCGTACACGGTCTGATATTCAGCCATACTTTTTCTCCTTTTTCCGATATACGACACTGCGAATAGAGGTACCCAGCGTGATGGTGCGAGGCGTCGTCGTTGACACCTCACCTCGAGGACACGTCATGGCGAAAACGTAGTTCGGGGGCACGATCTGGCTACTCCCCTGACTCTACGGTTGCCGAGACGCTGACCCGATGGCGAAGGGGCACGAGCGAGCGTCGGTTGCGCGGATCGACCGTGCCCCACACGCCGCGCGGCAGCCAGAGTGTGACCGCCACGGCCACGGCCCCGAGGATGATCAGATACCACGCGCCATTCGCCGCCAACCATTGCTGCAGGGCGAAAAAGACGATGGCGCCGACGATGGGACCTTCGAAGGTCCCCATGCCCCCCACGAGGACCATGAAGATCATGAACGCCGAATACTGCACGCTAAACGATGAGTTCGGTTGCACTTCTAAGTTCGAGAGGATGAGCAACACGCCCGCGCCCGCGCAAATCGTCGCTGAGAGCACGTAGGCGATTCGTTTCGTCCGCATCACGTTCACGCCGGTCGCTTCCGCGGCGAGTTCGTCGTCCCGGATGGACATGAGCGCCAAACCAACACGACTACGCAGTAACAGCGCCACGGAGGCCAGCGAGATCAGCACGATCGCGAGACCAACCCAGTACGTGACGTCACCTGCGGTGTTTGGGCTGAAGCGGTTGAGGTCGTTCAGTGACGCCCCCGCGCCACCCCCCAGACTCTCGATCTGCGCCACCACTAGCAGACAGACCTCAGCGATGACCCACGTGCCAATGGCGAAGAAGCTGCCGCGGAGACGAAACGCGAGATACGAGATCGGAATGCTGAGCACGCCACAGAACGCAATGGCGATGGGCGCCGCCCACCAAGAAAGTACGCCGTGGAGGGAAAGGTAGAGGACCGCGTAGGAAGCAATGCCCAAGTACGCCTGTTGACCGATGCTGACCATGCCCCCGTAACCGGCGAGCACGTTCCAGCCGATCGCCAGGATGAGGAAGGAAAAGAACTGCGTGAGTTGATTGATCGATGACTCGCCGACGAACGCGGGGAGCACGACGAGCACCGCCGCAACGACGGCTCCGATCCCCAGAGCGCCGAGGGAGTTGCGCGAATATCGCTTCACCGTCCGGTTCGTCATCACCGGGGCCTCGAGCGTGCTCATAAGGCCGCATTTCGCGCCGCAAGAATCCCCTGCGGCCGATACGCCAAGACCGCAAGAAACACGAGGTGCCCAGCCAATATGCCGTCAGCGGGATTGATCTGACTGCCCACGGTTTGGGCCACGCCGAGGATCAGTCCGCCCAGCAGCGTCCCCCACAAACTGCCCAGTCCCCCGATAATCACCGCTTCAAAGGCGAAGATGAGGTCGTTGGACCCCGACGTCGGAGTAAAGGACGTCCGCATGGCGAGGAAGAGACCTCCGACCGCGACGGTGGCGAGGGCGATGGCGGTAGCGAGCGCTCGGACGCGACGGGGATTCACGCCACTCAAGGCGGCCGCTCGCGGGTTGTCCGCCGTCGCTCTCAGCAGTCGTCCGGGTTGTGTACGGCTGAGGAAGAGCTGTAGGCCCGAGATCAAGGCGACCGCCACCACGAAGACGATGACCTCGAGTCGGCCGAGGTAGAGGGTATTGGTGATTTTCCAGCTTTGATACGAGAGTGGACCGAGGAACAGGCTGTCGTTGTTGGCGCCGAAGCCCTGTTGCAGCGCGCTCTCAATGAAGATGCTGAGGCCGAAAGTCACCAGGAGTGGTGAGAGTTCGCCCGCGCCGAGCGCGCGATCGAGAATGAAGTGTTGCAAGAAGAATCCAACCACCGCCGCCATGGGGACGACCGCGGCGAACGTCCACAGCGGCGTGCCGCCGGCGTGTTCGACGAGCACGTACGCGGCGTAGGCCGCGAGGACGGAAAAGTCACCGTGGGCCAGGTTCACGAAGCGCATGACGCCAAACATCAGCGAAAGACCGACCGAGAAGAGCGCGTACAGCCCGCCCAGGAGGAGGCCCTGCACCACGGCGTTCGTCCACACCATCAGGATCTCTCCGACTTGTGGGCGGATTCACCGTCGCCGAAGTAGGCGGTGATCATCTGACTTTGGCTGAGCGAGTCGGGTGATCCCGTCAAGACGACTCGACCATCGAGAAGACATAACACCTGGCTCGCGACGCCCAGGGCTTCGGTGAGGTCCTGCTCGACCAACAGCAGCGTCGTACCTTCGTTCGCTACCGCTCGAAGACCGCCGTAGAGATCGCGCACGATGACAGGAGCGAGTCCCAAGCTCACCTCGTCGAGGAGCAACAGTGCAGGATTCGACATGAGGGCCCGACCAATGGCGACCGCTTGTTGCTCCCCACCCGATAGCTGTCCACCACGACTACGGCGACGTTCTTTGATAAAGGGGAACAGGTCGTAGACCGCGTCCAGCGACCAGGAACCTTGCCGGCGCGTTGAACCGCCCACGAGCAGATTCTCTTCCACCGTGAGCGACGCGAACAGGTGCCGGCCCTCGGGGACAAGGGCGATGCCCTTTCTGACGCGTTGGAAGGGATCGAGATGGGTTATATCGACGTCGTTGAAAAAGATCCGGCCGTTGGACGGCTTCAACTCGCCGGAGATGAGCGAGAGGAGAGTCGATTTTCCCGCGCCATTCGCCCCGAGGACTGCCAGGATGTCGCCCTCGTCGAGGCTGAGGCTCATCTCTTCCAGCGCTCGTAGGTGGCCGTAGTTGGCCGTCACGCCCTCCAAACGAAGCATCGTCATGAGGCGGTACTCATAAAGGCCGGACTGCCGAAATAACTTTCGATCACCGCCGGGTGCGCAAGCACTTCAGCGGGGCTCCCTTCGGCGATCAAATGTCCGCCGCTCAGACACACGATGCGGTCGGCGGTCGCATTGAGGGCTCGAATGACGTGCTCCACCCACAAGAACGAGATACCACTGTCGCGCAACGACAAGACGATCTCAATGAGTTGACCCACTTCCGCATTGTTAAGACCTCCCGCGACTTCATCGAGCAACACCAGCGCGGGATCGAGCGCCACCGCCCGAGCCATCTCGAGTCGTTTTCGGTCCAACAGCCTCAAGTCGCCGCCGATCTCATTGACCAGTTTGAGGAGACCGCATCGTTCGAGTGCGAAAATCGCACGTTCGTGAGCCTCGCTCATCGACACGCTCTGAGATTGCTGGACGGCCAAGAGCGTGTGTTCGAACACGGTGAGTTTGTCAAAGGGCCGGGGAATCTGAAACGTTCGTCCAATGCCGAGTCGGGCCCGTTTCGCCATGGCGACCGACGTGACGTCTCGGCCCTTAAAGACCACCGTGCCACTGTTCGCTTTGACGTTGCCCGAGAAGATGCCAAGCATCGTGGTCTTGCCCGCCCCGTTGGGGCCAATCATTCCCACGATTGACCCCGCCGGAACGTGGATATCGACGCCATCCGCGATGACGACCGTGCCAATCCGCTTCACGATGTTGTTGGCTTCAAATAGGTTTTGGGGGCTGGGCGAAGTGTTCGTCAAGAAGCTGTGATCACCTGTGGTGTGCTTTCCAGAGGAATGTTGGTGTGTCCGGAGTTGGTGACGATGAGCAGGTCGTAACCCGACTTGGCACTCGAGGACGAACGCCATTGACCGCCGACCAGGGGCGTCTTGGTGACATTCGGCACGGGACCCTTAGCCCAGTTGAGCGGGCCCACGATCGTGTCGAGCTCCAAGGTGGAGAGCGCCTTGACGAACGCGGAGGGACTGCCGACCACGCCGGACTTCTTCAACGTCGCAATCGCGACCTCGAAGAGCGCGTGCACGAAACCAATTGGCTGGGTCCACTGCTGTTGGGTTACCGATTCGTACTTACTCGCGAGCGCGGCGCACGATTCGTGCGTGAGTGAGCTCTTGAATGGGTGCGTGGGACCCCACCAGTACTCGGTGCTCACGTTCTCCGCCAGCGAGCCCAACGCCTGCGCGGCGCTCGGG